>JACCDU010028395.1_pt1 | contig 51807 bp, 46 predicted proteins | sample 7446081 | NCBI WGS metagenome assembly JACCDU01 (sample SAMN15323447, study PRJNA562643) | freshwater metagenome | isolation source: river surface water | place: USA:Blue River Watershed | collected 2017-08-17 | reverse complement strand
TGGCAAGCAAAGGCGGACGCGAAAAAATCAAGCTGGAATCTACAGCTGGTACAGGTCACTTCTACACGACCAGTAAGAACAAGAAAACAATGCCCGAGAAAATGTCGATCATGAAGTTCGACCCAAAAGCTCGCAAGCACGTTGAGTACAAGGAAATCAAACTGAAGTAATTCAGCTTGACCCCAAAAAAAAGCCCGCAATAGCGGGCTTTTTTGTGTCTGGCCCTTGCGTGGGGCAATTTAATTGGGGTCAGATCAACATTAATTTGGTCATTTAAAGGGTCTAAAGGCTAAGGGGGGCTTCCTCATACTGGAGTACCAGAAATCGTTCAGCCCCCCTTAGCCTTTAGACCCTTTAAATGGAAATTAATGTTGATCTGACCCCAATTAAATTTGTTATCGCGATTACGCTCTAGCGGCGCGAAGTTGCGTGGAGAAATCGCGCAAAGCAGCAATCCCACTCTCTTCAGCACGTTTGCACCAAGCTTGCAGATCAAGAGCCAGTTGTTCACGGTTGTGCGAAGTGTTGAGCCAAATTTGGCGGAGCTCTTCGCGCATGGCCAACATCTTTTCGAGTACAGGGTACGCCGCCAAGGTGGCACTCAAAGGTGCTTGCGCTTCGGCAGGTACCTTATCGCCATCGCGGTGAATCCAACGCTTGGCCACTTTCAAAATGCTCGCATCCAACTTGGCGTTGGCCACTTCTTCGCGGAACACGCTGCGCATTTGACGGGCATAACTGGCCATCACTTCATAGCGGTTGGCAATAAGGGCTTCCAATGTTTTTTCGTCAGCCACAGGGCGCACTTCGCCATAGGCCAAAACAGGGGGCGTTTTCTTGACGCGCGCCAAACCAAAGAATTGCAAGATGCAGATGTAAGTCCAGCCTAAATCAAACTCATAGGGCTTGACAGACAACTTGGCTGAGGTGGGGTATGTGTGGTGATTGTTGTGCAACTCTTCGCCACCAATCAGAATGCCCCAGGGCGAGATGTTGGCACTGGCATCGTGTGCTTCAAAGTTGCGATAGCCCCAGTAGTGCGCAGCACCGTTGATGATGCCGGCAGCAGTAATGGGAATCCACGCCATTTGCACAGCCCAAACGGTGAGGCCCAAGGCGCCAAACAAGGCCACATCGATGATGAGCATGAGTGCCACACCTTGCCACGAGAAACGCGAATACACATTGCGCTCTATCCAGTCGTCGGGTGTGCCATGGCCATAGCGGCTCAGTGTTTCTTTGTTTTTGGATTCTTTGCGATACAGCTCTGCGCCCTTGAACAAGACCGTTCTGATGCCATGCACATGGGGGCTGTGTGGATCTTCGGCTTGCTCGCATTTGGCGTGGTGTTTGCGGTGAATGGCTGCCCACTCTTTGGTCACTTGGCCCGTGGTCATCCACAGCCAAAAGCGGAAAAAGTGCGATGCAATGGGATGCAAATCCAAAGCTCTGTGAGCCTGGTGGCGGTGCAAGAAAATGGTCACGCTGGCAATGGTGACGTGCGTCAGGCCCAAAATGACAAAGAAAATTTGCCAGCCGGAAAAGTCCAAAAGGCCATTGGCCAGCCAGTCAATGGTTGCGTCAAATACAGCCGAGTCGATGAACAACATGCAGTCGCTTTCTAAGTGGGGATGCCCATTCAAGGCAAGGCCATTATTTTAAGTTTTTCGAGTTGAAATTGACAGTTATTTCAAGGAATAAGGTCAAAAGTTAGCGCTTTAGAATTCATTTTCGAACCCATACTGCCGCAAAGAATCCATCGGTACCTTGCCGGTGTGGCCAGAGGCGCAAAAAGTCGCCATGGCACAAGCTTTGGGCATTGGCCACTTTCAAGCGAGTGAGTTCATCCACGACAGGCAAGGCTACAAAGTCGGGGTGTGACTTTGAAAACGCATTGGCAATGTCTTCATTTTCTTGAGGCAGCACACTGCATGTGGCGTAAACCAAGCGACCACCCGATTTGAGCAAGCGTGCTGCGCTGCCCAAAATGGCCGTTTGGGTGGCCGCCACATCGGCTATGCCCTCTGGCTTTTGTCGCCATTTCAAATCGGGATTGCGACGCAGGGTGCCCAAGCCCGAGCACGGCGCATCCACCAACACCCGATCGATCTTGCCTGCCAAGCGTTTAACCCGATCATCACGCTCGTGCGCAATGGCAGCAGGGTGCACATTGGACAACTGGCTTCGTGCCAAGCGAGGCTTCAAAGCATCTAAGCGATGTGCCGAGGTGTCCATGGCATACAGGCGACCTGTATTGCGCATTGAGGCCCCAATGGCCAGCGTTTTACCGCCTGCGCCTGCACAAAAATCAACCACCATTTCGCCGCGGTGCGCATCAAGCAAAAGGGCCAACAACTGAGAGCCTTCGTCTTGGACTTCAATGGCACCGCGTTCAAAGGCTTTGATTTTGGCCAACGAAGGTTTGCCTTGCAAACGCAAACCCCAAGGCGAGTATGGCGTGGGCTCGCACACAATGCCGGCTGCGATCAATTCCTTTTGCACCTCAGCACGCTTTTCGTTCAGGTCGTTGACGCGCAAATCCAAAGTGCCTGGCTCCAGAAAACTCTTGGCCAAGGCTTCAAATTCATCACCCAATTGATCCTTCAGCGGACGCGCGAGCCAATCGGGCAAGTTGTGAATATGCTGCGACATCAAGTCGGATGGCTGAATGCTGTCGCACATGTCGAGCCATTTTTTTTCGGTGTCGTTGAGAGCGCTTTTGACAAAGTCGCGAGGGCCCGCAAAGCCCAAAATAGCCAAGCGTCTTTCTTTGGCGCCACTGCCAGAGCGAGCCATGTGCTCAAACAACAATTTTTTGCGCAGAACTTGAAATACCGTCTCGGACAAAGTGGCACGCTCACGCGGACCTAAATGGCGGTTGTCCCGAAAAAACCGAGACACCACCGCATCGGCGGGATGGTTAAATTGAAGGGTGAGCCTGACCAATTCGGCGCAGGCATCTAACAAGGCTTTAGGATGCATAGCCTCTATTGTCCCACTGCAATGCAGCTTCGAGAGATTCCATGCAAGAAGAAACTTTACCGCCCTTGATCGTCACCCCGCCAGGCTACTACCGCCATTACAAAAATTTGCTGTACCAAGTGCTTGGGACAGTAAGACACAGCGAATCCTTAGAGCCCATGACCTTGTACAAAGCGCTTTATGGCGAGCAAGGTCTGTGGGTGCGTCCTGCTGCCATGTTCAACGAAAGCGTCAACATCGATGGGGTGGTGCAGCCGCGTTTTACTTGGCTGGGCGAGAAGCTTCCTGAAGCCTGAAAAAATCTAGCACAGCCACAGGGTAAATCAGGTGCTCTTGTGTGAGCACTCGGGCTGCCAAATCTTCGGCTGTGTCGCTGGCTAAAACGGGCACCACGGCTTGCGCCAATATTTGACCGTGGTCTAGCTCTGACGTGACCTGGTGCACCGTGGCACCTGCAAACTGGCAGCCGGCATCAATGGCCCTTTGATGTGTGTTGAGGCCTGTGAAGGCTGGCAACAATGAGGGGTGAATGTTGATCAAGCGGCCGCTGTAATGCGCCACAAATGCAGGGGTCAAAATTCGCATGAATCCAGCCAGCACCACCAAATCGGGAGCATGCACATCGATGCACTTGAGCAAGGCTTGGTCAAAATCTTCTCTAGACTCAAATTGCGAATGTTCCAAAACCTGTGTGGGTATGTCTGCAAACTCAGAGTGCGATTGGAGCCACGCGAGGCCAGCGGCATGCGCCTTGTTGCTGATAACAGCCGCAATTTGAATTCCAAAGCGCTCTCGCCAGCGCTGCTGATACGCAGCTTGAACAATGGCGGCCATGTTGGAGCCAGCACCAGAAATGAGAATCACAATGTTTTTCACACTGGGATTATCCCTGCTCTCTCACGCTTAAAAGGGATTTGTCGCAGCCAAGACACCGCATTTGCGCACGGTCGTGCTAAAAACGCATCTTTCCTTACTTACTGGCTTTGACCGGAGACACATTTCATGGATTTGGCATTCACACCCGAAGAGCTCGCGTTTCGCGAGGAAATTCGCGCATGGGTTAAGGCAAATTTACCCGCCGACATTTCACAAAAAGTGCACAGCGCCATGCGCTTGAGTCGCGAAGACTTGCAGCGTTGGGCCAAGATTCTGGGCAAAAAGGGTTGGCTCGGTTGGGGCTGGCCTGAGCAATTTGGTGGCCCAGGTTGGACCGCCGTGCAAAAGCACTTGTTTGAAGAAGAATGCGCCTTGGCCGGTGCGCCACGCGTGGTGCCTTTCGGCCCTGTCATGGTGGCGCCAGTGATCATGGCCTTTGGCAATGCGGAACAGCAAAAACGCTTCTTGCCAGGCATTGCCAGCGGCGAAGTGTGGTGGAGCCAAGGCTACTCAGAACCAGGCTCAGGCTCCGACTTAGCCTCACTCAAAACACGCGCCGAGCGCGTGGGCGACAAGTACATTGTCAATGGCCAAAAAACATGGACCACCTTGGGTCAATACGGCGAATGGATTTTTTGCTTGGTGCGCACCAGCAACGAAGGCAAGCCCCAAACAGGTATTTCCTTTTTGTTGATCGACATGAAGACCCCAGGCATTACGGTTCGCCCCATCAAGTTGCTTGACGGCGAATGCGAAGTCAATGAAGTTTGGTTTGACAACGTGGAAGTCCCGGCCGAAAACTTGATCGGTGAAGAAAACAAAGGCTGGAATTACGCCAAGCATTTGTTGGCCCACGAGCGCACCAACATTGCCGATGTGAACCGCGCCAAGCGTGAACTCGAGCGTCTCAAGCGCATTGCCAAAGCCGAAGGCGTTTACGACGACATGCGTTTTCGCGATGAAATTTCCAAATTGGAAGTCGACATCGTGGCTCTGGAAATGCTGGTGTTGCGTGTGCTGTCTGCCGAGAAGTCTGGCAAGAATTCCCTCGACATTGCCGGCCTCTTGAAAATCAGGGGCAGTGAGATTCAACAGCGCTATACCGAACTGATGATGTTGGCCGCTGGCCCATACAGCCTGCCCTTCATCTTTGAAGCCATGGATGCCGGTTGGCAAGGTGACTTCCCAGGACACCAGATTGCCAACGCGCCTTTGGCAGCCAACTATTTCAACATGCGCAAAACCACGATTTATGGCGGCAGCAATGAAGTGCAACGCAACATCGTGGCTCAAGTCGTTTTGGGTTAATTCAGTTAACCGCACAATAAACAACAAGGACACGACATGGACTTCGATTTTTCAGACGACCAAGAACAACTGCGCGACGCAGTGCGCAAATGGGTGGACAAGGGATACACCTTCGACCGCCGCCGCGAAATTACCAACGCTGGCGGTTTTGACCGCGCAGCCTACACCGAGCTGGCCGAACTGGGATTATGCGGTCTGTACGTGAGTGAAGACCACGGCGGCATGGGCATGGGCCCTGTTGAAGGCATGGTGGTGATGGAAGAGCTGGGCCGAGGCATTGTGATGGAACCCATTCAGCAAGCGCTGATTGCAGGTGCCGTCTTAGAAGGCTACGCACCCGATGCACTCAAAGCCGAATGGTTGCCCCAAATTGCGGGTGGTGAAGCCATCGTGGTGTTGGCGCATCAAGAACGCAAATCACGCTACAACACTCACAAATGCGACGCACAAGCGCAGCAACAAGATGGCCAATGGAACATCACAGGCACCAAGAGCGTGGTGGCTGTGGGGGACCATGCTGACGCCTTTTTGGTGCCCGCCATGGCCGCTGGCAAACTGGCTTTGTTCTTGGTGGCCAAAGGTGCCAAGGGCGCGGCCACTTCCGGCTACGTCACACAAGATGGCGCTCGTGCCGCTGAGTTAACGCTCAAGCAATCACCTGCCAGCTTGGTCACATTGGATGGCCAGACCGCCTTGAGCCACGCCGTCGACATTGGCATTGCCACTGTCTGTGCGGAAGCGGTGGGCGTGATGGACAAAACCATGGCCATCACCGTGGACTACATGAACACCCGCAAGCAGTTCAACACCACCATTGCCACCTTCCAAGCCCTGCGTCACCGCGTGGCCGACATGAAGATGCAATTGGAACTGGGCCGTTCCATGAGCTATTACGCCAGCCTCAAGCTGAACACCCCCGCTGCAGAGCGTCACCAAGCCATGGCCCGCGCCAAGTTCCAACTGGGCAATTCCATGCGCTTTGTGGGCCAGCAATCGGTTCAATTGCACGGTGGCATTGGCGTGACGGACGAGTACATCGTGAGCCACTACTTCAAGAAACTAACGCAACTCGAAATGACCTTTGGCGACACCCTGCACCACTTGGGCGAAGTGTCCAACAGCATGCAAGACACCGCTGGCGTATTTGCATGATGGTTGAACCCTGTTTGCGCCTTGTTGATTCAAAGCGCCGACCCAGAAAAACCGCCCTCGAGGCGGTTTTTTTATTGTCAACAAGCTCGGTCACAATAGAGCCTATGGAAGTCGAGAAAAAGACGAAGCAGTCATGAAGGTATTTCGCGGTTTTAACCACCCAGACAGAGCCAGCCAGTGCGCTCTCACAATCGGTAATTTTGACGGTGTCCACCGTGGCCACCAGGCGATGCTCGCCCTGTTGAAAAACGAAGCCGCTCACCGCAACGTGCCCAGCTGCGTGATGACTTTTGAGCCGCATCCCCGAGATTTTTTTGCCAAATTGCACAATAAGCCTGAAATGGCGCCAGCCCGCATTGCAACATTGCGCGACAAACTCTTGGAACTCGAGCGTTGCGGCATCGATCAAGTTGTTGTACTGCCTTTTGACGAGCGCTTGGCCAGTCAAAGTCCCGAAGACTTTATTCAATCTGTCTTGGTCAAGGGCTTGGGTGTGAAGTACCTTCTGGTGGGCGACGATTTCCGCTTTGGTGCCAAGCGCGCTGGCGATTACGCCATGCTCGATGCTGCTGGTCAGCGCTTGGGCTTTGATGTGGCCCGCATGAACAGTTACGAAGTGCATGGCCTGAGGGTTTCAAGCTCCGCCGTCAGAGATGCTCTGGGAAAGGGCGACATGGCCGGTGTGGCCCGCCTATTGGGCCGCCCCTACAGTATCAGTGGCCATGTGGTCCACGGTCGCAAATTGGGACGGGGCTTGGGCGCCTCTAAAGAGGGCGCCGAAGACGGCTTTCGCACCCTCAATTTGCGCTTTAGCCACTGGAAGCCTGCTGCCAGTGGCATTTTCACTGTCGAAGTCCATGGCTTAGGGCCCCAAGCGCTGCCCGGTGTGGCCAATTTGGGGATTCGCCCCTCCCTAGACCCTAGCGACGTCAACGGCGGCCGAGTCCTGCTAGAAACGCATTGCCTCAGCTGGCCCACCCAACTGGGGCTGGAAGGGGGCTACAGTAAAATCATCCGAGTTGACTTGCTGCACAAATTGCACGACGAACTCAAGTACGACAGCTTGGACGCCCTCACTGTGGGCATTGACAAGGACTGTGACGATGCGCGCGCATTTTTTGCCGCGAAGCAAAAGCCTTAGCAAGTCCCCTACACCATCACGCTTTGAACAATGTCTGAACAAAAAACAAATTACCGCGCCACCCTGAACATGTCCGACACCGCTTTTGCGATGCGCGGCGATTTGCCTAAGCGTGAGCCTGCCTGGGCCAAGTCATGGAGCGACCAGGGCCTATACAAAAAACTGCGAGTTGCCCGCCAAGGCGCGCCCTTGTTTGTGTTGCACGATGGCCCCCCTTACGCCAATGGCAAATTGCACATTGGTCACGCCCTCAACAAAGTGCTCAAAGACATGATCGTCAAGTCCAAGCAATTGGCGGGCTTTGATGCGCAATACATTCCCGGTTGGGACTGCCACGGTTTGCCCATTGAAAACGCGATTGAAAAATTACATGGTCGCAAACTCAGTCGCGACGACATGCAAGCCAAGAGCCGCGCCTTTGCCACCGAACAAATTGACCAACAGCGCGAAGACTTCAAACGCTTGGGCGTGTTGGGCGATTGGGAGCGTCCCTATCGCACCATGGACTTTGCCAACGAGGCCGGTGAAATTCGCGCCTTCAAACGCGTCATTGAACGCGGCTTTGTGTACCGCGGTTTGAAGCCCGTTTACTGGTGCTTCGATTGCGGCTCCTCTTTGGCCGAATTTGAAATTGAATACGCCGACAAAAAGAGCGACACCCTCGATGTGGCTTTTGAAGCAGCCGACAACGTCTCACTGGCCAAAGCCTTTGGTTTACAAGAAATGCCTGGTCAACCCAAATCAGCCTTTGCAGTGATCTGGACCACCACCGCCTGGACCCTGCCCGCCAACCAAGCACTGAACGTGAATCCCGAGTTGGTTTACGCCTTGGTCAACACCGACAAAGGTTTGTTGGTCTTGGCCGAGTCCTTGGTGGAAAAATGTTTAGAGCGCTACAAGTTGGCAGGCCAAGTGGTGGCAACCACCACGGGCGACAAATTGGGCGGCTTGAATTTCAAACATCCTTTGTACGACGTGCATGAAGGTTACAAGCGTTTTTCGCCTGTGTATGTGGCCGAGTACGTGAGTGCACAAGATGGCACTGGCATCGTTCACTCCTCACCTGCTTATGGCGTGGATGACTTCAACTCTTGCGTCGCCAATGGCTTGGCTTATGACGACATCCTGAACCCCGTTCAAGGCAACGGCAGCTACGCAGAAGAACTGCCCCTATTTGGTGGCATGAACATTTGGAAAGCCTGCCCTCGCATCATCGAAGTGTTGGGTGAGAGCAATCGCTTGATGGCCACTTACGGCATCACCCACAGCTACCCGCATTGCTGGCGCCACAAAACGCCAGTGATCTACCGGGCAGCGGCTCAGTGGTTTGTGCGCATGGACGAAGGCCCTGGCGTCTTCACCAAAGACAAAGCCCCCAAGACCTTGCGACAGTTGGCCCTCGATGCCATCGACCAAACCAACTTCTATCCCGAAAACGGCAAAACGCGTTTGCGCGACATGATTGCCAACCGCCCTGACTGGTGCATTTCACGTCAGCGCAGCTGGGGAGTGCCCGTGCCCTTCTTCTTGCACAAAGACTCGGGCGAGTTGCACCCCCGCACCATGGAAATCATGGACCAAGCCGCCAACATCGTTGAACAAGGTGGCATCGAAGCTTGGAGCCGCGTGACAGCAGAAGCAATTTTGGGGGCATCCGATGCACCCAACTACACCAAGAGCACCGACATTTTGGAAGTGTGGTTTGACTCAGGCTCCACTTTTCAACACGTGCTGCGCGGCAGCCACAAAGATGCGTACGATCGCAATCCCTTCCACGATGAAGGCCCCGAAGCCGATTTGTATCTGGAAGGCCACGACCAACATCGCGGCTGGTTTCACAGCTCTTTGCTGCTCGGTTGTGCACTCTACGATCGCGCGCCTTACAAAGGTTTGCTGACCCATGGCTTTGCCACCGACGGCCAAGGCCGCAAGATGAGCAAGAGCTTGGGCAATGTGGTGGCGCCGCAAGAAATCACTGACAAGATGGGCGCAGAAATTGTGCGCTTGTGGGTGGCCTCTACCGATTACTCTGGCGACCTCAACATAGACGACAAAATTTTGGCGCGTGTGGTCGACGCCTATCGCCGCATTCGCAATACCTTGCGTTTCTTGTTGGCCAACGTCAGCGACTTTGACCCAGCCAAAGACACAGTGGCCGATGCCGACTTGTTAGAAATCGATCGTTTTGCATTGAGCCGTGCGGCACAGTTGCAAGCCGACATCTTGTCGCACTTTAAAGATTACGAGTTCCACCCTGTGGTGTCTAAATTGCAGGTCTACTGCTCTGAAGACTTGGGTGCCTTCTATTTGGACGTGCTCAAAGACCGCCTCTACACCAGCGCACCCAAATCCTTGGCACGCCGCTCCGCACAAACCGTGCTGTATCGCATCACGCATGCCATGCTGCGCTTGATGGCGCCGTTCTTAAGCTTTACCGCTGAAGAGGCTTGGCAAAACTTTGGTGGCTCAGAATCGATCTTCATGGAAACCTTCAGTGATTTGGGCACGCCCAATGAAGCGCTGCTGGCCAAGTGGACCCGCATTCGCGAAATTCGCGATCATGTCAACAAAGACATTGAAACCTTGCGAGCCGACGGCAAAGTAGGTGCTTCGCTGCAAGCTTGCGTGACATTGCAAGCAGCGCCCGAAGATCATGCTCTGCTGGCCAGTTTGGGCAATGATTTGAAGTTTGTCTTCATCACCTCTCAACTCATTTTGGAGGCTGGCGACAGCTTGGTGGCCAAAGTATCAGTGAGTGAAGATGTCAAGTGCGAGCGTTGCTGGCACTACGCGCCCGATGTGGGCGTGAACCCAGCACACCCCACTTTGTGCGGGCGCTGTGACAGCAACTTGCATGGCGAAGGTGAAAAGCGATTGTTTGCTTGAAGCATGCCATTGGCCTTCAAATTCAAATCAATTTAACCTCTTCAATTGACGTCAACACCATGGCCAAAAGTAAAAGTGCATTCAAATCAGGGTCAGGGGTCTGGCTCTGGTTAGGCGTTGCACTCATTACCCTGCTACTAGACCAAGTCACAAAAATTGCAGTCATCGGCTCTTTTCAATTGGGCGAGAGTTTGCCCATGACTTCCTTTTTCAACATGGTGCGAGTGCACAACCCAGGTGCTGCATTTTCTTTTCTGGCCGATGCAGGCGGTTGGCAACGTTGGTTTTTTTCCGGGCTTGGCACTGTTGCAGCCTTGGTCATGATTTACTTGCTGCGCATGCATGCAGGTCAAACTTTATTTTGCTTGGCCTTGTCGCTGCTTTTAGGCGGTGCAGTTGGCAACGTGATTGACCGTGTGCTTTACAGCCATGTCATTGATTTCCTGGATTTTCACTATGCAGGCTGGCACTTTCCAGCCTTCAATGTGGCCGACAGCGCCATCACCCTCGGCGCAGGCTTGCTCATCTTGGATGAACTGCTGCGCGTGAGGCGAGGCAAATAATTCTCACAGGGTGAGGATGGTACAACCCGTTGTTTTGCGGGCTTCCAAAGCGCGGTGAGCCTCTTGAACTTGAGCCAGAGGGAAGGTCTGGTCAATGTGAATTTTCACTTTACCGCTTTGCACCACTGCAAACAAATCATCTGCCATGGCTTGCGTGCTTTCACGCGAAGTAATGTGGCTGAACAAGGTTTGACGCGTCACATACAAAGAGCCCTTAACGCCCAACATGCCTGGCGCGAACGGTGCCACAGCACCTGAAGCATTGCCAAAACTCGCCATCAAACCAAAGGGGCGCAAGCATTCAAGCGATTTGTCCCAAGTGTCTTTGCCCACAGAGTCATAAACCACTTTCACACCTTTGCCACCCGTGATTTCTTTCACGCGGGGCAAGAAGTCTTCGGTGCTGTAGTTGATGCAGTACTCGGCGCCATTGGCCAAAGCAAGTTTGCATTTGTCGTCCGAACCTGCGGTACCAATCATGCGAAAGCCCAATGCTTTGCCCCATTGGCAAGCAATGAGGCCAACTCCGCCAGCAGCAGCGTGGAACAGCACATGATCGCCTGCTTGCAAGCCTTCTGCAGGGCGTGTCTTCATGAGCAAGTATTGTGCAGTCAAGCCTTTGAGCATCATGGCGGCGCCAGTTTCAAAAGAAATGTCGTCGGGCAGTTTGCAGACGCATTTGGCGGGCATGACGCGCTCTTCGCAATAACTGCCGGGGGGTTGGCTGGCATAAGCAGCACGATCGCCCACCTTGAGGTGCGTCACCCCCTCGCCCACGGCTTCAACAATGCCTGAAGCCTCCATGCCCAACTTCACAGGCATGGGCAAGGCATACAAACCGCTGCGTTGGTAGACGTCAATGAAGTTCAAACCGATGGCTTTGTGGCGAATGCGAATTTCACCAGGGCCGGGTTGACCCACTGTGACGTCGACCAATTTGAGTTGTTCAGGACCACCGTTTTGGTCAATTTGGACGGCTAAGCTCATGCGTATCTCCTAAAAAAATCACATTGCCCGTTACTTTGCCACGAATTGAATGACCCTGCGTGACAGCGCAGCCCTCGCCTTGCCGTTAAAGTCACTCCCATGACACAAAAACTCTCACCGGGCACTGCCTTGATGCTCACCGTCCCTCCCTTGCTGTGGGCTGGCAACGCTGTGGTGGGCCGCTTGATCAGCGACTTGGTGCCGCCCATTACACTCAATTTTTTGCGCTGGAGCATTGCCTTTCTCATTTTGCTTCCCATGGCAGGACACTTGCTCAAACCGCACAGTGCCCTGTGGCCACACTGGCGACGATTTGCTTTACTCAGCCTGCTTGGCGTTGGTTGCTACAACGCACTTCAATACTTGGCACTGCAAACTTCCACCCCCCTCAACGTGACGCTGGTGGCCGCCAGCACACCTGTGTTCATGCTGGCCATCGGCGCCTTGTTCTTCAAAACACCCGTTCGGCGTGCGCAATGGTTAGGGGCAGCCCTTTCTATTGCGGGCGTTTTGATGGTGCTGTCGCGCGGTGATTGGCAGCAACTTTTGCAGGTGAGTTTTGTGGTGGGTGATATTTATATCTTGCTGGCCACGGCGTGCTGGGCCATCTACAGTTGGCTACTCACCCAGCGCAATGAGCCAGACGAAATTCGCAACCATTGGGCTGCATTTCTCATGGCTCAGGTTGTTTTTGGATTGGGATGGGCGGGGCTGTTTACGGGAGCTGAATGGGCTCTCACAGACGCTCACATCACCTGGGGGCCCACCCTGTATGTGGCACTGGCGTTTGTATCCGTGGGGCCTGCCGTACTCGCCTACAGATGCTGGGGCTTGGGCGTGCAAACAGCAGGGCCAGCGGTGGCTGGTTTTTTTGCCAACCTCACGCCGCTGTTTGCCGCCATCATGTCTAGCGTTTTCTTAGGAGAGCTGCCCCAGTTTTATCACGTTGTGGCTTTTGGCCTTATTGTGAGTGGCATCTTGGTGTCGTCTAAACGCTAACTCAGTAGGTGCCTGGATAAGCACCGCCATCGGTCAGGAAGTTTTGGCCTGTGATGTAGGAAGCCTGGAGGCTGCAGATGAACGCACAGAGTGCACCAAATTCTTGAGGTGTACCGTAGCGGCCAGCGGGCACTTGAGCTTGCTGTAGGGCGCGAATTTCAGCCACGGACTGACCTGTTTTTTGGGCTGTGGCTTCCACTGTGCTGCGAATGCGATCGGTGTCGAACTTGCCTGGCAAGATGTTGTTGATGGTGACGCCTTGTGCTGCAATTTTGGTTCGGGCCACACCCGCCACAAAACCAGTCAAACCACTGCGGGCGCCGTTGGACAAACCCAAAATATCAATGGGTGATTTGACCGAGCTGGAAGTGATGTTGACGATGCGGCCAAAACCTCGAGCGGCCATGCCATCGACCGTTGCTTTGATGAGTTCGATGGGGGTGAGCATGTTGGCATCAACCGCCTTGATCCAAGCTTCACGGTCCCAATTGCGAAAGTCGCCTGGCGGAGGTCCGCCTGCATTGGTCACCACAATGTCAAAGTCTTTGCCCGGGCCGCCCGCTGCAGTAAACAATGCCACACGGCCAGCCTCTGTTGTGATGTCTGCTGCCACCGGAATAAGCTGTACGCCAGGTGCTTCTTTTTGAAGGTCTGCAACGGCTTGATTCAAAACCTCCGCGCCGCGGGCCACCATGACCACATTCACGCCTTCTAGCGCCAGTGCACGTGCACATCCCCAGCCCAAGCCTTTGCTAGCACCGCCCACCAAAGCCCATTTGCCCTTAATGCCTAAATCCATGATGACTCCTTGAAAATGAATGACCCATTGGGTCTATTGATGTGATGATATGTGATGCGATGTTACTTAGAGGGCTTGGGCCCTTGGGTGACCCAAAACACGCCGCCCAAAACCAGAGCCGTTCCCGTCAAAATCCACATGTTGAAAGTTTCGTTCAACCAGAAAGCGCCCATGGTCAGTGTGGACATCGGCCCAATCATGCCAATTTGGGAAGTGAGGCCTGGCCCAATTCTTTCAATGGCCATCATCACCATGAGCACCGGCAAGACTGTGCAAGCCGTTGCATTCAACATGGACAGCCATATCACCTCGGGGGCCACATCCAGCGCCGACATCGGTTTGAGCAACACAAACTGAAGAATGCAAAAAAAACACGCCACCGTGGTGGCCAACCCCGCCAAGCGCAGAGACCCCAAGCGCTGCACAAGTTGCCCGCTGTAGCTGAGGTAGATGGCGTAAGTGATGGCACTTCCAAAAACCAACAAGGCCCCCAAAGAAACGTTCTCACCTTCCAAAGAGACTTCATGGCCAAACACCAACAACACGCCGCTGTAACTCACCGCCATGGCCACGGCCTGTCTGGAGGTGATTTTTCTTTGGTAGAGCACCCAACCCAGAATCAATACCAAGGTGGGGTTGAGATACAGAATAAGCCGCTCAAGAGAAGCGCTGATGTATTGCAATCCTAGGAAGTCGAGAAAACTTGAAATGTAATAACCCGAAAATCCTAGGCCCAGCACACCCCACCAATCGGCTCGGGTGAGCGCTGGCTTGCCGCGACCTGCCCACCATGCCATGGCAATGAAAAAAGGCACCGCAAACAACATTCGAAACATCACCAGGGTGATGGCGTCGACGCCGTGGCGATAGGCGAGTTTGACGATGATGGCTTTGCCGCTGAAGGCAATCGAACCCGCTGCAGCCAACAACAAGCCCGTGGTGAATTGAGAAGCTGGGGCTTGCGTCAAAAGCCAACCGCCTGCCCGTCTCGCCTTGGATCGGAAGCAGCCACATAACCTTGAAACTTGGGATCGCCCATGCGCCAAATAAACTGACCCGCGCCAAAGTCTTGGTAAGAATCGTTGATGACTTCCAACTCGTGTCCCAAATCGTTGAGGCCTTGTACCGTGTTGCGGTCCATGTTGTTTTCAGCGTTGATCGACAAGCCCGCGTTGTAGCGCCAGCGCGGTGCGTCACACGCTGTTTGAGGGTTCTGACCATAGTCCAGCATACGCACCAAGGTTTGCATGTGGCCTTGCGGCTGCATGTTGCCGCCCATCACGCCATAACTCATGACGGGTTGTCCGTTTTGAGTGAGGAAAGCTGGGATGATGGTTTGGAAGGGCTTTTTGCCCGGTGCCACCAAGTTGGCGGCATTGGCGCCATTCAAGTCGGTGCTGAAACCAAAGCCGCGGTTTTGCAAACTGACACCGTAAGTAGGCTCAACCACACCCGAGCCAAAGCCCATGTAGTTGCTTTGAATGAAGCTCACCATCATGCCATTTTCGTCGGCAGTGGTGAGGTAAATGGTGCCGCCCTTCACGGGATTGCCCGCTTTGAAGTCTTGCGCCTTTTTCATGTCGATGAGTTTGGCACGGCTCTTTAAATATGCGGGGTCGAGCATTTGCGCAGGTGTGACTTCCATATAACGTGGATCGGCCACGTAGCGATACACATCGGCGAAGGCCAACTTCATGGCTTCAATTTGCAAATGTTGGGAATCGATGCCATCGACCTTCATGCTGGCAATGTCGAAGTTTTCCAAAATGCCCAAGGCAATCAGTGCTGCAATGCCTTGCCCATTGGGCGGGATTTCGTGCAAGGTATAGCCGCGGTAGTTTTGCGCAATGGGCTCAACCCATTCGGGTCGGTATTGGGCCAAATCTTGAAGCGACATGGCGCCGCCATGTTGCTTGGAAAAGCGCACCAAGGCCTCCGCAATTTCACCTTCGTAGAAAGCACGCCCCTTGGATTCGGCAATGGCACGCAAACCTTTGGCCGCTGCTTTGAATTGAAACAACTCACCCACATTGGGCGCACGGCCCCAGGGCAAAAAGCTTTCGGCAAAGCCAGGCAGCGATTGCAGCAAGGGCGTGGCTGCATCCCATTTCTGCTGAACCACCACAGGCATCAAATAACCTCGCTCTGCAATTTCAATGGCAGGCTCCATGAGATCGGCAAAAGGCAGCTTGCCAAAGCGCTCACTCATGGCAGCCCATGCACCGACGGCGCCTGGCACTGTGACAGAGTCCCAACCTCGCTTGGGCGGATTGACAGCCTCTTTGCCGTACTTGTTGTGAAAATACTCAGGCGTCCAAGCCTGAGGCGCAGGTCCTGATGCATTCAAGCCATGCAGCTTTTGACCATCCCACAAAATACAAAATGCATCAGAGCCCAAACCGTTGCTAACCGGTTCAGTGATGGTGATGGCCGCTGCCGCGGCAATGGCCGCGTCGACCGCATTGCCGCCTTTGAGCATCATGCGCAAACCCGCTTGCGCCGCCAGCGGGTGAGAGGTGGAGACGATGTTGCGTGCAAACTGAGGAAGGCGCGCTGATGAGTAAGGTGTACTGAAATCAAAGTTCATGTTTTAGTCCAAAGTGATTTTGCGTTCGGTGATGATTTTTTTCCATTTGGCAGATTCTGCGGCCAGCATGGTGGTGAATTGAGTGGGCGAGGTGCCTACGGCTTCGATGCCTAGGCGTTGCAATTTGTCCTTCACCTCGGGATCGGCCAAAGCTTGCAGGGCCGCCGCATTGACACGCGCCACAATTTCAGGACGCATGCCCTGAGGGCCAAACAGTCCAAACCAGGTGGTGGATTCGTAACCGGGAAGGACCTCGGAAATGGCTGGCAAGCCTGGTGCCATGCTGGTTCTTTGAGCAGAAGTGACGCCCAAAGCACGCAGGCGGCCGTCTTTGACATGCGGCAAACCTGTTGGCAGAGAGTCAAACAACACATCGACTTTGCCACTGATCAAATCGGGCATGGCAAGCGCAGTCCCTTTGTAGGGAATGTGCACCACAAACAGTCCCGCTTGCGATTTGAACAACTCGGCAGTGAGTTGAACAATGGTGCCATTGCCGCTAGACGCATAGTTCAAACGGCCTGGGTTTTTCTTGGCCAACTCGATCCACTCTTGAATGGTTTTGGCAGGTGAGCTGTTGGGCACCAACATGATGCTCGGTGCGTTACCCACTTGACCAATGGGTGTGAAATCGCGCACCGCATCGTAGGGCATTCTGGGGTTCAAGTTGGGACCGATGGAGTGTGTGCTGGATGTGGCCAACAACAAGGTGTAACCATCGGACACAGACTTGGCTACCAGATCTGAGCCCAAGGTGCCGCCTGCACCCGGCTTGTTGTCTATCACTACAGTAGACCCGATTTTTTCTCCCAGTTTTTGCGACAAGGTTCTGGCAAAAATATCGGTAGCGCCGCCCGCAGGAAAGGGCACCACCAAGCGAATGGGTTTTGTGGGGTAGTTACCAGGGGAAGTTTGGGCCAGCGCCAGCTTGGGCGATAGTTGAAGAACGGAGGCTGTGACCAACAAGGCACCCCATGTTAGGGCGCCCATTTGACGACGCTTGAAACTGTTTGTGTGTAGCATGATGTAAATCCAAAGACACGTTCAAACTGCCATTGTGTCAGGAAATTTTTGCCTATCCCTCACAGAGGTGAAAAGATCATTCACACCAATGAAAACGGCACCCGAAGGTGCCGTTTTGGAATCTGCAGATCTGCAGAATTAATCTTCGACGAAGGCTTCTTCTCGCTTGGACTTCACTGAAGGCAGCAACACGATGATCAGCAAGAGTGCAGCGGCCGCCAACAAACTGGCTGACAAACCGCGGGTGACAAACACCGACCAGTCACCCCGCGACAGCAGCAATGCGCGTCGCAGGTTCTCTTCCATCATGGGGCCCAAGATGAAGCCCAGCAACAAGGGCGCAGGCTCCATGCCCAGTTTGATGAAGGTATAACCGATGACACCAAAGGCGCCCACCATCCAGATGTCGAAGGTGTTGTTGTTGGTGGAGTACACACCAATGGCGCAGAACAAAATGATGGCAGGGAACAACCAACGATAAGGTACCGTGAGCAACTTGATCCAGATACCAATGAGTGGCAAGTTCAAGATGATCAACATTAAGTTACCCAACCACATAGAGGCAATCAGGCCCCAGAACAACTCTGGGTTGCTGGTCATCACTTGGGGGCCAGGTTGAATGTTGTGAATGGTCATGGCACCCACCATCAAGGCCATCACCGCATTGGGTGGAATACCCAAGGTGAGCAACGGAATGAAGGAGGTTTGTGAACCTGCATTGTTGGCAGACTCGGGGGCTGCCACGCCGCGAATGTTGCCTTGACCAAAAGGCACTTCACCAGGACGCAGTTTGGTTTTCTTCTCGATGGTGTAGGCCGCAAAAGCTGCCAAGAGCGCACCACCGCCGGGCAAAATACCCAGCATGGAGCCAATGGCTGTTCCGCGTAAAACCGCAGGAATCATGTTGCGGAAGTCTTCACCTGTGGGGAAGAGTCCCTTCACTTTGCCGGTAAATACTTCGCGCTTGTCTTCAGGCTGTGCCAAGTTGGCAATGATCTCGCCGTAACCGAAGACACCCATGGCAATCACAATGAAACCAATACCGTCTGTGAGCTCAGGGATATCAAAGCTGTAACGTGCCACGCCTGAGTTGACATCGGTACCGATCAAACCCATCAACAAGCCCAGCACAATCATGCCCACGGCTTTGATCAGGGAGCCAGAGGCCAACACCACGGCGCCAATTAGGCCCAAGATCATGAGTGAGAAATATTCGGCAGGACCAAATTTAAATGCAACCTCAGTGAGTGGGGCGGCAAAAGCAGCCAAAATCAAGGTGCCCACACAACCGGCAAAGAAAGAGCCCAAACCAGCCGCGGCCAAGGCAGGCCCGGCTCGCCCTTTTCGGGCCATTTGGTAACCATCAATGACCGTTACCACCGAGGACGACTCGCCTGGCAAGTTCACCAAAATAGCAGTTGTCGAGCCACCGTATTGGGCGCCGTAGTAAATACCGGCCAACATAATGAGGGCGGCAATGGGCGGCAGTGCGTAGGTTGCGGGCAGCAACATGGCAATGGTGGCCACAGGGCCGATGCCCGGCAACACGCCAATCAGCGTACCGAGCAAACAGCCGATGAAGGCGTAAATCAGGTTTTGGAAGGTGAATGCAACACCAAAACCCAAGGACAAGTTATTGATCAAATCCATTTGGGGTACTCCTTAACCTGCAATGAAAGAAGGCCAAACAGGGAACTGCAGTTTGAGCAGCACAATGAAGGCAAGGTAGCTCAAAACAGACAAGACAGTAGCCAAAACCAAAACTTCTTTCAGTTTGAATTTATCGCCTGCCAAGCTCACAACCAGGGTGGTTCCATAAATGGCAACGATCAAACCCATGGCCGGTAATTTGATGCTGGGCAAGCCACCCAACAAAATACCAAACAGCAAGTTGCCTGCAATGATGAAAGACAAAGGCTTCCAAGCCCAAGATCCGACTCGATCGCCTGTGGGGGTTTCAACCACCAAGGATTTGAAAAGCACGATGCCGCCAATGATGGCCAAAATGCTACCCAGCAAAAGCGGGAAATAGCCAGGACCCATGCGTGCACCAGTACCGATGTTGTAGCTTGTAGCTCCGTAAGCAAATGCAGCACCAACCACGGTGTACAGAAGTCCGGAGTAAAAGTCTTTTTGACTTTTGATTTTCACAGGAACACTCCTCCAAAAAGTTTGGGATGGCGGATTTTCAGGCCAATTCTTGCCATTCGATATGTGGGTTTCACCTACAGAGTGGCAAATAAGGCCTTTGCTTTGTGGGTTTACCCTAGCTTTCTAAGCTTTGCGCACTCGGATTATTTCAGCAAGGGTTTAAAAACTCTCAGCCACTTTGTGGCAGGTAGTCCAAATCTATTTTCAATCGCCTCAGCTTGAACCAAGAATGCATCTTTGGAAGGCCTGCTGGGCACACGTTGCGCCAAGACCACCGTATTGCCTTCGCGGGTGGGTTTGAAAGCCCACAAGGCATCTTCTCCAAATGCCTCCGCCATTTTGGCCATGCTTTGGTCGTAACTTGAAGTGCGTCCAAACAAATTGACAGTCATGGTGCCTTCATCTGTGAGCAGCGCACGACAATTTTTGTAAAAGGCCACACTGTCTAGCACTGGGGCCGCGGCCTCGTGGTCATAGAGGTCTACATGCAAAATATCAACGGTGCCAAGCCACTCTTGACTTTGAATTTCCTTGGCTGCATCGGCAATGATGACGCGCATGCGGGGGCCGTCTTCTGGCAATTTGAACCAGCCTCGACATGCATGCAACACGCCAGGGTTTAATTCAATGGCAGTGCACGTCCAGCGCATTTTTTTGTAGCAAAACTTGGTCAAGCTGGCCGCCCCCAAGCCCAACTGCATGGCATGACGACCGGCAACCGAAGCGCTCTTTAAAAATAACAAGCCCGCCATCATTCTTTGAATGTACTCAAGGTCTAAGTCAAACGGTTCCTTGATGTTCATAGCGCCTTGAATCCAGGGCGTGCCTAAATGCAAATAGCGCGACACACCATCTTCCGAAAAATTGACTTCTGGCAGCAGGGTGGCTTTGGATGAAGATTTGCTCATGGATTTTCAAAATGATGAAGCTGCGGGAGAACACGCTGCGCATTGGCCAAGGTGGCGGCCGCAATGTCAGACACTGAAAGGCCGCGCAACTGCGCCAGAACCGCACCCATGCGGGGCAACTCGGAGGGCTCGTTTCTTGCCTGCACAGACAGCCCATGTTCTGATTTTCTATCGGCTTGTGTTTTGTAAAGCCAATGCGGCGGTATGTCTGGCGAATCAGTTTCCAACACCAAAGCCGATAGCGGCAGCTCAGTGGCCAAGCGCCTGAGTTGCAATGCTCGATCGAAGGTAAGTGCACCCCCAAAACCCAAAGCAAAGCCCATTTCAATGAAGGTTTGAGCTTGCTGAAAACTGCCATTGAAGGCATGCGCGATGCCGCCCTGCACCAAATGCCGCCTGAGTCCTTTTAACAATTCATCGGCGGATTTGCGCACGTGCAAAATGACGGGGAGTTTGAATTTTCGCGCCAGCTTCAATTGGGCGTGGTAGAAGAATTCTTGCTTCTCTCGCATGGCTGGTTCACAAAGCGCAGGGACAAAAAAATCGAGGCCTATTTCACCCACGGCCACCAGCCTGGCATCTGAGCGCAAACCTTGGTCGTCTTTGGCCAAAGCAAGCTCAATGCACTGCGCCAAAAAATCCAAGTCTTGTTCTTGAGCCTGTGGCACATACAAGGGGTGAATTCCAAGAGCATAGGGCTGGTGAAATTCTTGCGCCAACTTTTGCAAAGACAAAAAATCTTTGGCTTGAACTGCGGGCATGACACACCAAGCCACGCCTTGCAATTGTGCGTTTTGCATGACCGCTTTGCGGTCTAAATCAAACTCAGGGGCATCTAAATGGCAATGGCTGTCAAGCCAGCGCAGGCTCATGGCTGAAGCACGCCTTTTTCTAAACGAAGGACCCGACTGCAACGTGCCGCCAGTTGGGGGTCGTGAGTGACCACCACAAAGGCAGTGCCTTGTTGTTCGGCTGTGTTGAGCATGAGGTCAAAAACGCTTTCAGCAGTGGCCCGGTCTAGATTGCCAGTGGGCTCATCGGCCAACACACAAGCGGGCTGCGTCACCATGGCGCGCGCGATGGCCACCCTTTGGCGCTCGCCCCCTGAGAGCTCTGCAGGTCGGTGCAATGCCCTGTTTTGGAGTCCCACTTGCGCCAGCCTTTCCAAGGCCACGGCATTGACCGCTTGCTTCGAATCCCGCCGTATCCAAAGCGGCATGGCCACATTTTCTTGTGCGGTAAATTCGGGCAACAAATGGTGAAATTGGTAAACAAAGCCAAGCAAGCGGTTGCGTCTGGCACCTTGTTCGGCGGCACTGAACCCAGACCAATCTTGTCCCTGTAACAGAACTTGTCCTTGGGTGGGCGAGTCGAGGCCGCCCATCAAATGCATGAGCGTGCTTTTGCCAGAACCTGAGGCCCCCACGATGGCCACAGTTTCACCCGCTTGGACGCTGAGGTCGACGCCTTGCAAGACAGAGACGCTCAAGCCACCTTCTGAAAAACGCTTGCTTAAACCCCGAACTTCAAGCACCGGCTGTTGGGTCACATCACTCATAACGCAAAGCCTCCGCAGGGTTGACTTGGCTGGCGCGCCAGCTCGGATAGAGCGTAGCCACAAAGGACAAGACCAATGAAATAAGCACAACCGGCAAGATGTCAGACATTTGGGGATCGCTTGGCATGCGGCTAATGAGGTAGATGTCTTTGGGTAAAAAGCTGGCGCGGAAAAGTGTTTCGAGCGCTGGCACGATCACATCAATGTTGAATGCAATGAGCAAGCCCAACAGCATGCCACCCAACGTGCCAATGACGCCTACCAAGGCACCCTGCACCATGAACACCCCCATGATGCTTCTAGGACTTGCGCCCAAGGTTCGCAGGATGGCGATGTCGGCGCGTTTGTCGGTGACGGTCATGACCAAGGTTGACACCAAATTGAAAGCAGCCACCGCCACAATGAGCGTGAGGATGATGAACATCATTCGTTTTTCAACTTGAACAGCCGCAAACCAGGTTCTGTTTTGTTGCGTCCAATCGCGCAGCGCCATGCCCATGGGCAAGGTGGGTGCAAGCTCTCGCGCTACCGCTCGCGCTTCGTGCAAATCTTTGATTTTGAGACGGATGCCTGTGGGGCCTTCTAAGCGAAAAATTTTGCCCGCATCGGCCACGTGCAACATGGCCAAGGATGCGTCATATTCGTAGTGCCCTGAGTTGAAAACACCGACCACTTGCATTTGTTTGAGGCGTGGCAAAACGCCCGCTGGCGTCACTTGACCGTTGGGCGCAATGAGCGTCACGGGGTCGCCAATTCGCAGACCCAACTGCCGCGCCAAATCAATTCCTAACACAATCCCAAACTGCCCTGGCACCAATTCTTGGATGCCTGGCAGGGCTTGGTTGCCAGACATAGAACCTGCAGACAGATCCACCACGCTGGGTTCGAGTGCAGGATCAATGCCCCTTACCAAGACCCCCTTCATGTCTTCACCCCTGGCCAGCAAGGCCTGGGCTGCAATGAAAGGAGCAGCACCAATGACTTTGGGGTTGCTTGTTATTTGCTGGAGAGTTCCGTTCACGTCCTCTAAAGGTCCGCCATCGGCTGAAATCAATTCGATGTGAGACACCACACTTAGCATTCTGTCTCGGACTTCTTTTTGAAAGCCATTCATGACAGACAAAACAATGACCAAGGCTGCAACACCAAGGCCAATGCCCAACATCGAAACGCCGGAGATGAAGGAGATGAAGCCATTGCGGCGCGTGGCTCTGCCTGCGCGGGTATAACGCCAACCCAATACCAACTCGTAAGCCAATTCAAAACTCATTCAGGGCCACTTTCAAGGGACAGATACTGCCACATACCAAATGCCGTATACAAAATGCCGCATACAAAATGCCACATGCCGACCGTCACAAATGGACATTGTGTCATCCCTGACAATAGGGGCATGAAAGCAGGCTTACCACCCAACGCAACGCCCCAGGCCCTTCAAGGCCAAACAACCCTCCGCCATGGGGTGATTGCCTATGCCGCCCCAGTGTCTGAGGCGCTGCAAAAGGCAATGGACACATTGTATTTGCCGAACCTGGAAAAATTACTCAGCCGCCTGTCGCACATCAAAAATTCGAGCCAAGCAGCCGAAGATGCAAGTGCGTTCCTCATGCCGCACGAAGATGCCCCCAAACTCATTGGCATGGTGCCCAGTTTAGGCCCAGAAGCCATCATGACCCCCTGCCATTGGCAGGTTGGCATGAACGAGGTGATTTTGCTCAAGCCTGAGGAGTTGGCCTTGAGCGACGCAGAATCAAGGCAAGTTTTGTCTGCCATGCAACCCTACTTTGCGGAGGACGGGCTGCAAGTTGTGTACGAAAGCCCTTTGGTTTGGCGTGTCACTGGTCATCTGATCGATGGTTTGCCTTTGGCCAGCATTGAGCGAGTGTCTGGCCAAAGCATTCAAACGTGGATGCCCAATTTGCAACAAGCCAAAACTTTGCAACGTTTACAAAGTGAAATGCAGATGCTTCTTTACCAACACCCTGTGAACGACGAGCGAAGTTTGAAGGGCCGATGGACGGTGAATTCTTTTTGGATGCACAGAGGTTTAGACCAGCTTTACCCGCAAAGCGACACGCTTTCGGTGGCCCTCGATTTGAGAGAAGCAGCCCAACTGTCTGACCCAGCGCTTTGGCAAAAGTCATGGCAAAAGCTTGACAACACGCTCGCACATTCTTTGTGCCAAGCTTTGGATTTGAACCAAGCCGTGTCGCTCACACTGTGCAGCGAAAATTCTTGGCGACACTACACACTTCAGCCAGATTCATGGCGCCAAAAACTGCAGCGTGTTTTCAAACCTGTCTCTTTAAGTCGAGAATTGCGCGCCTTGTCTAATGGAGTTGCCAGCCCATGAGTTTGAAAATATTGACGCGCGACGTTCCACCGCGCAGCGCCTGGGCCTTAGAACAAGCCGGCATCCACCCACTGCTGTCGCGCTTGTTTGCCGCGCGTGGCATTGTGAGTGCAGAAGAACTGGACGATGGACTGGCCAAGTTGTTGGCGCCAAGCTCATTGAAAGGAAACCACGCTGCAGCGGTGTTGTTGGCCGATGCCATTGCAAACAACAAACGCCTTTGCATCGTGGCCGACTACGATTGCGACGGCGCCACAGCGTGCGCAGTTGGCCTTCGGGGTTTGCGCATGTTAGGCGCTCAAAACGTAAATTACATCGTGCCTGATCGCGTTGTGGATGGCTATGGTCTGACGGCCCCCATCGCAGAGCGTGTGAAGCAATCGGGCGCTGACGTCCTCATCACTGTCGACAATGGCATTGCCAGCATAGAGGGCGTTGCGCAAGCGCAGGCTTTGGGTTTGCAAGTTTTGATCACAGATCACCACTTGCCTGCGGCCAGCTTGCCCACGGCAGAAGTGATTGTGAACCCCAACCAAGCAGGTTGTGATTTCGAAAGCAAATCATTGGCAGGTGTGGGCGTGATGTTTTATGTGCTGCTGGCCTTGCGTGCCGAGCTGCGCCAACGTGGCGTTTTCTCAGCCGAGTCGCAACCCAAACTCGATACCCTTTTGCCGCTGGTGGCCTTGGGCACAGTGGCAGACGTGGTGAGACTTGACAACAACAACCGCCGCTTGGTGGCGCAAGGCTTGAAGCGCATTCGGGCAGGACAGATGCCTGCTGGCATGCTGGCATTGTTCAAAGCGGCTGGCCGTGAGCCCAAAGTAGCCACCACCTTTGACTTCGGATTTGCACTCGGCCCCCGGATCAATGCCGCAGGCCGCTTGTCAGACATGACATTGGGCATTGAATGCCTCACCTCCGACGATGCCGCAAGAGCCGATGAATTGGCCAAGCAACTGGATGCCATCAATCGGGAGCGCCGCGACATTGAGGGCGACATGCGCCAGCAAGCCATGGACATTGCCGAGTCTTTGTTGGATGACAGCGAGGAGCCGCCTCCCGCCATCTGCGTTTTCGATCCCGATTTTCACGAGGGTGTGGTGGGCATTGTGGCCTCCCGCATCAAAGACAAATTTCACCGACCCTGCTTTGTTTTTGCCGCCAGCAACGCGCCGGGCAAAGAACACGAATTGAAGGGCTCAGGCCGTTCGATTCCGGGCTTTCACCTGCGAGATGCACTTGACCTCATGGCCAAAAAGCATCCGCAAGTGTTGTTGCGATTTGGTGGCCATGCCATGGCTGCCGGCTGCACCATCGACGAAGAAAACTTGGAATTGTTTGAGGCTTCTTTCATGCAAGTGGCTGCCGATCTTTTGTCGCCTGCAACGCTTCAGCGCAAATTGGAGACCGATGGCCCGCTGCAAGCGCAATACCGACGCGTTGAATTCATCGATGTGATGCACAAAGAGGTATGGGGTCAAGGCTTTGCAGCGCCTGTGTTCAGCGACGAGGTGGAAGTTGTTTCACAACGGCTGGTGGGTGAAAAACACCTCGCCCTCAAACTGAAACACCAAGGTCAACCTGTGGACGGCATTTGGTTTGGCCGAATTGAACCTTTGCCCGCTCGGGTCAAGCTGGCCTATCGGCTTGATGTCGATGAATGGCAAGGGCAAAAACGCGTGCGCTTCATGGTGGAAGCCGCCGAGCTTTAACCTCTTTATCGCTTGGCCTGCAGGTCCTTCAAAACTGCTGGTGAAACAAGCCCCTCCACCTTGCCACCCAAGGTGGCAATTTCTCTGACCAAGGTGCTGCTGATGTGCTGCACCGAGGCGCTGGTGTGCAAAAAGACAGTGTCAACTTCGGGAGCCAAATGCCGGTTCATGCGGGCCATTTGTGTTTCGTAATCGTAGTCAGTGACGGAGCGCAAGCCTCGCACAATGACGCGCGCGCCTTGGCTGTGCACAAAATCGCACAGCAAACCTGAGAAAGGCAAAACCGTGACGTTACCCAAATCTTGTGTCACCTCTTGCGCCATGGCCAAACGCTCATCCAGGGTGAACATGGTTTTTTTGTGGTGTGCGGTAGCCACAGCCACCACCACTTTGTCAAACATTTGCGAGGCGCGGTACACCACATCCTCATGACCCAAGGTGATGGGGTCAAAAGTTCCAGAATAAACAGCGGTCACTGTGCGACTCATGAGGAGCTCCTGATGGTTTGGAGGGATTATCCCTCGATTGGTCGTTGCAGCAAGTGGGCATGAACGGCGCCAGCTTTCATGTGCTTTTGAGCTTGCAGGCCACACGCTTGAAGGGCCTCGTCTGTCCAATGGAGGGGGGCTTCTAAGTACACCCACCCGCCAGGCACAACGGCATTGACGGCTGCCTTCAAAGCATTTTCAAAGTGCGAGCTCTCAAAGGGCGGGTCCAAAAAAACCACATCGAGGCTGCTGGGCGCTAAGCGCTGAAGCGCCATCATGGCGTCGCCCTTTTGAACTTGAACGGTGTGGGCTTTCAAACGCTCGCGCGTTTGACTGAGCAGCGTGACCAATTGTGCGTCTTGCTCCAACATCAAGACACTTTTCGCGCCCCGCGAAGCAGCCTCAAAGCCCAAGGCACCTGTGCCAGCAAATGCATCAACACAACGCCAATCGGTGAGATCTTGGCCCAACCAATTGAACAAAGTTTCGCGCACTCTGTCGGGCGTGGGCCGAAGGTCAGGTCGATCAATCACTTTGATTTTGCTGCGCTTCCATTGGCCACCAATGATACGCACTTCGTGCGAAGGTGAACCGATAGCAACTTGACGGATGGGTTTGGTAGGCATGGCCTTAAGCTTACCGCGTTGTCAGGCAATTTTGCGCTTGACCTAAGTTTTCATAGAATAGTCCCTTACAGACCGACCAATATGTTCCGATTCTTTCGCTCATCCCCCAAACCAGAACCTGCTCAGGACAAGACCACTTCGGTCAACCCCTCAGCAAAGCCGGTGGCGCCCGGCACAGCGGCTGAGCCACCAACGCCTGCTGAGCCCCCTCGGCAGTCTTGGCTCAGCAAACTCAAAGCGGGCTTGCGCAAAACAGGCGGCAGCATTGCATCCGTCTTCACTGGCACGCAAATCGATGATGCGCTTTACGAAGAGCTTGAAACGGCCTTGTTGTTGGCCGATACAGGCGTCAAGGCCACTGAACACCTGCTGCAAGACCTTAAGGCTCGCGTCAAAGCCACCAAAGCCACCGACCCTGCAGCGGTCAAAGCTTTGCTGATCGAGGCCATTACAGACTTGCTCATGCCACTGCAAAAACAACTTCACATTGGTACTCAAAAGCCAATGGTCTTGATGGTGGCGGGCGTGAACGGGGCAGGCAAAACCACATCCATTGGCAAACTCACACACCACCTGGCAGACCAAGGGGCCAGTGTGTTGCTGGCGGCGGCCGACACCTTCAGAGCCGCAGCACGCGAGCAACTGGCTGTTTGGGCGCAGCGCAATACAGTTGAAATCATCAGCCAACAAGGTGGCGATCCTGCGGCGGTGAGCTTTGATGCAGTCTCTGCTGGCAAAGCGCGCGGCAGGGATGTGGTGTTGGTCGATACAGCGGGCCGCCTGCCCACCCAACTGCACCTCATGGAAGAGTTGAAAAAAATCAAGCGCGTGGTGCAAAAAGCCGATGCATCGGCCCCCCACGAAGTCTTGTTGGTCATAGACGGCAACACGGGTCAAAACGCCTTGATGCAAGTGAAAGCCTTTGACGAAGCATTGGGCCTCACTGGACTCATTGTCACCAAGCTCGACGGCACGGCCAAAGGCGGCGTGCTGTGCGCCATTGCCCGCGAAAAAGCCATTCCCGTTTACTTCATTGGCGTGGGCGAGCAACTGGATGACCTTCAAACATTTGATGCGCGTGAATTTGCAGAAGCTTTGCTTAACTGACCCTCTTTAACTGAGCTAGCTTTTTCAACATGACAACCCGCCCATGGATCATTGCTAGCTCGGCCATTTTGTTTTTGGGCGCAACTGTCTTTTGGTTTACACGAGATGAACCCACTGGTAGCCAAGCTCTGCCAGCCAAACTGCAATGCGAGCTACCGCCCTCTTCTGCAGACGCGCCTAAACCCGGCATGGTTTGGATTCCTGAAGGCGTCTTCGATATGGGCGACAGTGTTTACCCAGAAGAGAAACCTGTTCGAAACGTGCGAGTCAATGGTTTCTGGATGGACCGCACAGAAGTCACCAATGCAGAATTTGCAGCCTTCGTCAAAGCCACGGGGTATGTCACGGTGGCCGAGCGGCCAGTCAACCCTCAATTGATGGCCAACTTGCCAGAAGACATGCGCAAGCCTGGCGCTGTGGTCTTCAAAGTACCCGCCCAGCTCACGCATGGCGATGATCCGCGCCAGTGGTGGCAATACATCCCAGGCGCCAATTGGAAACAACCAGCAGGGCCCAACTCAAGCATTGACAAATTTGGCCAATTTCCTGTTGTGCACATCACCTACGAAGATGCCCAAGCTTATGCCCGATGGAAGGGCCATCGCTTGCCCACAGAAGCAGAGTGGGAATGGGCCGCCCGTGCTGGTGCCAAGGCCTTGCCTGGCCAACACGATCAACACGATCAACCCACCAGCGCCAACACCTGGCAAGGTATTTTTCCCATGGCCAATGCCAGCGAAGATGGTTTTGCAGGCTTAGCCCCTGTAGGGTGCTATGCGCCCAATGCCTATGGCCTGTTTGATATGGTTGGCAATGTGTGGGAGCTCACTGCCGATGTCTTTGTGGCTGATAGACCTGCAGTTTCTAACAGCCAAGGGCTTGATCCTGATGAAGCGCAGCGACCGCCTATTTTCAAAACGCTTCAGCCCAATTTACAGCCGAAGACTCGCGTGATCAAAGGCGGCTCATTTTTGTGCGCCCCCAATTACTGCATGCGATATCGCGCAGGGTCTAGGCAACCCCAAGAAGACGATTTGGCGGTGAGCCATTTGGGCTTTAGAACCATCTATCAGCCATGAAGATGGCCAAACGCGCACTGACCGCATTTTTGGTTTTGCTGGCCTTGGTCGCAGGCTTGGTGTTTGTCTTGAAAGACAAGATCACGCTGGGCGCTGAGGCTTTTTTGTATGGCTACCCCTTGGTCATGATGGAGACCACGCGGGTTCACAGCGCGAAATACATCGGCCCCGAAAATCAGCTGCGCTTGGTCAGGCAATTTCCAAACGCCCAATTCAAAGATGTGGTGCGCCCCAATGTCGACACGCTCTACACCACGGCATTCATCAGCATGAAAGAGGGCCCGTGGGTTTTTGAAATGCCGGCCAATGACAAGCGGTATGAGCTGATGCCCTTCATGGATGCATGGACGCATGTGTTTGCATCACCTGGCAGCAGAACTTCAGGCAACCAAGGCGCTATTTATTTGCTAGTCGGCCCGCAATGGCAAGGCACCGTGCCCAAGGACATGACGCTTCTCAAATCGCCCACCGACATGGTTTGGTTAATTGGCAGAACGCAAACCAATGGCACCGCCGATTTTGGAACAGTGCATGAATTGCAAAATCGCTTGAAGCTCACAAAATGGGATCCCAATTCCAACACGGTTCTAGTTGGCTCGCATTCAAAAAAACTTGCACCACCCGCTTGGCAAGCCAGCACTGCGCCCGCCTTACCGCCCGTTGCACAAATGAAAGCAATGAGTACCCTCGATTTTTTCAATCAGCTCATGCAACTGATGGTGAGCAACCCACCAGCCCCAGAAGATGCCCCCTTGCTTGCGCGACTGGCACAACTTGACATTCGGCCAGGGCAAGCAGTGACGCTGCAATGGCACCAGCATTTGAGTTTTGCCTTAGGCCGATGGATAGCCCACCAGCGCGTGATGAAGGCTTTGAACAACAAACCCATCGATGGCAGTTGGTCGGTACCGCCCCTCAATTTAGGCCGTTATGGCACCGACTACAACACGCGGGCTGCAGTGGCCATGGTGGGGCTTGGGGCCAACTTGCCAGAAGATGCTATCTACCCCAACACAGCACTTGACCATGAAGGCAAACCACTGAATGGGCAGCATCGGTATCGGGTGCATTTTGCGGCCAAGGCCTTGCCCCCCGTCAAAGCTTTTTGGTCCATCACAGCGTATGGAGCAGATGAATTTTTAATCGACAACCCCATCCAACGATTTGCCTTGGGTGACAGAGACCCATTGGTATTCAATCCAGATGGCTCATTGGACATTTGGATACAAGCTGCGCCACCCGATTCAAAAGAAGCCCACGCCAATTGGCTGCCTGTTCAAAAGGGCGCACCGTTTTTACTCAATGCACGCCTTTATTGGCCTGAAGACAGAGCATTGAATGGGTCGTGGAAAATGCCCGTGGTTGAACGTCTGAATTGAGCAAGCCAAGTCAAATTCAAGCCAGCCTCAAGTGAGGCTCAAGTCACTTGTTTCAAAACCAAATAATTTGAAATCAAGCCCTGCAAATAAGCCCTGATGTTGGGCGGATTCACTGGGCGACTCAGGGCTTGGTAGCCACCCACAATGGCCAAATAAAGTAGCGCTGCCAAATCGCGCGCCTTGGCCTTGTCTTTGACGATGACCATGAATTTGGACTCAAACAAATTCATGCGTTCAGCATCCACTTCCACCAACATTTGGGCAGCACCTGCGTGCAAATGACTCAGGGCTCTCAAGGCTTGCTCGAAGCGAAGGTTTTCAAGCTCTGAGCCCGCCTGGTTGAAAGCCGCGTCCACCACAAATTCCAAATCTTGAATGGGGTTGTGGCTGCGGTGGGATTTCAGTTTTTCATCCAGCTCGAGTTGGGACAATTTCCAACGCATCAGCAAGCTGTTGATCAAGTCGGCGTGGTCGCTGAAGTGCCAGTAAAAACTGCCCCGCGTCACCTTGAGCTTTTCTGCAATGGCCAGAACTTTGACATTCTCAAAGCCACCCGCCACCACCGCCTTGAAAGCTTCGTCTAGCCAATTGTCTCGGGATAACCGAGCGGCCTCTGGTGCCATCGATTTGGTCTTTTGATTTTGATCTGGTGTGTCCATGCGTGTCATGCCCTATTTTGAAGCATGTCTGTTCGCCCCTTAAATTGGCACTCGCTAGCGAAAACCCTAGACATGCTTCGATCTTTGCTGTGCTAGAGTGAATTGTCAATACACATGTGTACTGATCAAACAACTATTTTGGAGACACCCATGACCGATTCCCTGCACAAAGCAACATCCCGCCAGCTCGCTTTTGCGACGTTGCCGTGGGTTGCGCTACTGACCTGTGGCTTGAATGCGCAAGCGGCTGAAAGTTTTAAATTGCGTCAAGCACCTGTCGGTGCCTTTGGCGGCGAGATTGCAGCAAGTGCAGACAAACCCGGTTTTTTTGGAACGGCCAGTCTCACCCAATTGCAAATTTATAAAATAGCAGATGCTTCTGGAAACGATGTTGCACCACCCCCCATTTCACCCATCCAACTGAACCCCACACTGCCCTACAAAGTCGTGTTTCCAGCTGGCAGCTTGGCATTCAACCAAGACCAAACACAATTGAATGTGGCCGGTGGCTACCTCACTGAAAGCACCTATGGAAATGGTCATGTGGTGTTTGCGATCAATCTGCCTTTTATTCAACAAAAGCGCACTTACATCGTCACTCAACCGGCTGGAACCCTGACACCTGCAGCCACCACACCGCCTCTGCCTGCCAGTGTGGTGACCCAGCTCAATGGTGGAACAGCCTTGGCCAACGCAGAAGTTCAAAAACGGGTTAATGCAGCCAGTGTTCCTCAGAATCTTGAAGTTTCAGGCATGGGCGATGCTGAGTTGTCCACGGTGTGGATTCGTCACGCAGATCGCCTGAAGGTTGCTGCGGGCGTGTCGCTGTTTGTGCCAACAGGCTCTTATGACAAGAGTCGCGGCCCCAACCCTGGCTTTGGTAACTTCTACACCTTGCGACCTGGCGTTGCAGTCACTTACAACTTGAATCCCAAGCACTCAGACTCCAATTGGGATGCAGGCGTCAGCATCGCAGGCCGCGTGTCTTATGGCATTAACACCCGCAACAAAGACACCGACTACAAGAGTGGCAATTTTCTCTACGCTGAAGGCGGTATCGTGAAAGTTTCTGGCGACTGGGCGTATGGCCTCAACGTGTTTACCACCCAGCAAATTTCAGACGACACCGGAACTGGTGCCCCAGCCGATGGCAACCGATACAAAACCAATGGTTACGGCCCCTTTGTGTCTTACAAACTTCCCGGCAAAAATGCAGGTCTCAATTTGCAATTCAGCGACAACTTTGGCGGCCGCAATGCCATCGTAGCCAAAAGTCTGCAACTGCGTTTGATCAAGGCTTGGTAAGACAGTCTTGATTGCTTAAGGTCAATGTGGTTTAGTTTCAAGCCTTACTTCAATGACCGTTCGAAGTCTCAAAAGTTGGCTGATGCCCGTCATCAGCCAACATCTTTTATCTCGCAAACGCCTTCTGGCGCTTCGTGAAAAATCAGAAATCAAACGCAGCGCCCAACAGCGCCCTCACGTTTTGCATTTCTTTCATGAGCTTGAAGACCCCTACTCCCAGCTGTTGGCACAAGCCATCCCTCTCCTACAAAACAAATACTCAGTTTCTGTCGTACAACACGTGGTAGGGCCGCCCGACGATTCTGCGGTGCCCGAGCGCGACAAACTCAAGGCCTATAGTCAGCAAGATGCCGCGCGTTTGGCCAAGCAGTATGGACTTCAATGGCCTATCATCTCACCGAGTGCAGCATCAGCACCCACGCACATTGGCAAAGATGCATGGCTCACCTCGCATCGCTTGCGAAAAAAGTGGGGACACTATTTAAGTGGCGTGATTTATTACGAAGGTGAATGGTATTGGGGCATTGATCGGCTGCATCATTTGGAAGCGCGGCTCAATGCCTTGGGTCTTTCAAAGCAAGCGCCTTCGGCCAAAGTGGGCGAACGACCACCGCTCTTTTACACACCGCAGTATCAAAGTTTGGGGCAAGTCCCTGAAGATACCTGCATTGATTTCTTTTTCTCATTGAGAAGCCCTTACTCCGCCATCAGCTGCGCCAAACTATTTCCTTGGGCCAAGGAGCACGGCGTGACTATCAACTTGCGATATGTGCTGCCCATGGTGATGCGCGGTTTGCCAGTACCCGCCGAAAAAAGAAAGTACATCAGCTTGGATGCGGCACGCGAAGCCTATGTTCAAAACGTGCCTTTTGGCAGGCTAAATGACCCTTTAGGCAAGCCCACAGAGCGGGGCTTGGCGCTGATGCCGTTTGCTCAAATGCACGATTTGGCTGAAGACTATGTCATGTCTTTCATGCAAGGAGTTTGGTCTGAGGGCTTAGACGCTGGCACAGATGCTCACCTTCAAATCATTGTGGAGCGTTGTGGCCTCAATTGGCAAGCCGCCAAAGACATTCTGAAAAGTCAAAGCAATGAGCAGCATTGGCGAGGCGTTGCAGAGCAAAACAGGCAAGCACTTTTTGCGCTGGGCTTGTGGGGTGTACCCTCCTTCAAATTTGCAGACACCGCAGTCTGGGGTCAAGACAGATTCTGGGTCATTGAAAAAGCTTTGCACGATCACTTTGATCTGGCGACTCCCACTGAATCATGAAATCCAACAGCAGCACCCTTCAAGTTTGGCTAGCCGTTTTGGCCAGCCTTGCAATTCTCATCAGCACGCCTGCATGGGCCAAACGACCCAATATCGTTGTGATGTTGGCCGACGATTGGGGCTTCAGTGACGTGGGGGCTTTTGGCAGTGAAATTCAAACTCCCAATTTAAACCAACTGGCCAAATCTGGAACTCGCTTTTCCAATTTCCATGTGAGCGCGTCGTGCTCGCCCACCCGCTCGATGTTGCTCACAGGCGTTGACAACCATCTGAATGGCGTCGGCAACATGCGCGAGACCATTCCGCAGTCGCATGTGGGTCGGGCTGGTTATCTGAGTGTGCTTAATCAGCGTGTGGTCACAGTATCCAGTTTGCTGCAAGACAGTGGCTACCGAACTTATGCGGCTGGCAAATGGCATGTGGGCAAAGAACCGCACAACCTACCGCCAGCCAGAGGCTTTGACAGGTCTTTGGTCATGGGCGATAGCGGCTCAGACAACTGGGAAACAGGCAAGCTTTACTTAGACCTCACAGACAAGGTGTATTGGTACGAGAACGGGCAAGAAGCCAAAATGCCCAAAGAGTTTTACTCCTCAGAGTTTTACATCGACAAAACCCTGGAGTACCTCAAAGCCGACGCCAAATCGGACAAGCCTTTTTTTGCCTACATCGCTTTTCAAGCCAACCACATTCCACTGCAAGCACCGCAGTCTTTCATCGACAAATACAAAGGCCGCTATGACGCGGGTTGGGATGTCTTGCGCAATGAACGCCGGGACAAAGCCATTGCCCTGGGGCTGATACCGGCCAATTCCAAAATGGCCCACTTGCCTTCAACGCATGTGGCTTGGAATTCTTTGAGTGCCACGGACAAAGCCTATCAAGCGCGTCGGATGGAGGTTTATGCAGCCATGGCCGAGGCCATGGACTTTCACATTGGTAGGCTCATCGCTCACTTGAAAGAAACCGGTGAGTACGACCAAACGGTGTTTATGTTCTTGTCTGACAATGGTGCAGAAGCCTCCGATCCCTATGCCTTGGCGGTGGGGCGCTGGTGGCTGGATCGACATTACAACCGCGATCTGGATCGATTGGGCAGCAAAGGGGCCTACAGCGTCATTGGCCCCAACTGGGCAAGCGCAGCCTCAGCGCCATTGAGCACCTACAAATTTTTTGCGGGTGAAGGCGGTATTCGGGTGCCCCTTATTATTTCGGGCATCCCCAACATGCCTAAGTCTGCCAGCAACCGAGTGCATGCCAGCCTCACGCATGTGAAAGACATCGTGCCCACTTTGCTTGACTTGGCCGGCGTGTCACATCCTGGCACGGTTTACAAAGGGCAAACCATCTACCCCTTAAGTGGACACAGCCTCATGCCCGTGATTGCTGGCGATGCCACCAGAGTTCGAGGTCCTGACGAAATATTGGGCTACGAGTTGTCTGGCAACAAAGCTTTGTTCAAGGGTGATTTCAAATTGCTCAGCAACTTGGCACCCGTGGGTGACGGCCAATGGCACTTGTACAACATCGTCCAAGACCCCGGTGAAACACATGATCTGCAACACGAATTGCCCGATCTGTTTTTAAGCATGCAAGCCGACTATGCCAAATGGGCCAAAGCCAATGGCGTGCTAGAGATGCCTGAAGGCTACGACCCCATTCAACAGGTCATCATCAACTCTTTGGTGTTTGTTTACTGGCCACGCTACCAGATGTTGTTGCTCGGGCTTTTGGGCATCTTGGTATTGGGATTTTTTTGGTTTTGGCATCGGCGCAAACATCGCCTTCTGTCGCAAGTGGCTCATTGAGCAAGCTCCATCACCATGGCGCCATCTGGTTACTTTGACAGCCCTTGGCCTTGCGAGGACGCAGGGCCATCTCGACTTCAAACACCTCACAACACGGCATGCCTGAATTTGCAGCCCGGCATGAAACTGGCATGCACATCCAGAAGCACACGGATGTCGACCATGACAGTATTGGGTGCGCCGGGCGAAGTGTTTTTGCTCACTCACTCAGCCATTCGCGCGCAGCTGGGACTGGCCACCACGGCGCAGGTTTCTCGCATTGACCCCTTCACATTAGAAACACTCGAAAGCTCCCCAAGGCTAGAGGGCGGCCCCATGTGGCCAGGCGGCATGGCGGTTCATGCCAATGGTCACATCATTGTGGTTTACGGGCGATATGCACACAAACTCAACCGGCATTGCCAACCAGTGGCTTCGTATTTATTGCCCCTGCAAGAGCCCTACAACAGCTTTGTGGTACTCGACAATGGCCTGATTGTGACCAAGAATCTGTCGGCCACCACCCCCGCGCAACTCACCACCCTGCACCCCGACAACTTGAGAGTGGCCAGCAGCGATGTGGTGTGCCCCGAAGCTTCCATTGCGCGCCTCAGTGCCCATGGCAATACGGTGTATGTGGTGGGCGTCAGCCGGGTTTTCAGATACCACTGGCATTCAACTTCACAGCAATTGAAACGCGATCCTGATTGGGAGTTTCATTACCTTCAAGATGCACCGCAAAGTTATGGCTGGGACATGGTCATTGATGGCGAACACGGCTGGTTCATGGACAACGGCAAGCACAACTACTTGGTCAGCATGCTAGATGCAGGCAGTCATCCAGCTGCCAATCGGCTCATTCGCGTATCACTGCACAATGCGCAATCGCATCAAAGCTGGGAGGTCAGTGGCCTGCCGTATGGCAGCATCACCAATCCACCTTTGATCGATTTAAAGCGCCGCATTGTGGTGGGCTACGACTCTGCCAATCGACATTTGCGGGCCTGGAGAATAGATGCCGCTCACAATGGCGACGCGCACGATGTTGAATTGACACCGCTTTGGCATCACGCTCAATTTGGCGCTGCCAGCCATATGCTGCTGTTTGCCAAAACAGGTGAAGTGTGCGTCAATGACTACAGCCGCTTCAACGAGCAAGTCCTTGTGTTGGACATTGAAACAGGTGAAGAAAAAGCGCGTGTGCCAACGGGTGGGCGCATGCAAGGCGTGGTGTTTCCCAGCGTGGGCTGGCACCAAGATTTTTACTGGTCTTCCATGGACCGCCTGGCCCGAATTTACGTCCCCTCACATTAAGCAAGCTTTTTCATGACTAAAACCATTTTGATCACTGGTGCTGGCTCTGGCATTGGCAAAGACTCGGCGTTTGCCTTGGCCGCAAGAGGGCACCGCGTGTTGGCCACCACCCAAACGCAGGCCCAAGCAGAAGCACTTGCCCAAGAGTCTCAACACAAGGGCATTCAGCTCGAGGTTTTCAAGCTTGACATCACCCTAGACGCTGACAGACATCTCATCGAGCCCTTTGCCATTGATGTTCTGGTGAACAACGCAGGCATGGGTGAATCGGGCTCTTTGGCAGAGGTTGACATGCAACGTGTTCGGAAAATATTTGAGGTCAATTTGTTTTGCACACTGGAGCTGACCCAACTTGCATTGCGCGGCATGATTCAACGCGAAAAGGGAACTGTCTTGCTGGTGAGTTCTATCGCTGGCAGAGTTCCCATGCCCTTTCTCATGCCCTACAGCATGAGCAAATTTGCCCTTTCAGCTGCAGGGGCAGGTCTGCGCGCTGAAATGGATCAACTCAAAAAGAATATCCACATTGCACTCATTGAACCCGGTGCCATACACACCGGATTCAACCAAGCCATGACCGACAGCAAATATGCGTGGATGGGGCCCTCCTCTTACTTTGCACACCAAGCTGAAAAGATGCAAAAACAGGAGCGCGCTACGTTTCAATTTTTAGAAGCTAAAAGTACCGATGGCATCGTGAAGCAAATCATCAAAGCTAGTGAGGCCAGTCGGCCCAAATTGCGATACACGTCTCCTTGGATTCAAGGCTTTGGCGTTCGAATGGCCAGAATTTTTGGAGTTTAAAAATGCGTATTGGAAAACTGGGGTCAGCCTTTATCGTCTTAGCACTTCTTGCAGGTAGCTTGTATGCGTTTCGAGAACCTCTGAGTTTGGCCGTGGCCAAGCGCATCACAGCGCAGCGCATGGGCAGCGATCCCCTCAAAGATTTACCCGATGGATTGCACATCGCTGTGTGCGGAGCAGGCTCTCCCATGCCTGACGACAAGCGCGGCGGACCCTGTACCTTGATCATTGCGGGCCAACAAATTTTTGTGTTTGACACTGGCAATACCAGTGCTCGCAATATCAATAAATTGGGATTCAATGCGGGCCAGATCCAGGGCATTTTTCTGACGCACTTTCACTCAGACCACATCGATGGCTTGGGCGAACTGCTGCTGCAGCGTTGGGTGTCCAATTCAAACGCACAGCCCGTTCCGGTTCATGGCCCTGAAGGTGTAGAAACCGTGGTCAACGGTTTCATGCAAGCTTATAGCCTGGACCGCGGTTATCGGGTGGCGCACCATGGCGACGACATCCTTCCCAAAAGTGGCTTTGGTGCAAGCCCCAAAACATTTTCAGTGCAAGAAGAAAAGGCCACCTTGGTGTTTGAGAATGCAGACACCAAAGTCTTTGCGTTCAGCATTTCGCACGAACCCATTCACCCTGCCGTGGGATACAAAATTGTTTACAAAGATCGCAGCATTGTGATCAGCGGCGATACCACCCCTTCTCCTCATGTCACTCGGGAGGCCCAAGGTGTGGATGTGTTGATTCACGAAGCCATGTCGATGGACTTGATGAAACTTCTGCAAGACGGCGCGAAAGAAGCCAAGCGTGGCAAGCTTGAACAGCTTATGAAGGACATCACCAATTACCACACCTCGCCCGTAGAAGCGGCTCAAATCGCGCAGCAAGCTCAGGTGTCCTATTTGTTGCTCAATCACATTGCACCACCACTGCCTTTGCCAGGCTTGGTCGATGCATTTCTGAAGGGCACAGCGGATGTGTTTAAGGGCAAGATTCAAGTGGCCAAAGATGGCGATTTACTGAGTTTGCCTGCCGGCAAGAAAAGCATCGACGTGAGTCATCGCTTTTAAGTTTTGAATTTTAAATTTTGAACACCCTTAAAGATTGAAAAAGATTCATGCGTCAATTGCCTCAGATTAAAAACTTTCTTCGCACACCCGAAGAAAGATTTCAAAACTTGCCCGACTTTCCCTTTACGCCTCATTACACCGAAATTGGCGGCTTGCGCATTGCGTATATCGATGAAGGCCCCAAAGATGGGCCAGTGGTATTGCTCATGCACGGTGAGCCTGCTTGGTCATTTCTTTACCGGAAAATGATTCCTGTGTTGGTCAATGCTGGCATGCGTGTGTTGGTTCCAGACCAAGTGGGTTTTGGTCGCACCGACAAACCCACCCAACGCTCAGACTACACCTACGAAAACCATGTGCAGTGGATGAGCGCTTGGCTTGAATCAGTGGATGTCCCGGACATCACCCTTTTTTGCCAAGACTGGGGCTCGCTCATTGGCCTTCGCATGGTGGCTGAAATGCCAGAGCGTTTTGCCCGCATTGCCTTGAGCAACGGCGGCTTGCCCACTGGCAATGAAAAAATACCCAAGGCATTTCACATCTGGCGCGCCTTTGCCATGTACAGCCCTTGGTTTCCCATTGGCAAAATTGTGCGCGCAGGTTGCGCACAAGGCCTGAGCGATGCCGCTGTGGCCGCCTACGACGCGCCCTACCCTAGCTCTAAATACGCAGTGGGTGCGCGGGTCTTTCCCACCTTGGTGCCCATTCATCCCAGCAACCCCGCTCGCGAAGCCAATGAGCGGGCTTGGGAAATGTACAAGGCTTGGACCAAACCCTTCATCACTTTGTTCAGCACACGCGACCCCGTGACCAAAGGCGGTGAAAAGATGTGGCAAAAAAGAGTGCCAGGTGCAGCGGGACAGCAGCACACCCAAATTCGCGGCGCAGGCCACTTTGTGCAAGAAGACAAAGGGGAAGAAGTGGCGCAGGCCTTGGTGGCCTTTGTACGCGCTTGATTTCAGTTGCCGTAATAAACGTATTCGTCAGACGGCAGGGTGGGCTGTCGAAGGTGTTTGTCGATAGCAATGGCCGCCTCGGCCATAGAGGGCCAGCTGGGCTTGACTTGCGTGGCATTGAAAGCCTCTAGCTCTTTTTTCAGGAGGGCCACACGCTCGGGCTCCTTCGCCGCCAAATTGGTTTGCTCCGTGGGATCGGCTGCAAGGTTGTAGAGCCAATCTTTTCTGGGGTTTTGCGTCACTTGCAATTTCCAATCGCCCTTGCGAATTACTCGATAAGAATCAGTTCGCCAGAACAAAGATCGCTCAGGGCCCTTTTCTGTGGGCTTGGCCAATTGAGGCAAAAGATTGATGCCGTCCATCGGTCGATCAGTCGGTAGCTTGGTGCCAGTCGCCGCCGCCACAGTTGAAAAAATGTCCATGTGGTTGACAGGCAGTTGCGGCTTCACGCCCTTTGGAATGCCAGCTGGCCAACGCATGAACATGGGGACGCGAATGCCGCCTTCAAAGAACGTGGCCTTCCAGCCCCGATACGGTTTGTTCAAACCATCGAGGCCAACGTAATGCGCGCCGCCGTTGTCACTGGTAAAAATAACCAGTGTGTTGTCGTCCAAGCCCTTGTCTTTCAAAGTTTTCATCAAGCGGCCAATGTTGCGATCTAGGTTGCGAACCATGGCCGCGTACACCCGCAGTGTGTGATCTTCAATGTGCGACAGTGCCTCGTAGTCTTCTTTGGTGGCTTGCAAAGGTGTGTGCGGTGCTGTGTAAGCCAAGTAAAGAAAGAAAGGCTGATTGCGGTTGGCCTCGATGGCCTTTTCGGCCTCGTCTGTGAGGTAATCGGTGACATAACGCTTGGGCTTAAAGAGTTCGCTGTTGTTAAAGCGCATGCCAAAACTACCAGCAGCCCATTGAAATCTGTCAATGATGTCAAACGATTGCTGCGCGTTCACCACATTGGCATCTTTCTCTGGCAGGTACAAAGAGCTGGCATGTGGAAAAGACAAAGACTCATCAAAGCCATGTTCGTAAGCTCTAAATTCGGGTGCATCTCCCAAGTGCCACTTGCCCACATGCAGTGTTCGATAGCCTTGCCCCTTTAGCAACTTGGCCATGGTGATTTCCGAGCGTGGCAGTCCCATGGTTTCGTAAGGGATCAGATCCTTTTCGCGATCGGCGTGATAGATGGCGTCGTGAAGCTGGTTGGGGCCCTTGTAGTGGCCAATGACCTTCATAAACTGCTTGGGCGTTGGGGTGAACTCAAAACCAAAACGAGTGGGATAGCGGCCGGTCATCATGGCGGCACGTGAGGGCGCGCACGTGGCATTGCCAGAGTAGCTGGTTTCAAAATTGGCACCTTGCTGCGCCAAACTGTTGATATGGGGGGTGGGCACTGTGCCCTGGGCCAAGCCTCCACCATTCAAACTGATGTCGTTGTAGCCCAAGTCGTCGGCCACGATCAGAATGACATTGGGGGGTTTGACGCCAGAATTGTTTTGAGGGATGGCAGGATTGCTCGAAGGCATGGTCCAGGTCACTTCTCTGTTGGGCTCGTGCTCTACCCTGACAAAGACTTTCACGAACCACAAAAGGACCTCTGCTCGACCGCCTTTGGCGTACAGTGCGCCCACCACCAAGACAAACGCAGCGATGAGGACTCCGAGAGCAATGGCAATTTTTTTCAGCATACGAAAAGCATGTTGGCAGTTTTCAGTTGCTTAAATACGAACTCTGCCAAGCTACTGCCCCAGATCATAAAAAACCCTTTTAAAACAAGGATGTCAAAGAAACATACATGAATGTATGGAAAATATAGCAAAATAAGCCATTCCCGAGAAGCCCTCCAAAACCCTCGGTCCCCCTGAAAGAGCCTCATGTCCGAACTTGCAGTTAGAAAATTATTGGTTGACCTCACAACGCCCTTTGAACAACGCTGGTGTGGTGGTGATGCGTTCAAGTCAGCTTTCTTTAATGCACTGTCTATGAGCTTTCCGGTTGGCGAGCAGTTTTTCATCGACTCCGTGCGTGAAGGTGCCAAGCAGTTGGACCCTGCCATGCGAGAAAAATTTGCAGCCGAAGTTCAGGGCTTCATTGGCCAAGAGGCCACACACCGCCGTATCCATTCTTTGTTCAATGGCCACATTGAGCTGCAAGGTTTTAAAAACATCATTGCTGAACGCTCTGCCAAGCGCATCAAAGCCAATGCAAACCAAAACGTGCGTCAACAATTGGCCGCCACTGCAGCCACCGAACACTTCACCGACATCTTTGCCGACTGGCTCTTAAGCCATTCCGAAATTTTTGAAGGTACAGAGCCCCGCCTCAGAACCATGTGGCAATGGCACGCTGCTGAAGAAGCCGAGCACCGCTGCACAGCCTTTGACGTTTACAAAGCCTTGGGTGGCAATGAAAAATGGCGCATCCGTATTTTTCATTACGTGACCTACACCTTCCTCACCGATGTGATGCTTCAAACCATGCACAACCTGTGGCGCGATGGCAGCCTGTTCCAACTCAGCACTTGGAAAAGTGGCTACCAGCTACTGCTAAGCAAAAACGGTTTGCTCAGAAGCAATTTTGGCCACTGGAAGGCCTACAAAAAAGCCGACTTCCACCCTGCTCAGCAGAGCGATGTGCTTTCACAGCAATGGCTGCAAAACAATACCAGCGCTTACAGCTTGGTGGGCCGCAGCAGCTGATATTGCTTTGAAGATCAGATCACTCCACGGTGATCTTTTCGTCTTTCACAATTTTGGCCATCGCGGGTATTTCCGTGCGCATCCATTGTGAGAACTGATCGGGGGTCATGGCTGAAGGCTCTGCTCCCAATGTTGTCAAACGTTCTTTGATTTCTGGAATGGCTGCGATGCGTTTGATTTCTGCATTCAGTTTGTCCACCACCGCTTTGGGTGTGCCTGCAGGTGCCAACAAACCTTGAAAGCTGCCCGTTAAAAAGCCAGGCAAGGATTCAGCGACGGTTGGCGTATCGGGCATTTGCGGATTGCGAGTCAAGCTCGAAACCGCAATGAGCTTGATCTTGCCGGCCTTCACTTGCGGGTATGTGGCCACCATGCCATTGAACATCACATCCACTTGTCCACCCACCAAATCGGTGATGGCTTGTGCGCCGCCCTTGTAGGGCACATAGCCCCATTCAATGCCATTGCGCTGCGCGTAAGTCACGCCTGCCAAATGTGAAGCACTCCCCATGCCTGCAGCCACTGCATAGTTAAGCTTGCCTTTTTGGGCTTTGGCGTATGCCACCAACTCGGCTGGCGTGTTGGCTGGTATTTTGGTGCTAACAGCCAGCAAGTGAGGCGAATAAGCCACCATGGCCACGGGTGCAAAATCGTTCATGACATTGAACGGCAATTTGAACAAGGCAGGGCTGATGACCAAGTTGCCCACGTCCATCAGGACCAAGGTGTAGCCATCGGGCGCTGACTTGGCCACTTGGTCTGCACCCAGGTTGCCACTGGCACCAGGCCGGTTTTCGACCACCACGGGCTGGCCCCAGTTTTCTGTGATCTTTTGACCGAAGATGCGGGCCAACACATCGGAGGTACCGCCTGCAGGAAATGGCACCACAATTTTGATGGGCTTAGAGGGAAATGCAGCGGCGGTTTGAGCGTGAGCAGAAGGGCTCAACAGCATCGCAGTGACGGCGGTCACAGCAGTCACAGCAGTCACAGCAGTCACAGCGAAAGATAAATTTTTGAACATGACAATGATCCTTATTCGAGTTTGATGTTGGCCGCTTTAATCACTTGGGCCCATTTTTCAATTTCTGCTTTTTGAAAGCTCAGCACCTGCTCTGGTGACAAAGCTGAGGGTTGCATGCCTAGGCCTTTGATGCGATCTTGCATTTCGGGTGTTTGGATGATCTTGAGAATTTCAGCATGCAATCTGTCAACGATGGTTTTGGGTGTACCAGCGGGAGCAAACAAAGCTTGCCAAGACACCACTTCAAAACCTTGCGTACCCGGCCAACCCGATTCGGCCACTGTGGGCACATCGGTGAAAGCGTCTGTTAAGCGTCTGCCAGACGTGACGGCCAGCGCTCTCAATTTGCCACTTTGAATGTGCGCGCCTGCCACCACTGTGGTGTCAAACATGAAATCAACTTGCCCGCTCATCACGTCTTGAATAGCTGGCGCACTTCCCTTGTAAGGCACATGGGTGAACTTGACATCGCCCTTGAAGGCCAATAATTCTTGCGCCAAATGTTGGGATGTGCCGTTGCCTGCCGATGCACCCGACAACTTGCCTGGATTGGCTTTGGCTGCGTTCATCAAATCGCGCAGCGTTTTGTAAGGACTGTTAGCGGCAACCACCAAAACCACAGGGTTGGTGCCATACAAATAGACCGGCGTGAAAGACTTGATCGGGTCATAGCCCAGTTTGGGATACAGGCTGATGTTGATGGCGTGTGAGCTGATGGTGCCGCCCAGCAAGTGATGGCCATCGGCAGGTGCACGCGCTGCAATTTCAGATCCTACGCTACCACCTGCACCGCCCTTGTTTTCAATGACCATGGTTGTACCCAGTGCCGCGCCCAATTTTTGGGACACCAAGCGCGCCAAGATATCGGTGGTGCCCCCTGCTGGAAAGGCAACCAAGTAATTGATAGGCTTAGAAGGCCATGTAGCCTGGCTGAAAGCAGTGGTCGTGAGCAAGCCTGAAGCGAGGGCGACAGACGTTTGCAAAAATTGACGACGTTGGGTCATGAGAGTCTCCTGGTTGTTGTTGCGAGTTGGTATTTCAAGTGAATTTTCAAATGCGTTTTTTAAATGCGTAATTTAAATGCGTGTTTCAAGTAATCGGTGCAGGGTTGAATAAGACCAAAGCGTTGTGCAATTTCCAATGCTCCGCCCATGTTTGACGACCGCTGGCCACCTCTAGCAACAATTGAAACAGTTCCCAGCCGCCTTCTTCAATGGAAATTTCGCCATCGGCCACACGGCCAGCATTGAGGTCCATCAGGTCGTGCCAGCGTTGGGCCAATTCAGTTCGGGTTGCCACCTTCACCACGGGACAAGCTTGCAAGCCATAAGGTGTGCCACGCCCTGTGGTGAACACATGCAGGTTCATGCCCGCTGCCAATTGCAAAGTGCCACAAATAAAATCACTGGCAGGTGTGGCTGCAAACACCAAGCCCTTTTGATGTGGCTTGAGTTTTTCACCGGGCGACAATACGTGTTGGATGGGCAGAGAGCCGCTCTTCACAATCGAGCCCATGGCTTTTTCAACAATGTTGGACAAGCCACCAGCCTTGTTGCCGGGCGTGGTGTTGGCGCTTCGATCGGCTTGACCGCGTTCTAGATATTGGTCGTACCACGACAATTCACGAACAATGCTTTGAGCCACTTCCACACTCTGTGCGCGATGTGTGAGTTGCTCAACAGCATCCCGCACCTCGGTGTTTTCGCTGAACATCACAGTGGCACCGGCTCTCACCAATAAATCGGTGGCAAAACCCACAATGGGGTTGGCTGTGACACCCGAAAATGCATCACTGCCACCGCATTGCACGCCCACCACCAACTCGCTGGCAGAGACAGTCTCTCTTTGCCGTGCATTCAATCGGGCCAAATGCGGACGCGCGCTGTCGACAATGTGTTGCAACATGCTCATGAAACCCACATGCTGATCGTCTTGCAAACACACCGTGTGAGGGCCATCACTTTCGCCCTGATTGGGAATCAAGGGAAAACTGCCAGGCGGCAACAAGCGCAGGGGCGGTAACTTTTCACACCCCAGACTCACCACCAAAACCTCATTGCCAAAGTTGGGGTTGAGGCTGATGTTGCGCAGCGTTCTGATGGGAATGATGGCATCGGGCGCATCGATGGCCACGCCGCATCCGTAGGTGTGCTCAATGCCCACCACATCGTCGACATTGGGGTAAAGCGGTAACAAGTCTTGCTTAATTTTTTGCACCGCTAAGTCGACCACACCGGCCACGCATTGAACCGTGGTGGTCACCGCCAAGATATTACGGGTACCCACTGAACCGTTTGAATTGCGATAGCCCTCAAAGGTATAGCCCGTCAGTGCCTCGGCAGCAGGCACCTTGGCAGTAGCCATGGGCAAGTTGAGAAAAGTTCGCGCAGAAGGCATTTCGAGCAATCGCTCGTGCACCCAAGTGCCTGCTTGAATGTTTTGTTTGGCAATGCCAATGCTGACGTTGTAACGCGTGACTGGCTCACCGGCTTTGATGTCGGTCAACGCCACTTTGTGGCCCTGAGGCACTGCGTTGATGAGCGTGATCAAAGGTGCATCTGGATGCTTTCTGACCTTGGCGCCCGCTTTCAATCCACCCGCAGTGACCACAATGGCCACGTTGTCGGCTTTGTGCATTGCAATGACGGGGAATTCAGAAGAATCCATAAAGCACTTTATTTAAAAACTTGGGATGGCTTGAATCCATCCCGAAGTGGGCCAGGAAAAATTTTCTGCACAGATTGAAAAGGCTTCTGTTACATTTCGATCGAATTGAAAAAAATGACATGTTGTCGTACAACTTAAATTATCCAAGACCAAGGCACTTTGGGCCCTAGTAGTTACCCCATGAACTCAAGCACTGTCATCGTCGAAGAACCTCGCAAATCCAAAAGTTTGGCGATGCAATTGGTTGAAAAGATGTCCTTGCAAATTCGCGCAGGTCAACTCAAGGTGGGTCAAAAACTGCCAACAGAAGCCGAGATCATGCGCAACTTTGGCGTCAGTCGAACCGTGGTGCGAGAAGCTATTTCTCACTTGCAAGCTTCTTTTTTGGTCGAAACTCGGCATGGCATTGGCACCTTTGTGTTGCCGCAAGAGCTCAGCCCTTCTTTTCGCATCAGTGCCCATCAATTAGGCACTTTGCGTGACATCATTGCGCTCCTTGAATTCCGAATCAGCATTGAAACTGAAGCGGCAGCACTGGCTTCTCAGAGAAGAAATTCTGAGAATCTTGAAGAACTGCAAAATGCTATGAATGCTTTCAAGCAAGCCATAGCTGAAGGCCGAGATGCCGTTCAAGCCGATTTTTTATTTCACCAAGAGATTGCGCGAGCCACTCAAAATAAACATTTTCAAGAGTTGATGCACTCGCTGGGCACTGGCGCCATTCCGCGCGCTCGACTTGAAAATCCTTTGCCCGTCACCCCAGAGCGACTCGCCTATTTAAGGCGTGTGCACGAAGAGCACGAAAGTATTTTCAATGCCATTGCAGCCCAAGATCCTGAAGCTGCTCGCGCTGCCATGCGCACTCATTTGTCCAACAGCCGCGATCGACTGAAGAAAAGTGAAAGCGCTGCGCAATGAGTCTTCAAGCCCACCTAGGGTTTCTCCACTGATGGCCACTTGAAAATCAGTTGTACGATGTCTTACTGGCATGTCTTTTTTCAGATTTAACGTCCTTTTTAATCGCCCATGAACACCACGCCCACCATCACCCGTCTGCAAGTGATTCCCGTTGCAGGCCGCGACGGCATGCTGCTCAATTTAAGCGGGGCCCATGGTCCTTTTTTCACACGCAACTTGATCATCTTGACCGACTCCAGTGGCAACACAGGCATCGGAGAGGTCCCAGGTGGCGAGAAAATTCGAAAAACCATTGAAGATGCCAAGCCTTGGATTGAAGGCCAAAGCATCGGCCAGTACAAAAACTTGCTCAAGTCACTGCAACTCAAATTTGCAGATCGAGATGCGGGGGGACGCGGCAATCAAACCTTTGATTTGCGCATTGCCATCCACGCCGTCACCGCCATTGAAAGCGCCCTCCTCGACCTCATGGGCCAGCACTTGGGCGTGCCAGTGGCTGCACTGCTAGGCGAGGGACAGCAGCGCGCCAGCGTTCAAGTTTTGGGTTATTTGTTTTACTTGGCAGACCGCCAAAAAACAGACTTGCCTTATCACAGCGAACCCGATGCCAACAACGATTGGCAGCGATTGCGCCACGAAGAAGCCCTCACACCAGAAGCCATTGTTCGCTTGGCCCAAGCCGCTCAAGACCGGTACGGCTTTCAAGACTTCAAACTGAAGGGCGGTGTCTTGCGGGGTGAAGAGGAAGTGGAGGCCATTGTGGCCCTGCACGAAAAATTTCCAGATGCCCGCATCACTCTAGATCCCAATGGGGGCTGGCTTTTGAAAGATGCCATTCGATTGCTGCGTGATCACAGAAGCACCATGGCTTACGCCGAGGATCCGTGTGGCGCTGAGGGCGTGTACTCCGGCCGAGAGGTGATGGCCGAGTTCAAACGTGCCACAGGCTTGCCCACCGCCACCAACATGGTGGCTACCGATTGGCGCGAAATGGCACACAGCATTCAATTGCAATCGGTCGACATTCCTCTAGCAGACCCGCATTTTTGGACCCTGCAAGGCTCAGTGCGAGTGGCGCAGTTGTGCCAAATGTACGACCTCACCTGGGGCTCACATTCCAACAACCACTTTGATGTGTCTTTGGCCATGTTCACCCATTGCGCAGCAGCAGCCCCCGGCAAAGTAACGGCCATTGACACCCATTGGATTTGGCAAGACGGCCAATACCTCACACAAGAGCCGCTGCAAATCAAGGGCGGCATGATTGATGTTCCCACGCAGCCTGGTTTGGGTGTGAAGCTCAACATGAATGCGGTAGAAGCTGCGCATCAGCTTTATTTACACCACGGCTTAGGCGCTCGCAACGATGCTATGGCCATGCAATATCTCATTCCTGGCTGGACTTTTAACCCCAAGATGCCCGCTATGGTTCGCTAATTTCAACGCGCATTCAAAATCAACATTTCAATCTAGACCATCATGCAAGCCATTCACAACAAATTCAAAAAAGCGATTCTCAGTGGACAAAAACAAATCGGCCTGTGGTCGCATTTGTGCAGCCCTATCAGCATTGAAATTTTGGCAGACTGCGGCTACGACTGGTTGCTGCTTGACATGGAACATTCGCCCAACGATTTAAGTGAAATATTGGCTCAACTTCAAGCCATGAAAGGTGGAACCGCCACCCCCATCGTGCGCCCGCCTTGGAACGATATGGTGACCTTCAAGCGATTGCTCGACATTGGTGTGCAAAACTTGTTGGTGCCCTACATTCAAACCGCAGAAGAAGCCCGCAATGCAGTGGCTTACACCCGCTACCCACCGCATGGCGTACGCGGCTATGCGGGCGCACCCAGAGCCAGCAACTATGGTCGCATCAAAGACTATGCGCACCACAATGCCGAAGAGTTGTGCTTGTTGCTTCAAGTGGAGACGCTGCAAGGCTTGGATAATTTAGAAGCCATTGCCAATGTGGAGGGCGTTGATGGTGTGTTCATTGGCCCCGGCGATTTGTCTGCGGCACTGGGTCACCTGGCCAATCCCAAGCACCCCGATGTGTTGAAAGCAATTGACGATGCCATTGCCCGCATCAAAGCCTGCGGCAAAGCGCCAGGCATTCTCACTGGCGATGAAGCCTTGGCCCAGCATTGCGTGGCGCAAGGCTGTTTGTTTGTGGCAGTGGGCGCCGATCAAAATGTATTGCGTGACAGTGCAACAGCACTTGCACAAAGATTCAAAAGCTAACACCACCTTCACAAATTTGACCTGAAGACGACCATGCTCAACCCTCCCGCTAGCCCACTGAAGTTTTCCCGCCTTCTGCTCACCGGAGCCGGTGGCCATCTGGGCAAAGAACTCAGGCCTCGTCTCAAATCCTATTGCGATGTTTTGCGCGTCAGTGACCGAAGCGAATTAGGCGCCAGTGCACCCGGTGAAGAAATCAAGCTGGCCTCTTTGGAAAACAAAGAACAAATGATGGACCTTCTAAACGGCGTAGATGCCGTGGTCCACATGGGTGGCGTGTCCACCGAACAGCCTTGGGATCCTATTTTGGCCAGTAACATTGTGGGCATGGTCAATTTGTATGAAGCAGCACGCTTGCAAGGCACCAAGCGCATCGTGTTTGCCAGCTCCAACCACGTGACGGGCTTTTACCGGCAAAACGAAGTGGTGAATTCCAAAATGCCGGTCAAGCCCGATGGTTTCTACGGCCTGTCCAAAGCATTTGGCGAAGACTTGGCTGAAATGTATTGGGCCCGCTGGGGCATTGAGACCGTGAGCGTTCGAATTGGTTCTTCTACTGCTGAACCCAAAGACCGTCGCATGCTGGCAACCTGGCTCAGCTTTGATGATTTGGAGCGTTTGGTGGTGGCGGCGCTCACAGCTCCCATCGTGGGTCACTCCATCATTTATGGCATGTCTGACAATCAAACAACTTGGTGGGACAACTCGCATGCCAAACACATTGGCTATCGCCCACTCGACAGTTCAGATAGGTTTAGAAATGCAGTAGAAGCAAGGCAACCTAGCATCGACAGCCAAGACAAAGCAGCCATCTATCAAGGCGGGGCCTTTGTGAAAGCTTCGCCGCACGGCTAGTTTGCAGTCATGAAGCCGCTTCAATTTGTTGCCATTGGAGAATGCATGTTGGAAGTGCAGGCCAATGGTTTTGGCCCATCAGTGCTTTCATATGGTGGCGACACCTTCAATACCTCTGTGTACTTGCGGCGCTGTTCAGCACCAGACAAGATTGAAGTGAGCTATGCCACGGGCCTAGGCACAGACCACCTCAGCCAAACACTTCGTCAAGAATGGGCAAAACTAGGCCTCAACTTAAACACCGTGGAATACATCGAAGGCAGATTGCCAGGCATGTATTTGATTGAAACCGATTCAAACGGTGAACGCACTTTTCATTTTTGGCGAGAAAACAGTGCAGCCCGCGCGTATTTTCAAGCCTCTGTCACCGCCCTTGAAAAGAGTTTGGACCAGTTTGATTGCCTTTACTTCAGCGGTATATCACTGGCCATTTTGGATGCCACTTCGCGCACCCGACTGTTTGCATTGCTAAAGCAAGCAAAGCTCAATGGCTGCCGTGTTGTGTTTGACAACAACTTCAGGCCCAAGCTCTGGTCTGATCGCATACTGGCGCAAGAGGTTTACCGTCAAGCTTTTGCAGCTTGTCATACCGGCATGATCACTTTGGACGATCATCAAGCTGTGTTTGATTTCAGCTCCTTAGAAGAAGCTTTGGTGCACACAAAAAGTTTGGCCATCCCTGAGCTTGTGATCAAACGAGGGGCCGAGAATACCTTGGTGAGGCCAGAGAAGACCAACGAATGGCTCAGCATTCCCACACTCAGCGTAAAACAGGTCATTGACACAACCGCTGCGGGAGATGCCTTTGCAGCAGCCTATTTGAGCCGACGTCTGTGCGGTGCCAGCGCCCAAAATGCGGCCACATTTGGCAATGCCGTAGCAGCCAGAGTCATTCAATACAGGGGTGCGCTGATCCCTGAAGAAGCACTGCAAGACCTCATTTCCAGTCAGGTTTATTGATAAATATCAACAAAATCAATAACTTATAAATTTAGCACTCTTCATTAGAGAGTGCTAAAATCCGATCCATTATGGAAAGGAGTTCTGGTATGACAAACCTCGCTGGATCCCTCGACACGGCACTCACCCTGAAAAACCCATGGGCCGTTGTGCCCTCGTTGGGTCACCTCGATGCGTACATTTCTGCGGTCAACCGCATGCCCATGCTCACCCCAGAGGAAGAGCAGGCGTTTGCACGCAAACTGAAAAACGAAAATGACTTGGAATCAGCCAGTAAGTTGGTGCTATCGCACTTGCGCGTGGTGGTGTCAGTGGCACGCCAATACTTAGGCTACGGCTTGCCCCACGCCGACCTCATTCAAGAAGGCAACATCGGCTTGATGAAAGCCGTGAAGCGCTACGACCCCGATCAAGGCGTGCGCTTGGTGAGCTACGCCATGCACTGGATCAAGGCCGAAATTCACGAGTACATCTTGAAGAACTGGCGCATGGTGAAGGTGGCCACCACCAAAGCACAACGCAAATTGTTTTTCAACCTGCGCTCTATGAAGCAAGGCCTCAAAGCCGAAGCTGACGAAGCCACAGGCACGCATCGCGACACCCTCACC
>JACCDU010409296.1_pt1 | contig 51985 bp, 31 predicted proteins | sample 7446081 | NCBI WGS metagenome assembly JACCDU01 (sample SAMN15323447, study PRJNA562643) | freshwater metagenome | isolation source: river surface water | place: USA:Blue River Watershed | collected 2017-08-17 | reverse complement strand
TTTCATAGCGTAAACCGGGTGAAACAGTCAGGTTACCCCATTTGATATCATCTTGAATAAATACAGCCAAGGTGTTTGCTAATCGAATTTGATTTTCACTATTTCCTCGAACTCCTGTACTAGTTTGAATCAAACGCCCTGCTGACATTGCAAAAGTAGATTGTGTAGCAAATCGATCTGCCTTATCCGTATGCAATCTTACGCCCAATTGAATCAACTGTTTGATTTTTGTTTTAGTCAGTTTGTGCTGAAAAGTTGATTGTATTCCTTTCCCAAAAAAAGTTCGTGCGGCATTTTGAAATACAACCGGACCGTTTATCTCACCTTTCATAATTCCAAATACACTTGCATATAAATCCGAATTTGCAAGGATTGTGCTTACCGATTGACCATTAATACTATTCACACGTCCCCAATCTCTGTATGTATAGGTTAAGTAGCCAGTGGTAGAAAGATTTGAATTTTTGCTAAGCGCGATGGTATGATTTAATGTAATATGCCGGTGGGTGACATCTAATTTGTCTTTTTGTGTTGCGGCATACCGACGGTTGGGGTTTAGATTGAAATCCTCAAAGGTTAAACCCAAATAAGATTCATTACCATCCTCTGTCATATGCAGCATTTTAAGTGTGACAGATTGCTGTACTCTTGCTGTTGATGTGCTATGCCACCGAATTTTTCCTAAAAAATCTCTTCTGTCAAAACCACTATTTCCGCCTCCGTCAATCTCTTTAAAACCGGTGCTAGCGTGTCTGTTTATTTCAAACAAAAAATCAATATTCTTTGTGCTATTACCTATCCAAATCCGTTGTTGATTCGTTTTGAATGAACCAACTGATACTTGCGCAAATGTTTTAAATGTTGATGGAAAAGGAGTTGACACCAAATTGATGGCACCACCAATTGTATAAGGTCCGTATTTAATTTGACTGCTTCCTTTTAACACTTCTACTCTATCCATTCTGGCAAATGTTGGAAAGTAGTAAGCAGATGGATCTGCATAGGGAGCGGGCGCCATTAATACTCCGTCTTCCATCAATGTTATTTTCGCACTTCGATTTACCTGTGTTCCGCGTAAACCGATATTAGGGCGTAGACCAAATCCTTCCTCATCTCTGATATAAACGCCAGGAATGGTTCGTAATACTTTATTAATGTCTGTTTGATTTAATAGGGCCAATTTTTTTGCATCAATCACCTGACCAGAGCCGGGTAATCGATTTATTTTTTTTCCAATGATTTGTACGGATGGCAATGAGGTAATAGTGTCTGTCTCTTGTGCGATGCAGAAGAACGGAATAAAGTAAATAAAAAGTAAAAGGCTTCGCATGAGCACAATTTTGCACCGCAAAGCTCGCCCTTAATAAATGATGTGAGTTACGATATTAGTAAAAGAAGTTGCGAGATGCGAAAAAGGCAAAGACTTTGCTATATTTAATAAACAACACGCTACTGCCATGAAAAAAATCGGTACTAAATCGGGTTTTATTTTTTTTCTGCTGATTAGTTGTTTGTCTTATTCACAATCTCCCCTGGAAAAAAGACAAGGCGTCACACCAATGAATGTTGTCTTTATTCTAACCGATGACCACCGATATGACTTTATAGGGTTCACCGGAAAGTTGCCTTGGCAGCAAACTCCCAATATGGATAAAATGGCTTCTGAGGGTGCGCATATAAAAAATACCTTTGTGACAACTTCGCTTTGTAGCCCTAGCCGTGCATCCATATTGACAGGACAATATAGTCATGAGCATACAATTGTAGATAATGTAGCCGCGGAACCACAGGGCCTTATTTATTTTCCTCAATATTTACAAAAAGCTGGATACGAAACAGCATTCATTGGAAAGTGGCACATGGGAGATGAAGACGATCGACCCCGCCCAGGTTTTAATCATTGGGAGAGCTTCAAGGGTCAGGGCGTTTATTATAATCCCGTACTAAATATAAATGGGAAATCTGTACACTATAACGACTCAACTTATATAACCGACTTGCTTACCACACACGCGATTCATTGGTTGGATCAACAAAAGAAAAACGATAAGCCATTTTTTTTATATCTCTCACACAAAGCAGTACATGCTCCTTTTTTACCCGCTAGTAGACATAAAGGAATCTATAAAAATAATATCTATCCATTGCCTGCAACGTATACTCAGACAATCGGGGATGAATATAAAAAACTGCATTGGCCTGAGTGGGTTAAACAACAAAGAAATAGTTGGCATGGTGTAGATTTTATGTATCATTCTAATGCTAATCTCGATTCTATGATACAAGCCTATGCCGAAACTTTAATGGCTGTTGATGAGAGTGTTGGTCAGGTGCTAGATTATTTAAAGAAAAATAATCTTGAAAAAAACACCATTGTGTTTTACATGGGGGACAATGGATTTAGTTGGGGCGAGCATGGCTTGATTGACAAAAGACATTTTTATGAAGAGTCTGTTAAGGTTCCTTTCCTTGTTTATGCACCTTCGATATTGAAGGGCGGCAACACTATTCAAAAGATGGTACAAAACATTGATATTGCCCCTACCATATTAGACTTGGCTGGTTTAAAAAAACCTACCTATATGCCCGGCAAATCGTTTCTTACACTATTGAAAGGAGATAGCTCTGAATGGCGGAACAAAATATTTTATGAATATTATTGGGAATATGATTATCCAATGACGCCTACTGTTTATGGTGTTAGGACTGAAAAATATAAATACATAAAATATGTGGGCATATGGGATCAAAATGAATTATATGATTTAGAGAATGACCCAAATGAAATAAATAATCTTATAGAGAAACCCGAATATTCAGGAATTATAAAAGGGCTAGCAAAAGATCTTTATGATTGGCTAGAAAAAACAAAGGGCATGCAAATTCCCTTAAAGCGGACTATAAAAAAACCCTTTGGTGATTGGAAGCATCCTAATCAATACTAGTAGCTGTGTATAATTTTCTTTTAACATTATTTATTTTATTGTGGCTGGCTTATTTAAGGCCAAAAGAAAAAGAGCCCCCATTGTTATCAAGTCATTTTACTTCTATAAGTTGTGGAAGTGTAAAAAAAACGAGTTCTAATTATTTTGAAATCTTTATCCAAACCTACCTCACTTCTTTACCAGAATCGGGTATGGTATTAATTCCGGGGGGTCAATTTGAAATGGGCTCTGAGGATTCTAATGCAGGTCCAGATGAAAAACCGATACACATTGTGTCTATCGCTTCTTTTTACATGGACATAACAGAAGTAACTAATGCTCAGTTTAAAAAATTTGTGGATGCTACCGGATATGTCACTACCGCGGAACGTGAATTGTCATGGGTAGAACTAAGTAAGCAGCTTCCGCTGGGAACCCCAAGACCCCCTGACTCACTTTTACTCCCTTCTTCGCTTGTATTTTCCCCATCCAATGACCCTATTTTGTTAAATGATAATTCTAAATGGTGGAAATGGGTTCGAGGGGCCAATTGGAAACATCCTCAGGGTCCAGGAAGTACAATTATTGGAAAAGAGTCTCATCCCGTTGTGCAAATTAGTTGGGATGATGCGATGGCTTATTGCAAGTGGGCCAACAAAAGATTACCGACAGAGGCTGAGTGGGAATATGCAGCTCGTGGGGGGTTAGTTAACACTATTTATCCATGGGGAAAAGAGCCTTTGCAATTGGGAAAATCAAAAATGAATAGTTGGGATGGTTCTTTTCCATATTATAATTCTCTCCAAGATGGATTTTACAGAACAGCACCTGTAAGAACATACTCTCCTAATGGTTATGGACTATATGATATGGCGGGAAATGTTTGGGAGTGGTGTAACGACTGGTATCAATATAATTATTACGATTCACTTCCTTCTTATTCTATAAACCCTCGTGGACCTACTTGTTCTATAGATCCCGACGACCCAAATGGAAAAAAAAGAGTGTTGAGGGGCGGGAGTTTCTTATGTAACGATTCTTATTGCAGCGGTTATCGTGTATCACGTAGAATGAAAAGTACACATGATACAGGCCTGGAACATACTGGATTTAGATGCGCTAAATCACTTTAATATTTATTTTCTTTTTGTTGATTCTCTAACTAGAAGTCTAGTCATGTAAGATTTGATTACCGGAGTAAATATTTTTTCAGACTCAATTTGATCAATCAGCAATTTTGCGGCCATTTCACCAATTTCTTTTGCGGGTTGTCTGATACTTGATAGGGAAGGAGTAAGCAGTGACGCTATAGGTTCATCGTTGAACCCGATGATGGCAACATCTTGTGGTATACGTAAGTTTAACTTTTTTGCAGCCGCCATTGCACCGATGGCTACCCGGTCACTTACAGCAAAAATACCGTCGGGTCTATCTTTTAACTTCAAAAGTTTTAATGCTGTTTTCATAGCAGACTCATGTCCAAACTCGCAATGAACAATTAATTTTTCATCTACTTTTAGCTTATGTCGATATAGTGACATCAAATAACCATCTTTCCTTCTATTACTAATTAGCAAGTTTTTTGGACCCGCCAAATATGCAATTCGCTTACATCCAATTTTTATTAAATGCTCCACCGCACTAAATGCCCCAGCTGTATTATTTACAAAAATTTTCGAACAATGTATATTATCCGAAACTCGATCAAATAAAACAATGGGCATTTGAGATTGAAGATCCAGTAAGTGATTTAGCTGGCTACTGTACTGTGCAAGCGATATTAATACTCCGTCTACACCGCTTCGCCGCATGTCAATTACGTTTCTGATTTCTTTTTCTTCTGATTCTAATGACTGACTAGCTATAACAGTATATCCTCTTCTTGAGGCTTCTTCTTCGATTCCTTCTAATGCTTGTGCAAAAAAACTGTAACCAAGATTCGGAACAACAACCCCAATTGTCCTGGTTTTTACATGTAAAAGACTTAATGCGGCTTTATTAGGAAAATAGTTTAAGCGTTTTGCAGTCTCTTGCACTAATTTGATAGTTTCTTGACTTATTTCAGGACTCCCTTTTAGGGCACGAGAAACGGTAGATGCAGAAACACCAACTAGTTGTGCAATATCTTTTATTGTTGCTTGCTTCATAGAAGCGAAAATATCTTTTAATTATACACTATCTAATTTACGCAAACGTTTGCATCAATCTAAAATAAAAAAGGGTTTAAGCTAATCTCATTATATGTTAACTTCAAAGACGTAGTACTTACACTAATAAATACCTTTATGCGGAGCTTCCAATTACTTCTTTTGTTTACACTTTTTTTGGCTGCCTGTAGTAAAGAAAAAAAAAGCAATTCTCCTACCCCTACCCCCACACCCAATCCTTCAATCAATCCTGCAACACTAAGTATTCCTGTAACGGGGGCACAAGTACGCGCTTCTATTTCTTTTACAAGTAAGAGCACAACACACCCACGGCTTCATTATTTTACTGATGAAATTACCGCTATCAAAAACAGCGCACAAACCGATGTTTTTGCAAAGCCAACCTATGATGATATTATTAATCGTGCTAATACGTTGCTTTCGAGTCCAGTTTTAGATTATGGGTTAGATGGTGCGGGCCTTCGTATAACTAATATTCATACAATATGTAACGATCAAATCCCTTATTTGGTGTTGGCCTATCAATTTACGGGTGATACAAGATATGCGCTACGCTGCTGGCAGCAATTAGATCGGATGTGTAGTTTTCCGGATTGGGGTGCAAATCGACATTTTTTGGATGCAGGAATTGCGGCAAAAGGTGCGGGTATTGCACTCGATGGTTTATATAATTACTTAACTCCAGCACAGCGCACCCGATTATATAACGCAGTCAAAAGTTTTGTTCTTCAACCAGGAAAAACACAAATTGAAACAGGAACTGGTGTGTGGAAATGGTATCAAAGCACTAATAATTGGAATGGAATCTGTCATGGAGGGATGATCATGGCTGGTCTTGCCGCGTATGAAATGGATTCCGTGTTTTTAGGAAATGTCATAGCCTTGGCTGCGAATAATATGATGGCCTATCTCCAAACGTTTAATCCTGATGGCGCAAGTGAAGAGGGGATGTCTTATTGGTCATATGGATTGAGTAATACTTTTTTGGCACTGGAGTCTATGAAGAGAGTCATCGGTGGAACGTATGGTCTGACAAACCTACCTGGCATTCGAAAAACAGGTTTTTTCCCCTACCTGGTATCGGGTCCCGTTGGAACAGCAACTTTTGGCGACGACTATTTATATGTTGGAAAAAACAATCGCTTTCTTTCTAATTTTTGGTTTGCAAAGTTTTTTCAGGATGCAAGTATGGCTAAAACCCATTACGATCGGTGCGTATCCATTAATTCGAATAAAGTGATAAAAATGAATGGGTGGACCGATCTGTTATTTTACGATCGAACACTTGTCAATCAAGGAACCTCTCTTGATATTCCAATTTCAGGTTTTGTCAAGGGGGTAGATTATGGTTATGTTTTTGAGAACACGACAGATGAAAATACATTTTATGCGGGCATTCATGCTGGCGATAACAATGCTAGTCATGGTCATTTGGATGCAGGTTCATTTTTTGTTCAAGCTCTTGGAGAAACTTGGGCACAAGGCAATTTGGGTTTAGAAACACCTTATCCAGCAGATTATTTTACTGTTACTACACCACTATACACAGATCCGGCTTCTACTTCTGCTACAAACAGGGGTAGGTTTTATTATTATCGAGTAAAGACAGAGGCAAAAAATTGCCTGGTATTTAATCCGGATGCACGTCCAGAGCAAAACCCAACAGGTGTGGCTACTATTGTAAATCAGGTAAACGATAACACGGGAGGGTATTTTGTTTTAAATATGACTGGGGTCTATAGTCGTGATGTAAGTAATTATAAAAGAGGAATAAAATTGAATCGCACTCAGCGAACTATAATGGTGCAGGATGAGTTTACTCCTATTTCTACTTCCACTGTTTATTGGTTAATGCATTCTCCTGCTACAGATAATGCGCAGGTAAGCAGCGACGGAAAGACAATTACATTATTTAAAAATGGAAAGACGTTGTACGGGAGAATTGCTTCACCCGCCAACGCAACTTTTACCGTAGTAGATCGATCTACTACTTCTATAAATTATTTATCCGAGACCTTGCCTATATTCTCTTCTATTATGTCGGGTAAAAACAGTATCAATACTTGGTATGGAAAGGTGCAAATAAAACTTACTGGATTAACAGCGGGGACACCTGTTACTATTCGAGTAGATTTGATACCGGATTTGACAACATCCCAATTACCCCTTCGTTCATTAGATAGTTGGACAACCGGGAATTGAGAGGCATAACGTTTGTTGCGTATGAAAAGCATTTTACGAATCGTCTTTGCGTGGCTGATTTCGTCTGTATATGTAGCAAATGCTCAGCAACCTATTCAATATTGGAACGTCCGAACACAACTTATTCCTTGGCGGCCCATACCATCTTTGAGCAAGCCATTATTATTTGATCTTGATAAGGATGGTGATCCAGACTTGATCAAAATGTTTTTGAATGATAGTGTTCCTGTTCTTTGGATTGACGATGATGATGATATGAATTGGGAGAATGTGTCGGGTGACACTGATAATGATTGTTTATTGCTGGATCGAAATCGTGATGGAATTTTTGCAGGGGCTTGGGATTTTTCCGTTGATTGGTGTGATTCGGATGGAAATGGTAAAGCCGATATACAACTCGTAGTAAATAATGGGGGCGCTGCTCTGCGTAACTATTGGGATTGGTCAGCCGACTATATGTGGTTTTTTGATGATGACCAGGATGGGATCATGCATTATATTGACTGGAATCGATTAACTATACAAGCATGGGAACACACGGGTCATGCAAACTTTTTTAAAGACTATCAAGGAAATTCCACTTTTCTTAAGATGCATGCATCTAGCTTTCGCATCAGCGACTTGCGATACAACTGGGAAAATCCCTTTATTTTTTGTGACGATAATAAAGATGGATTTACAGATTGGGCGATACGCCTAGTTGACTCACCTGTCTTTAGAGAAAAAGATGCTGTTGATTCTACTGGCTTTAAGTTGATTGATACCGCTTATGATATTCGCTTTGATAAAAAAATTGATTATGCAGCACTAACCTGGGATCTTGATCAAGATAACAACCCTGGTAATGAATTTGATTTTGATATGAGTTTGCTTTTTAAAGGAAAGGGTTTTTCCTATGAAGGGTATAAACAAAAGCTAACTAATTGGGGTGGACTTCGTGCAACAGATTCTTTATTCTACGATTCCCGTTGGCGAAAGTTAGATCATTTATATTTTCCCGATCGCACAGTTGCCTATGATGCTATTTTCAAAAAGGGAATTTGGCAAGAGTCTAGGTTAGTATTTGATGAAGATGATGATTGCAATAGATGGGAGCGTGTAGAATTTTATGACCCTCGAGATATTTTTATAAGCGGAACAGAGAAAGGAGGATTGGATCATAATAAGCAAGCAGACGTAGCTGGAGACCGAGGAGAGTTTGATTTGGATAATAGTGGTAAAGGAGCATTATATATAGGAGGGTGGGATAAAAAGATTCATTTATTTGGCGCAGAGTGGGGTGCCTGGCGTATTGATCAGCTGGCATATGCTTTTCAAGGCTTTGGTGGAAATTATGAAAGATGGGGTAGAGACCGACTTCAACGCCCTCTTTCTGTTTTTGCATCAGTAGTTTATAAGGATGATGACAAAAATGGATTTATTGATAAAGTATTATATGATTTAAACGGAGATCAACAATATGAGGACAGTATTTCATTCCAATCACTAGGAATTGAGGATAAACAACCTATTATCGATCTGTCTCATTATACGTATCGCTCTTACAAAGAATTGTTTACAACTGTTGCAAAAGCAAGTTGGTCTCTTGCTGAACAAGCCATTCGTGTTGCAAGGCAGTCTGGATTAGATCTTTATTGGTATAATTTTTTGATGCAACCAAAGTCCGTTCATCAGCAATATGAATACGGGTATTGGTTAAATTTTTATTTGTACCAAGATTTGAGATACCAAGCAAAAGTTAAGGGGGATACTCAAAAACAGACGCTGATAGATAAAGCCTACTATAGTGGTAATTGGGATTTGTTAAATCAAAAACCTACTACTTTATCAACCGCTGATCAAGTACAGGCACAGGTTTTAAAAACAGGATTGACCGGAAAACACCCACGATTATTTTTCGATTCTTCTGATTTAGTTCGCATTCAGCAGTTGTCCGCCACTGGTGACCCATTATTGAAAATGGGAGTTTCTCAACAAATTGAAGAAGCACAGCGTATTAAATCACTGCCTCTTTTTTCATATGAACTAGACGAAGCCAAGTTGCGTATACCAAGTATTCATCAGTTTGCCAGCCAACTTCCCAATTTAGTGATGGCCTATCGGTTAACGGGTGACACCACTTACGCTTACAGGGCATTTGCACAACTGGAAAAAATGGCTGGCTATCCTGACTGGGGAGCGAATCGACATTTTTTAGATGCAGGAATTGGAGCATTTAATGTAGCACTTGCCTATGATGCATTGTATGAATACTTAGGTGAAAAGCGAAGAGCGATTTTGCGAGAGGCGGTTAAAAAATTTGTAATGCTTCCCGCTCTTGAGCAATTAGAGAAAAATACCTGGTGGTCTACTGCGCAACACAACTGGAACGGAATCTGTAATGGTGGCATTATCATGGCCGCGCTTGCAATCTATGAGTCAGATTCTATTTTGATGAGTAAGCTTATTTCCCTCGCTGTCAATAAACTACCTTTTTATATCCGCTCATTTGAGCCTGATGGACAAAGCGAAGAGGGTCTTTTATATTGGTCATATGGATTAATGTATACTACCATTACGTTAGAAAGTTTGAAAAGAGTGCTTGGTACTCAATTTGGATTAGATCAAAATCCCGGATTTAAAAAAACTGGCTGGTTTCCTGCATTCGTATCTGGCCCTGTAACTAGTTTAAATATTGGTGATGATCCTATTAAAAACACAAGAGGTCGTTCTTTCTTTTGGTTTGCACATCAATACAACGATACATTACTTGCAAGATGGCAGGCTTCTTTATGTTTAGATACAAAAGTGATGAGCTGGATGGACATGGTTTATTATGATCCAGGAATGCTCAGGGGTACCACTACACAAAATATTTCACTAGATACGTATACAAGAGGTATTGAGGTTTTGACTGCAAGAACCGATACTAGTTCTACTGCCACATTTATTGCATTACATGGTGGAAAAAATTATGCGAATCACGGCCATTTGGATGCGGGCAGTTTTGATATACAATCAAAAGGTGAAGTGTGGGCGTATGGAAATTTGGGAAGGGATGATTATGTGTTTCCTGGCTATTTTTCAAAACAAACACTACCAGGATATTTAGACAAAGACACGGCACAATCTGTCCCAGGTCGTTGGCATTTTTATAGACTTCGTGCAGAAGGAAAAAATTGTCTTGTTATAAACCCTGATACGCGTCCTGACCAAAATGAAAAAGGAGAAGCGCGCGTTACAAAATTCATATCTGCAAAGGATAAATCAGTTTTTGAACTTGATCTTTCATCTTGTTATGATAGAGAAGTGGATTATTATTTCAGAGAAGTCGAAATGAACCGATCTACAGGTAGTATTTTGATTGTAGATAGTTTAAAGGCAATTAAAAATTCAAGACTCTGGTGGCAATTACATACAAAGGCAGCAATACGAATTAGTGCAGATGGGCGGAGTGCTATTTTACAATTGAATGGGAAACAGATGCGTGCGGTTATTTTGCAAGGTGGAAAAGGATTTTTTGCAGAACTTCCTGCTACTTATTTGCCTGGACAAAAATTTCCTCTTACTAAAAACTCTCCTAATACTGATTTTAAGAAGTTGGTTTTTGAGACAGGTGATTTTAATGAAGGAGTTATTAAAATTTTAATATCTCCATTTGAAAATTCTGATACAGTTATTTCTTCTACCCGTCCTAAAAAGTTAGTTCAACCCCATTTTAAACTTGCTACTCCATTTCAAGATTATATGGTCTGTCAGCAGAATAAACCATTTTCTATCTGGGGTTCTGGGACACCTGGCGCAACCATAAATGTTATTGCAGGATGGGGTGTCAAAGCACAAGCACTTGTAGACAAAGAAGGTGCTTGGAAAGCATCATTGTTTGTTCCCTCCGTATCAAAGGGAGATTTTCGTGAATACACTCTTTCCGTATCAAGTGGAATGGATTCTTTAGTGCTAAAACATATACAAATAGGTGAAGTATGGTTTTGCAGTGGCCAGAGTAATATGGAAATGACTATGCAGGCCTTACCTCCGTGGCACAAGGGCGTTGTTGATTTCGAAAATGAAATAAAAAAAGCAAATGATCCAACTATTCGCTTGTTTAAGGTTACGCGAGAAACAGCTGCTTTTCCGCGTGATACAGTCAATGCAACCTGGACAATTTGTTCTCCTGCCTCTATAGCCACCTTCAGTGGTGTAGCGTATTACTTTGCAAAAAAATTACAGGAACAATTAAATGTACCTGTTGGGATGATCACTGCTTCTTTTGGAGGCGCTTCTTGTCAAGCATTTATTAAAAAAGAAGTTTTAGAGCGTGATTCACTTTTACGTGTACGTTATTGGAATCCCTATTTAGAAAAGCCAGATGAAAAACAGCCTCATCTTCGCCCCTCGTTAATTTACAATGCAATCATTCATCCATTAATGCCATTTTCGGTAAAAGGTATTTTGTGGTATCAGGGTGAGTCTAATGCGGGCGACATTCTTTGGTATGACTATCTTAATAAAGCCATGATTGAAAGCTGGCGTTCAGAATTTCAGCAAGGAGAATTGCCGTTTTATTTTGTTCAAATGACGCCCTATGATTGGAAAAAATCACCCTATGAAAGTGGGTATGCACGATTTAGAGAAGCACAGCAACGTGTTTTGTCTTTAAGCGGAACAGGAATGATTTGTACCATGGATGTTGGCGATAGCGCAGATATTCATCCTGTTAATAAAAAACCAGTAGGGGAGCGACTTGCTGCACTCGCGCTAAATCAAACCTATGTCATTAAGACTTTGGCTACGGGTCCTGTTTTTAAAAAGGTTCGTATTCGAAAAGATATTGTACAGGTACACTTTGTACGTTCATCTGTAACAAAGGGACTCTCTACAAATGACGGCAATCCTCCGCGTAATTTTTTTGTAGCAGCTAACGATAGTATTTTCTATCCCGCACAAGTCCAGTTGCAAAAACGTAAATTATTGCTACAATCAGACCAAGTAAAAAATCCCATTGCTGTTCGTTATGCTTTTTTTAATGGAATCTTGACGAATCTTCAAAATAAGCAAGGATGGCCGGCCTGGCCATTTAGAACAGACAGGTGGAGCAAGGAAAAAATAGAAATAAAAAAATAAACGTAATGAATCGATTTCGTCAACTCTCTTATATGATTGGATGGTATTTTACTTTTTTATTCATCCTCTCTGCTACAACCCTTCACGGACAATATCGCCAAAACTATGGCCTGTATAAATCGTTGCCCGATAGTCTTTTGCCTAAAAGCAAGGCCTTACCAGATCATCCTATAAAAAAATCGAAGGTACTTCTATCCGCTTCTCCTACTTTAAAGAGTGAGGGTGAATATTTATTAAATCAAGGCTGGGAATTAGCCAGTCAACAAGTAGTAACAACACTGGCGGGGTCTGTTTTCGATTCTACTTATAATACCACGGAGTGGTATAACGCTACTGTACCGGGTACCGTATTAACCACATTAGTTGATCAGGGTGTGTATCCTGATCCATATATGGGTATTAATAATATGGCTATTCCCGATTCCATCTGTCGAATGAGCTGGTGGTATCGATTGTCTTTCCCCCTACCTGCTCATCAAAAAAATAAAAGAGCTTGGTTGCATTTTGATGGTATAAATTATCGTGCATTATTTTATTTAAACGGAAAGTATCTGGGTCAAAATGTAGGAGCATTTTCACGTACCCATTTTGACGTAACAAATCTCTTGTCTCATGATTCAAAAAATATACTTGTTGTACAAATACTTCCACCACCTAATCCTGGCATACCTCACGAACAATCATTGTTATCTGGTATGGGTCCAAATGGAGGGCAACTTGCTCTAGATGGACCTACTTTCATTTCTTCTGAGGGTTGGGATTGGGTACCAGGGATCAGAGACCGTAATATGGGAATCTGGCAAGATGTTAAATTGAGGTTTACGCGTGAAATCACAATTGGTGATCCTCAAGTCATTACCGACTTACAATTGCCCGATACAACAGTAGCATATGTTACCATCAAAGTCCCTGTTAAAAATAATTCACGCCAAACAAAATCGACCACAATTCAATTAGACGTAGATCAACTACATCTTACTCAAACTATCGAGTTGAAAGGTGAACAGGAGGTCTTGGTTGAGTTTAACCCAGACAATTTTCCTGCTCTTAAAATGAAGAATCCAAAATTGTGGTGGCCAAATGGATATGGTACTCCTTATTTATACACTGCTTCTCTCAAAGTAATTGATTCAGCCGACGTTGTATCAGATCAATCAAAGTTCAAATTTGGGGTACGTGAATATTCATACGAAATGATGGCTGATGCAATGCAAAAAAGTAATTGGCGCTTTGTTTATAGTCCAACAGATGTAAAACAAAAGCAGCCATTATTTGATTATCATGCGCGTCGCGAGTTTGAAAAACGAATATTCATCCCACAGATTCGTAAAAATGTAAATACCTCCACGTGGACTTCACTTCCCGATACTACTAATCCTTATTTAGTTATACGTGTTAATGGTGTAAAAGTATTTTGTCGTGGAGGAAATTGGGGAATGGATGATGGAATGAAACGTGTGAGCAAGGAGCGTCTTGAACCCTATTTTAAATTACACCAGGAAGCTAATTTTAATATGATTCGAAACTGGACTGGAGAAAGCACACAGTCTAGTTTTTATGAACTTGCTGATGAATATGGCTTGATGGTTTGGAATGATTTTTGGATTTCGACCGAAGGATATAATTTAAATCCACTTGATCAAAATCTCTTCTTAAAAAATACTCTCGATGTTATTAAGCGTTTTCGCAATCATCCTTCTATTGCAATTTGGTGTCCCCGTAACGAGGGCTATGCGCCTATAGGCATCGAGGATGAATTGTATACACAACTGATGGAACAGGATGGAACCCGTCATTATATTGGTAATTCTAGAGAAATTAACCTAAGACAAAGCGGTGATTGGCATTTTATTGAGGATAATCGATTGTATTTTACAAAATATGCTGAAGGGTTTACTACAGAAATTGGAACCTTTTCTGTTCCTGTTGCCAGCACTATACGAAAATTCATTAAAAAAGAAGATCAGTGGCCCATAAGTGATGCTTGGCATTATCATGATCTTCACAGCAACAATCAAAACCTGCAAGGATATTTAAAAACAGTAGATAGTTTGTATGGCGATGCAAAAGATCTGGATGATTTTTCAAAAAAAGTACAACTTGTAAATTATGAGTCTCATCGTGCTATTTATGAAGCTTGGAATAGTAAACTATGGGATAGAACTAGTGGGGTACTGCTTTGGATGACTCATCCTGCTTGGCCTAGTATGATATGGCAAACCTATTCTTGGGATTTTGAGACACACGGATCTTATTTTGGTGCTAAAAAAGCATGTGAACCTATCCATGTGCAGTGGAATCAACACGATAACCGAGTACTTGTCATAAACACTACTCAATCATCTCTTCAAGGGCTTCTCATTCAAGCAACCATTTTTGATTTAACAGGGAAAAAGCTCCTGGAAAAAAAATGGCAAAGCAGTGCCCTTCCCAATGCTAAAACTGATCTTGGTATTTTTGAACTCTCTGCTTTCAATAACAAAACACCAGTATTAATCAGACTTGAGGCGAAGACGCAAAAGGGCACCATACTTTCAACAAATGATTACTGGCGTCTTCCACCTACTGTAAATGATTTCAAGGAGTTTAATAATACAGCAATGGCAAGGCTGGATGCCATGCTCGTTTCGAAAAATGATGAGAAGCAGGTGTGGCGGATCAAAAATAAATCATCCGTCACTGCAGTAGCCATCAAATTGAATTTACTTGATGCAGAGCAAACTATTTTATTGCCTACCTACTTTAGTGAAGGGTATTTCAATTTGTTACCCGGAGAAGAAAAAGTGGTTGAGGTTAAATTGAACGGAGTAAAGTCACCAACCTACTTGCAAACTTTATCTTATAACTCACCTATTCAGCAATATTCTATAAAATGAACAAGAAAAAATATTTCCAACTTTTTATTGCCCTGCTTTTTACGATTTCGTTTTCATTTGGGCAACCCGCTCCTTCACTTGTACAAATAAATGTGCAACCTATTGGTGAAAAATGGGTTGGTAAACTTGATAGCGATATTCGTTTTAGCATACAAGTGATATGCAAGGGAGTTCCGCTTACCGAGGGAACGCTAATTGTTGAAGTGGGTCCCGAGCGAATGTCTTCTTTTCGGATTGATACAGTTTCTCTTCATGGAGAATCTTTTATCACGATGCCCCAACGCTTGAAGCAACCTGGATTTTTAAGATGTTCCGCTACAGTTGTTTATCAGGGGAAATCTTATAAGGGACTTCACACCGTAGCGGTAGAGCCCGAAAAAATTTTACCAACCGTACAAGATCCTACTGATTTTGATCTTTTTTGGGGACGCACACTTAAGGAACTTTCTTCAGTTCCACTAGATGCCAAGCTTACCTTATTACCGGATAGGAGTTCTTCAACTGTAAATGTGTATCATGTAAATATTCAAAATATTGGAAATTCAAGATTGTACGGGATTTTGTGTATTCCAAAAAAGCCTGGTAAATACCCTGCTGTTTTACAGGTGCCCGGTGCCGGTATACGACCGTATAATCCGGATTTGGAATTAGCAGAAAAGGGATTGATTGTACTTACAATTGGCATACATGGTATTTCAGTAATTCAGGATCCCTCTGTATATCGTGATTTGGAGCAGGGAGCCTTAAAGGGGTATTTCTTTTTCAATATGCAAAATCGAGATAATTATTATTATCGTCGAGTATATGCTGGTTGCGTACGCGCAAATGATTTTCTGTTTTCCTTACCTGAATTTAATGGTACACATCTTGCTGTTAGTGGAAATAGTCAGGGGGGTGCCCTTAGTATTGTCACTGCTGCATTAGATAGACGTGTAAAATATCTTGCAGCCATTCATCCTGCTTTATGTGATTTGACAGGATACAACGCTGGGCGTGCAGGGGGATGGCCTCATATGTTTGCTCCTTCTAATAATTGGTATACAGAGGCCAAAGCATCGCAGCAGTCTCTTTCTTATTATGATGTAGTAAATTTTGCAAAACGTGTTCGAATACCCGGATTCTATACATGGGGCTTTAATGATGAAGTGTGTCCCCCTACTTCTATGTATGCTGCCTATAATACTATAAGTGCAACAAAAAGCTTAGTGCTTTTTCCAGAAACGGGACATTGGTTTTACCCCGAGCAAAAAGGTGCAATGAATAATTGGTTAATTGAAAAACTATCATTCGATAAATGAGGGGCCATAAAATACATATAGTATTGTTGTGTACTCTCTTATTGTCACAACATAGGTTGTTTGCACAACAAAGCTCTTTAACTGAAATAGAAAAACAGGCAAACGCACTACTAAAGCAACTTACCATTACTGAAAAAATTGGAATGCTTGGCTATCAGTCTAAAGCTGTTCCTCGCTTAAAAATTCCATCTTATAATTGGTGGAACGAAGGATTACATGGAGTAGCACGTGCAGGTAAAGCGACAATATTTCCACAGGCTATTGCTTTAGCTTCCACTTTTAATCCGTCTTTATTGACAGAAGTTGGCGATGTAATTGCTTCAGAAGCTAGAGCAAAGTTTGATGCTGCCTTCACGTCTTCGGGTAGCAATCAATATATGGGCTTAACATTTTGGTCTCCCAACATAAATATATTTCGTGATCCTCGATGGGGACGAGGACAAGAGACCTATGGAGAAGATCCCTTTTTAACTGCTGAACTTGGAAAAGCGTTTGTTCGAGGCTTACAAGGAACAGATCCTAGTCATTTAAAAGTTGCTGCTGCAGCAAAGCATTTGGCTGTACATAGTGGGCCAGAAAACGTACGACACTCATTCAATGCAGCGATTGATGAAAAAGACCTTCGAGAAACCTATCTCTATGCATTTCGTGAATTAGCACAATCCGGAGTAGAGGCAATCATGTGTGCGTATAACCGCGTCAATGGTGAACCCTGTTGCAGCAGTCCTTTTTTGTTGGACTCAATTGTAAAAAAGGAGTGGGGTTTTAAAGGTCATATTGTTGCAGATTGTTGGGCGCTTGATGATATATATAAAGGACATAAAACGACAAAGGGTCCTGTTGAAACGGCGGCAGCTGCTATCAAAGCTGGAGTAAATATGGATTGTTCTGATCTACTTCAAAAAAACACTGCACTCGCGCTCAATCAACAACTGATTACTTCTGCAGATTTGGATCGTGCTATACTCCCTTTATTAAGAACATTATTAAAACTTGGAGTTATAGGTAAAGAGGGTTCTACGTTAAAAAGAAATGAAGCGTTCCAGTCTGAAAAAAATAGACAATTAGCGAGAAAAGTTGCGGCTCAAAGTTTTGTCTTGTTGAAAAACAAGGAGAACATCCTGCCCTTAAAAAAAGAAGATTATCGATCGATTATGGTAATTGGTCCCGGTGCAGCCTCAGTAAATACGTTACTTGGTAATTATCATGGCGTATCTGATAAACTGGTTACTCCTTTAGAGGGAATTGTTGGAGCAGTTTCTGCTGGTACATTAGTGCAGTTTGAACAGGGGTGTACCGATTTTGATTCTACTTCTATTGGGGGTGTGTGGGCAGCCAGTCTATGTGATATCACAATTGCAGTTATAGGATTAAATCCATTGTTAGAAGGGGAAGAACATGACGCTTTTTTATCCCCGGCTTCTGGTGATCGGCGCGATTTAAAAATTCCTGCCTCTCACATTGAGTTGCTAAAAAAATTACATCAAAATGGAAAGCCATTAATTGTTGTGGTTACGGGTGGTAGCGCTGTAGATGTTAGAAGCATATTACCCTACGCAGATGCTATTTTACTGACCTGGTATTCAGGGGAAGAGGGTGGAAATGCGCTGGCAGATGTATTATTTGGTAAAACAGAGCCAGGAGGTAGATTACCCGTTACTTTTTATAGAGACGTGACAGATCTTCCCTCCTTTGATGAGTATGATATGAAAAATAGAACGTATCGATATTTCAAGGGACCCGTTACTTTTCCATTTGGATACGGACTAAGTTATACAACGTTTACTTATCAACATAGTAAGCAGCCGTTAACCACTTATTATTCTACTGATAGTATTCAGTTTTCAATTCAAATAAAAAACACAGGTAATCGTTCTGGAGATGAAGTGATGCAGGTTTATATTGACTATCCCGATTTTGAACGAATGCCGCTAAAAGAACTCCGGTTTTTCAAAAGAGTTCACCTTTTGCCAGGAGAAATAACGATTATTCCAATTTGTATACCTGTGGCCCAACTAAAAAAATGGGATTTACAAAATCATAGCTGGAATTTATATCAAGGCACGTACAGAGTTATGGTTTCTTCGAATGCTGAAAAAGAGCAGCTCGTTTATGCAGTTGATTTAAAAAAATAATATCATGCAACTTTTTTTACGCATATTTCTTTTTTTGATCATTGGGGTATCGAATGTATACGCACAAAAAGTGATTGCAAAGCTTGCATTGAAGAATAAAGGAAATATTTCGATTGATTCAATGGTTGTAGAGCTTGATTGGCATTTTATTTCTAAAAACATTGATATAAAGGATTCCACTCGTCTTTCACTACTAGATGATCAAGGAGGGCTCATTCCTACTCAATTTAGCTACAACCCCAACACTCATTCTCCCGTTTTGTTGGTCTATACTTCTATTCCCGCCCATGCAGAAAAAATTGTTCGTTTGGTTACTAGAAGCGAAACTGTTATTCAGCCTCTTGTTTTTGGACGATTTGTGCCCGAGCGAAAAGATGATTTTGCCTGGGAGAATAATAAAATAGCCTTTCGTATGTATGGGAAAGCTCTAGAAGGCACTACTGAAAATGCACACGGAATCGATATTTGGGCAAAGCGAACTTCTCGCCTAATTATAAATGATTGGTATAAGAGTGGAGCTTATCATGAAGATCATGGTGAGGGGCTTGATTATTATTCAGTAGGAAAAACGTTAGGCGCAGGCAACCTTGCCCCCTATTTTTCTGACACAGTATTTTATCCTGGTAATTTTTCTAAATGGGAACTTTTAGAAAATGGACCACTTCGTGTACGCTTCAGACTATTTTACGACTCACTTAACTGGCAAGGTCATTTATTACGGCTGCAAAAAAATATTACACTTGATGCAGGATCAATGTTTAACCGAGTTGAGGTTTTGGTTGAAGGTCCACAATCAATTTCTATTCCTTGTGTAATCGGTATCGCGCGCCGACCAAATAGTGATCAGTCATTTTCATTAGTTAATGATAAAGCAGTATCGTATTGGGAGCCGCCTCATCCGCAGTATGGAAGTATAGGAATAAGCATCATTACACCTACAGCCCTTCAACCTCAGCAACAAATATCTCAATGGTTAATGCCAGTAACACTACTAGGCAAACAACCATTTATATATTATGTGGGAGCTACATGGAGTAAGCAAGGTGATATTTCTACATCTGTCAAATGGCAATCCTATGTGCAACAACAAAGTTTGATCCTTAATGGCAGTAATCCAATTATAATTAATTTCATTAAATAAGGCTATTAGTGATATGAGTATTTTAGATAAATTTTTACTGAATAATAAAACAGCATTAGTTACGGGGAGTAGTCGTGGAATCGGACAATCTATGGCCATTGCTTTAGCAGAGGCAGGTGCGGATATAATTGGTGTTTCTAGTCGTTTATCAGGTCTATCTGCTACTGAGGCAGCTGTTCAAAAAATTGGAAGAAAGTTTACTTCCTATGCCATTGATCTTTCTGATCGCAAACAATTGACCGAGCTAATAAATGAACTAGAAAGATCAGGTGTTATTCCAGATATCTTAGTGAATAACGCCGGAGTGATAAAAAGAGCCCCCGCTGATGAACATTCAGATGCAGACTGGGATCATGTTTTAGCTGTTAATTTAGACTCGCCTTTTTTTCTAGCTCGAGAGATTGGGAAAAAAATGATTGCTCGAGGATCTGGTAAAATAATATTCACCTGTTCTTTATTAAGTTTTCAAGGAGGTATATTGGTTCCGGGTTATGCAGCAAGTAAAGGTGCTATAGCAAGTCTAGTAAAGGCTCTTGCAAATGAATGGGCCTCAAAAGGAATAAATGTAAATGGTATTGCTCCCGGTTATATTGCGACCGACAATACTGCTCCCTTGCGTCAAGATCAAGAGCGGAGTAATGCAATATTAAATCGAATTCCTGCTGGTCGTTGGGGACAAGCAGAGGATCTGATGGGCGCAACAGTTTATTTAGCCTCTTCAGCTAGTGATTATGTACACGGAGAAATATTAACTATTGATGGAGGATGGATGGGAAGATAAATTTTCATACATTAACATATCAAAATGCAAATTAGATACCAACAAAGTCCGGATACGGTTCGGACAATGAGCACCGCACAATTACGCGAAAACTTCTTGATTCAAGAGCTTTTTAAAAAAGATAAAGTAAGTTGGGTGTATACTCATTATGATCGTGTAATGGTAGGTGGTGCGAAACCTGTTAATCAAAAAATTCAACTAGTAGCTCATCCGGAATTAAAAACATCTTACTTATTAGAAAGAAGAGAGCTTGGTATTATCAATGTAGGCGGCAAAGGATCTGTCACGATAGATAATAAAAAATTCTCATTGACCACCTTAGACGGTATTTACATTGGAAAGGGAGTAAAAAAAGTGATTCTCGAAAGTGAGACTTCCAAACAGCCTGCTTTATTTTATTTAGTCTCTGCTCCTGCACATCATTCATATCCTGTTCGGTTAATTTCAAAAGAAAAAGCGGCTCCTGCACCTATGGGAACATCAGAAAATTCTAATAAACGCATAATCTATAAGTATATACATGAAGAAGGAGTCAAAAGTTGTCAATTAGTGATGGGATTAACTTTGCTGGAATCAGCGTCGGTTTGGAACTCCTTTCCGCCGCATACACACGACCGAAGAATGGAAGTTTATTTCTATTTCAACTTATCTAAGGATAATCAAGTATACCATTTCATGGGACAGCCACAGGAAACAAGGCATTTAGTGGTTGCAAATAATGAAGCTGTCATTTCTCCTCCATGGGGTATGCATTATGGATGTGGCACTTCTAACTATGGTTTTATTTGGGCAATGGCAGGAGAAAATCAGGCCTTTGCAGATATGGATCATGTTGCCTCTGCAACGATTCGATAATATTTTGTTCAACTTTTTTAGGGTCAACTTCAAACCAAAAAAGCGCAAACGTTTGCATGTAAAAACTTATTGCAGACGTCTATTTTGATTTTTATTGGCTTTACATTCATAGTGCCAATTCAATTGCACTAACTAATTGCTTATGCCTGCTTCACGTAAAATTTATCATTTCCCATTGTGGGCAACCTGCTCAAATTTATTTATTGCAACTACTTATTTTAAAAAACAAAAAACCATGATCAAAACAACCATGTTTTTTGCTAGAACCATTCTTACTGTTTTGTTAATTGCATTTGGTTCTCTTTTGTATGCACAAAATGCAGCTCGTGTCACTGGAAAAGTTTTAGGTGAATCTAGTGAGCCACTCGCAGGTGTTATTGTTCAAATTAAAGGGAATAAAAGTTCGGGTGCTGTAACAGACAAAAACGGGCAGTTTACAATCAGCGTGCCTGACATGAATGTATTATTGGAATTTTCGTATGTCGGCTACCAAACACTCGAACAAAAAGCTGCAGCGGGGATGCTGATTTCCATGAAAATTTCTAACACTACAATGGAACAAGTTGTAGTAGTGGGCTATGGAACGCAAAAAAAGGAAACACTTTCGGGGTCAGTTGCTACAATTAGGAGTGAGGGCATTCTTACCACCAAGAGTACAAGTGTAGTAAGTAATATCCAAGGAAAAATTCCTGGTTTGCATATTCGTCAGCAAACGGCTGAGCCTGGAACTTTCAATAGTTTGGTCAGTATTCGTGGATTTGGTGCACCGCTTGTGGTGATTGATGGAATCCCACGTGATGGAATGTCTGATTTTGAACGTTTGAATCCAGAAGATATTGAGAGTATATCAGTATTGAAGGATGCGGCTGCTGCCATTTATGGTATGAACTCTGATAATGGAGTGTTAATAGTAACCACTAAAAAAGGTGCTAAAGGAAAAGCGAAAATTACTTATAGCGGATACTATGGATTTAAACAGCCTACTAGTATGCCCCAAAACGTAGACGCCTACACATATCGTCTCATTAAAAATGAGATGAACATTAATACGAAGCTACCAATTGCATTTAGCCAAGCTGAATTAGATAAATGGAAAGACGGCACATTGCCAGGTTATCAGGATTTTGACTGGTTCAATGAAATTTTACGTGATTTTACTGCACAACAACAGCATAACTTGTCTATTTCTGGCGGAACAGACCAAATGACTTATTATACTAGTATCGGTATTTTATCGGATGATGGAATTTTGAAAAGTGATATTCAGAAGTACAGAAAATATAATTTCCGCAATAATGTTTCTTTTAATCTTTCCAAAGATTTAAAGGCAACTGTAAACTTTGCAGGAAAAATTGATAATAACAAGAGTCCCCAGGGGTCTTATTTCTGGTTCTTCAAACCATTAATTATTGCTGACCGTGCGTATACTCCATTTGTACCCGGATTCCCAAACAACGTAACTAGAATCCCACCCGAGTTTACCAATCCGTATGCGTTAGCGGAGGAGTCTATTTCAGGGTATGAAAAGTGGAGTAATGTTCAATATCAAACCAACTTAGAGCTTGCCTATACTGTTCCTTTTATTCAAGGATTAAAGCTTAGTGTGCAAGGTGCATATGATGGTAATATTAATAACTGGTCCAACTTACAGCGCGCTTATTATCAACATGACTTTGTTACAAACGCTCCAACTATACGTGGTGTTAATAGATATAGTAATTCAATGAGTCAGTTTGGTAGAGCAGTATTGCAGGCGACAGCAAACTATCGTAAAACGTTCGCAGGTGTTCATAATCTTGGTTTGACAGCTGCCTATGAAATGCGTTCTCTTCGAACAGATATTATTTCTGGAAACAGACAATATGATGATGTTTACACAACAGACATTCTTAACCAAGGTAGTTTAACGAATGCTCAAAATGGCGGCGATCGTATCATTCAACGCTACCTTGCTAGATTAGGAAGATTGAACTATGATTTTCGTGGTAAGTATTTGCTCGAAATGGCTATTCGCAATGATGGTTCTTATCGTTATGCGCCTTCAAAGCGTTGGGCATTTTTCCCATCTGCTTCTGTAGGTTGGAGACTATCACAAGAAGCATTTATGAAAAAAGCACTTCCTTTTGTAAGTGATCTTAAGCTACGCGCTTCCTATGGTGCAATGGGTGCTGATGCTGGAAATCCATTTGAATATTATGCAGGTTACAGATTTGGTGCAGTTGATTATGGATATGTATTCACTCCCAACGTGCTGACACTTGGAATGTATCCTCCAGGGGTGGTTAACGATAATTTGACTTGGGTTAAAACAAAAACTGCAAATATTGGAATCGATCTTTCTTTATGGAAAGGTAAGTTGGGAATTGTTGCTGATGTTTTCCAGAAGAATAGAAATGGTTTATTGGCTAACCGTGTTCAAACTATTCCAAATACGTTTGGTGCATCATTCCCTCAAGAGAATATTAACTCTGATAAGGTTATGGGTATAGAGATGATGATTTCTCATAAAAATAAAATTGGAGAAATTACCTATGAGGTTACTGCGAATGCTACACTAGCTAGAAAGTATCTGGTCTACTCTGAAAGAGCCCCTTATCAAAGTAGTATGCAACGTTGGAAAGATGCATGGGGAAGTAATCGAATTCTAGGAAGAGAGTGGGGATATGTCTATGATGGACGTTATACTGACATTCGTCAGTATCAAACTGCCCCATTAATGGGTGGTACTTTAGGTAATTCTATGATGTTACCCGGAAGTAATGCAATCACTGATGCAAATGGTGACGGTATTATTGACGGGAATGATCAACTTCCTGAATTTTGGTCAGGACAATACCAGGGATTTGCCGGAAATCCCCCGTTGCAATATGGCGCAACAGCTAGTTTAGGATATAAACAATTTGATTTGAATTTAGTATTCCAAGGTGCGGCTATGTTCACCGTCTTTGGCTCACCTGGGGATGTTTGGGGCTATGGCCGTTATCCCGGTTTATGGGAAAAATATTTAGATCGTTGGAGACTAGAAGATCCTTCTATGAATCCATATGATCCTGCTGCTAAATGGATTCCTGGTCGTTATCCCGCTCTTCGTTCTAACTTTAATAATACTACTGATGGCTTAACTACAGATCAGTGGCGTTTAAATGCAACTTTTCTTCGCCTAAAAAGTTTGGAGTTGGGATATACAATTCCACAAAATGTTTTGCGGAAAACCGGAATTGATGGGTTACGCGTTTATCTTAACGCATTCAATCTATTCACATTTGCAAATCCTCTTGCAAAGAATTTGGATCCAGAGCGTGAAGAAGGCGCTTATACAGCAGATTTGACTTACCCTTTGATGCGCTCATTCAATTTTGGTTTGAATATCAACTTCTAAAAACACAGACATGAAAAAAATATCATTCTATACACTTTTAGCTCTTACCATCTTTGGTTTGACTTCTTGTAATAAGTTTTTAGAAGTAAAGCCATTAGATCGTGTACCCGCTACTCAATTATTGACAGATGTAAATGGTGTAAAGGTGCTGTTAGCAAATTTATACAGCCGTATGCCTATGGAGGACTTTGTTTACAATCCTGGTAAATGGTTCAATTATCATCGTGAGTCAAATGGGTATATTGAGCCTGGATTCGGAACAACATTTTACACAGATGAAAGCTCAGCTTCAACAGGAACTGGTGTAGGTCCCACAAACGATGGTTACTGGGGGTATGATGCAATTCGTCAAACCAATTTGATGATTGAACAGCTTCCACAAGTAACTATGACCGATGCACAACGTGCTGCGCTAAGAGGAGAAGGTCGTTTCATACGTGCCTATATGTATTTTGGACTTGCAAAAAGATACGGCGGTATTCCAATCATTGAAAAATCACAGGAGTATATACCAGGTTCAGATAATGCAAATTTATTTGTACCTCGTAGCACAGAAAAAGCGACCTGGGATTACATTTTAGCTGAGTTGGATTCAGCTGCTGCAACGCTACCTGCAAGTTATACAGCTGTTGAAGGTCAGTATCGAGCTACAAAATGGGCTGCACTTGCATTAAAATCTCGTGCTGCACTTCATGCTGCATCTATTGCTAAATATTGGAATCGTGCTTCACTCACAGGAACGGCAGTTGATCAAAAATTAGTAGGAGGCATGACACTTGCTGATGCTAATGGATACTATCAGCAATGTATTGCTGCCTCTGTAGCAGTAATTGCTTCATCAGGTAAAGCACTTTACAAGCCAACACCTGCAAATAGAACGGAAGCAGTTAAAAACTTCCAGGATATTTTCCAAAATCCGGCAACTGCTGATGTAGAAGTTCTATTTAAAAAAGGGTATATCGATGGTCAGACTACTTTTTTACAAGGGCATACAACAGATGTTTTTTATAATCCTTCGCAAACAAACCCAGGTGGCCTATATTATGGACGTTTTAGCCCAACATTGAATTTGGTGGATCTTTTTGAAGATTATACTGATAATGGTCAGGGTAATAGCGCACCACTTGTAACCCGTCTCGATGGAAATGAAAATGATGTTATTGCTAACCCTGTAAATGTTGATGTAAATAAACCTTATAAGCAATATGATAATCTAAGCGACATATTTGCTACAAAAGATGCAAGACTTCATGCAAGCATCATTGTTCCTGGATCAACCTGGAAAGGAGTATCTATTGTGATGCAAGGTGGATTAATCAGACAAGATGGTTCAAAGATTGTATATACTAATGGAACTGCAACGGGTAGAGACGGCAGAACTTATTATGCTCTAGGTGCTTCTGCACTAAGTGGATTTTCTGCCTTCTACGGTTTAGGTGCATCTTCTGATCAAAACTTTTCTTGTTCAGGATTTAGTTTAAAAAAGTTTTTACAAGAAGGTAAAAACGTAGCGGGTACTTATTTTAGCTCCACGCAAGATTTTATTGATATTCGGTTAGCTGAAATCTATCTTAATTATGCTGAGGCAGTTGTTGAAAGTGGAAGTGGCGATGCTACGCTTGCCGCAACTTATCTCAACGCATTGCGTAGACGTGCCGCTCACACTGATAACATTCCTCTCACACTAGCTAATGTGTTAAAGGAGCGTCGTGTTGAGCTTGCCTTTGAAGGATCACGTTATTGGGATATGATTCGCAGACGTGATAATCACATAACGTTTGCCGGTTCAAGACGTCAGGTACTTGTTCCCATGCTTGATCTTAGACAGCCAATACCTAAGTATATTTTTGTGCGTGCTAATAATTTTTATGATGAAAGAGCAAATGGTCAAAACTTCCAGCAGTGGTTTTATTACCGCCCTATACCTGGAGTGAGCACCAACCGCCTAATTCAAAATCCCAATTACTAATTTTTAAACATCATTTGTACTATGAAAAAGATTTTATCTAGTTTTTTAGTTTTCCTGTCTCTTGGTGTACTCCTGGGATCTTGCATGAAAGATAATATGGATGGACCCAATGCTCAAGTATATGGAATTATTAAAGATAAAGTAACAGGTAAGCCTGTTGAGACTGAGTTGATTAATGGCGCAATTATACAAGCATTTGAACAGGGGTATGCTACTCCTGTTGCACAAAACTGGGTGATTAAGAACAGCGGAGAGTATCGCAATAATCTGGTCTTTGCTAACAAGTATAATTTTAGTTTACCTAACGGTAACTTTATTCCGATTACATTAAATGATTATGAAATTAAGCCAGGTGAAAATCGCCTAGACTTTGAAGTAGAGCCCTATATCCGTGTAAATAATTGTAACATCACTAAAAATGCAAGTAATCAGATTGTTGCCACTTTTACGCTGGAGGCTGGTGTGAGTGCTGCACGCTTAAGCGCTATACGCCTTTATGCATTTAGTGATATATATGTTGGCGAATCTGTTAAGTTCAATACTACTGGAACTGCATTTCAACAGACGTTTGGTACGCCTATCGTAATTAATCCCGCCACAACATATACCCTGACAATTGATTTAACAGCAAACTCTACCTTATTCCCTGCCGGACGTGATTATTTTTTCCGTGTAGGAGCACTAGCAAGTATTTCTGGTTACGGAACTGTTAGAAGGAACTATGCTCCTTACGTTAAAATAAGTTTATAATTAATGTAATGATAGCTCTTTGCTGAAATTTTGGTTTTAGAATCTAGCATGGTGACTTACAAGTGGACAAGGCCTTACTAAGGTTAAGTCCACTTTTTTTATAAAATAAACTATGAGAAAAAAAATTGTCCTTTTAACGAGCTTTTTGATCCTTGGTTATTCTGGTTTTACACAGAAGTCTTCCTTTCCTTTTTCGTCGGAAGATTCATCCATTTTGGCGGTTATAAAAAAGCATCAGCCATTACAAGGAGCTACAATACCTAAGAACATAAAAAATCTTTTGGGTGCTACTCACGTAGCCGGTAAGTACTATTTCACCAACGAACCTTATCTGATTGAGGGAAGCAAGAAAATGCTCAGTATGGGGTATGGTGTTATAAAGTTGTGGTTTAGAAAAAATCCAGGTAATGGTTATTTCTATAATTCTAACTGGAATCTTCCTAAAGATTTAACCTTAACAGAACTAGCACAACATCCCTATTGGAAAACAGTGTTTGAAATGCCTTTTCACACGATTGCATTAAGCGTAGATGGTCCAGGTGTAAAAACAACAGATCAAACTGCACAACAAGAAGAAGAGGAAATCTATCAACTAACAAAGTATCTTTTAGAAACATACCGTAATAGAGATATTACATTTATCCTGCATAATTGGGAAGGAGATTGGATGATGCGAGGAGGAACAGGAGATTATGCCAGATGGTCAAGAAAAGCCGGAGAGTTATTTAGAGCCGTAGACGGCGATCGATATACTGTCTTGGTTCCTGCTGATTCGATGCAACGTGTTCAAGCAATGGCAAAATGGTTTTCTGCTAGGCAGCGAGGCGTAGATCGTGCTCGAAGTGAAGTTAAAAATACTTCTTGCAAAGTATTTCATGCAATTGAGGCGAATAAAGTAATGGATAGTCAGTCTGGAATTCCTGGAATTGTGAATAGTGTGCTGCCGTTGGTAGAAACAGATATGGTTTCTTGGTCTTGTTATGATGGAATGGATGCAAGCGGCTTAGGTCTTTATAAAGGAATTAAATATATTCAATCTAATATGCGACCTACATCGTATATGAAAGGTAAAAAGGTAGTTTTTTTGGGAGAGATTGGAATTCCTGAACAACGCTATGAAGGGCTTACAGAAAAAAAGCCAGTTATAGAAAGATGGGATGCCTATATAGGTGTTTGTTTGGCATTAAAGATTCCCTATATCATACAATGGGAGTTATATTGCAATGAGCCAAAAAATGAAGAATTGAGAAAATTAACTGACCCGCGCAAAACAGATGAGATGAGAGGCTTTTGGTTAATTCGTCCTGATGGAACCGACAGTTTTGTGGGTGAATATTTTAAAAAATTGTTAGAACGGGCCGGAAGAAAATTATAGTTATTTATTTAAAAAAGTTTCAAGCATTAACCGAAGACCCTCTGATCATTAACTTAGAAGGCACCACCGTTCTTTCTTGCAAAAAGTGGTGCCCTTTTTTTTCAATCATTTTAAATAATACTGTCGCTGCTTGTTTTCCTATTTCGAAGGCAGGTTGTGTAACTGTAGTTAAGGGCGGGTTTAATAGTGCAGCCGTATAAAGATTTGAAAATCCTATAATTTTTAAATCTTTTGGAATCGAAATATTATTCTCTATACAAACTTCATAAGTCATCACTGCCAATTTTTCTACAGAGGCAAACAAGCCATCGGGTTTATATTGATGAAGAAGTAACTGTTTTATTTTCTCTCTTCCAATTTCTTCGTCTTCGCAATTGATGATCAAACTTTCTTTTACTGGAATGTTATTTCTTCTCAGCGCTTCTTCATATCCTTTTCTTCTTCCATTTTCGATAGATATGTTTTTTGATATAGATAAAAAAGCAATTTCTTTACATCCATTTTTAATCAGATGTTCTGTTGCTTTGATGCTAATTTCATAATCATCCGTTACAATTTTTGGTACATCAAATTCATCTGCAACTCGATCAAAAAACACAAGCGGAATTTCTTTTTCACGAATCGCTTCTAAATGTGTTTTTGTTTTAGTTTGTGCAGATAGTGATATCAGAATTCCGTCGACCCGACCATTTTGTAATAGCTGAGAGATGGTAATTTCTTTTTTTACATCCTCATGTGTTAAATAGATTAGCACATGATATCCCTTTTCAAGCGCTACCTCCTCAATTCCATTAATGGCAAGTGCAAAAAAGTTGTTTGCTACCTCTGGGATTACTACAGCTACTGTTTTACTCTTTTGTTTTCTTAAGCTACTGGCAAATGGATTGACTTGGTAATTAAATTCTTTTGCTTTTGCCAGAACCCGTTGCTTGGTTGCTTCACTTATTTCGTGGCTGTTTCGTAAAGCCTTAGAAACAGTTCCTATTGATAGGCCAAGCTCATTAGCTAAAAACTTGATATTCAAATTAATATAAAATTTAGGGGTGTTTGCAAATTACGAAATAAAACGAAAACGATATCGTAAAAAAAATCAATTCCTCTCCAAACCCTTCCTAACTTTTCACTCTTCAATCTGTTCTATAAGACTGAAAATTAAACTGCTTGCTATGTTTCAAAAACTAACCGCCCTTTTGGGAGCGCTGTTGTTTACCGTTTCAATTTTTGCACAAACTCGAACCGTTAGTGGTCGTGTTGTAAATGCAACTGGTCAGCCTGTAAAGGGTGCAACTATTGTGCAGAAAAATTCAGGAAACAGTACTCGTTCCAATGACGAGGGCCTTTTTACGATTTCTGTAAACCCTGCCTCATCCAGCATTTTAGTTGCATCTAGTGTTGGGTATGTAACCAAAGAAGCTCCAATAGGAACCTCTGCTTCTCTCGAAATCGTTTTGATAGAGGATGTAGTTGGATTAGAAGATGTGGTTGTAGTTGGATATGGTACTCAAAAAAAACGTGACGTAACTGGATCCGTAGCTACTTTGTCTAAAGATCGTTTGCAACAATTACCCAACACTAATATTGCACAAGCATTACAAGGAGCTGTTCCTGGCTTGCGTATTAATACAAATGGTGGAGGAGCTGAGGGTAATGATGTTTCCATTATCATTCGTGGTCGTAATTCAATCAGCGCTAGTAATAGTCCATTGATTATTTGGGATGGAATACCTTATGAAGGTGGCATCTCTGAAATCAACCCCAGTGATGTAGAGTCTATTGAAGTTTTGAAAGATGCCTCTGCTGTTGCTATTTATGGATCTAGAGGTTCTAATGGAGTTATCATCATTACTTCTAAAAAAGGTAAAAAAGACAAGTTTACATTGACCTATGATGGATTTATTGGTATTCAACAATTAACCAATAAGCCTGACTTATTAACAGGAGAAGAGTTTTATAACTTTAAAAAGACTCGTCTTAATGCACCTAATATTATTACTCCGGCAGAACAAGAAATTTATGATTCAAAGCAATGGGTTGATTGGTATGATTTAGCAACACAAGAAGGTAGTCGTTCACAGCACACAATTGCAGTTTCTGGTGCCACTGATCGAATCAACTATTATTTTGGTGGAACCTTTTTAGATGTAAAAGGAGTCTCTGTGAATGACCGCTTTAAACGGTATTCTATTCGTCCTAATTTGGAAATCAAAGTTGCTCCTTGGATTACGCTGGGATCTTCTTCACAAATATCATTTCAGGACAGAAATGGGTTGCCTGTTGAGTTTTCTGACTCTCGCAACACGGGTGGAGGCGCTAATTTTTTTAATCCACTTACTCGTCCTTACAATGCGGATGGTAGTATTGCTATTTACGCATATGCCGATTATCCCCCTGCGCGTAATCCACTATCGAACCTATTGGTCAAGAACACTGATAATTCTTATCGTGTATTCATGACTAATAACGTACGCTTTGATATTCCATTTATCAAAGGTCTTTCCTATAAAATAAACAGTGGTGTTGAGTATGAAAGTAATTTCAGAAAAACTTATTGGGGCCGTAATGTTGCTGTAGGATACGAGGTTAATGGTGTAGCCACTAACTACAATTCTACTGGTCGCAATTTTACTTTAGAAAATATACTTACTTACGCAAAGGAGTTTGGAAAAAATTCTATCAACTTCACAGCTTTATATAGTAGTCAAAGCAATCAGTTTGACCGTGATCAAATTGAAGGGCAAGGATTTCCCAATGATGTGTTGACCAATTATCAAATGAATGCAGCCACCCTACTTACATCTAGTGCGGTCAATTTTAAACAGAATCTTATTTCACAAATGGCGCGTTTAAATTATGGCTGGGATGGCAAATATTTGGTTACATTAACTGCACGCCGTGATGGATATTCTGGATTCGGAGCAAATAATAAATATGGAATTTTCCCTTCTGCTGCTTTTGCTTGGAATGTTCATCGCGAAGACTTTCTCGCAGGCGTAAAAGCGATTTCTAGTTTAAAGTTGCGTTTTTCCTATGGTATAAACGGAAATCAAGCGGTATCATCTTATAGCTCATTAGCAAAATTAAATAGCGCTCCTTATTTGACGGGTAACACTGTATTGTCTGGCTATGTTCCCAGTAGTTTAGCGAATGACCAATTAGGTTGGGAATCTACAACTTCAAGAACAGTTGGTCTTGATTTCGGATTGTTTAAAAACAGAGTTCAGGGATCTATTGATTATTATAATTCAAATACAGAAGATCTTCTTTTGTATCGTGCTATTTCATCTGTACAGGGTTTTTCCAGAATACTCCAAAATATTGGAAAGACTGCCAATAAAGGATATGAAGTAGCCTTGAATATCACAACTGTCAAAACAAAAGACTTTTCTTGGTCAACCAATTTAAACTTTTCTCATAATAGAAATGAGATTGTTGATCTGTATGGAGATGGAAAAGACGATGTAGCCAACGGTTGGTTTATCGGTAAGCCTATTAATGTTATATATGGCCTTTCCTACGATGGTGTGTTCCGTTCCCAAGAAGAAGTTGACAAGTCTGTACAAAAAACTGCAAAGCCAGGTTGGGTTCGCGTGAAGAATGTAAATGGAGATACTATTATTAATGCATTGGATCGCACTATAATCGGGAATGAGGATCCTAATTTTATTTGGGGGATGACTAATACGTTCAAGTATAAAGGGCTATCGTTAATGGTGTTTATGCACGGTGTGCGTGGTGTCACCAAGCGTAATCCTTTTGACGATGACAATGTATTTACCGACGTGAGAAGAAATACAACAAAAAAAGATTGGTGGTCACCAGCTAACCCTAATGGAAGACACTTTGCCAACGATGCCAATGCCAATCCTCTTGGTGTTAACTTTTATGAAAATGCTGATTTTGTTCGTATAAAAGATATCTCTATCAGTTATGAATTAAAGCCTTCGGTAATCAAACTGATGAAAGTAAATATGTTCAAAATTTACTTAACGGCCAGAAATATAGCTACCATCACTAAATACCAGGGTTTAGATCCGGAGCTGACAAATCAATATGGATTGCCTTTGCAAAAAGAGGTCATTCTGGGTGTTAACATTAATTTCTAAGCATAATAAAAGTATACTATGAAAAATAAATATGCAATCGCTTTTCTTTTGTTATTTGCTTTTTCGACTAGCTGCAATAAAGAATTTTTGACAGAAAAGCCTCTTGCCGAAATAGCACCAGATAATCTCTATGTAAATAAGGCAGGGTTTGAGTCTGGATTATATGGAATCTACAATCTCTGGCGTGCTGAACGTAAAGGGATTAATGGGGCTTCTAATGATATGGCAATGACACCTGCATTTATAGGGGTAGATAATGCATACAGTTTACGCCCTGCTGGTAATGCACCTGAACAGGTATTTAATGATTTTGGGGTACGTCTTAATTCTACTGACTCTTATGTAAGACGCGTATGGGAATGGCTGTATCAAGTTGTAAATGCAACTAATACTTTAATCGATCGTTCTGAAGGTTCCGGTATCAATTGGACGCCTGCTGAAAAAGCACAAATTGTAGGGGAAGCAAAATTACTTCGTGCATGGGCCTATCGTCATTTGACTTATTTATTTGGTGCTGTTCCACTCAATTTGGTTGAGTCAAAAGGCAGCACAATTAAAACGGATTGGGAACGTGCCTCAGTGTCAACTATTCGTAAGGCTATGGAAAAAGATTTGTTGGATGCTGAGGCGGGCATGAGTGATTTACCAATTGTAGAAGGCCGCGCAAGTAAAGTGGTTGCACAACATTACCTGGCAGAGCTTTATCTCGCCATGGGAGATTATACAAAAGCAAAAGAAAAAGCGCTTGCGGTAATTCAAAATACAAAGTATCGGTTAGTAACTGCTCGCTATGGAGTAAGAGCAAGCCAGCCGGGTACTCCATTTACAGATATGTTTATTGATGGAAACTCTAACAGAAGCCAAGGAAATACCGAGGTATTATGGGTGATTCAAAATGAATATCTGTCAAATGGTGGGGATGCTAATATCATGCGTCGTTGGTGGGTTAATCGTTATAATGATATACGAGTTGGAAATCCTGCTCGAACGCCCATTACTTTTTCTGTTGAAAATGGAGGCCGTGGATTAGGCCGTTTTGCGGTAACTAAATATGCTTTTTCATTATATGAGACTGCTGATCATCGTGGTTCATCACATGCTTGGCGTTTCTTTTATCTCATGAATAATGCTGCTTCTTTACCAACAAACGCTAATAGCAATACTTCCGCAACCTGTACGACACCTGGGTTCACGTCAGGTCCTACGGGCGCTCGCTTAGGTGTAGATACAGTGCGTTTGAGTGTTAATTGTAATGAACCAGCACCTAATGCATCTACTGCCCAAAACTGGCCTAGCACCAGAAAATGGGATTGGGCTCCTGCAGATATTGCAGATGTACAGAACTCTTCAAATTATAACGATCAGATTTATCTACGCTTAGCAGAAACGTATTTGATATTAGCAGAAGCGCAGTTGTATTTAAATGAATTGACTGGCGCTGCCGCTACCTTAAATATATTGCGTGCTCGTGCAAATGCAACACCAATCACCGCTTCGCAGGTTACACTCTCTTTTATATTAGATGAAAGATCCCGAGAGTTAGTAACCGAAGAGCATCGTCGTTATACATTGTTGCGGACCGGTACTTGGTTTACAAGAACTCAGCAGTTTAACATCTATGCCGGATCTAAAATAACGCTCCGAGATACGGTTCTGCCAATTCCGCAAAGTGTTATTGATGCCAATCTAACTAAAGTAATGCCACAGAACTCTGGTTATTAATTTTGATAATTTTTTCTAGAAGGGGGCGGCATTTCCGCTCCCTTTATTTTTATGAAGAGAATAACTATATATTATTTACTGGTTTTTTTAATATTTCCAACAAGAGTTTTAAGAGCTCAGTCCTCAATTTATACAGGGGCCTATGCTGTTGAAACAAAAGAGTGGAGTAGAGATAGTCTCCGTCGAATTCAATATTCAGACTGGAAATCGATGTCTACACATTCAGTTGACCAGTTGAGTAATTATAAGTTAGGGAAGCCAGATGCCGTTTGTCGCTATGGAGGGTTTTTGCCTACGCATTTTTCCTCTACCGGTTATTTTAGGGTTGAATTGCTAAATGGTAACTGGACAATAGTAGATCCAGACGGTCACGCTTTTTGGGCCACTGCAGTAAATAGTATCCGCCTTGGTAAATCGCCACGAAATGAGGAGGCTTATCAGCAAAAGTTTAAGACCAACGAAAATTGGATACAGTCTACTGTTACACTTCTTCAAACCACAGGGTTTAATTTAGCGGGTTCCTGGTCTGCTATAGAAGATATTTCTTTATTGAATAAAACCTCTTCTTCTCCCTTCTCCTATACTACACAGCTGGGGTTATTAGCAGGTTATATTCGTGAAGCTGTAAAGCTTGATAGCAACAGAAAAACACATCCAGCTATTTCATTTATTCTTGATTCTTCTTTTGTCAACTATTGTCAGCGTAAAACAGAATCATTAAAGTTGACTGCAAACGATCCCGCCCTATTTGGTCATTTTTCTGATAACGAAATTGCCTTTTTGCCTGCTGAAATAGAGTCAGTTTTAAAAAATACAGATTTAACCAATCCCGTTCATCGTACGCTACTTGCATACTGCGAAAAGAATGCAATACAGATCAAACAAATTAACAAGTCGCAAAAAGAAGTTTTCTTAGGTCAACTTGCCGCTGTTTATTTTGAAGTTGTCTCTGCTGCGATAAAACGTGCCGATCCAAATCATTTGTATTTAGGTAGTCGGCTTCACTCTTCGGCAAAGAACAATCCGAACATGATAAGAGCTGCAGATCAATTTGTAGATATTCATTCTATAAACTATTATGGATATTGGGAACCTCAGGCTACTCATTTGAGGGATTGGGCGCTTTGGGCTAAAAAACCATTTTTTATCACCGAATTTTATACAAAGGCAGAGGATTCGGGTCTTCCAAATGTTTCCGGAGCAGGTTGGTTAGTAAGAACACAAAAAGACAGAGGACTTCATTATCAGAATTTTTGTTTACAGCTGCTTCAGTCACCTTCTTGTGTAGGCTGGCATTGGTTTCGCTATCAGGATAATGATCCTACAGACCCTACGGCAGATCCCTCTAATAATGATTCTAACAAAGGAATAGTGAACACAACATATGATGGCTATCCAACATTATTGGAGTGGATGCGTCAACTTAATGTTCGTAAATATAGTCTTCGTAATTTTCTATTGAAATCATTTTAATGCTGATGTTGCGTTCTTTTTTCATATCTCTCTTGCTAGCTGGCCCTGTTCTTGTTTTTTCACAAGTCAATATTTATCATTCTGATTACATAGACTTTAATAAAAATGGTAAGAAGGATGTCTTTGAAGATCCAAGGGCTCAAGTTGAAAAAAGAATTGACGATCTTTTAAAACAAATGACCCTTGATGAAAAGACCGCTCAGTTAGCAACTTTATATGGCTACGGTCGCGTTTTGAAAGACTCTTTGCCAACAGAAGCCTGGAAGTCTAAACTATGGAAAGACGGTATTGCTAATATTGATGAACATCTCAATAACACAACTTTTAGAAAGCAAACACAAACCTCCTTATCCTTTCCCTATAGTCGACATGCTGATGCAATTAATCAAGTGCAACATTGGTTTATTGAGCAAACTCGATTAGGCATTCCGGTAGATTTTACTAATGAAGGTATTCATGGCCTTGCTCATGATCGAGCTACCGCCTTTCCCGCACCTATTGCTATGGGAAGTACTTGGAATAAAGCATTGCTCAATCAAGCAGGGCAGGTACTTGGACGTGAAGCACGAGCACTCGGTTACACCAATGTATATGTACCTATTTTGGATTTAGCCCGTGACCCCCGATGGGGCCGCGTTGTTGAGTGTTATGCCGAAGATCCTTTTTTGGTAACTGAATTAGGAAAACAGGTTGTGTTGGGCGTTCAATCACATCGCGTGGCGGCAACGTTGAAACATTATGCCGTGTATAGCGTTCCAAAGGGAGGAAGAGATGGTAACGCCAGAACCGATCCACATGTAGCCCCTCGCGAACTTTACCAGCTTTACCTATATCCTTTTCGACGAATTATTCAAGAGGCAAAGCCCTTGGGTGTGATGAGTAGTTATAACGACTGGGATGGCGAACCAATTACTGGCAGTTATTATTTTTTGACTACGCTTTTAAGAAAAGAATTTGGGTTCGAGGGATATGTTGTTTCTGATAGTGAAGCGGTTGAATATATTTTTTCCAAACACCATGTGGCCCCCACTTATAAAGATGCCGTGAGGCAAGCAATTGAAGCGGGGCTTAATGTGCGAACTAATTTTGATATTCCAGATAAATATGTATTGCCTCTTCGTGAATTAGTCAAAGAGGGTAATGTATCTACTACGGTATTGAACAGTCGTGTTGCTGATGTATTACGTGTAAAATTTAAACTAGGATTATTTGATCAGCCGTATGTTAATATAGCTGCAGCTGATACAATTGTTCATAACAAAAATGCGCAGCAAACTGCTCACGAGTTAACGCGTCAAAGTATTGTTTTATTAAAAAATGAAAAAGGACTTCTTCCTCTAAAAAAAGAAAACATACATCGTATACTTGTTACAGGACCATTAGCAGCCGATACGCTTCATTCACTAAGCAGATATGGGCCTAATAATGTTCATATTGAATCGGTATTGGAGGGTATACAACGATATGCATCAGATTTTGCAAGTGTTAGTTATGAAAAGGGGTGTGAGACTATTGATGCAAATTGGCCAGAAAGCGAACTCTTTCCTGCTGCACTAACTTCTGCTGAACTAGAGTCAATTGACAAAGCTGTGCAGAAAGCAATCACTTCTGATATTATTATCGCTGTATTGGGCGAAGAAGAAACATTAGTAGGAGAAAGCAGAAGTCGAACTTCTCTTGATCTTCCGGGGAAACAATTGGCATTATTACAGGCCTTACAAAAAACAGGAAAACCCATTGTATTAATATTAATAAATGGCAGACCTCTCACCATTAACTGGGCGGATCGAACTATTCCTGCCATTATCGAAGCTTGGTTTCCTGGCGCGGCAGGCGGATCTGTACTGGCAAAAACACTGTTTGGGGAATATAATCCGGGCGGCAAACTACCTGTAACTTTTCCTAAAAGTATTGGACAGCTTGAATATAATTTTCCATTCAAGCCGGGCTCGCATGCTGGACAGCCAGGCGATGGTCCAAATGGATTTGGTAAAACCAATGTGTATGGGGTATTATATCCCTTTGGCCATGGGTTGAGTTATACAACCTTTAATTATACTCAACCACAACTATCTGAACCACTAATTAAAAAATCTGATTCTTTAACTATTCAGTTTACGTTGACTAACACAGGAGCAATAGCGGGTGAGGAGGTTGTACAATTATATATTAAAGACCAAGTGAGCTCTGTGACTGTTTATGAAACACAGTTAAGAGGGTTTGAGCGCATTTTTTTAAATCCAGGTGAATCTAAAACTATTTCATTTACAATACGACCCAGTGACCTACAACTGCTCAACAGAGAAATGAAATGGGTAGTAGAGCCGGGTGTGTTTGAGGTTTTAATTGGAAGTTCTTCTGTTGATATAAGATTACGTTCACAATTTACTGTACAATAAATGATAAGTGATGGATACGATTTTTAGTTTGAGAAACAAAACAGTTGTTGTTACCGGAAGTACAGGAGTACTAGGTGCTTCTTTTATTAATGCTATTGCGCAAGTAGGTGGGCAACTCGTTTTGTTGGGACGTAATATGGAAATAGCAGAGGCCAGGGCGCATGCAATTTGTGAAGCAGGGGGTAAGGCAATTGCAATTAGGGCTGATGTGTTGAAAGAAGATGAATTGAACAAAGCCTGTTCCCAAGCTATTAGCGTATATGGTTCTATTGATGGATTGGTGAATGCTGCAGGCGGTAATTTACCCGGTGCAGTAGTGGATCCGAGTGCAGATCTTTTTTCGTTAGATATTGATGCTTTAAAGAAGGTGCATGAATTGAATTTGATCGGTACTATTTTACCTACACAAGTGTTTGGAAAATCGATAGCTGCCAAAGGAAGTGGTAGCATTGTTAATATATCCTCTGTTAGCGCGTCGCGTGCGTTGACACGTGTGCTTGGTTATAGTTTAGCTAAAGCAGGCGTTGAGGCCTATACAAAATGGATGGCAGTTGAGTTAGCCCATCGATATCGTGATGCTATTCGTATTAATGCCATAGTACCCGGCTTTTTTTTAACCGAACAAAACAAACAGTTACTTACTACTGAATCGGGTGCTTATACACCTCGCGCTCAAAAAATTATTGAGCAAACTCCTTTTGGACGACTAGGAGCTCCTGTTGAATTAGAGGGTGGACTCATTTGGTTATTAAGTGATGCATCAAAATTTGTCAGTGGAACTACCATATCTATTGATGGTGCTTTCTCTGCTTTTAGTGGAGTTTAATAGAAATTTGAATTCATGTCAACAACTAAATCGTATTTACTGAAACAGTCCATGCGTTGGTATGGGCCTAATGATCCAGTAAGTTTATGGGATATTCGACAAGCAGGCTGTACGGATGTGGTTACTGCGCTACATCACATTCCAAATGGTTCAGTATGGACAATTGAGGAAATTCAAAAGCGTCAACAACAAGTTGCTGATGCAGGAATGGAATGGTCTGTAGTAGAAAGTTTACCAGTCCACGAGGATATCAAAACACAGCGTGCCGGATTTGAAAAGTATATTGTCTCTTACAAAGAATCACTTCAAAATTTAGCTAGCTGTGGAATAAAAATCATCACGTATAACTTTATGCCGGTGATGGACTGGACGCGTACCGATTTAGCTTATCCTCAACCTGATCGGTCACTTGCTTTGTTTTTTGAACGTGCTGCTTTTATTGCATTTGATTTGTTTGTGTTACAAAGACCCGGTGCAGCTGCCGACTATACAGAAGATGAATTAAAACGAGCACGACAGCGCTTTGAAACAATGTCTGTGTCAGAAAAGGACCTATTGACAAAAAATATAATTAAGGGGCTACCCGGAAGTGAAGAGAGTTTTACCATCGATACATTTCGTCAAGCATTGTCGGCCTATAATGGTATAGACGAAAATCAATTACGTGATCATCTTATTTATTTTTTAAAAGCAGTTACTCCAGTTGCAGAGGCCAATGGTCAATACCTTACTATTCATCCTGATGATCCTCCTTATTCATTATTAGGACTACCTCGCATTGTATCTACTGCAGCTGATATTACTCGTCTCATTGAAGCAGTCCCTTCTCCTGCAAATGGATTATGTTTTTGTACGGGATCATTTGGGGTTCGTGCCGACAACGATTTAGCGGCTATGGTAGCTCAATTTGCCAGTCGTATTCATTTTGTGCATTTGCGTAGTACAAAACGAAATCAATATGGTGATTTTTATGAAGACAATCATTTGGAAGGCGATGTTGACATGTATCAGGTAATCAAAAATCTTTTGCACGAAATGCAGCGTAGACAGTCTTCTATTCCGATGCGACCTGATCATGGGCATCAAATGCTTGATGACTTAAAAAAGGTAACAAATCCTGGTTATTCTGCTATTGGAAGGCTTCGAGGCTTAGCAGAGTTAAGGGGATTAGAGTGGGGTATTTTTAAATCACAATTTGCCAATGCCTAAACAATTTATAGACGATAATTTTTTATTAGAAACTGAAACTGCGCGACGCTTGTATCATGTCTATGCAAAAGACATGCCTATTTTTGATTATCACAACCATTTATCTGCAGATCGACTCGCTTCTAATACCTCTTTTAGCAATTTAACCGAAGCGTGGCTCCAGGGGGATCATTATAAATGGAGAGCTATGCGGGCGAATGGCATTGCTGAAGAATATATTACGGGCAATGCCTCTGATGCGGAGAAATTTACTAAATGGGCAAATACAGTTCCTTACACTTTTAGGAATCCTTTGTTTCATTGGACTCATCTTGAACTGCAACGCTACTTTGGAATACATGAAATTTTAAATCATGAATCAACGGCTTCTGTTTATCAAGCTGCCAATGAGCAATTAGCAGAAGCAGCTTGTTCCCCTCGTTCATTATTAACTCGAATGAAAGTAGTTTTTGTAGGCACTACAGATGATCCTACAGACGACTTGTCTGCACATCAACAGCTGCGAAATGAAGGATTTTCAATTCAGGTAGCTCCTACATTCAGGCCTGATAAAGCCATGGCGGTTGATAATACTACTTCTTTTCTTGCCTATTTAAATAAATTGGAAGCTTGCGCAAATCATCACATAGTTGATTTTTCTTCTTATGTAGCGGCCCTCCGTACTCGACATGATTTTTTTAGTGAACAAGGGTGTGTTGCTTCTGACCATGGCATTGATCAATTATACTGCCACTCTTTTTCTGATACTTCACTACAGCAATCTTTTGAAAAGTTACGGAATGGTAATTCGTTGTCGCAGGAGGAGATTGCTTCTTTCAAATCGGCAATGTTGTATTTTTTTGCTCAATGGGGAAACGAAAAAGGTTGGGTGCAACAATATCATATTGGCCCTATTCGAAATGGAAATACGCGCATGTTCTTACGAATGGGTCCGGATACGGGTTGGGATGCCATGGGAAATCCTACTGATTTACGACAAGTCAATCAATTTTTAGATCGACTAGATCAAACTAATCAGTTAGCAAAGACAATTCTATATAGTATTCATCCCGGGGATCAGCATCCGCTTGCTACCCTCATTGGGAATTTCAATGACGGGACTTTCCCTGGTAAAATACAATTAGGAGCTGCTTGGTGGTTTAATGATCAAAAAGAGGGAATTCTGCAGCATTTACAAGCTATCAGTCAAATGGGGCTCTTAAGTCGTTTTGTAGGAATGCTCACTGATTCACGTAGTTTTCTTTCCTTTCCCCGCCATGAGTATTTTAGAAGAATCCTTTGTAATTTACTGGGCCAAGAAATAGAAAATGGGGAACTGCCAAATGACGAAAAATGGATGGGCGAACAAATTCAAAACATCTGTTATCATAACGCTGTAAATTATTTTAAGGTTTCCAAATCATGAATTCAACTTTTATCAGCTTCGGCGAATTGCTTTTACGAATGACGACTGTAGGTCATCAGCGATTTGAGCAAGCCTCCTCTTACGAGTCTTTTTTTGGGGGAGCCGAGGCGAATGTCGCTGCATCACTTTCTTTGTGGGGTTTGGGAACGCAGTTCATTACTACACTTCCTACTAATCCAATTGGTGAATCCGCTCTTTCTCATTTGAAAAAATGGGGGATAGGAACCGCCTATGTGGACCGTGCGCCCCATCGAATGGGTCTTTATTTTTTAGAGCAAGGCAATGCGATACGTTCTTCTCAAATTTTATATGACAGAAGTCATTCTGCCTTTGCTTCACACCAACAGCTCATTGATTGGAAATCTGTTTTTAAAAATGCAAATTGGTTTCATACTTCTGGTATTACACCGGCACTGAGTTCGTATTTGGCTGATCAGGTAGTTCAGGCTTTTGCAGAAGCGAGAAAAGCTGGTGTTACAACAAGCTTTGATCTTAATTATCGCTCGCAGCTATGGACAAGAGAGGAGGCAAAAACTATTTTTAATAAGATACTTCCCAATGTCGATATTTTTATAGGGATGGATGCTGATATGGAATCGTTGTTAGGAATTTCTTATTCTGGTTCTCCTGAAAACGCTCCTGCATATTACATGCAGCAAATCCAGCAGACATATGGATGCAAATTAGCAGTAACAACGCTACGTAAAGCAATTGGACCTAATCAGATTGAATGGTCTGCTATTGCTTTTGATGGAAACACAATACACCGCTCAACATTATATGAAATAACACAAATTGATCGTATTGGAACTGGTGATGCGTTTACTGCCGGTTTGATTTATGCCTATCAAAATAATAAGTCAGTCAAAGACTCACTTGAATTTGGGGCTGTAGCAGGAGCCTGGAAACATTCGGTAACTGGTGATTTTAATTTAGCGACTATAAACGAAATCGAATCTGTATTACAGGGAGATAGGGGAAATCAGATTCGTCGATAAATAAATTTAAATGCATACTCAATCTTCATTGCTGCAGTCACTTGCTAGACAAGGTATTCTTCCTTTGTTTTATCACGATGATGCCGAGGTATGTCTAACTCGGTTACGCAGTTTGTACAATGCGGGAATTCGTTTGATTGAATTTACTAACCGGGGACCCCATGCATATGCAAATTTTCAAGCTATGTATGCTGTTTCTAAAAATGATTTTCCATCGTTACAAATTGGAGTAGGCACAATTTATGCAGTTCAGGAAGCTGAGCAGTTTATCAATGCAGGTGCAAATTTTATTGTGAGTCCTGTCTTTTCATTAGAGTTGGCTAATTATTGTTCAAGTAAAGAGGTGCTTTATATTCCAGGCTGCATGACGCCTACAGAAATTTATACTGCAGCTAATGCTGGTATTAAACTTCTAAAAATATTTCCTGCACATCTGCTTGGCGCTTCTTATATAAAATCTATTAGAGAGTTGTTCCCCTCTCTGCATTTTATGCCTACTGGCGGAATTACCACCAACGCTGAATCTTTATTAAGTTGGTTCCGGGCAGGAGTTATTGCAGTTGGAATTGGGGGGCCTCTTTTTCAAAATGCAGATGATCCGGCTTTACTTACAAAAAAGATCGAAGAAGTTATACAAGCGATTCGTACTATTAAAACCGATACTCCTTAACGTATAAATATTTCTAGATGGTACAAACCATAAAACCTGTATCTAATTTCAGATGGCGTGTTTGTGCCTTGCTTTTTTTTGCTACTACTGTAAATTATTTAGACAGACAAGTACTTAGCTTGTTAAAGCCTACATTGGAAGATGAATTTGGTTGGACAAATCAACAGTATGCCAATATTGCCTCGGTTTTTCAATTTACCTATGCATTATTTTTATTTTTTGCTGGGCGTTTCATTGACAAAATCGGGACAAAAGCAGGCTATACCTGGGCGATTATTATCTGGAGTCTAGGTGCTATGATTCATGCGCTTGCAATACCTCTGGGTACAGCGCTGCTGCCTGTTGCCGGGCTAGTAGGTCTTGTTGCGCTTCCTGCATCTGTTTTAGGATTTATGATTGCGCGTTTTATTTTGGCTGTAGGTGAAGCGGGTAATTTTCCAGCTGCTATTAAAGCTACTGCTGAGTATTTTCCTGCTCAAGAACGCTCACTTGCTACAGGAATTTTTAATTCCGGTGCCAACGTTGGTGCCATCTTAGCCCCTCTTTCCGTGCCTTGGATTGCTGAGACCTGGGGGTGGCAAATGGCTTTCTTTGTGATTGGAGCCATCGGATTTGTTTGGGTATTTTTTTGGATTCGCTTATATAATCATCCAGAACAACAGCCGCTACTGAGCGAAGCGGAACGCAACTATATAAAAGGAAGCGATAAAACTTCATCTCAACCTGCTACTCTCATTAAATTTTCTTGGACCAAGTTGCTTCGCTTTCGTCCAACTTGGGCATTCTTACTCGGGAAATTTTTGACTGATGGAGTTTGGTGGTTTTATTTGTTTTGGTTGCCAGCCTATTTAAAAGATCAATATCAACTAACGGGTACCTCAATCATGCTTCCTTTAACTGTATTATATAGTTTAACTATGTTCGGTAGCATTGCTGGAGGATATATGCCCAGCCTACTAGCTAAAAATCAGCAATCAATTTATCAAAGTCGTCTTCGTGTAATGGGATGGATTGCTATTTTTCCACTTGTAGTTCTTTTGGCGCAACCACTTGGTACAATAAGTTACTGGATACCTGTTTTATTGATTGGCATAGGCGCTGCTGCTCACCAAGCCTGGAGTGCTAATCTTTTTACAACTGTCAGTGATAGTTTCCCAAAGGCAGCAGTGGGAACAGTAGTTGGAATTGGCGGAATGGCTGGAGGAATCGGGAGTGTATTAATTACGCAGACAGGAGGTCGATTATTTGATTACTATAAAGCATTAGGCCATATTGAATCGGGCTATACTATATTATTTACATTTTGTGCAGTTGCTTATTTGATTGCTTGGGGATTACTCAAGTTACTTGTTCCTTCGAATCAAATGATAGAATTATAATTTATGTCTGTTTTATTTCAGCATGCTTTAGACTACTCTACACGTGTAGCTATTAATAGTGAGGGTCGTTCTTATACGTATCAAGAATTATTAGATTCTTCTCATGCACTGGCGTCCTGTCTTTTAAGTAATAGTTCAGACTTGCAAGAAGAGAGAGTCGCATTCATGGTTGATCCAGGCTTTAACTATGTAAAAGTGCAATGGGCAATCTGGCGATCTGGGGGTATTGCAGTTCCTTTATGCATTACACATCCGTTTCCTTCTTTAGCTTATGTTCTGGAAGATACGGGTGCTACTGTTCTTATTGTATCTAGACATTATGCGCCTCAATTTTTTGCATATGTGCAATCTAATCATGTTCGTCTGCTCATAGTTGAAGACGAATGTATTGCGCCTATTGTCAGCTTGCCGTCTATTAATCCGAATCGGCGAGCTATGATTTTATATACCAGTGGCACTACTAGTTTACCGAAAGGGGTAGTGACAACGCATCAAAATCTAGAAGCACAAATTAAAACATTGATTGATGCTTGGCAGTGGAGGTCTACAGATCATATTGTATGTGTTCTTCCTTTGCATCACGTACATGGTATTGTAAATGTAGTTTGTTGCTCATTGTGGGCAGGAGCCACCTGTACCTTTTTATCTGCTTTTTCTGCTACAGATGTCTTTGAATTATTCAAGAGAGGTAGTGTCAATTTGTTCATGGCGGTACCCACGATTTATTATAAATTAATTGCATTCTGGGAGCAGGCAAGTGAATTGGAAAAGAAAGAAATCACTTTGTCTATGCAATCATTTAGGCTGATGGTTTGTGGATCAGCAGCTCTTCCTGTCTCGGTGATGGAAAAATGGCAAACCATCAGTGGGCACCGTTTGTTAGAGCGGTATGGAATGACCGAAATAGGTATGGCTATTAGCAATCCATATTTGGGTGAACGCAGGGCTGGGTATATTGGTCAGCCACTTCCTGGTGTGGAGGTGATGCTAGCTGATGATAACTATAATTCAGTTGCCCCCAATGAACCAGGGCAAATTTTGGTGCGCGGAAAAAATGTTTTTCAAGAATATTGGAAGCGCCCCGATGAAACTGAAAAATCATTTACCAAGGAAGGATGGTTTAAAACAGGCGATGTTGCAGTAGTCGAAGATGGTTATTATCGGATTATGGGCCGACAATCAGTTGATATTATAAAGTCTGGTGGCTATAAAATATCTGCGCTTGAAATTGAGGAAGAACTTCGAAAGCATCCTGCTATTTCCGATGTGGCTGTGGTAGGAATACCTGATGATGAATGGGGAGAAATAATTGTGGCTGCTTTAGTTTGTAAGACGGATGTTGCCGAATCATCAGTAGATTTTTCTTCATGGCTACGTGAACGAATCCCCTCTTATAAGGTTCCTCGCCTTTATAAAATTGTTTCAGAATTACCCCGAAATGCAATGGGTAAAGTTGTCAAGACTGATGTAAAAAAAATAATTAATTCATGAGAGCACGTATCTTATTTTCTTTCATTTCCTTTTTTACCATTTTTGGAGTAGTTGCTCAAAAACGTTTTTCGGCTCCGGTATTTGAAAAAGTCGACTCTCTTAGGGATATTCCTTATGGGATGGCCAGAAATATAAAAGGAGTAGAAGAAAAGTTGTTGATGGATATTTTTCAACCTGCTAATGATACTGCAAAGAAAAGACCGTTATTATTATTTATACATGGCGGAGGTTTTCAAAATAACTCTAAAACGGGTTCGTATAGTTCTCGCGTCTGTAACTATTTTGCAAAGCTTGGTTATGTCACAGCCACAATCAATTATCGTTTAGGGGTCGAACAACCTAAGGGCGATCAGCAATACCAGGAAGCTATGTATCGTGCACAGCAAGATGGTAAAGCTGCTATTCGGTTTTTTCGTCGCTATGCTGAACAATATGGTATTGATACGAGTCAACTATTTATTACTGGCAGTTCTGCCGGTTCAATGACTTGTTTAGCTATTGCATATATGAGTTCTAATCAAGTTCCTTCTTTGATTGATACTGTAAAATGGGGTTCATTTGATGGTGAAAGTGGTAATCCAGGGTATTCAAGTAAGGTTCATGGTGTAATGAATGCTTGGGGTGCTATGCCCTCTGCTAGTTGGATTCAGGCTGGAGAACCCCCTTTATTTAATGTATCTGGTACAGAAGATAAAACCGTTCCATATGATAGCAGCTTCGCCTATCATAGTTTTAAGTATGGTGGTTATATATTGTTTCAACGTTGCTTATCACTAGGAATACCTACAGGATGGAGACCTTTTTATAATACTGGGCACACACTTGACAATAACGCATTAAAGCAAGACAGTGCAATTGTTTCTATGAGTAAGTGGTTGTATACACAATTACGCTATCATAACTTAACTAATAGTGAAGGGGTATTGCGATGGGAAAAAGATATTACGCGCTTTGATAGTTTAAACGCCATTGAGAAGTATGATTCTTCTGCACTTCTTTTTATTGGGAGCTCCTACATCCGTATGTGGAAAAACATCCGAACTGATTTAAAATATTCTTCAATTATTCACCGTGGTTTTGGCGGAAGCAATCTTAGGGATGTTGCTTATTATGTAAAACGCATTGTGGGCCCTCATCACCCTCGTGCTATTTTTATGTATGTAGGTAATGATATTGTAGCTGGAGAAAAAGATAAGTCACCGGACCAGGTATTAGAAATCTTCAATTATGTAATTCAGGAAATAAGAACCCTGTTGCCTACTACACCTATTTGTTGGTTAGCCATTTCGCCTAGTGAAAAAAGATGGGCCGCCTGGGAACAGGTCCAAGCTGCCAATAAATTAATAAAAGAGTTTACGTTAACGCAGCCTAATCTTTATTTTATTAATGCAGGCGCCTCATTTATTGGCTCTGATCAGCTACCCATTAAGACTTACTTTTTAAATGACAAATTACATTATAATGAAAAAGGGTATCAGGTTTGGGGTCAATCGATTCGAAAAGAGGTTAAGCGTATAGCAAAAAAAGGAAAGAAATGAAAATTTATGGAGTGGCTTTATTGGCTGCCTGTTATTTAGTAGGGCAATTTATTGGTGAGCAACTGGGTCGACTATTTCACATGAATGGGAATGTGGGTGGTGTCGGTTTTGCGATGTTGCTTTTAATACTATTGTCTGATCAACTAAAAAAGCGAGACCTTCTTGCTAAAGAGCCGGAGCAGGGTATTTTATTTTGGAGCGCTATGTATATACCAGTTGTTGTTGCCATGTCTGCTACTCAAAATGTTAAAGCTGCTTTACGAGGCAGTTGGACTGCATTGGCCGTAGGTGTTTTAGTTACATTATTTATGTTGTATTTGGTGCCTATTTTATCTCCTGTAAAAAAAATCTCTCAAAATGACACCAATTGAAAAAGTCCTAGCGGATAACGGTTTTGTTTTTTCTTTTTTACTTGTTGGCATAATTATGTGGGCTTCATTTTGGTTTTCAGGAAAGCTAACTAAAGGAAAATTACCAGGTGTCGCGATAGCAATAACTGTCGGACTAGGCCTTGCCTTTTTAGGTGACAAAAAGGGACTATCTGATATTCCTCTATTTTCGGGATTAGCTTATTTAGGTGGATCTATGTTAAGAGATTTTTCAATTGTATCTACCGCGATGGGAGCTAGTTTTTCTGAAATCAAAAAAGCTGGAAAACAAGGAATCTTTTCTTTGTTTATTGGGGTTCTATTAACATTTTTTTTAGGCGGGGTAATTGGTTATTTGTTAGGCTATCGTGATGCCAAGAGTTTCACCACTATTGGCGCGGGTGCTTGTACGTTTATTGTTGGACCTGTAACTGGATCTGCCATTGGCGCTACTTCTGAAGTTATTGCTCTTAGTATCGCGATTGGCGTTATTAAATCGGTGGTTGTAACAATTGCTACCCCTATTCTCGCTAGTCGAATAGGTTTAAATAATCCACAATCTGCAATGGTTTACGGAGGGCTCATTGGTACAACTAGTGGTGTTGCTGCGGGCTTGGCCTCAACGGATACTAAGCTTGTTCCTTACGGCGCATTGACAGCTACCTTTTATACAGGACTGGGATGTTTGCTTTGTCCCTCTATTTTATATTTTATTGTCTTATACTTTTTTTAATAAAGACTATCTTCACTCTTCCAACCCAATTTTAAATCATGTCAGGTTTACAGTATAAAGTCACGTTTAATAATAAGCAAAAGGATTTTTTTAATGCGCTCAAGCAAGAAGTCGATGCGTATTTTGAAAAACATCAAATCCGCAAAACAGGTAATTGGAAATTATATGCGAAAGCAATGATTTTAATTCCTTCTGCTTTGCTCATTTATTTTATTTTATTGACCTTTCCTATGCATTGGGGTCTTTCACTTTTGCTTTGGGTTTTGTTTGGCTTTAATATGGCTGCTATTGGTTTTAATGTCATGCATGATGCTTGCCATGGAAGTTTTTCGACTCGCAACTGGGTCAATTACTTATTTGGCCTAACTAATAATTTTTTAGGCGGCAATGCCTTTTTATGGAAGCTTAAGCATAATATTATTCATCACACTTACACTAACATTGATGGAGTTGATGATGATATCAATAACATGCCTTTTATACGGCAGTGTACTACACAACAGTGGAAGCCTATGCATCGTTTTCAAACGGCTTATATGTTTTTACTGTATGGTTTTACTTCTTTGTTCATGTTCTTTATGGATTATGTAAAATATTTTTCAAAAAAGATACATACTACACCGTTGAAGAAAATGGATAAATGGGAACATCTTGTTTTTTGGGCGGGAAAGCTCTTTTTTATCCTATTTTATATTCTTCTACCTATTTATCTATTAGGGTGGAGTCAAGGTCTAATGGGTCTTTTTATCAGCCAGTTTACAATGGGATTAACGCTTGCTATTGTATTTCAATTAGCACACGTTGTGGAGCATGCTGAGTTTGAAGCCGCAGGTGTTGATCCTGTGAAAATTGAAAATGAATGGGCAATTCATCAAATAAAAACCACAGCAAATTTTGCTTTTACTAATAAAATAGCGACCTGGTTTTTAGGTGGTCTTAATTATCAGATAGAACATCATCTTTTTCCACGGATAAGTCATATCCATTATCCTGCGATCAGCCGAATTGTAAAGGAGACTTGTGCGCAATTCGGTTTAAACTATCTCTATTTCCCTACTACGCGCGCCGCTGTAGTTTCACATGTGCGCTTTATGAATCAAATGGGAAAGCGCCCTACTATTTAAATAGTGGGGGATACACCTCTTCGTAATCGGTAATCGATTGAAAAAAGTTGCCTAGTGCTAATAATTCTTCTTCTCTAAAGTGATTCGCTAAAAAAGTGATACTCGTGGGGAGTCCTGTTTTTGAAAACCCTGTTGGCATACAAAGCGCAGGATGACCAGTGAGATTAGTGATTGCTAATTGTCGGCCTCCAAACGTAGGTACAATCACTACATCAAAGTCTTTTAATGCTTCATTTGTTTTTTCAGTCAATGTGACTCGATGTCTGTTTGTATTGATATATTCTACTGCTGGAATTGTTCTGGCCTGTCTAAAATAATTTGGCCAATCTCCTCTAGTTTGTCGCGTCATTTGATCATCGATGTCTAACCGGGTAAAGGCATCAAAAGCTGCTGCCGCTTCGCTACCAATTACAATTCCAATCATGTCAAATTGATAACTTTCGGTATCTGGAAAATTCATTCCTACCAAATTGATCCCTGCTGATTTTAACTGTGCCAGTACTTTCCAGTCTTGCGCTGTGCTATCTAGTTTATCAAATAGATTTTTTGCATAGCCCACTTTTAGTTTTTTTGCATCTAACTTTTTGGAGTAATTAAATGCGGCATTTACAGCACTCGCATCTTTATGATCAGTGCCATGCATGCAACTAAAGACAGTGGCAGCATCTTCTGCCGATCTACAAATAGGTCCAATTTTATCCAGACTCCAGCTTAATGTCATAGCACCCGAACGGCTAACACTTCCAAATGTTGGTCGTAGACCTGTTGCTCCACAGGTATGGCTTGGCGAAACAATTGAACCATGTGTTTCAGTCCCTATAGCAAAAGGTACTAGCCCTGCTACTGTTGCTGATGCAGAACCTGCAGAAGAACCACTTGATCCTCTTTCCAAATTCCAGGGATTTTTTGTTCTCCCCCCATACCAATAATCACCCATTGCTAGGGCGCCGAGAGTGAATTTAGCTACTAGTACAGCACCTGCTTCTTTTAAGCGCGTGTACACATAGGCATCCTGATTAATCAATTGATCTTTATAAGGCTGTGCGCCCCATGTGGTTTTAGTTCCCTTTACTGCAAATAAATCTTTTAGGCCATAAGGAATCCCTTGTAAAGGTCCTTTATCGATTCCATTTTTAAAATTATCATCTGCTTGTTTGGCTTGTTCTAATGCAAGAAGTTCGGTGGTACTTATCACACATTGAAGTGTATCTCCAAACTTTTTTATTCGACTTAAAAAGAATTTAGTTAGCTCTACGGAAGTAATGGATTTGTTTCTAAGCAATGAGCCTAGTTGATTAATGGTATAAAACGCTAAATCATTTTTATTCGCAGGTAATTTTATAGATGGGTTATAAGACCATTGGATTTTTTGTTGAATTGTATTATCTGGATTTAGTCGTTGTGAAAGACTCATCCCTATTGCATTGTCTAATACTAGTCCGTGCATTTTTTTGTAGTCTGCCTGGTTGTCTTTGAGATCAGGAAGCATCATATCAACTTCCTTTTCTGAAAATTTTACATCCCAGAGCGTAACAGCATGCTGTATAGATTGTTTTGTAATGGTGTCTTGCGCAGTAGCTACAAATGAGCA
>JACCDU010679401.1_pt1 | contig 52075 bp, 50 predicted proteins | sample 7446081 | NCBI WGS metagenome assembly JACCDU01 (sample SAMN15323447, study PRJNA562643) | freshwater metagenome | isolation source: river surface water | place: USA:Blue River Watershed | collected 2017-08-17 | reverse complement strand
CGTACTTCGACCAGCTGGGGGTGCCAAGGCTGTCATGACCTCAAACTCTCGAACCGCCCGGTGCGGACCCGCATGCCGGGTGGTGTGGCAGGGGTGGCTGCGTTAATCGCGCCCCCCTATGCCGATGGGCAATAGACTCAGTTGACCATGACCAGTTTGCCCATCACGGCACGCGAGCCCATGCGGGCGTAAGCGGCTTTGAGCTCGCTCATGGGCATGGTGCGGTCGATCACCGGCTTGATCCGGCCTTCGGCGTACCAGCGAGCCAGCTCAGACATCATGGTGCTGTTGGCTTGCGGTTCGCGGCGTGCAAAGTCGCCCCAGAACACGCCCACCAGCGATGCACCCTTGAGCAGTGGCAGGTTCAGCGGCAGGGCAGGGATGGGACCACCGGCAAAGCCGATCACCAAGTAGCGGCCACGCCAGGCAATCGAGCGGAATGCAGGTTCGGCCAAGTCTCCCCCTACGGGGTCATAAACCACGTCCGGGCCCTTCCCGTCGGTCAGCGTCTTGATGGCTTCGCGCAGATTTTCGGTGCCGTAGTTGATGGTGGCGTCGGCCCCCTGCGCCTTGCATAACTCACATTTTTCAGCTGTTGATGCCGCAGCAATCACTTTGGCGCCCGCCGCCTTGGCGATCTGGATGGCGGCGGTGCCCACGCCGCCGGCTGCGCCCAGAATCAGCACGGTTTCACCGGCCTTGAGTTGGCCGCGGTCGATCAGCGCATGGTGGCTGGTGGCATAGGTCATGATGAAGGCTGCGGCATCGACGGCCGGAAAACCATCGGGTAGCGGCATACACAGTTTGGCCGGTGCCAGCGTGTGGGTGCCAAAGCCGCCGGTACCCGACAGGCAGGCCACGGTCTGGCCGACCTGCAATTGCTTGACGCCGTCACCCACGGCGCGAACCACCCCTGCGTATTCCGAGCCCGGAACGAAAGGCAGTGCTGGCTTCATCTGGTACTTGTTTTGCACGATCAGCAGGTCCGGAAAGTTCAGGCTGGCGGCCTGGATCTCGATCAGGACTTCGCCTGCGCCGGGTTGCGGGGTGGGCAGCTCTTTCCAGGTCAGGGCGTCAACGCCGATCGGGTTCTCGCATAGCCAAGCGTGCATGGGGTCTCCTCGTGTGGATTGGGCAATGGATGTCTGATCTTAGGCAGTGCAATTCGTTACCGCTTGTCTCGGGAGCGACGGCGCCGGGTCGATCGGCGGCAGACCTACAATCGCGCTTTACCGGGACACCCCATGCGAATACTCCTTTCCAATGACGATGGTTACAGAGCCGAAGGCCTGCAGGCGCTGCATGCCGCCTTGAGTGCAATCGCCGATGTCGAGGTGGTGGCCCCGGAGCACAACAACAGCGCCAAATCGAACGCCCTTACGCTCAACGCACCCCTGTATGTGCACGAGGCGGGTGCAGGCGTGCGCTATGTGAATGGCACGCCTGCTGACTGTGTGCACATCGCGCTGACGGGCCTGCTGGGTTACCGACCAGACTTGGTGGTCTCCGGCATCAACAACGGCGCCAACATGGGCGACGACACCCTTTATTCGGGCACTGTCGGGGCCGCCATGGAGGGATACCTGTTCGGCATACCGTCAATGGCGTTTTCGCTGGTCGATAAAGGCTGGAGACACATCGACGACGCAGCCCGCAAGGCCTGTGATCTGGTGCAGCACCTGCAGCAACAATCTCTGCTGGGTACCCGCCCGTGGTTGCTCAATGTGAACATACCCAACGTGCCTTACGCGCAGATGGAGGGCATCAAGATGTGCCGTCTTGGCCGTCGCCATGCGGCCGAGCCGGTCATTACCCAGATCAGCCCCAGAGGTGAAACCATGTACTGGATCGGTAATGCTGGACCTGCCATGGACGACGCCGAAGGCACTGACTTCCATGCCACCCGCCACGGGCATGTGGCCGTCACGCCCTTGAAGGTGGACCTGACCGAACACGATCATCTGGGCTATTGGGCGCAAAGCTTTGCCCTGCCCAAGACAGGGGGAGCGGCTGCATGAGTCAGCGCCCTGGTTTTCCCGTCAAGCTCAACACGTCCGGCGCCCCATCCAAAAGCGCCCGGCTGACTGCGCCTGCCAATAAATCCGGGTCTGGGTCAGCCAAGCCTGCCGCGCCGGTGGGCGTTGGTCTGGACTCCAGCGCGGTGCGTGCGCGCATGGTGCGCAAACTGGCCGAGCAGGGGGTGCGCGATGCCTCGGTGCTCGAGGCCATGGGCCGGGTCGAGCGTCACCGCTTTGTCGAAAGCGCGCTTGTCAATCAAGCCTACGAAGACACCAGCTTGCCCATCGGCCTGGGCCAAACGATTTCCAAGCCCAATGTGGTGGCCCGCATGATCGAGCTGCTGCGCGAGGGGGCGACGGGCAAGCTGGGTCGCGTGCTTGAAATTGGCACGGGTTGCGGCTATCAGGCGGCGGTGCTCAGCCACGTGGCCACCGAGGTCTACAGCATCGAGCGTCTCAAAGGCCTGCATGAAAAGGCCCGTGAGAACCTGCGGCCATTGCGGCTGCACAATCTGCACCTGATTTTTGGGGACGGCATGCTGGGCTACCCCAAAGGTGCACCCTATGCGGGCATCATTTCGGCGGCGGGCGGTGACAACGTGCCTGACGCTTGGCTCGAGCAACTGGCAACTGGCGGGCGGTTGGTTGCGCCAACCATCACGCCCGCAGGCCACCAGGCCCTGGTGGTGATGCTCAAAACACCGCGCGGTATCGAGCGGCAGGTGCTCGAAGCGGTTCATTTTGTCCCCCTAAAATCCGGGGTGGCTTAAGGGGGTATCAGATGAAAAACATATTCGCACGCACAACCCAAGTGGCACTGTCCACACTGGCACTGACGGTGCTGGTTGCCTGCAGTTCCTCACCTCGCCAGCCAGCGCCGGTGGAAGACCGCAGCGGCGGGCGTTCTGCTGTGGGCGGTGTTCAGACCGACGCCAAGGCTTTGCCCGGTGCGGAGAACGCCGGAAAGCCGGGCTATTACACGGTTCAAAAAGGAGACACCCTGACCCGTGTCGCGCTGGACAACGGGCAGGCCTGGCGTGATCTGGCGCGCTGGAACAACCTCAGCAATCCCGATGTGATTGAAGTCGGACAGGTGCTGCGCGTGGCTCCGCCCGGTGCCGCCATCGAATCCAACGGTGTGGTCGTGCGGCCGATCGCGTCGTCTGCGGCGGCATCGCCTGCCAATGGCGCGGCCAGTGCGGCCAAGCCGGCGGCCTCGGTGTCTTCTCCTGCCACTGGCGCCGCAACAGAAGATTTCAGCTTTGCCTGGCCGGCCAATGGCCAGGTGGTGGCGGGTTTTGACGAAGCCAAAAATAAGGGCATCGATATTGCCGGCAAGGCCGGTGACCCAGTGCTTGCTGCTGCGGACGGCCAGGTCGTCTACGCCGGTGCAGGCCTGCGCGGCTATGGCAACCTCGTCATCGTCAAACACAACAACACCTACCTCACCGCCTATGCTCACAACCAGAAGCTGCTGGTCAAGGAAGACCAGAAAGTGCGCAGGGGCGACAAAATTGCCGAGATGGGCAGCAGCGACGCTGACCGCGTGAAGTTGCACTTCGAGGTGCGTCGACAAGGCAAGCCGGTAGATCCCTCCAGGTACCTGGCCGCGCGCTGAGCACGTTGCCATGGCCTGGCCCGTTCTGGTCTTTGACATCGAGACCATCCCGGACATGGCCGGCTGGCGCCGCCTGCATGGCGGTGACCCTGTGCTGACCGATGCGCAACTGCACGCGCAGTGGAAGGCCGGGCGTGAATCACATGGCCAAAGTGATTTCATGCCTCTCTACCTGCAGCGTGTGCTGTGCATCAGCTGCGTGTTCCGCAACGCAGAGGGCCTGCGTGTGCATTCCTTTGTGGACCGGGACGGGCATGGCGAAGCCAAGCTTGTGCAGGCCTTCTTCAACGCCGTTGAAAAGCACAGCCCTCAGCTGGTGAGCTGGAACGGCAGCGGGTTTGACCTGCCAGTGCTTCACTACCGCGGTCTGCTGCACGGCGTGGTGGCTGACAAATACTGGGACATGGGTGACGACGACCGCGAGTTCAAGTGGAACAACTACATCTCGCGCTACCACATGCGCCATCTGGATCTGATGGATCTGCTGGCCAAATACACGCCCAAAAACAACGCGCCCATGGATGCACTGGCCAAACTCTGCGGTTTTCCAGGCAAGCTGGGCATGGACGGCTCGCAGGTGTGGTCGCAGTTTCTGGAAGGTCAGACAGAAGACATCCGCCGCTATTGCGAGACCGATGTCATGAACACGTATCTGCTGTATTGCCGGTTCCAGAAAATGCGTGGTGGTTTGACCGAGGCCGAGTACGACCAGGAAATCGCCTTTGTGCAGCAAAACCTGCAAGCCCTGGCGCCACAGGAATCGCACTGGCAGGAATACCTGCAGGCCTGGGCTTGAGCCCTTCAGAAGCAGCAAAGGCCCCGGTGGGGCCTTTTGCATTCTGGAGCGGGTGATGGGAATCGAACCCACGTTATTTGCTTGGGAAGCAAGAGTCCTACCATTGAACGACACCCGCGAAGTCTTTGATTGTAGTGCCTTCAATTCAGGAATCCGGGGGGAATTGCTGTGTGGGTGTCGTTTACCCATCGACTTGGGGCGGGCTTGCCCCTCATGCCTGCTGCAGCTTGCTTGCCTTGGGTGTAGATTGAGGTTTTGCAAAGGAGATGGATCAATGTTCAACAAAATCCTTTTGGCAAACGACGGATCCGAAGCCTCCATGCATGCTGCTCGTTTGGCAATGCAGCTGGCACAGGTTCATGGCGCCTCCCTCACCGCGGTGTATGTGGTGGATCCCTACCCGTTCATCGGTATCGGCGAGGTCAACCCCGCCGGTTTCGATGCCTACATGGCTGCCGCCCGGCAATCGGCCGTGCAGGCACATGTGCGATTGCTCGACTTGGCCAAGTCACTGGAGCATGCGGGCGAACTCAACGAGCTGACCGTGGAGGATGCCTCCGCTACCGAAGGCATCGTTCAAACGGCACGGGACGTGGGCGCGGACCTGATCGTGATGGGTTCGCATGGCCGAAGCGGTGTGGCAAGACTCCTGATGGGCAGCGTGGCGCAGAAGGTCTCCAACCAATCGCCCATTCCAGTGCTTTTGTGCAAGTGATGGGCGGGGCCTGGAACTTGGCCCCTCGGATCACTTGAGAATATCGCCCAGGCAGAGGTACTTGATTTCGACGTAGTCGTCGATGCCGTGGTGTGAGCCCTCGCGACCCAGCCCGGACTGCTTGACACCGCCAAAGGGCACATGCTCGGTGGCCAGAATGCCGACGTTGATGCCCACCATGCCGTACTCCAGCGCTTCGCTCACGCGGAAGATGCGGCCCACGTCGCGGCTGTAGAAGTAGCTGGCCAGACCGAACTCGGTGTTGTTGGCCGCATCGATCGCTTCCTGTTCGGTCTTGAACTTGAAGATCGGGGCAAAGGGGCCAAAGGTTTCTTCGCGGGCGCAGACCATGTCGGCCGTGGCATCGGCCACCACCGTGGGCTCAAAGAACTGGCCCTGAAGGCGCTTGCCCCCTGTGAGCACGCGCGCGCCCTTGGCGATCGCGTCCTGCACATGGCGCTCGACTTTTTCGACGGCCGAAGCCTCGATCAATGGACCCTGATTCACGCCATCCTCGAAGCCGTTGCCGACCTTGGCCGTCTTGACCTTGGCGGCAAACTTTTGGGCGAATTCTTCGTAAACCGATTCCTGCACGTAGATGCGGTTGGAGCAGACGCAGGTCTGACCGGCATTGCGGTATTTGCTGGCAAAAGCGCCCTCGACCGCACTGTCGATGTCTGCGTCGTCAAAGACGATGAAAGGTGCGTTGCCGCCGAGTTCCAGCGACATTTTCTTGACCGTGGGGGCGGACTGGGCCATCAGGATGCGACCGACTTCGGTGGAGCCGGTGAAGCTGATGTGGCGCACCACATCGCTGGCGCAAAGGGCTTTGCCAATGGCGATGCTGTTGCCGGCATCGGCTGTGACGATGTTGATGACACCGGCCGGAATGCCGGCGCGCAGGGCCAGTTCGGCCGCTGCCAGCGCCGTCAGCGGGGTCTGTTCGGCGGGCTTGATGATCACCGGACAACCGGCGGCAATGGCTGGAGCCACCTTGCGGGTGATCATGGCCAGCGGGAAGTTCCAGGGGGTGATGGCGGCGCACACGCCAATCGCCTGGCGCAGCACCAGCAGACGGCGGTTGTTGTCGAACTGGGGCAGGGTCTCGCCGTTGATGCGCTTGGCCTCTTCGGCAAACCACTCCACAAAGCTGGCGCCGTAGGCCACTTCGCCACGCGATTCGGCCATGGGCTTGCCGTTTTCTGCGGTCATCAGGCGAGCCAGGTCTTCGGTGTTGGCAATCAACAGGTCAAACCACTTGCGCAGCAGGATGCTGCGTTCCTTGGCGGTCTTGCTGCGCCAGGCGGGCCAGGCGGCGTTGGCTGCAGCGATGGCCTGCTCGGCTTCAGCGGCCCCCAAGTTGGCCACATCGGCAAGTTTGAGACCGGTCGCAGGATCGCTCACTTCAAAGCGCTTGCTGCCTGCAACCCACACGCCGTTGATCAGCGCATCGGTTTTGAAAAGGGAAGGGTCTTCCAGCAGGGCCAGGGGAGAGGTCTTCATGTCCATGTCTTTGCTCCATTTATTTAACTTATTAAACAATCCGAGTGTGCCACGGATCGCAGATTAGCGCCGGGACGGGGCGTCGTCTGTCACGCAGAGGGCAAACCTATAATGCCCGGTTACTCCGGAAAACCCTTCCCTGACCATGAGCCAAGCCGTTTTTTCTGTTGCCGACATCCGCAAGACCTTCCTCGATTTCTTCGAGTCCAAGGGCCATACCGTGGTGGCTTCCAGCCCACTGGTGCCGGGCAACGACCCGACGCTGATGTTCACCAACTCCGGCATGGTGCAGTTCAAGGACGTGTTCCTGGGCACCGACAAGCGCTCGTATGTGCGTGCGGCCTCTGTGCAGGCCTGCCTGCGCGCCGGCGGTAAGCACAACGACCTGGAAAACGTGGGCTACACCGCGCGCCACCACACCTTCTTCGAGATGCTGGGCAACTGGTCCTTTGGCGACTACTTCAAGCGCGAATCGCTCAAGTGGGCCTGGGAGCTGCTCACCGAGGTCTACAAGTTGCCCAAAGAGCGTTTGCTGGCCACCGTCTACCAGGAAGACGACGAGGCCTATGACATCTGGACAAAAGAAATTGGCCTGCCGCCCGAGCGCGTCATTCGCATCGGTGACAACAAGGGCGGCCGTTACAAGTCCGACAACTTCTGGATGATGGCCGACACCGGCCCTTGCGGTCCGTGTTCCGAGATTTTTTATGACCACGGCGCTCACATCCCTGGCGGCCCTCCTGGCAGTCCGGAGGAAGACGGCGACCGCTTCATCGAGATCTGGAACAACGTGTTCATGCAGTTCGAGATGCACGAAGACGGCTCGGTCACCCCACTGCCTGCGCCCTGCGTAGATACCGGCATGGGCCTGGAGCGTCTGGCCGCCATCCTGCAGCGTGTGCACAGCAACTACGAGATCGATCTGTTCGACGCGCTCATCAAGGCCGCCGCCCGCGAAACCGGCTGCGCCGACCTGAACAACCCCAGCCTGCGCGTGATCGCTGACCACCTGCGCGCCACCTCCTTCCTGGTCTCTGACGGCGTGATCCCGAGCAACGAGGGCCGCGGCTATGTGCAGCGCCGCATCGTCCGCCGCGCGATCCGTCACGGCTACAAGCTGGGCAAGAAGACGCCGTTCTTCCACAAGCTGGTGCCGGATCTCGTCAAGCTGATGGGCGCGGCTTACCCCAATCTGGCTGAAAACGCGGACCGCGTGATGGAGGTGCTCAAGGCCGAGGAAGAGCGCTTCTTCGAGACGCTGGAAACCGGCATGCAGATCCTGGACGCGGCCCTGGGCGGTGATGTCAAGGTGCTGCCCGGCGAAGTGGCCTTCAAGCTGCACGACACCTACGGCTTCCCGCTGGACCTGTCGGCGGATGTGTGCCGCGAGCGTGGCCTGAGCGTGGACGAAGCCGGCTTTGCCGCGGCCATGGACAAGCAAAAGAGCCAGGCCCGTGCAGCCGGCAAGTTCAAGATGGACAAGGCGCTGGACTACAGCGGCGCTGGCAACGACTTTGTGGGCTACGACACGCTCATGAGCCACGCCAAGGTGCTGGCCCTGTACGTGGACGGCACGCCGGTAGCAGAGCTCCAGGCTGGCCAACAGGGCGTGGTCGTGCTCGACACCACCCCGTTCTACGCCGAATCCGGCGGTCAGGTGGGTGACCAGGGCCTGATCCACAATGGTGGCGCCCAGTTCCATGTGCTGGACACGCAAAAGATCAAGGCCGACGTTTTCGGTCACCATGGCGAACTGCAAAGCGGCAGCCTGAAAGTGGGCGACGCGGTGCAGGCCCATGTGGATACCGACCTGCGCGCCGCCACCGTGCGCAACCACAGCGCCACGCACCTGATGCACAAGGCCTTGCGCGAGGTGCTGGGAGGCCATGTGCAGCAAAAGGGTTCGCTGGTCAATGCCGAGCGCACACGCTTCGACTTTGCCCACAACGCCCCGGTCACTGATGCCGAAATCCGCCAGATCGAAACCAAAGTCAACGCCGAAATTCTGGCCAACGCTACGGCGCAGGCACGCGTGATGGACATCGAAAGCGCCCAGAAGACCGGCGCCATGATGCTGTTCGGCGAGAAGTACGGCGAGACCGTGCGCGTGCTCGACATCGGCTCCAGCCGCGAACTCTGCGGCGGCACCCACGTCAAGGCGACGGGTGACATCGGCCTGTTCAAGATCGTGGCCGAAAGCGGTGTGGCCGCCGGCGTGCGCCGCATCGAAGCCGTCACCGGCGCCAACGCGCTGGCCTACCTGCAGTCGCTCGAAGACACGGTGGCCCAGGCCGCAGGCACCCTCAAGGCGCCCGCTGCCGAACTGAACAATCGCATTGCGCAGGTGCTCGATCAGGTTAAGGCGCTGGAGAAAGAATTGGCTGCCGCCAAAGGCAAGCTGGCTTCCGCACAAGGCGATGAACTGCTGACACAGGCCGTCGATGTGAAGGGCCTGAAAGTGCTGGCCGCCAAATTGGAAGGCGCCGACGCCAAGACCTTGCGCGACACCATGGACAAGCTCAAGGACAAGCTGAAAACCGCCGCCATCGTGCTGGCTGCGGTGGACGGTGACAAGGTCCAGATCGCCGCAGGCGTTACGCAGGATGCCATTGGCAAAGTCAAAGCCGGCGAGCTGGTCAACTTTGTGGCCCAGCAGGTGGGCGGCAAGGGCGGCGGCAAGCCCGACATGGCCATGGCCGGTGGCACCGATGCCAAGGCGCTGCCGCAGGCCCTGGCCAGCGTGCAGGCCTGGGTGGCTGAACGCGTCTGAGCCTGAAAGGCACTGGGGCCATGCAACGGCGTTCCATCTTCAGGCTGGGACGCCGTTTTGCTTTTGCGCTCTTGCTGGCCGCCTTCACAGGGTCGGTTGCGGCGCAATTCCAGAAAACCCCCTGGCCGGTGACACAGGCCAGCCCAATGCTGGACTTGACGGACCTGCAAGGCCAACGCTGGACCAGCGAACGGCTCAGGGGCAAGGCGGTGGTGCTCAACTTCTGGGCCACCTGGTGCCCGCCCTGCAAGGAAGAATTGCCTTCACTGCAAACCCTGCACGAACTCGCAGGCGGCGAGCAGCCTGTGGTGATCGGTATCAATGTTCGCGAGACCGCCAGCCGCGTGCGGCGCTACCTGGAGTCCACCGGCCTGAGTTTCCCGGTGGTGCTTGATCCGCAGGCCGAACTGGCACGCCGTTTCGGCGTGACTGCTTTCCCGACCACCCTGCTGATTGCCCCCGATGGCCAGATCCGCTGGCGGGTGGTGGGTGAGGTGGACTGGGCCGGTGCCGAAGCGGGCCGCTGGGTGAGCGGCTTGTCCAGCCCGCGCCGCTGAGTCAGGTCACTGGCCGTTTCCGGGATAATCGCGCTGCCCGCACTGCCGTGCCGGGTGACCTGCCTTCGGGGCATTGGTAAGCCATTCACCTCGTGTGCGCCGACAGGTCTTTTGTCACATACCGGAGTTCCAGACATGATCCCCGTCCGCCGTTCCCTGCTCAAAGGGGGCGCTGCTTTTGGCGCCCTCATCGCTGCACCTGCGCTGGTGCGCGCCCAAGCTTCTGCCGAGCGCCGCTTCGCACCGCAACCGGGCGCCTGGCGCACCTTTGAAATCACCACCCGTGTGGAGCTGGCCGATCCGGTCGATGCCTCCCGCATCTGGCTGCCAGTGCCCAGCATCAACAGCGACTGGCAACGCTCGCTGGACAGCCGCTTCAGCAGCAACGGCAGCGCTCGCATGACCAGTGATGGCGTTGAAGGCGCCCGCATGCTGTATGCCGAGTTTGCCGCTGGCGCGAAGCCTGTGGTCGAACTGACCAGCCGCGTGCAGACTCGCAACCGCGCCGATCTGGCCGCCCACCGCACCTTTGAAAAAGAAGACGCAGCCACCCTGCGCCACTACACCCGCGCCACCCGCCTGCTGCCCACCGACGGCATCGTGCGCCAGACCGCGCTGCAGGCCACCCGGGGTGCCAAAACCGATGTGGACAAAGCCCGTGCCATTTACCAATGGGTGGTCGGCAACGCCTGGCGCGAGCCCAAGGTGCGCGGCTGCGGCGAAGGCGACATCAAAACCATGTTGGAGACCGGCAACCTGGGCGGCAAGTGCGCCGACATCAACGCGCTGTTTGTTGGCCTGTGCCGCTCTGTGGGCCTGCCCGCGCGCGATGTGTATGGCATCCGCCTCGTGCCTTCGGCCTTTGGCTACAAGGAACTCTCGGGCAACCCGGCCAGCCTCAAAGGTGCGCAGCATTGCCGTGCCGAGGTCTACCTGCAGGCGCACGGCTGGGTGGCGATGGACCCGGCCGACGTGGCCAAAGTCATGCGGCTGGAAACGCCCGAGTGGATCAAGCGCACCGATCACCCCGTGGTGGCGCCGGTTCACCAACATCTGTTTGGTGGCTGGGAAGGCAACTGGCTGGGCTGGAACACGGCCCACGACCTGCAACTGCCTGGCGCCAAAGAGGGCGTGCTGAACTTCTTGATGTACCCAGTGGCCGAGACCGCCGAGGGCCGTTTGGATTCCTACACGCCCGACGCGTTTCGCTACACCATCACGGCCCGCGAAATCACGGCCTGAGGCTCAGTCAGGAAAGGTCAGTGCCAATTGCCGCGTGCTTGAAAAGTGCCGCGATTGGCCGGTCACCGGGTCGGTGAAGGCGATATGGCGTGCCAGCAATTGCAGCGGCTGGGCGAAGTCCTCTGTCTCGCCTGGTCCGCGCCGTACGCTGGGATAGAACTGGTCGCCTTCGATTGGCAGGCCCAGGCCCCACATGTGTACCCGCAACTGGTGGCGTTTGCCGCTGACCGGGTGCAGGCGGTACAGAGCCCGTTCACCCTCGCACCCGATGCATTCGATGCGTGTTTCGCTGTTGGGTGCCAGCCCTTCGTCGGGCCGGGCCTCGCGCATGCGGTAGAAGGCCTGTTCATCTTCGAGGATGTGGCTGCTGCGGGTCACCGGAAAAACCATGTCCTGCCGCCAACCGGCCACCGCCTCATAGACTTTGTCCACACGCCGGTCGCGGAACAGCGACTGGTAGGCATCGCGCTCCTGTGGACGTTTGCTCAAGAGCACCAGTCCGGCCGTTTCACGATCGATCCGGTGCAGCGGGCTCAGGTCGGGGCAGCCCAACTGGGCTTTCAGGCGGACCAGCAGGGTTTCGCGCACATAGCGTCCGCCCGGTGTGACGGGCAGAAAGTGCGGCTTGTCGGCCACAACGAGGTGCTCGTCTTCGAACAGCACCGATGCCACGAACGGGATCGGGTCTTCCTGTGGCAACTCACGCCAGTAATACACGCGCGCACCGCCCAGATAGGGTGCGTCGGGCGCCAGCGGTTGGCCATCTTCACCCAGCACACTGCCCGAGCGCATGCGCTCGGTCCATTCGGCGCGGCTGATGCGCGGCAGCCGTTCGGTCAGGTGGTCGATCAGCGCAGGCCAGGGGCTGCGGCGCATGCGCGGCAGGGCCAGACAGCTGGGCGAGACGCCATCGCGCATGGCGATGTGGGGGTTTTTGGGCACATGGGCCATGGCCGTGCCAGCCGCTGTCAGACGCGCCGGAACACCAGGTCCCAGACACCATGCCCGAGCTTGAGGCCGCGGTTTTCGAACTTGGTCAGGGGGCGGTAGTCGGGCTTGGCAGCGTAGCCACCAAGTTCGGGGCTGGCGGTGTTGGCCAGCAGAGGCTCGTGGGAGAGGACGTCGAGCATTTGTTCGGCATAGGGCTGCCAGTCGGTGGCCAGGTGCAGGTAACCGCCGGGTTTGATGTGCTGTGCCAGACGCTGCACGAACGGCTCCTGAATCAGACGGCGTTTGTGGTGGCGGCTTTTGTGCCACGGGTCCGGAAAGAAAATGTGCACGCCGTCCAGGCTGTCCGTGCCCAGCATGTGGTCCATGACCTCGACCGCGTCATGCTGCACGATGCGGATGTTGCCGATGGCTTCCTCGCCGCAGCGCTTGAGCAGCGCGCCCACACCGGGCTCGTGCACCTCGCAGCACAGAAAATTGTCTTGCGGGCGCACATGCGCGATCTTGGCGGTGGCGTCCCCCATGCCGAAGCCGATTTCCAGGATCAGTGGCGCGGTGCGGCCGAAGGCGGTCTGCACATCGAGCCGCTCGTTTTTGTACGGAAGCAGGAATTTCGGGCCGTACAGCTCGAAGGCCCGCATCTGTCCGGTGCCCATGCGTCCGGCGCGCAGCACATAGCTCTTGATGGTGCGCATGTAGGGGGCGTCGGCCTGGGCTTCAGAGGTCTGTTCGGGCGTGGTCATGGCGGGGCGCAGCAGGTGTTTTGGCGAAACCCGTGATTATCGCGGGATGCGCTGCTGCCAGTCGACGGTCCACCGGGTGAGGGCTTCGCTCAGAGGCATTTCTGAAAGTTGCCCGGGCAGACCCAGCAGCCGGGCGGCCTGAACCAGTGCCTTCAGCGGATCGGCCAAATCCAGTGCCCGTGCGCCGTTTTGTTTGCTCAGTTTTTCACCGTTCTCGCCCAGCACCAATGGGGTGTGCAGGTAACGCACGGCGGGCAGACCCAGCGCATGCTGCAGCACGATCTGGCGTGCGGTGTTGTCGCGCAGGTCTTCGCCTCGCACCACGTCGGTGATGCCTTGCGCGGCGTCGTCCACCACTACGGCCAACTGGTAAGCCCACAGGCCGTCGGCGCGTCGCAACACAAAGTCGCCCGCCTCCTGCGCCACGTCCTCGGTTTGCGGGCCCAGGCACCGGTCGGTCCAATGGGTCAGGGCAGGCAGCCCATGGGCCTTGCGCACTGCCTGCACATCCAGGCGCCAGGCACGGGCAGGTTTGCCATGCAGTCCGCTTCGGCAGGTGCCGGGGTAGACCTGTGCCTTGTGGCGGGCGGTGGGGCTGGCCTGTGCGGCTTCGATGTCTTTGCGCGAGCAGCCGCAGGGGTAGGCCAGGCCTTGGGCGATGAGTTGGTCCAGCGCCTTCTGGTACACATCCCCCCGCTGGCTTTGCCAGAGCACTTCGCCATCAGGCACCAGGCCGCACCGCACCAGTTGCTGCAGGATGCCTTCGCCGGCTCCCGCCACACAGCGCAGCGTGTCCACGTCTTCGATGCGCACAAGCCACAGGCCACCGTGGGCTCGCGCGTCCAGCCAGCTGGCCAGCGCGGCGACCAGCGAGCCGGCGTGCAAAAGCCCGGTGGGGGAGGGGGCAAACCTCCCGATGTAGGCCGTCATGCGCTCAGCGTTTGCGCAGCACGGCCAGTGCCAGCTCCAGACCCGACACGAAAGCGTCTTCCGCGCGGTGGCCCAGACACCAGTCGCCACACAGACCGATGCCCTCGGCCTTGAACCACAGGTGGCTCTGGCCCAGCGGCTGCGCGGTCTTGGCGTAGAGCCAGCGGTGCACTTCGGCATGGGCCGGCGTGGCGCGGATGCCGGTGACTTCGCCAAAGGCCTTGAGCAGTTTGGCAGTGATGCGGTCCGGGCTGTCGTTGACATGCTCGGTCGACCAGCTGGCGCTGGCCTGCACTGTCCAGCGCTCAATCGGCTCACGGCCAGGTTTGGACGATTCGCGCGCCATCCAGGCGATGCGGTGGTGTGTGCTGCGGGCAGCATTCCACTGCGGGCCGATGGTGATCAGACCGGGTTGCACAGCTTGTGGGTACGCCACCATCAGGGTCCAGCACGGGTCCACCTTGACGGCTTGCAGGGGCGTGGCCAGCTCGTTCAGGCCTGAGGCCTGCAACAGCGCACTGGCCTGTGCCGGCGGAATGGCGAGGATGACCTTGTCAAAGCCGGCATAGACATGTTTGCTGCCATCCGCACCTTCGGTGTGGATCTGCCAGCCATCTTTCATCAGGGGATCTCGCGCGATCTGCGTGGCACGTGTTTCCAGCAAAACGTTGCCATCTTCCGTCAGCGGCTCGGCCCAGGCCTTGACCAGGGCGTTCATGCCGGGCGTGGCCACCCAATGGCGTTCGCCACCGGGCAGACCGGCCTCGATCACACGGCCAACCGGGTCGAGCACACGCACCGCGTTGGCGCTCCAGGGGCGGCACAGGCCGGGCACGGTGCCCAGGGCCAGTTCAAAGCGTGCATCGCGCACGGTGAAGTACTGCGTGCCGTGGTCAAAGCTGCCAAAGGGGCTGCGGCGCGTGGCCATGCGGCCGCCCAGCCCGCGGCTTTTCTCGAACAGGGTGACGTGGTGTCCGGCCTGGCGCAGGGTGCGGGCGCAAACGATGCCGGCCATGCCGACGCCGATGATGGCGATGTGTTGTGTGGTCATGGGGGCACTTTACACGCGATGCGCCGGTTGCAGCAATGCGCTGCGTGTCACGTCCTGTGCCAACTGGTCCAGCCACCAGCGCAGGGCATGACCGGCCGGGCTCTGGCGGCTGTCGCGCCAGGCGTAATGGGTGGTGCTGCGGCGTTGGCGGGCGATCTGTTTGACCACCAGCATGCCGGCGTCGATGTAGGGCCTCGCCAGCGACTCGGGCAGCGACCCGCCCCCCAAGCCGCGCAATTGCGCTTCGAGCTTGCTGGCCATGTCGGGTACGGTGAACACGTCCTGCCCGGCCAGCAGGCCAATCGTCAGGCCGGCGCCGCGGCTGACCGAGTCGGCCACGGCCACGGCGCGGTGCTGTTGCAGCGTCGCGTCATCCAGAGGTTCGGGTGCCTGGGCCAGCGGGTGGTGCGAGGCGACGACGTAGACGAAAGGGATGTCCCCCAGCTCGGCATGGTGGATGTCGGTGCCCATGCCGGCTTCCAGCACCACCCCGAGGGCCAGATCGGCCTGGCCCGAAGTGAGTGCAGCCAGTGTGCCCGAGAGGGTTTCGTGGCGCAGCCGCAGCCGGGTGGGGGCGCCCAAGGCCAGAAAGGCCGCGCACAGGTCCATCACCACGGTGCGTGAGACCACGCTGTCCACCGCCACCGTGAGCACCGCCTCCCAACCCGTGGCCACGCGGCGCACGCGGTTGGCCACGGCGTCCATGTCGTCGAGCAGGCGACCGGCTTCGCGCAGCAACTCGCGTCCGGCCGCTGTCGGTCGGGCCTGGCGCGAGCTGCGGTCAAACAGCAGCACGTCCAGCGCGTCTTCGAGCTGGCGCACCCGGTAGGTCAGGGCGCTGGGCACCAGATTCAGCGCCCGGGCAGCGCCGGCAAAGCTGCCCCGGCGTTCAATGGTCTGCAGCATGAGCAGCATCTCGGGGGTTAGCCAGTCGCGGGGTGTTTGCATGGTGTTTGTCTGATTGTTCAAACGGTTTGAATGATGCCAGCAAACGAGCAGCATGGTGAAAGCCGGGTCAAGCCCTACATTTCGTTCTTCCACCAAGGAGTTCCGCCATGTTGACCCTGCGCAAATCCGAAGACCGGGGCCTTGCCGACCACGGCTGGCTCAAGAGCTTTCACAGTTTCTCGTTCGCCGAATACTTTGACCCGCAGCACATGGGTTGGGGCAATCTGCGCGTGATCAACGAAGACCGCATCGCCCCCGGCACCGGCTTTGGCACGCACGGCCACCGCGACATGGAGATCATCAGCTACGTGCTCTCGGGCAATCTGGCGCACCAGGACAGCATGGGCAACATCAAGGGCATCCCGCCTGGCGATGTGCAGCGCATGAGCGCGGGCAGTGGCGTGCGCCACAGCGAGTTCAACCACGCCAAGGGTGAACAGACGCACTTTCTGCAGATATGGATCGAGCCCAATGTACGCGGCATAGCGCCCAGCTACGAGCAAAAAACCGTGCCCGAAGCAGCCAAACGTGGCCAGCTGGCGCTGGTGGCCGCGCCCCAGGCTGGCGAGCACGCCGTCAAGATCCACGCCGATGCCAGCCTCTATGCAGGCCTGTTTGACGGCGCCGAGCAGGCCACATTGACCCTGGACCCGCAGCGCAAAGCCTATGTGTTTGTCGTGCGCGGCAGCCTGCAGGCCAACGGCCAGGCTTTGAGCGCCGGCGACGCTGCCCTGCTGCAGGCTGAATCCAGCCTCACGCTGGACCAGGCCCATGACGCCGAAGTGCTGGTGTTTGACCTGGCCCCCTGATTTCTTTCATCGTTTTTCTCAACCAAGGAGTTTTCTCATGGCAAAGACTGTTGTTGTCTACCACTCTGGCTACGGCCACACCCAGTTCATCGCCCAGGCCGTGGCCAAAGGCGCCAACGCCCAGCTGGTGGCCATTGACGCTGATGGCAATCTGAGCGAGTCCGATTGGGCGGCGCTGGATGCCGCCGATGCCATCGTCCTGGGATCGCCGACCTACATGGGTGGCGTGAGCTGGCAGTTCAAGAAGTTCGCCGACGCCTCGTCCAAGCGCTGGTTCACCCGTGCCTGGCAAGACAAGCTGTTTGCCGGTTTTTCGGTCAGCGCCAGCCTCAACGGCGACAAGGGCATGACTTTGGCCTACTTGAACACCCTGGCTTCGCAGCACGGCGGCCTGTGGATCAGCTTGGGCATGGCTCCTGCGAACGCCCTGGCTTCGACCCGCAACGACGTCAACAACCTCGGTGGCTCGGTTGGTCTGTTGGTGCAGGCTCCTTCTGACGCTGGTGCCGACAAGATCCCGCAAGGTGACGTGGACACCGCCACCAAGTTCGGCGAGCGCGTGGCGGCTGTGGCCAGCAAAGTGCAAGGCTGACAGGCCTCTCATTCGACACAAGGGGCTGCTGTGCAGCCCTTTTGACATTTTGAGGGTCAAAACGATCCCAATGTGCCCGACTCTTGCTAGCATGAAGCCATGAAAATTCTCTCCATGCTGCCCTGGGCCGACTGGCTGGCCCTCCTGAGCTTTTTTGGCCTCTGGGTGGGGTACGCCTGGTTTTCCAAGGCGCGTGGCCAGCACGAGCAAACCTTGCTGGCCACCACCAACCGCCTGAGGCATCTGTGGATGATCCAGGCCACGGCGCGCGATCCGCGCATGCTGGACGGCCTGATCACGCAGAATCTATCAGCCACCCCTTCGTTTTTTTCGTCCACCAGCATCATCATCATCGGCGGTCTGTTTGCCCTGTTGGGCACGACCGACAAGGCCGCTGAACTGGTGCGGGAAATCCCTTTTGCCCAACAGACCCCGCTGCTGGTGTTCGAGTTCAAGGTGCTGGTGCTGATAGGCATATTTGTCTACGCCTTTTTCCGTTTTTCGTGGTCGATGCGGCAGTACACATTTGTGGGGCTGGTCATCGGTGCCATGCCGCCACCCGAGGAGTTCGCCTCCGGCCGTCAAGACCGCCAGGCCGTTGCCGAACGGGCTGGTCACTTGGTGGGGGCGGCCGCTGAAACTTTCAACGACGGGCTGCGTGCGTACTACTTTTCATTTGCAGCCATGGCCTGGTTTTTTTCGCCCTTGGCACTGGTCATTGCGACGGCTTTGGTGGTCATGATTCTTTACGGACGCGAATTCAAGTCGGAAGTGCTGCACGTTCTCCGGGATTGAAGGGCCAGGCGCCTAAAATCCCTTCATGTTTGTCCACCTTCGCCTCCACACCGAGTTTTCCATCGTCGATGCCACCTGCCGCATCGACGACGTCGTCAAAAGTGCAGCGAAAGACGGACAACCTGCTCTGGCCATCACCGACCTGAACAACCTGTTCGGTGGCGTCAAGTTTTACAAGGAAGGCAGGGGCAAGGGCGTCAAACCCCTTTTGGGCAGCGAAGTTCAAATCGAAGGCTTGGCCGGCGACCCGACCCAGACTTCGCGCATGATCCTGCTGGTGCAGAGCAAACAGGGCTATTTGAACCTGTGCGAGTTGCTGGCGCGTGGCTGGACACAGAACGTGATCAAGGCCCAGCCGGTCATCCGACTCGAATGGCTGCAAGAACTCTCCGAGGGCTTGATCCTCCTGTCTGGGGCGCAGGCGGGTGCTGTGGGGCAGGCGCTGGTGCAGGGTGATCCTGACAAGGCCGCCGATCTGGCGCTCAAGCTCGCATCGATTTTCCCGCACCGCTTTTATCTGGAACTGCAGCGCGCTGGCCGGCCCGAGGATGAGCCGCATGTGCAGGCCGCCGTGCAGCTGGCAGCGCGCCTGCACCTGCCGGTGGTGGCAACGCACCCTGTGCAGTTCCTGACGGCCGAAGACTACGAGTCGCACGAGGCCCGCGTGTGCATCTCCGAAGGCGAAATTCTGGCCAATCCGCGTCGGGCGCGCCGTTTCACGCGCGAGCAGTACTTCAAGTCGGCCGCCGAGATGCAGACCTTGTTTGCCGACTTGCCCAGCGCCGTGGCCAATACGCTGGAAATCGCCCGGCGCTGCAGCCTGACGCTGGTGCTGGGTAAACCGCAGCTGCCCAACTTTCCGATCCCGCCGGTCAATGGCGAGATCCTGTCGGTCGAGGACTATTTCCGCCATGTCTCCCACGAGGGCCTGAAGGAGCGTCTGCTTCACCTCTACCCCAACGAGGCCGAACGTGAAGCCCAGCGCCCGCGTTATGTGGAGCGGTTGGAGTTCGAGCTCAACACCATCCTCAAGATGGGGTTCCCCGGCTATTTCCTGATCGTGGGTGACTTCATCCAGTGGGCCAAGAACAACGGCTGCCCCGTCGGCCCGGGCCGTGGTTCAGGCGCCGGTTCGCTGGTGGCCTATGCGCTCAAGATCACCGATCTGGACCCGCTGCAGTACAACCTGCTGTTCGAACGTTTCCTGAACCCGGAACGGGTGTCGATGCCCGACTTTGACATCGATTTTTGCCAGACCAACCGCGACCGCGTGATCGAGTACGTCAAGGAAAAGTACGGTCGCGATGCGGTCAGTCAGATCGCCACCTTTGGCACCATGGCCGCGCGCGCGGCGATCCGTGACGTGGGCCGGGTGATGGACCTGAGCTACACGTTCTGCGATGGCATCAGCAAACTGATTCCGAACAAGCCGGGCATGTCGGTCACGCTGCAGTACCCGCCCAACCCCAAGAAAGAGGGTGACAAGAACAACTACGCCATCGAGATGGAACCGATGCTGGCCGAGCGCATCGCGCGCGAGGAAGACGTCAAGAACCTGATCGAGATGGCGCAAAGCCTGGAGGGCATGACCCGCAACGTTGGCATGCACGCCGGCGGTGTGCTGATTGCGCCCGGCAAGCTCACCGATTTCTGCCCGCTTTACCAGCAACCGGGCAGCGATTCGGCCGTGAGCCAGTACGACAAGGACGATGTGGAAGCGGCCGGTCTGGTCAAGTTCGACTTCTTGGGTCTGGCCACACTGACCATCCTGGAGATTGCGCGTGAGTTCATCATCAAGCGCCACAAGGGCCAGGAGAACTTCGCCTTCGAGAATATTCCGCTCGACGATGGCCCGACCTACAAGCTGTTTCAGGATGGCAAGACCGAAGCCGTGTTCCAGTTTGAAAGCCGCGGCATGCAAGGCATGCTGCGCGATGCCAAACCGACCCGCCTGGAAGACCTGATCGCCCTGAACGCGCTGTACCGCCCGGGCCCGATGGATCTGATCCCCAGCTTTGTGGCCCGCAAGCACGGACGCGAGGAAGTGGTTTACCCGCACCCGGCGGTGGCCGAGATGCTGTCCGAGACCTACGGCATCATGGTCTACCAGGAGCAGGTGATGCAGACGGCGCAGATCCTGGGCGGTTACTCGCTCGGCGGCGCCGACCTGCTGCGCCGGGCCATGGGCAAGAAGAAGGCCGAAGAAATGGCCGAGCACCGCGAGAAGTTCCGCGCCGGGGCGCTCGCCACGCACAACATCCCGCAGGACCAGGCCGACGAGGTCTTTGACCTGATGGAAAAATTTGCGGGTTACGGCTTCAACAAGTCGCACGCCGCCGCTTATTCCCTGCTGGCCTACCACACGGGCTGGCTCAAGGTTCACTACACGGCCGAGTTCTTCTGCGCCAACATGACGGTGGAAATGGACGACACCGACAAGCTCAAGGTGTTGTACGAAGACGCGCTCAAGTTCGGCATCACCTTCGATCCACCGGACGTCAACCGCGGCAACTACCGCTTCGAGCCGGTCACCGACAAGGTCATCCGCTACGGTCTTGGGGCCATCAAGGGCACCGGTCAGCAGGCCATCGAAGCCATCGTCGCTGCGCGCCAGGAGGGCGGCCCCTTCAGCAGCTTGTTTGATTTTTGCGTGCGGGTGGACCGCAGCCGCCTGAACAAACGCACCGTGGAGGCCCTGATCAAGGCCGGCGCCTTTGACTCGCTGCACATGAACCGCGCATCCCTTGCGGCCAGCATCGACAAGGCCTTCGAATTTGCCAATGCCACTGCAGCCAACGCCAACCAGGGTGGCCTCTTCGACATGCTGGGCGACGATTCGCACGGCTCGAGCACGCAGGAGCCCGACCTGGAAGATGTGCTGCCCTGGGGCATCAAGGAGCGCCTGACTTTCGAGAAGACGGCGGTGGGCTTTTATTTGTCCGGTCACCTTTTCGATGCGGTCGAGCGCGAGGTGCGCCAGTTCGTGCGCCGCAAGATCGACGACCTGATCGACAGCCGCGAGCCGCAGCTGATCGCCGGCATCGTGAGCGATATGCGCATCATCAACGGCCAGCGGGGCAAAGTGGCGATCTTCAAGCTTGACGACAAGTCGGCTGTGCTGGAAGCCACCGCGGACGAAGGTCTGATCAATTCGGCGCGCCACGCGCTCAAGGACGATGAGCTGATCATCGTGATGGCCAAGATGCAGATGGACCGTTTTTCGGGCGGTTTCCGGCTCAAGATCGAGCAAATCTGGGACCTGGGAGCCGCGCGCTGCCGCTTCGGAAAATTTCTGAGGGTGGCGGTCAATGGGCATGCGCCTGACATCGAGCGCCTCGTGCGTGAGTTCCCCCCGCAGCGCGAGCATACCGAGCACGGTGAACTCGTCAAAGGCTTGGCAGTGCGTCTGTCACTGCAGCGGCGTGCAGGCGACCTGGCCGCCAAAGCCGAGCTGGCGCTGGGTGAGCGGGCACGCTTTTTCCCGTCGGATGCCGCACTGGCCAGCTGGATGGCACAGGCTGATCAGGGCCAGGCGCAGATCGTCTACGAGGACAACGGCCAGAACATCGTGGCAGTTCGCACCGTGGCGATGTAAGCCTGCCTCAGTCCAGCGGTCTGAACCCCAGCACGATCACTGGCGGCACGCGGCCATCGGTGTCGCGTGGCAGCACTTCGGTCTTGTCGATGGCGCGCAGCACGGCATCGTCCCAGGCCTTGTTGCCGCTGGACTGCACGATGCGGCGGCTCAGGATGGTGCCGTCGGCGCCCACCTTGACCTCGATCTCGGCACGCGGGTTGCCGACCACATCGCCGGGGTAGATGATGTTGGGCTTGATGCGGGCCACCAGACGTCCGGCGTAGCTGGCCGAGGGGCCGGATGACTTGAGCGCCGTGCCGGTGCTGTTGTCCCCTCCAGTGGCACCGGCCAACCCCTGCATGCGTTTGAGATTTTCTTTGCGCAAGGCTTCGGCGCGTGCCGCATCGGCTTTCTCTTTCGCTTCATCGGCTTTGCGCTTGTCGGCCTCAGCCTTCTTCTTCTCGCGCTCTTTTTCCTCGCGGGCCTTTTCTTCCCTGGCCTTTTGCTCTTTGGCTTTTTCTTCCTTGAGCTTCTTCTCTTTATCGGCTTTTTCTTTTTCGAGCTTTTCCTTGCGCAGCTTCTCGGCCTTCTCCTTTTCGAGGGCCTTTTTCTTTTCTTCTTCCTTCTGCTTTTTCAGTGCGATTTCGGCGTCGTGCTTTTGCACTTCCGGATCGGGCTGGGGGGCAGGGCGTGGGGCTGGCTTGGGCGGTTCGGGTTTGACCGGTTCAGGTTTGGGCTCCGGTTCAGGTGGCGGCGTGGGCTCGGGTTCGACCAGACGCGGGGCTGCCTGCTGGGGCACGGCAGACCACAGTTCGGCTTCGGCAGTCACCACCTGTTCCTGCGTGGTCCAGCGGGTAACCAGACCCAGCGCAACAAACAGCAGCACATGGGCGGCTGCCGCCATCGCGAAGGAACGTCCCCGCGCCGGCTCGGGCGGCGGGGCGAATTCGGCCTGGTAAGTCGCGCTCTGGTTCAAACCCACACTCCGTTCAGCGCGCGGTTCATGGTGCCAGCTGGACCGACAGGCCCACGCGCTGGATGCCGGCGCGCTGCAGGGTGTCCATAACTTTGACCACGTTCTCGTACTTGACGTTGCGGTCGGCGCTGATCACCACGGCGGTGCTGCCTTCGGTGCCTTGTGCGTTTTTCACGGCCTCGGCCACGCCACCGATCATCAGCTTGCTGGTCTTGCCGTCGCTGATGAGTTCAAGGCTTTCGTCCTTCTGGATCACCACTTGCAGCACCTTGTCGGGTTGCTTGTTAGCCTTGCCCACGCTGGGCAGGTCGATCAGGCTGGGCGTGATCATGGGCGCGGTGACCATGAAGATGATCAGCAGTACCAGCATCACGTCGATGAAGGGCACCATATTGATGTCGTTGACGGCCCGACGGCCGCGTCCCCGGTGGGCTACGCCTGGCATGTGTCGTACTCCCGGTCAGTGGCCCGATGCAGAACCGCCCGAGCCCAGGCTGCGCTGCAGGATGTTAGAGAACTCTTCGATGAAGGTCTCCAGCTTGATGGCCACGCGGTCGATGTCACGCGCAAATCGGTTGTAGGCAACCACGGCAGGGATGGCGGCGAACAGACCGATGGCGGTGGCCACCAGCGCTTCGGCAATGCCGGGAGCCACGGTGGCCAGTGTCACCTGCTGCAGGCTGGCCAAGCCGGTGAAGGCGTGCATGATGCCCCACACCGTGCCGAACAGGCCCACATAAGGCGACACCGAACCGACCGAGGCCAGAAAGGCCAATTGCGATTCGGCGGCGTCCATCTCGCGCTGGAAGCTGGCGCGCATGGCGCGGCGGGCGCCATCCAGCAGGGTGCCGGCGTCGGAGATGCGGCGCTCGCGCAGCTTCTGGTATTCGCGCATGCCGCTGGCAAAAATGCGTTCCATCGGTCCGGACAGTTTGGCGTTCTGGGTGGCTGCGTTGAAAAGTTCGTTGAGGCTGGTGCCCGACCAGAAGACGCGCTCGAACTCCTCATTGAGGTTCTGGATGCGCTTGATGGCGGTGATCTTGCGGATGATCGCGGCCCAGCTGGCCACTGAAATGGACAGCAGGATGGCCATGACGATCTGGACCACGAAGCTGGCATGCAGCACCAGCGAGACGATGGACATGTCGTTGTTCATGACTGGAGTTTCTCGAGGATGGCGGCCGGGATGCGACCGGGTTTGAGGGAGGCGGCATCGACCCAGCCGATACGGATCGTGCCTTCGGCCAGCAGGGGGTCGCTCTGGCCAGGCATCGTGTTTTCGCCGCGCAGCAGTACCTGCTGGGCGATCGTCAGGCTCACGCGGCCGGCTTCTGCCACGCGTGCGGTCACCCACAGCGCATCGTCCAGACGGGCAGGGCGATGGTATTTGACGGCGGTTTCGCTGACCACGAACATGCCGCCGACCTGCTCTCGCAGCACCTGCTGGTTGAAGCCCAGGGCGCGCAGCCATTCGGTGCGGCCGCGCTCCATGAACTTCAGGTAGTTGGCATAGAACACGATGCCGCCGGCATCTGTGTCTTCCCAGTAGACGCGCAGCGGAAAGCCGAAGGGTGTGGTGCTCATGGGTTCAACCAGGCCTTCAGGCGTTCGATGGCCGTTTGCAGCTCGACCATCGAGTTGGCGGTGGAAAAACGGACAAAGTGTGCGGTTTCAAAGGTGCCGAAATCGCGCCCAGGCGTGATCGCCACATGGGCTTGGTGCAAGGCGGCGTGGGCGAAGTCCCAGCTGTCCTTCAGGCCCAGTTTGGCGCAGGCGGCACTGCAGTCGGCCCAGGCGTAAAAAGCGCCGTCGGGCATGACCGGCACCGTCAGGCCCAGGGCGTTCAGGGCCGGGATGAACCAGTCACGGCGGGCCTTGAATTCGGCACGGCGCTGCTCGTACAGCGCTAGGCTCTCGGGCTCAAAGCAGGCCAGCGCCGCTTGTTGTGACACGGTACTGGCGCAGATGAACAGGTTTTGCGCCAGGCGCTCGACCACATCGACCAGCGCCTCGGGCACCACCAGCCAGCCCAGGCGCCAGCCAGTCATGTTGAAGTACTTGCTGAAGCTGTTGATGCTGATGATGTCGTCGCTGATGGCCAGCGCAGTCTGACCGTAAGCATCATCGTGGCTCAGGCCGAGGTAGATCTCATCGATCAGTGTGATGCCACCGCGCGCGCTCACCACTTCGTGGATGCGGCGCAGCTCGGCCGGATCGATCGAGGTGCCGGTCGGGTTGGAGGGCGATGCCAGCAGCACGCCACGCGTCTTCGGTCCCCAGGCAGCTTGGACTTTTGCGCTGCTCAGCTGAAAGCGCTCCTCGGCGGTGGTTGGCACCAGCACGGCTGTGCCCTCGGCAGCGCTCACGAAATGACGGTTGCAGGGGTAGCTCGGGTCGGGCATCAGCACTTCGTCGCCCTGCTCAATCAGGGCCAGGCAGGCCAGGTGTAGAGCGGCCGAGGCGCCAGCGGTGGCGACAATGCGTCGGGCTGGCACCTGTACGCCAAAGCGCTGTGCGTACCAGCCGCTGATCGCCTGGCGCAAGGCATCGGTGCCCAGCGCTTGTGTGTACTGCGTCTGCCCCTGCTGGATGCACTGGTCTGCGGCCTGCCGGACGAGAGGCGGAGCGGTGAAGTCGGGCTCACCAATGTTCAGGAAGATCACCGGGCGGTCGGTGTGCGCGACCTCGCGCGCCAGGGCGGAGGCCGCCTTGGCCACTTCCATCACATAAAAGGGTTCGATGCGCTGTGCGCGCCGGGCAATCCGCATGGTGCGCAGGCTCAGTCGCGGGCTTTGCCGGCGCTGCGGTCGGCTTCGACCTCGGCGGCGCGCAGCAGCGGGGCGACACCGCTGAGCACGGCGTTCACATACTTGTGGCCGTCGGTGCCTCCAAAGTCCTTGGCCAGCTCGATGCACTCGTTGAGCACCACGCGCCATGGCACGTCCAGGCAATGCTGCAACTCGTACACGCCGATCCACATGCAGGCGTGCTCGATGGGCGAGATCTCGCCCATGGGCCGGTCCAGACGCGGCGCGATCAGGGCGTCGATGTCGGCGACCTGTTCAATGCATCCGTAGAGCAGGGCGTCGTAGTGCGCAATGTCGGCCTTGTGAAAACCCGACAGGTCACGCGTGAACACGTCGATGTCGCTGGCCTCGTTCTGGCCCACCAGATGCTGGTAGAGCGCCTGCAAGGCGAACTCGCGCGAGCGGCTGCGCGCCGGCTTGGACGCTGACTTGCGCGTGCCCGGGGCCTTGGGGGTGGCTTCGCTCATGCCTGCCCCTCGCCATCCACGAGTTCGGCCAGGTCGGCCGACAAGTCGTCCAGCAGGCAGGCCATTTCGACGGCCACGCGAGCAGCATCACGGCCTTTTTCGTGCTGGCGTGCCACAGCCTGTTCCAGGTTCTCGGTGGTCAGCACCGCGTTGGCGATCGGGATGTGGTAGTCCAGACCCACACGGGTGACGCCTGCGCCGGACTCGTTGGCCACCAGTTCAAAGTGGTAGGTCTCGCCGCGGATGATGCAACCCAGTGCGATCAGGGCGTCGTATTCGGCGCGCTCGGCCATGGCCTGAAGGGCCAGCGGCACTTCGAGGGCGCCGGGCACAAACACATGGTCGATGTTTTGCACGCCCATGTCTTTGAGTTCGGCGATGCAGGCCTCGGCCAGTGCGTTGGTGATGTCTTCATTGAAGCGGGCCTGCACGATGCCGATGTGCAGGTGCTGACCGTCGAGTTGGCCGGCCTGGCCTTTGTTGGCGTCTTTCATGTCGATCAGTTCTCTGTTTTGGGGATGTAGCCGGTGATTTCGAGGCCATAGCCGGTCATGCTGGGCATGCGGCGCGGGTTGCCCATGAGCTTCATTTTGTGCACACCGCACAGGCGCAGGATTTGCGCGCCGATGCCGTAGGTGCGCAGGTCCATGCGGCCGCGCTCGGGCGCCTGCGCGGGGCGGGCGCTGCCCTCAAACTGGGCCAGCAGTTGCGCGGCAGATTCGCCGCAGTTGAGCAGCACAGCGACACCCTGGCCCTGCTCATGGATGTAGTGCAGGCTGGTGTCCAAACTCCAGGAGTGCATGGAGCGGTGGAGTTCGAGTGCGTCCAGCACCGACAGCGGCTCATGCACGCGCACCGGCACTTCGGCGTCCTGGCCCCACTGGCCTTTGACCAGCGCCAGATGCACCGACTGGCTGGGCTTGTCACGGAAGGCGTGCACGGTGAAGTCGCCGTGCGCGGTGCGGATGTCACGGCTGCCGATGCGTTCCACCAGCGATTCGTTGCGGCTGCGGTACTCGATCAGGTCGGCGATCGTGCCGATCTTGAGGCCGTGCTCTGCCGCAAACAGCTGCAAATCGGGCAGACGGGCCATGGTGCCGTCGTCCTTCATGATCTCGCAGATCACCGAGGATGGCGAGCAGCCGGCCATGGCGGCCAGGTCGCAGCCGGCTTCGGTGTGGCCGGCGCGCATGAGCACGCCGCCGTCCACGGCCTGCAGCGGGAAGATGTGGCCGGGCTGCACCAGGTCGGTCGGCTGGCTGTTTCTGTCCACGGCCACCTGCACGGTGCGGGCGCGGTCGGCGGCCGAAATGCCGGTGGTCACGCCCTCGGCCGCCTCGATGGAGACGGTGAATGCCGTGCTGTAGACGGTGCCGTTGCGCGCGGCCATGGGCGGCAGCTTGAGGAATTCGCAACGCTCGCGTGTGAGCGTCAGGCAGATCAGGCCGCGACCAAAGCGGGCCATGAAGTTGATGGCTTCAGGCGTGACATGGTCGGAGGCCAGCACCAGATCGCCTTCGTTTTCACGGTCTTCCTCGTCCACGAGGATGACCATGCGGCCGGCCTTGATCTCGGCGACGATGTCCTCGACCGGCGAGATGGCCACGGGTTGCAGGGAGGTGGTCATGCCTTGTCTTTCAGGTTGAGGCCTGCGCTGAGCATGCGCTCCACATAGCGGGCCACGGTGTCGATTTCGAGGTTCACACGGCTGCCCGCTTTGAGGCTGCCGAGCGCGGTGTTTTGCACAGTGTGCGGGATCAGGTTGATGCTGACCTCGCAGCCCTCTGCCAGATCGCTCACCTTGTTGACGGTGAGGCTGACGCCATTGATGGTGATCGAGCCTTTGTAGGCCAGGTACTTGCCCAGTGCTGGCGGGGCCAGCACGCACAACTCCCAGCTCTCGCCCACTTGCCCGAAGCGGCTGACGGTGCCCACGCCATCAACATGGCCCGAGACGATGTGGCCACCCAGACGGTCGTGGGCGCGAAGCGCTTTTTCGAGGTTGATGGGGCCAGGCTGGTCCAGACCCGAGGTCTTGTCCAGCGATTCGGCAGAAATGTCGATCGTAAACTGACGTGAGGCGGGGTCAAACGTGGTGACGGTCATGCAGGCGCCGTTGAGGGCGATGCTGTCGCCCAGGCCCACGTCGTCGAGGTAGCCGGCGGGCGCCTCGATGGTCAGGCGCTTGCCGTGCTGTAAAGAGCTACCCAGGTCGTGGAGGGCGACGATTCGCCCCACGCCGGTGATGATTCCGGTGAACATCCAGCTATTTTCGCAGGGAATGGCCCCCGGACTGGCCGGTGAACCGAAAAAACCATGGCCGATTGCAAAACCGGATACCCCGCTTCAGGGTTAACCAAGAGGCAGTTGGCCACCGTGCCCGCCTAGAATCTGCTGCAGTGCAGCAACTTCAGGGTTGCATTTTCCGGAGTGATGACACGTGACCGCCTCCACGACCCAAGCTACAACAACTTCCCCCAGGGTGATCAAGAAATACCCGAACCGCCGTCTGTACGACACGCAGGCGTCGGCTTACATCACCTTGGCCGAGATCAAGCAGCTGGTGATGAAAAACGAGCCGCTGATGGTGCGTGACGCCAAGACTGCAGAGGACCTGACGCGCTCGATCCTCCTGCAGATCATCCTTGAAGAGGAGGCCGCAGGTGCTCCCATGTTCAGCGAGGCTTTGTTGACCAACCTGATCCGCTTCTATGGTCATGCCATGCAGGGCTATATGGGGCCGTTTCTGGAGCAACAAATGCAGATGCTTGCCGATTGGCAGTCGCGCCTTGGTGAACAGGCCAAACCGCTCACGCCTGAAGTGTGGAGCCAGTTCATGCAGCAGTGGCCCTCGCAGTTTCTGGGGGGGGTGCTTCAGCCCTCGGCCAACGTGATGGGGCAGATACAGGAGCAGATGCAGAAAAACACAGAGCAGATGCTGGGTGTGTTCGGCCTGAAGACCTGAGCTGCGCCTCGCCTGCCGGTTCTCGGGGACAATCGGGGGCATGACCGAGACCACCAATGCATCCGAAACCCCCAAAGTGGGGTTTGTCAGCCTGGGTTGCCCCAAAGCGCTGACCGATTCCGAACTCATCCTCACGCAGCTGAGCGCTGAGGGTTACCAAACCTCCAAAACTTTTCAGGGCGCCGATCTGGTGATCGTCAACACCTGTGGCTTCATTGACGATGCCGTCAAGGAAAGTCTGGACACGATTGCCGAAGCGCTGGCTGAAAACGGCAAAGTGATCGTGACCGGCTGTCTGGGTGCCAAAACCGGCGACAGTGGGGCCAATCTGGTGCTCGAAACGCACCCCAGCGTGCTGGCCGTGACCGGCCCGCATGCCACGCAGGAAGTCATGGACGCCGTGCACACCCACCTGCCCAAGCCGCACGACCCGTTTCTGGATTTGGTGCCGGGCGCCTTTGGCGAGGCTGGTCTCAAACTGACGCCCAAACACTATGCCTACCTGAAGATCAGCGAGGGCTGCAACCACCGCTGCACCTTCTGCATCATTCCCTCCATGCGTGGCGATCTGGTGTCGCGCCCGATTGGCGATGTGCTCAAGGAGGCCAAAGCCCTGTTCGAGGGCGGCGTCAAGGAGTTGCTGGTCATCAGTCAGGACACCTCGGCCTATGGTGTGGATGTGAAGTACCGCACTGGCTTCTGGGACGGTAAGCCGGTCAAGACCCGTATGCTGGAGTTGGTGCAGGCGCTGGGCGAGATGGCCCGTGCACACGACGCGTGGGTGCGTTTGCATTATGTGTACCCGTACCCGAGCGTGGACGACATCATTCCGCTGATGGCCGAGGGCCTGGTGTTGCCGTACCTGGATGTGCCTTTCCAGCACAGCCATCCCGATGTGCTCAAGCGCATGAAACGCCCGGCCAGCGGCGAGAAGAACCTGGAGCGCATCCAGCGCTGGCGCGAGATTTGTCCGGATCTGGTGATCCGCAGCACCTTCATCGCAGGCTTCCCGGGCGAGACCGAAGAAGAATTTGAGCACTTGCTCGACTTTTTGCGGGTGGCCGAAATCGACCGTGCCGGCTGTTTTGCCTATAGCCCTGTCAAAGGCGCCGAGGCGAATGAACTGCCGGGCATGCTGCCTGAAGCCGTGCGCGAAGAGCGTCGTTCGCGTTTCATGGCGGTAGCCGAGGAGGTGTCGATTGCACGCCTGCACAAGCGTGTGGGCGCCAGCATGCAGGTGCTGGTGGATTCGGCTCCGGCCATGGGGCGCCGGGGCGGGGTGGGGCGCAGTTATGCCGATGCGCCAGAGATCGATGGCACCGTTCGCTTGTTGCCGCCCGAAAAAGTCAGCAAAACGCTCAAAGTGGGTGAATTCACGCGCGCGCGCATCGTGGGCGTGGAAGGTCACGATCTGGTGGCCGTGCCGGTCTGACTTGCGTCCGCCGCATCTCCATCAGATTTGGGGCGCTGCAATGAAAAAAGCCGATGCGTTTGCATCGGCTTTTTGTGTTGTTGGTGCCCAGGAGAGGACTCGAACCTCCACGCCTCGCAGCGCTAGTACCTGAAACTAGTGCGTCTACCAATTCCGCCACCTGGGCATCTCAGGAAGCTCGTATTCTACAAGAAGAATTCGGTGGTTCTGGAACGGACAAAGAAAAGATATGCATAAAACAAAAAAGCCGATGAACAGTTTTTCATCGGCTTTTTGCGTCATCTTATTTAGATAAGATTGGTGCCCAGGAGAGGACTCGAACCTCCACGCCTCGCAGCGCTAGTACCTGAAACTAGTGCGTCTACCAATTCCGCCACCTGGGCATTTCAGGAAACAAGGATTATATATCAAAAAACTGACTCCAACCAGCGGGATGCTGGAAGAAATCGAAGGGCAGATCCAGGGGCACCGCGATGGTCACGGCTTTCTCGTGCGTGATGACGGCGAACCAGATATCTTCCTGCCTTCCAACGAAATGCGCGCGGTGCTGCACAAGGACCGTGTCAAAGTGCGGGTGGTGCGCTTCGACCGCAAGGGCCGGCCTGAAGGGCGTGTGGTTGAAATACTGGAGCGGCCAGAGCAACCCATCATCGGTCGTTTGCTTCAGGAAAGCGGCATCTGGCTGGTAGCGCCAGAAGACAAGCGTTACGGCCAGGATGTGCTGATCCCCAAAGGGGCGACCGGATCGGCCAAACCTGGACAGGTGGTGGTGGTCGAGTTGACGGAGCCGCCGGCCTTGTACGGCCAACCCGTCGGGCGAGTGGTCGAAGTGCTGGGCGAGATCGATGACCCTGGCATGGAAATCGAAATTGCCGTGCGCAAGTACAGCGTGCCGCATCAGTTTTCAGACGAATGCCTGGAGCAGGCCAAAGCCCTGCCCGACAAGGTCAAGGCGCAAGACCGCAAGGGCCGTGTCGATTTGCGCGATGTGCCATTGGTTACCATCGACGGTGAAGACGCGCGCGACTTTGACGATGCTGTGTATTGCTTGCCTGCCAAGGTCGGGCGCGGCAAGGGCTGGCGACTCTTGGTGGCGATCGCGGATGTGAGTCACTATGTGCAGACCGGCAGCGCCATCGACATCGATGCCTACGATCGCGCCACCAGCGTGTACTTCCCGCGCCGTGTCATTCCGATGCTGCCGGAAAAACTCTCCAACGGCCTGTGCTCGCTCAACCCCGATGTGGACCGCCTGTGCATGGTCTGTGACATGTTGGTCACGGCAAAGGGCGATGTTCACGCTTACCAGTTTTATCCGGCGGTGATGCACAGCCATGCACGATTCACCTACACTGAGGTGGCTGCCATTTTGGCCAACACGCGCGGGCCGGAAGCCACGCGCCGCAAGGATCGGGTGCAGGACCTGATTCACCTGCACGATGTGTACCGCGCCTTGCTGGCTTCGCGGCAGGTGCGAGGTGCGGTGGACTTTGAAACTACCGAGACCCAGATCGTGTGTGACGAAAGCGGCCGCATTGAAAAAATTGTGCCGCGTGTGCGTAACGACGCGCACAAGCTGATTGAAGAAGCCATGCTGGCCGCCAACGTGTGCAGTGCCGACTTCATCCAGCAGGGGCAACATCCCGGCCTGTTCCGGGTGCACGAGGGGCCGACGCCAGAGAAAAAGGACATTCTGCGCAATTACCTCAAGGCGTTGGGCATTGGTATGGGTTTGAGCGACGATCCGCACACATCCGAATTCCAGAAAATTGCACAGGCCACCAAGGATCGTCCGGACGCCCAGCAGATTCACACCATGCTGCTGCGGTCCATGCAGCAGGCCATCTACACGCCAGTCAACAGCGGACACTTTGGTCTGGCCTACGAGGCTTATACCCACTTCACCAGCCCGATCCGGCGCTACCCGGACCTGCTGGTGCACCGCGTCATCAAGTCGATTCTGGAAGGCAGAAAATACGAACTGCCCGCTTTGCCTACGCCCGGCGAAGCCCATGCCAAGCTCAGCAAGCGCCTGCAAAAGAACAAGCCAGGGCAGGGCGGGCGTGCCGCCAGTCTGCCTAAAGTGCGCATGTCGGTAGCCGAGCAGTTGGCTTGGGAGGCGGCCGGTCTGCACTGCAGCGCCAACGAGCGCCGAGCTGACGAGGCCAGCCGCGACGTGGAAGCCTGGCTCAAATGCAAGTACATGCGTGAGCATCTGGGCGAGGAATATTCTGGTCTGGTGACGGCCGTGACGGGCTTTGGCCTGTTCGTCACGCTTGACAGCCTCTATGTGGAAGGCCTGGTGCACATTACCGAGCTCGGAGGGGAGTATTTCCGTTTCGACGAGGCGCGCCAGGAATTGCGCGGAGAACGCACTGGCATCCGCTACGCGATTGGAACGCGAGTGCAGGTGCAGGTCAGTCGTGTGGACCTGGACGGTCGCAAGATCGATTTCCGTCTGGTCCACCCAGGCGATGAATTGGTGTCGCGTGCGATGCGTGACAAGAGCCCGGCGGAAACGAGCCCTCGATCCAATGATCGCAAAAGCAGGGCTAAGACTTCCGCGTCCGGTACACGTCCATTACCGGGTGAAAGCGCTCGTTCACCGATTCAAGCTCTAAAGGCCTCGGTGAAAAATGCCTCGGCCAAAAAGAAGGGCAAATCGGCGCGCAAGTCCAGGCGGTGACAGGCGTCAGGCACCAACTCGCGCATCATCGCGCACCCGCTTTCACACACAAAAATAGAGGAGACAATTTTCATGACGGATTCATCGCGCATCGCACTGGTCACCGGCGCAGGCTCTGGTGTTGGAAAGGCGGCCGCACTGGCTTTGCTAGCTGCAGGCTGGCGGGTTGCGCTGGCAGGTCGCCGGTCTGAGCCTCTGCAGGAAGTGGCCGAGGCCAGCGGGGTGGGGCCTGACCGTTACCTCGTTGTACCCGGTGATGTGTCGAACGAGCAGGCCGTGCAGGCCATGTTCGCCAATGTGGTCTCGCATTTCGGACGTCTGGACCTGCTGTTCAACAACGCAGGGGTCAATGCGCCCGGTGTACCGTTGGAAGAACTGTCTCTCGACCAGTGGCGGAATGTGGTGGACATCAACCTGACGGGCATGTTCCTGTGCATTCGCGAAGCGTTTCGCGTCATGAAGGCGCAGACGCCACGGGGTGGCCGCATCATCAACAACGGCTCGATTTCGGCCACCACCCCGCGCCCCAACTCGATCGCCTACACGGCGACCAAGCACGCGGTCTCGGGTCTGACCAAGACCGCCTCGCTGGACGGGCGCAAGCACGACATCGCGGTGGGTCAGATCGACATCGGCAATGCCGCGACCGACATGGCCATGCGCATGGCCAAGGGCGTGCTGCAGGCGAACGGTGAAATCGCAGTCGAACCGCTGATGGACGTGAACATCGTGGGCCAGTCCATCGTCTACATGGCCAGCCTGCCGCTGGAGGCCAACGTGATGTTCCACACGGTCATGGCCACCAAGATGCCTTTTGCCGGCCGCGGCTGAAGCGTCTCGGTTTCTTTCAGCGCAGCCGCTCGGCCAGCCGGCTGGCCGTCAGCGCCAGGCCGACAGGCCAGGCGTCGGCAGCAGCGCCGTGCGCCCAGACTGCGTCACAGGCAGCCTGCCAGGCGTTGCCACTTGCGGCCAGCCGGGCGCCGGTGAGGCCTGCCAATACATCTCCGGTACCGCCCACGGCCAGCAGTCCGTTGCCGGTGGTGTTGATGCGCGGGGTCTGCCCTGGCGCGGCGATCACCGTGCCCGAACCCTTGAGCACTGCACAGCAGTCAAAGCGCAGTGCCAGTTGACTGGCCGCTTGCAGCCGGTTTGCCTGCACCTGTGCGGTGCTGCAGCCCAGCAAACGCGCAGCCTCCAGTGGGTGCGGAGTGAGCACCGTGGCCTGGCAGTGCAGCGCGCGTTGCGTCAACAGGCCTTGCAGCCACGGGTTCTGTGCTACGTGGTTGAGTGCATCCGCATCCAGCACCAGCCGCGCACTTTGCTGAAGCATCCGGCCCAGGTGGGCAGCGATCGCCTGTCCGCCGCCGCAGCCAGCCACCACGGTCAGCCTTGGCAGGTCCAAGGCCTGCAGGTCGCGGCGCATCAGATCAGGTGCCAGTTCTGGCGTTTGGGGGCCGAGCAGGCAAAGCATCACTCGGCCGGCGCCGCCATGCAGGGCGGCCTGGGCTGACAGTACGGCGGCGCCCGCCATGCCTGCGCTGTCTGACGACTCGCCGCCGACAATGGCTACATCGCCGTGGCTGCCTTTGTGGCTGGCGTGCGCCCGTTCTTCGAGGTGCGCGGGTGGATTGAGTAACGCATCGGGCGCGAACCATGCGTCAGCATCAACGGGCAGACCCAGCGGGTCCACCCAGAGTGCGCCGCAGGCGTCGCGTCCGTGGCCCATGAACAGGCCGGGTTTGGCACCGAGCAAGGTCAAGGTGTGGTCTGCCCGAACCACCGCGTCCGGAGAGCCAAGGGGCTGACCGCTGTCGGCGTCCAGCCCGGTTGGGATGTCGACGGCCAGCACGGTGGCTGATGTGGCATTAAGCCATTTGATCGCCTCAAGCAGCTCGCCTTGCGGCGCACGTGTTGCACCGATCCCCAGCAGGGCGTCGACGCACAAGTCCTGTACGGTCATCTCTGGTGCGGAGCTGGGCAGTCCGTGCTGCACGGTCACGCCCGCCTGCGTGGCGCGCTGCAGGGCCCTGTGGGCGTCGGTCGGCAGGCGCGCGGGGTCACCCAGCAGGTTCAGCTGGACCGGCAGGCCCCACTGGTGCAGGTGCATGGCCGCTTCCAGCCCGTCGCCGCCGTTGTTGCCCGGTCCCGCAACGATCCAGATGCGGCGGGCATGCGGTGCCAAGGCCAGCGCCAAGCGGGCTGTGGCCAGGCCTGCCAGGTCCATCAGTGGCGTGGCGGACTCGGCCTGCAGGCGCGACTCCAGTGCACGAATGCCAGTGCGTCGCCAGACTGGCAGTGCGCTGGAGTTGGGCAGCAGGCGCAGTGTCATGTTCAGATTTTTGTGCCGCCGAGCGCGGCTTCCACTTGCAGGGCCAGTTGCAGAACCGTGTTGTCGTGCATGGCGCCATGCCAGAGCATCAGGCCCACGGGCATCTCATCGACTGTGTGGCAGGGCAGTGAAATCGCACAGCCGTCCAGAAAGTTGATGGCGCTGGGGTTGCGAAGCAGCAGGCCGTTGATGCGGAAGAACGCTTCGTCACGCTCGCTGCCCGTCGCCACTTTGGTCTTCAGAGGCGAGGTGATGGGCACCGTGGGTGAGAGCATGGCGTCCAGACCGGTCAAGGTCAGACTCATCCGCTTGATCCAGTCGGCGCGGCCCTGAAGCAGATCCATGTACTCGCAGGCTCTCATGCCTGCGCCCCGCTGGATGCGTGCAGCCACGCGCGGGTCGTAGCGCGTGCCCTCGCGTGCCAGCAACTCGCGGTGCCAGGCGTAGCTTTCGGCCGGGCTGAAGCCTCCGGTAGCGTTCAGGCTGGCCAGCTCGTCCATTGCTGGCAGATCGATCTCGGTAATGCGTGCCCCTGCAGCCGACAAGGTCTGCAGGCTGCGCTCGAAGGCTCGGGTCACGGTGTCGTCCATGTCCTCCTGAAAGTAGCGCTTGCAAATGCCGAGTCGGTAATCTTTCAGGGGCCTGCTGCCTGCAGGCACCCGGGTGCCAGAAAGGATTTCGTGCGTCAGGATGGCGTCGCGCACGCTGCGCGTCATGGCGCAGACGGTGTCAAGCGTGGGCGACAAGGGCAGAACGCCCTGGGTCGGGGTGGTGCGGGCGGTGTTCTTGAAGCCCACAATTCCGTTGAGGGCAGCCGGCACACGGATGGAGCCACCGGTGTCTGAGCCCAGCCCGATGAACGCCGCGCCCGTAGCCACCGAGACGGCGGCGCCAGAGCTGGAGCCACCGGGCACATACCCATTTTCATGCCCAAGGGCGCGGTTATGGAGGCCGTCCCAGGCGCTGGGGGTGCCATGGTGCGGGTTGTTGCCCACACCCGAAAAGGCAAATTCCACCATGTTGGTACGACCGATCAGGCCTGCGCCGGCAGCGCGCAGCCTGGCCACTGCCGGGCAGTCCTGCGTTGCCGGCGGTGCATCGGCGAGGACCACCGAGCCCGAGGCGGTGACCTGGCCCTGCACATCAAAAAGGTCCTTGATGGAGACGCTCAAACCAGCCAGCGGCATCTGTGCCATGCCGGGCGTGCTGGCTGTGCGGGTCAGATTTTCGGCAGTCAGCTGCAGAAAAACATGCTCGCAGGCCGGACTGAGGGCTATGGCCAGGCTGCGCTCGGCCTGATGGGTGGGGCTGGTCTGGCCGCTCAGAATGGCTTGGCGCGTCGTGTGCAGATCGGGCTGTGTCATGGTGCTGGGCTTGGTGGTGGGTCAGGGAAATCCCGGGTGCTATAATCCTAAGGCTCTGCGGGGCGTGTCCCATAGAGTATTCGCAAACCTGTCCCCACAAGGTGTCGCATCCGCTTCAGGGTGTGATTGTCGGACAGGATTTCAGACCCAACCTTTTGGAGCAATAACATGTCCGTTACCATGCGTGAAATGCTGGAAGCTGGTGTCCACTTCGGTCACCAAACCCGCTTCTGGAACCCCAAGATGGCCCCCTTCATTTTCGGCCATCGCAACAAGATCCACATCATCAACCTGGAAAAATCGCTTCCGATGTTCCAGGAAGCCACCAAGTTCGCCAAGCAGCTGGCGGCCAATCGCGGCACCATCCTGATGGTTGGCACCAAGCGCCAGGCCCGTGAGCTGTTGTCTGCTGAAGCCCAGCGCGCTGGCATGCCTTACGTTGACCAGCGTTGGTTGGGCGGCATGCTCACCAACTTCAAGACCGTCAAAACTTCCATCAAGCGCCTGAAAGACATGAAGGCCCAGCAGGAAGCCGGTCTGGAGAGCCTGAGCAAGAAAGAGCAGCTGATGTTCACCCGCGAGATCGAGAAGCTCGAAAAGGACATCGGTGGCATTCAGGACATGAACACGTTGCCGGACGCCATCTTCGTGATCGACGTCGGCTTCCACAAGATCGCTATCGCTGAAGCCAAGAAGCTGGGCATTCCTTTGATCGGTGTGGTGGACTCCAACCACTCGCCCGAAGGCATCGACTACGTGATTCCCGGCAACGACGACTCCGCCAAGGCTGTTGCCCTGTATGCCCGTGGCATCGCTGACGCGATTCTCGAAGGCCGTGCCAACGCCGTCGCCGATGTGGCCAAGGCTGTGGCTGCTGAAGGTTCCGACGAATTCGTCGAAGTTTCGGCCTGAGCCCCTCGGACTCGGTGAAAGGGGCTTGATGAGCCCCTTTTTTTCAACCTGATTTTTGAATTTGTAGACGGAGAATTTCAAATGGCAGCAATCACCGCAAGCATGGTCGCCGAACTGCGCGCGAAGACCGACGCCCCGATGATGGAGTGCAAAAAGGCTCTGACCGAAGCCGATGGCGACATGGCCAAGGCTGAAGAGATCCTGCGCGTCAAGCTGGGCACCAAGGCTGGCAAAGCCGCCTCCCGCGTGACCGCTGAAGGCGTGGTCGCCAGCTTCGTGGAAGGCACCACCGGTGCCATGATCGAAGTCAACTGCGAAACCGACTTCGTGACCAAGAACGACAGCTTCCTGGCTCTGGCCAAGGCCGCTGCCGAGCTGGTGGCCAAGAACAACCCGGCCGACATCGAAGCCCTGGGCGCGCTGGCTTACAGCCAGGACGGCTTTGGCCCCACCCTGGAAGAGGTTCGCAAGGGCCTGATCGGCAAGATCGGTGAGAACATGAGCTTCCGCCGTTTCAAACGCGTGACCGGTGGCAAGACCGCCTCTTACCTGCACGGCACCCGCATTGGTGTGCTGGTCGAGTTCGACGGTGAAGAGCAGGCTGCCAAGGATGTGGCCATGCACGTGGCCGCCATGAAGCCTGTGGCTTTGACCAGCGCCGACGTGCCTGCCGAGCTGATCGAGAAAGAGCGCGCCGTGGCCACCGCCAAGGCCGCCGAGTCCGGCAAGCCCGCTGACATCGCCGCCAAGATGATCGAAGGCTCTGTGCAAAAGTACCTCAAGGAAGTGTCGCTGTTTAACCAGCCCTTCGTGAAGAACGACAAGCAGACCGTCGAGCAGATGCTCAAGGCCGCCAACACCACCGTGAAGGGTTTCACGCTGTACGTGGTGGGTGAGGGCATCGAGAAGAAAGTGGACGATTTCGCCGCCGAAGTGGCTGCCCAGGTGGCTGCCGCCAAAGGCGCTGCCTGACCATTTGTCACTGAGCCGCATTAAACTGACCACCACCCACCCGCATCCAGGAGAGTTGCCCATGACCTCAGCCAAACCGGCCCACAAGCGCATTTTGCTCAAGTTGTCCGGTGAGGCCCTCATGGGTGACGATCAGTTTGGCATCAACCGAGCCACCATCGAGCGCATGGTGTCGGAAATTGCCGAAGTCACCCGCCTGGGTGTCGAGGTGGCTGTGGTGATCGGTGGCGGCAACATTTTCCGAGGCGTTGCAGGTGGTGCGGCCGGCATGGACCGCGCCACGGCAGACTATATGGGCATGCTGGCCACGGTGATGAACTCGCTGGCATTGGCTGACGCCATGAACAAGGTCGGCCTGACGGCGCGCGTGATGTCGGCCATCGGCATCGACCAGGTGGTCGAGCCCTATGTGCGTCCCAAAGCCCTGCAGTACCTCGAAGAGGGCAAGGTCGTGGTGTTCGCTGCCGGCACCGGCAACCCATTTTTCACGACTGACACGGCTGCAGCCCTGCGCGGTGCTGAAATCGGCGCCGAAATGGTGCTCAAAGCCACCAAGGTGGACGGCGTGTACACGGCAGATCCCAACAAGGACCCCGCCGCTACGCGCTACACCCAGCTGACTTTCGACGAGGCCATGAGCCGCAACCTGGGCATCATGGACGCCACGGCCTTTGCGCTGTGCCGTGACCAGAAGCTGCCAATCAAGGTTTTCTCCATCTTCAAGAACGGCGCACTCAAGCGCGTTGTGATGGGCGAAGACGAAGGCACGCTGGTGCATGTTTGAGCCGACCCGATAACGGAGAGAAACATGACGATCGCTGACATCAAGAAAAACACCGAAGGCAAGATGGAGCAGTCCATCGCTGCGTTCAAGAACAACCTGTCCAAGATCCGTACCGGCCGTGCCAGCCCGGGACTGCTGGATGCCGTGCAGGTCGAGTACTACGGCTCCATGGTGCCCCTGTCGCAGGTGGCCAACGTGGCTCTGCTCGATTCGCGTACCATCAGTGTCCAGCCTTGGGAAAAAGGCATGGGCGCCAAGATCGAGAAGGCCATTCGCGAAAGCGATCTGGGCCTGAATCCTGCATCCATGGGCGACCTGATCCGCGTGCCGATGCCGCCCATGAGCGAAGAGCGTCGCCGCGAGATGACCAAGCTGGTCAAGTCCGAGGCTGAGCACGCCAAAGTGGCTGTGCGCAATCTGCGCCGCGATGCCAACGAAGCGGTCAAAAAGCTCGTCAAGGACAAGGAAGCCACTGAAGACGATCAAAAGCGTACCGAGACGGACATCCAGAAAATGACCGACAAGCGCATCGCTGAAATCGATCAGCTGGCAGCTTCCAAGGAACAGGACATCATGGCGGTCTGAGCCTGATGGTTCGAATCACCCAATGCACAAGACAAGGCCGCCCGCAGCGGCCTTTTTTGCTGGAGGCAGCATGCTCAAACAACGCGTGATCACGGCTTTGGCGCTGCTGGCGGTGCTTTTGCCAGCGCTGTTCAGTGACAACAAACAGTACTTCATGGGACTCAGTCTGCTGATGATCAGCGCCGGAGCCTGGGAGTGGGGCCGACTCAATGGCCGTGCCAGTGTCGGTGCGGTCGGCGGTGCGCTGCTGAGCTTTCTGGTGGCCGTGGTGGCTGTCGATGGCGGCTGGATGCTGCGTGCGCCGCAAGCGCTTTGGCTGGTCTGTGGCGGTGCGTGGGTGCTGTTGGGTGTGGGCATGCTGCGTTCGGGTGTCCAGGGCTGGGGGCAGTTGCCTTCGCTGCTGCGCTGGCTGGTGGGTCTGGGCTTGCTTGTGGTGGCCTGGCTGGCTTTGGTGCAGGCGCACCGGATTGGCGTCAATTTCCTGTTGTCTGTGCTGGTGCTGGTGTGGGCGGCTGACGTGGTGGCTTATTTCGCAGGCCGCGCATTTGGTGGTCGACTCTTCAAGGTCAAGCTCGCGCCTGCCATCAGCCCCGGCAAGACGTGGGAAGGCGCGTTCGGTGGTTTTGTGGGCGTGCTGTTGATCGCCATATTCTGGTTGCTCTGGGACCAAAGCCATCCGGAGCTCTCTCCCAGCCTGCATACACGCCTGTGGCAAGGCGGCTGGTGGCTGGCCTTGCCGGCCTGGGCCTTTCTGACGGCGATGAGCGTGGTGGGTGACCTGGTGGAGTCGCTGGTCAAACGCAGTGCTGGCGTCAAGGACAGCTCCGGTCTGTTGCCCGGCCATGGCGGTGTGCTGGACCGGGTGGACGCTTTGTTGCCCACCTTGCCGCTGGCCATGATGCTGTACGGCTGGCTGGAGATGCAGGCATGAGTCAGCCGCAGCGCAAGATGCGTGTCACGGTGCTTGGGTCTACCGGTTCGATCGGTACCAACACCCTGGATGTGATCGCCCGTCACCCAGAACGTTTTGAGGTGCACGCCCTGACTGCTTCGCGCCAGGTGGACCTGCTGTTTGAGCAATGTGTGCGTTTCCGTCCCCGGTTTGCGGTGATGGTGCAGCACGGGCAGGCGCGTGCTCTAGATGAAAAACTCCGGGCGCATGGCGTGCCTACGCAGGTACTGGCTGGTTACGCCGCGCTGGATGAGGTCTCCAGTGATCCTGACGTGGATGCGGTCATGGCGGCCATTGTGGGGGCGGCCGGTTTGTCGCCTTGCCTTGCCGCAGCGCGCGCGGGCAAGCGTTTGCTGCTCGCCAACAAGGAGGCGCTGGTGGTGGGCGGTGATGTGTTCCTGTCGGCCGTGCGGCAGGGGGGGGCGACGCTGCTGCCCATTGACAGCGAGCATTCGGCCATCTTCCAGTCCCTGCCCGAAGACCCGGCCACCTGGCAGGCGCGGATCGACAAGATCATCCTCACGGCATCCGGCGGGCCTTTCAGGCAACGGGATCCGGACAGCCTGCGTGATGTGACCCCCGAGCAGGCCTGCGCCCACCCCAACTGGTCCATGGGGCGCAAGATCTCGGTCGACTCTGCCACCATGATGAACAAGGTGCTTGAAGTCATCGAAGCCAAATACCTGTTTGGTATGGCGGTTGATCAGCTCGATGTGGTGATTCACCCGCAAAGCATCATCCATTCGATGGTGCAGTACAAGGACGCTTCGGTGGTTGCGCAGCTGGGCACGCCCGACATGCGGGGGCCGATTGCCTATGGACTCAGCTGGCCCGAGCGCATTGTGTCGGGGGCCGCGAACCTCGACTTCGCCAGCTTGAGCGCGATGACCTTCGAGTCCATCCATGCAAGCGATCACCGCCGCCGCTACCCAGGCCTCATGCTCGGATTCGAGGCACTCAGGGCCTCGCCCGGTGTCTGCGCGGTTCTCAATGCCGCCAACGAAATGGCTGTACAGGCGTTTCTGGATGGACTGATCCGTTTTGATCAGATTCACGCCGTCAATCAGACGACGCTTGAGGCTTTCGGGCCAGCCATTCCACGGTCGCTCGAGGATTTGCTGGACATTGACCGTGAATCGCGCGCGCGCGCCCGGGTAGCGGTGCGCCAACTTTCAAGCCTGACGACCTCCATGGTTGCCAATGACTCGTAAGGTATATTCCTGATGACCCCGCAAGACTGCTCCATGGGCTTGACATCAGCCCGTGACGCCGATGCTGCGGTGGTCTTTTTTTCATGATTCAACGCCCATGACCTCGATTTTTTCCTTTTCACTGCGGCCTGTGGCCATGCTGCTGAGTTCGCTGGCCGTCGCATTGCCTGCCTGGGCAGTTGAGCCCTTCACCGTGCGGGACATTCGCGTGGAGGGCCTGCAACGGGTGGAACCTGGGACGGTGTTCGCCTCCATGCCGGTGCGCGTGGGCGAAACCTACACCGACGACAAGGGCGCTGCCGCCATTCGCGCATTGTTTGCCCTGGGATTGTTCAAGGACGTGCGACTTGAAACCCAGGGGGATGTACTGCTCGTTGTGGTTGAAGAGCGCCCCAGCGTTGCGGGTCTTGAGTTCATCGGGCTCAAGGAGTTCGACAAGGACGTCCTGATCAAGGCTCTCAAAGAAATCGGTCTGAGCGAAGGGCGTCCCTACGACAAGGCCCTGGCCGACAAAGCCGAGCAGGAACTCAAACGCCAGTACATTGGTCGCAGCCTCTACGGCGCTGAAGTGGTGACTACCGCGACGCCTGTTGAGCGTAACCGCGTCAACCTCTCCTTCAGCATCACCGAAGGCTCACCTGCCAAGATCAAGCAGATCCAGATTGTGGGCAATCAGGCGTTCTCCGAAAGCACCTTGCGCGACCAGTTCAATCTGGATACTGGTGGCTGGATGAGCTGGTACACCAAGTCCGATCGCTACGCCAGGACCAAGCTCAACGGCGATCTCGAAAGCCTGCGTTCTTATTACCTCTCCCGTGGCTTCCTGGAGTTCCGCATCGACTCCACTCAGGTGTCGATGTCACCCGACAAGCAGGAAATGTCCATCACCATCAACATCACCGAGGGTGAGCGCTTTGTGGTGTCCGCGGTCAGGCTCGAAGGCAACTATCTTGAAAAAGAAGATGAATTCAAGGCGTTGGTGAAGATCCAGCCTGGCCAGCCCTACAACGCGGAGACAGTGGCTGAGACGACAAAGGCCTTTACCGACCATTTCGGCAAATTCGGTTTCGCCTTTGCCAGGGTGGAGGCCCGCCCGGAGATCGACCGGACCAATAACCGTGTGGTGATGGTGATGCAGGCCGAGCCTTCGCGCCGTGCCTATGTTCGCCGTATCCAGGTGGCAGGCAACAACCGGACTCGCGACGAAGTGATCCGGCGCGAGTTGCGACAACTTGAGGCCTCCTGGTATGACGGTGACAAGATCAAGCTCTCGCGCGACCGGGTTAACCGGCTCGGTTACTTCACCGATGTGAACGTCGAGACCACCGAAGTTCCCGGTGCGCCTGAGCAGGTGGATCTGCTGATCACTGTTGCTGAAAAACCCACAGGCAGCATTACCCTCGGTGCCGGTTTTTCTTCCTACGAAAAAGTGGCGCTGACTTTCGGCATCACCCAGGAAAACGCGTTTGGCTCCGGCAACTACCTGTCGATGCAGGTCAACACCAGCAAGTACAACCGCAACATTGTTCTGAGCACCACCGACCCCTATTTCACCGAGGGTGGTATTTCCAGGACGATTGACGTTTTCCACCGGACCACACGGCCTTACTACGGTGATCTCAACTCCTACAGCATTGTGAACTCCGGCATCGGTTTGCGTTTCGGGGTCCCCGTGACCGAATACGACACGGTGTTTGTCGGTGCCAATGCCGAGCAGACCCAAGTGACCGAGGGTAATTTTTTCCCGGACATCTACAAGCCCTATGTGGGCACCAAGACGGCACTGCCTTTGACTCTGGGTTGGGCCCGCGATCGCCGCGACAGCGCGTTGGTGCCGACTTCGGGTATTTACCAGCGGTTTTTCTCGGACTGGAGCGTTGCTGGAGACACCCGCTATGTACGGGCCAACTACCAGTTCCAGAACTACTGGCCCCTGACCAAAAAATACACTTTTGCATTCAATACCGATCTGGGTTGGGGTAAAGGCTTGAACGGTCAGGATTACCCAATTTTCAAGAATTTTTATGTGGGTGGTCTGGGCAGTGTCCGTGGCTACCAGCAGTCCACTCTGGGCTACAACCCTCCTGCGTCCAGTTCCAATCCAAATCTGGTGTACACGGGGGGCGCCAAGAAAGTCGTTATCAATGCGGAGTTCGTCGGCCCATTTCCTGGCGCAGGCAATGACAAGACGCTGCGCCTCTTTGGTTTCGTGGATGCAGGCTATGCGTTCCGCGACAGCGAAAACGTTGACCTGAACAAACTGCGCTCCTCCTACGGTGTGGGCCTGAGCTGGATTTCGCCGATGGGACCGCTGCGATTCTCCTACGGTATTCCGATCAATCAGCGCCCAGAAGATAAAATCCAGAAACTCCAATTTCAGATCGGAACTTCCTTCTAATGAAAACCAGTTTCCCCCGGGTTTTGCTGGCGCTGGTCGCTGGCGCCATTTCCTGCAGCGCATCCCTGGCACAAGCCCAGGAGTTCAAAATGGGCTTCGTCAACACCGAGCGGATCTTCCGCGAGGCGGCTTCGGCCAAGCAGGCCCAGGCCAAGCTTGAGCAGGAGTTTGCCAAGCGTGAAAAGGACCTGGTCGACGCTGGCAATGCCCTGAAAGCAGCTTCCGAGAAGCTTGAACGTGAGGCGCCGACATTGTCCGAGAGCCAGCGCACTTCCCGACAGAAACAGCTGGTGGAGCAGGATCGTGATTTCCAGCGCAAACGCCGCGAGTTTCAGGAAGACCTCAACGCCCGCAAAAACGAAGAGCAGCAAGTTGTTGTCGAGCGTGCCAACCGTGCGGTCAAGCAGGTCGCCGAGTCCGAGAAATACGATGTGATCTTCCAGGAAGCGGTCTACATCAATCCCAAACACGACATCACCGACAAGGTCATCAAGGCGCTGAACGCGGCCAAGTGATCCCTGAGGCAATCGACTGCTGTGGCTCTGAGCCTGGGATTCATCGTAGAGACGCTGGGAGGGGAGCTGATTGGTTCACCTGCACAGCAGGTTCGTCGACTTGCGCCGCTGCAATCCGCTGGTGCTGACGACATTGCTTTTCTGAGCCATGCGCGCTATCGCTCGCAGCTCGAAGAAACCCACGCGGGCGCAGTCATTGTTGCACCCGCGATGCAGGAGGTGGCAGCCCGTTGTCCGGCACGCATCCTCACCGATAACCCGTATCTCTACTTCTCCCGCCTGACGCGTCTGTGGCGTCGTCAGCACCCATTGCCTGCAGGGCCGAGGATTCACCCGTCTGCAGTGGTGGATCCGCTCGCCACAGTGGCCGCAGATGCGGTGGTAGGTCCTTTGTGCGTGATCGAGGCCGGTGCCGTGATTGGTTCTCAAACCGTGTTGCACTCGCGTGTGACGGTCGGACATGGTTGCAGCATTGGTCAGCGCTGCATCGTGCATGCCGGCGTTGTCATCGGCGCAGACGGCTTTGGTTTTGCGTCGCATGAAGGGCGGTGGGAAAAAATTGAACAGTTGGGTGGTGTGCGCATTGGCGATGACGTGGAGATCGGCGCCAACACCTGCATCGACCGTGGCGCACTGGAAGACACGGTGATTGAGAACGGTGTCAAGCTCGACAACCTGATCCAGATCGGGCACAACGTCCATGTGGGAGCCCATACGGCCATGGCCGGCTGCGTGGGCGTGGCGGGCAGTGCGAAAATCGGAGCCCACTGCACGATTGGCGGTGGCGCGGTGGTGCTGGGGCATCTGACGCTGGCCGATGGCGTGCACATCTCGGCGGCCTCGGTCGTGACACGCTCCGTCCTCAAGCCCGGCCACTACACCGGCATGTTCCCGCTCGACGAGAACAGCCAGTGGGAAAAGAACGCCGCCAGCCTCAAGCAGCTCTCGCGCATGCGCGAACGTGTGCGTGCGCTGGAGCAACAGATACAGATTTTGCAGAAAGAACAGCCATGACGATGGACATCCACCAGATCCTCAAACAGCTTCCGCACCGCTACCCGATCCTGCTCGTGGACCGCGTGCTGGAAATTGAAAAGGGTGTCCGCATCAAGGCCGTCAAGAACGTCTCGATCAACGAACCCTTCTTCATGGGGCATTTTCCCCATCGCCCGGTGATGCCTGGCGTTCTGATGCTCGAAGCGCTGGCGCAGGCGGCAGCGCTTCTGTCGTTTGACGCGCTGGGTTCTGCACCCGATGACAACACGGTCTACTACTTTGCCGGCATCGATGGTGCCCGCTTCAAGCGCCCGGTGGAGCCCGGTGACCAGTTGATCCTGGACGTGTCGATTGACCGCATGAAGGCGGGCATTTTCAAGTTCAAGGCTCGTGCCCTGGTGGGCGAAGACGTGGCGGTCGAGGCCGATCTGATGTGCACCATGCGCAAAATCGCCTGAGGTGGACATGAGCAACATTCATCCCACTGCCATTGTTGAGTCGGGTGCCCAGCTCGATCCTTCCGTCAAGGTCGGGGCCTACAGCATCATCGGCCCGCACGTTCGCATCGGCGCCGGCTCCAGCGTGGGCTCGCACTGTGTCATCGAAGGCCACACCACCATTGGCCAGAACAACACCATCCACAACTACGCGGCGCTTGGCGCTGCCCCGCAGGACAAGAAATACGCAGGCGAGCCCACACAGCTGGTCATCGGTGACGGCAACACCATCCGCGAGTTTTGCACTTTCAATGCCGGCACGGTGTCCGGTGGTGGCATCACGCGCATTGGCAACGACAACCTGTTCATGGCCTATGTGCACCTGGCACACGATTGTCAGATCGGCAGCCACACGATTTTTGCCAACAACTCGCAACTGGCCGGGCATGTGCATGTGGGCGACTGGGTGATCCTGGGCGGCTTCACCGTGGTGCGGCAGTTCCTGCGACTGGGCGCGCACAGCTTCACCGCCATGTGTTCACTGCTGTTTGCCGACCTGCCGCCGTTTGTGACCTGCGAAGGGCAGCCCGCCGACGCGCGGACCGTGAACGCCGAGGGCTTGCGCCGTCGGGGCTTCTCGCCTGAGCGCATCGCTGCTGTCAAGGCTATGCACAAGGCGCTGTACCGCGAAAACCTGACGCTGGATGCCGCGAAGTCGCGTATCCAGCAGATCGCACAGCAGACACCCGAGGCACAGCCCGATGTGCAAATGATGCTGGACTTCCTGGCCGGTGTCGGCAAGCCGGGCATCGTGCGCCGCCGTGCCCGTTCCGCTGCTTGAGGAGCACCACATGAAACCCCTGCGTTGTGCTGTCATCGGCGTCGGTTATCTGGGCAAGTTCCACGCCCAGAAATACGCCAAGATCCCCGGCTGCGAGCTGGTGGCCGTGGTGGACAACCGGCAGGACGTGGCGGATGCCGTGGCTGGTCCGCTGGGTTGCCGTGCCGTGACCGACTACCGCGAGTTGCTGGGGCAGGTTGACGCGGTCAGCATCGTGGTGCCCACGCAGGCGCATTACGAGGTCTGCATTGAGTTTCTGAAGGCGGGCGTGCATGTGCTGGTCGAGAAGCCCATGACCACCACGCTGGAGCAGGCCGACGAACTCATCGCCCTGGCCGATGCCAAAGGGCTGGTGCTGGCGGTGGGGCATCTGGAGCGCTTCAACCCGGCGGCGCTGGCGCTGGAGCCTTTGCTGGCCGATCCGCGTTTCATCGATTCTTCTCGTCTGGCTCCGTTCAAGCCGCGCGCCACCGACGTCAGCGTGCTGCTGGACCTGATGATCCACGACGTGGACCTGATCCTGTCGCTGGTGGACAGCGAGCTCGAAAGCGTGGATTGCTCAGGTGCCCGCGTGCTGACGAACGACATCGACATCGCCAACGCCCGCATCCGTTTTGTCAACGGTTGCGTGGCCAACATCACCGCCAGCCGCGTGAGCAGCAAGAGCGAACGCAAGATGCGGGTGTTCCAGAGCCAGGCCTGCCATTCGCTGGACTTTCAGGCGCGCACCCTGACCACCTACCGTGGCGCCGCCGATCCGATGGTTGCGCCGGAGGCCGCCATCGAGCGCCAGGAGCAGTCCTTTGGCGAAGCCGATCCGCTGTACAGCGAAATCGTGGACTTTGTGGACAGCATCCGCCAGCAGCGCCAGCCCAAGGTCACCGGGCGGGCTGGACGCCGCGCCCTTGAAGCCGTGCAGCGCATCACCGAAGCCACACGGCTGATTTCCTGAACCCCTTTTAGAAAGACTTGCCATGCGCATTCCCATGGTTGACCTGGCGGGCCAGTACCGCGACCTCAAAGCCCAGCTCGAGCCTGCGATGGCGGCCACGCTGGATGCGGCCCAGTACATCCTCGGGCCGAACGTGCAGGCTTTCGAAGCCGAAGCGGCAAAGTACCTGGCCGTTAAACACGCCATCACCTGCGCCAACGGCACAGACGCGCTGCATCTGGCCTTGCTGGCCGCCGATATCGGCCCCGGTGACGAGGTGATCACCACCCCGTTCACCTTCATCGCCACGGCTGAAGCGATTGCCTATGTGGGTGCCAAGGCGGTGTTCGTGGACATTGACCCGAAGACTTACAACATCGATGTGGCACAGGTGGCCAAGGCCATCACCCCGAAAACCAAGGCCCTCTTGCCAGTGCACCTGTTCGGCCAGCCGGCCGACATCCAGCCGCTGCTGGATCTGGCCCAAAAACACCAGCTGCGCCTGATCGAAGACTGCGCCCAGTCCTTCGGTGCCAATGTCGGTGGCCGCCAGACCGGCTCGATGGGTGATGTGGGTGCCTTCAGCTTCTTCCCGAGCAAGAACCTGGGTTGCTATGGCGACGGCGGCATGGTGACCACGCAGTCCGACGCCATGGCTGAAAAGCTGCGCATGCTGCGCAACCACGGCAGCAAGGTGCGTTACTACCACGACATCATTGGCTATAACAGCCGTCTGGACGAGTTGCAGGCGGTGGTGCTGCGCGCCAAGCTGCCGCACATCGACCACTACAACCAGCAGCGCCGCCGCGTGGCGCACCGCTACAGCGCCGGTCTGGCGGGCTTGGGCATCCAGACGCCTTACGAAGATGGCGTGGGCCTGCATGTGTACCACCAGTACACGATGCTGACCGACCGCCGTGAAGTCATCCAGAAGGCGTTGGCCGACCAGCAGATCGCCAGTGCCATCTATTACCCGGTGCCGCTGCACCAGCAAAAAGTGTTCGCCGACATTGCCGCCGGTCAGAGCTTCCCGGTAACCGAGTCGGTGGCTTCGCGCTGCCTGTCGCTGCCGATCTACCCCGAGCTGTCCGATGCAGCCGTGGATGAAATCTGTGGCGTGATCCGCCAGGCCCTGCAGGCCTGAACGGGGAGGGCGCTTGAGCGGCATGCGTGTGTCCATGGTCGTCGCCGAGCGCTCGGGCGACCAGCTTGCGGCCCTGCTGCTGGGCGGCATGCGCCAGGCCTGGCCGGATTTGCAGGCCAGCGGCATAGGTGGCCCGCAGATGCAGGCGCTGGGTTTCGAATCGCGCTGGTCTTGTGACGAACTCTCCGTCAGGGGGTTGGTCGAGGCGTTGATGCGTTACCGCCGCATCACCGGCATCCGCCAGCAGCTCATCGATGACTTGATCGCGCAGCCGCCGGATCTTTTTGTCGGCGTCGACGCCTCAGACTTCAACCTGACCGTGGAGCGTGAGCTCAACCAGCGTGGCATTCCGGCCATCCAGCTGGTGTGTCCTTCCATCTGGGCCTGGCGTCCGGAGCGGGTGACCAAGATCCGCGAGAGCGTGCGCCACATCCTGTGCCTGTACCCGTTCGAGCCGGCATTGCTGGCAGAGCACGGCATCGAGGGCACGTTTGTCGGCCATCCGGTGGCCGACGTGATCCCGCTTGAACCTGATCGCGAAGCTGCCCGGCGCGTACTGAATCTGGACCCGGCGGCGCAGGTGGTCGCATTGCTGCCCGGCAGCCGCGCGGCCGAGATCCGTTATTTGATCCAGCCCTTTTTGCAGGCGGCGCGTCGCATGCGCGATGAGCGCCCGAACCTGCAGTTTGTCTTGCCGACCCATGAACTGCTGCTGCCAGCCATCCAGAAAGCCTTGCATGAGTCGGGCATGACGGCGCACGTCCAGGTGGTGATGGGGCAGTCGCACACGGTGCAGGCGGCCTGCGACGTGGCCCTGGTGGCCAGCGGCACTGCCACGCTGGAGACAGCCCTGTTCAAGCGCCCCATGGTGATCGCTTACCGCATGCAGTGGCTGTCCTGGCGCATGGCCAATGGCAAACGCCTGCTGCCCTGGGTGGGGCTGCCCAACATCTTGTGCAACGATGGGCTGGTGCCCGAATTTTTGCAGGAGCAGGTGCAGCCCGAGGCCCTGGCCAAAGCGGTGCTGGGCTGGCTGGACGATCCGGCGGCGGTTAGCCGACTGCAACAGCGCTTCACGGCCTTGCACCACGAACTGCGCCAGGACATGCCGACCCTTTCGACCCATGCGATCCAGAAAATCCTTGAAGCCTGAGCAGCGTTTGCTGAACTGGGACACGGTGGGGTTGGTGGCTGGAGTCGACGAGGCGGGCCGGGGGCCACTGGCCGGACCCGTGGTGGCCGCTGCCGTGATTCTGGACGACCTCAAACCGATCGCCGGACTCAACGACTCCAAGAAGCTGAGCGAAAAGCGCCGCGAAAAACTCTACGACGAAATCCTCGCCAAGGCTTTGTGCTGCTCGATCGCGCAAGCCACGGTGCAGGAAATCGACACCCTCAACATCCTGCAGGCCACGCTGCTGGCCATGCGCCGGGCGGTGGATGGCCTGCGCCTCAAACCCGTGAAGGTGCTGGTGGACGGCAACCGCCTGCCGGTGCTGGACGTGCGTGCCGAGGCCATCGTGCAGGGCGATGCCCTGGTGCCGGCCATCTCGGCGGCGTCCATTCTTGCCAAGGTGCACCGCGACCGGCTGTGTGCCCAGTTGCATGCGCAATACCCCGTCTACGGTTTTGACCGCCACAAAGGCTACGGCACGGCCGTTCACCTGCAGGCGCTGGCCGAGCATGGGCCCAGTCCCAGCCACCGCATGAGTTTTGCCCCCGTGGCGCGGAGTGCCCGATGAACCTGATCACCTCGCGTGACAACCCTCTGGTCAAGACCCTGCGCCGGCTGGCGCAAGAGTCCAATGCCTACCGCAAGCTCGGCCAGTTCTGGCTTGAAGGCGACCATTTGTGCCGGGCCGCCGTGCAGCGCGGCGCCCGTCCAGAGCGCGTGGTGCTGGCCGAATCGCTGGCTGGCCGTGCCGAAGCCGATGAGTGGCTGGCGCTGGATGTGCCGGTGACGGCCATGCCCGACGAACTGTTTGCCGGACTCAGCGGTCTGGAGTCGCCCGCGCGCATGGGTTTTGTGATGGCGCACGAGGCGCGCCGTGACATCTTGCCGGGCGTGCCCACCGTGGTGCTGGACCGCTTGCAGGACGCCGGCAATGTGGGTGCCATCCTGCGCTGTGCCAGTGCTTTTGGCTTCCGGCAGGTGCTGGCCATGCAGGGTACGGCAGCGCTGTGGTCACACAAGGTGCTGCGTGCGGGCATGGGCGCGCATTTTGGTTTGCATCTGGCCGAGGGCTTGCAGGAAACTGACCTGGATGTCCTGGGATTGCCGCTGGTGACCACCAGTTCTCATGCGGGGCCTTACCTGCATGAGCTGCAGCGGCAGACCCGTCTGCCTGCACTCTGCGCCTGGGTCCTGGGACACGAAGGGCAGGGAGTGCGTGACAGCTTGATGGAACGCGCCAGCCTGCAAGTGCGCATTGCCCAGCCTGGCGGCGAAGAGTCGCTGAACGTGGCCACGGCGGCGGCGATTTGTCTGCATGCCAGCGCGACGTCTGCGCTGTGAATTGCCCGTTCTGACAGACCGGATTTGACGGTTCTTGAGGCGGTCAGCACAGACTGACGGGCTATAATGGGAGGCTTTCCCGCATCAACCCCGTACGCACCAGCCCAGCCAGGTCATTCCCCCTCGAACAAGCAGCCAAACACAACACTTTTGTGTTCTGAGCGCTGAGGCGTACCCGAACCATACCGGAGAACCCAGTGCTTTTGTCTCTTCAGGGAACCTTCCCACCCGCCATCCTGGCGCT
>JACCDU010110125.1_pt1 | contig 52123 bp, 91 predicted proteins | sample 7446081 | NCBI WGS metagenome assembly JACCDU01 (sample SAMN15323447, study PRJNA562643) | freshwater metagenome | isolation source: river surface water | place: USA:Blue River Watershed | collected 2017-08-17 | reverse complement strand
CGCCCCGGGGGGGGGGGGGCGTAGTGTACGAAAGTACACCCTGTTTGTCAACGCCGCCGCCGACCGCTCACGCGCCTGGAGTAGTCGTTGGCTTCGTTCCGGTTGAATCCGCCCATCATCAAGTACGCCCGCTGGTTGTCCTGCGACATATTGGCCACCGCGCGCTGGGCCTCTGGGCCAAGCCAGTTGTTCTTCACGGCGGCGTTGTAGGCTTGCGAACCTCTGTTTCCTACAGGCTCACCACGGCGAGCAGCGTCCTCACGTGCCTGCCGGCCCGCCTCCTGCGGATTTTGGTACTGCCACGCCGATGGGTTCTCAAATGCGGCTTGCACATCACGGTTGCTGGCCGGCGGGCGAGGAGTGGAGGCAAGCGTGCGCCGCGACGGATCCGTGCGGCGGGCGATCTTTTCTTGGAACTCTTCCGCCGCTGGACTAAGGCGCGGACGCGGGGCTGGAGAGGGTCGCGGAGGCGTGACCGCCGGGGGAGTCCATTCAAACACCCCATCCGCCCGGGGGCCCTGCCGCGGATCCATTGGCGGCAGGAGGCTGGGCGGAGCCCCCATGCCGTACCCGTCGTTCACCGTTCCGCCGGGGTAGTAGGCGGGCTGCGTGGCACTTGGGCTGGAGAAACTTGGCTGGAAGGCGTCTGGTGATGGCGGGGCAACGGTCGGCGCAGGGCGGCTGGCCTGCCGCTCTTCCCAATTCGCTATGATTGAAGACGAGCGCGGATCGTTGGGGTTGTTCAGCGCCCAGGTGTAGTACTGCCTACCGCCATCGCGAAGCACTGTCTCGGGGAATGGCGACCCGGGACCATTGCGCACTGCGCTGGGGTTTCCGTAACTTAGGTTTTGCTGCGGCGAGCCGCCGAACTGGCTGTTGAGCCTCGCGATCAGGCTGTCGCCATACTCCGGTGACATGGACGGAGCGCCGCCGGCAAGGCCCGCCTGCTGCATGGCAAGCTGGTAGTCGATGCCGGGATTCATTCCCGCGGCAGGGTTCGTCGGCCCGCCTGAATTGAATGCGATCTGATTCTGCATCCGCTGCTGGTTGATCTGGTTGACGAACGCATCCCGCTCCGCGAACGGGTCCATGCTGGCCCCCCACGGAGTCTGGGCGGGCGCCATCTGGAAAGGCGGCGGCTGCATGGAGGAGATCCGCTCATTGGCCCCCTGTGGAGCTGACCAATTGGGCGTGGCCTGACCAGTGCGTTCGTTGAAGTAAGGCGTGCCACCTGCGTACATGGTGTCGCCACCGGGCTGCTGGCCACCCCGCGGCGAACGCACCCAGCCGCTTCCGTCTACGGGCAGGAAGTTTGATGATCCCGTCTGGGTGGTCTGGCCGGTCTGGGGGTTGTACCAGGGGGTCATTACTGCCGCGCCGACATCGCCAACCTGCCGAAAGTCAGACTGCGGGGAGCGCGGGGCGCTCGGCTGCTGGCCATACTGTGGCCGCTCATTCGCGTTCGGGGTGTACGCCTGATAGGGCGTGCCCTGCGACTGCTGCTGCGGCTGCGCTTGGCCGGGCTTGTATTGGTTCATGGAGGGCTGCTGCGCGCCGTAGGTGTTCTGCGTCGGCCTGTTCGCCGTTGGACGCATCATGGAACTCATCGGTCCTCCTGTTCCGTGGTGAGCGAGTCGGTGCCCATGCCAAAGCCTGTCAGCATTCGCAGGCGAGCCATGTCTGGCATGGCCTCGTCCATACGCGCCTCGGCAATGAGCTGCCGTAGGAAGTCAAGGTTTTGGATTGCTGGTTCCATATACAGAAAACGCCGCTGACAGGTTGCCCCGCCAGCGGCGTCCCCCGATTGCCCGCGAAGGGCAAAATATCAGGTGCCGATCAGGCCGTAGTTCTGAAGGGCAGTTTTCAAGGTTGCAAAGTCCGTCACGGCCGCACTGGTCGCCCGGGTCGAACCCGTGCCACCAAAGAACGCCAGGGTGCCGCCGGTCACGCCCAGGCGGAGCGTGGATGCCCCGACCGTCAGCGCGCTAGAGGTGCCCGTGGTGTGCCGGACGACATTGCCGATCTCATTGCCGGCCTGCTCATCAGCAAGGCCGATAATGATCTTCTGTCGAACGGAATCGTCCGCTGCCATTTAGTTGCCCCCTCAAATCTGGACGACGTTGGCGAAGATGCTGACGTTGTTGGTGGTGCCCGACACCACCCGTCCGATTCGACCGACCTGCGGGGCGACGGTCACGCTGACCGTAGCACCGTAGCCGCCGGTGCCCGCCGAGTCCGTGGCGTTGGTGATGTTAGCCGTGGCAGCAGCCACAACATCGCCCACGGCCACGGTCTGGCCGACAAGCAGCTCGGTCGGACCCTGCACCGTCACCCAGAACACATCGTTCGGGGCCACGCCCGTCGATGGCAGGAACTCATCCACAACACCGGCCACCACATCGTTGGTCAGCCGCGTGTAGCCACTGACAGCGGTGAAGCTGCCAGCCGCGAACGCGACCGCACGCTTGCCAAGCAAGGTAGCGCCCGAGCTGTTGCGGACTGCAATGCAGGTCTTCAGCCGATTGCTGCGAACCTGACCAGTACGCGGATTGACGTCAGGGAAGGTCTTGATTTCCCCGACAATGCCCGTGCCGTCAGAAGCGGACGAAACCCCAAGGGTCTGCCCAAGTGCGAACGGCGGATCATCAAAGAGACTCATCTGTCAGTACCTCGCTTTCAGACAACGATCTTGAAGAAGTTACGCGGCGACTTGAACTTCAGGTTGCCGAGGGTCGAAACCACGTAACGAAATTGCTGCGTGAGTTCGTCGTAAAAAGGCCCCTCGCTCACCATGAGCTGGTTTTCCATGCACAGGAGTTCGATGTTGCCAACGGCAAGACCGTAGCCCGTGTTCGCGGGGACAGAATTTTCCCCCGAAATTTCCACGCCATCCAGCTCAAACACATCGGTGAAGCCGTAGCTCCGGAGGCCGTTGGTGCGGCTGACGATCACCCGCTCCTTGGCATCCAGGGCGTTGAGGAAGTCGATGTACAGGCGCCGGTCGAACAGCACCATGTCCACCTGATCTTCCTTGCTGTCGTTTCGGCGAGTCTGATGGATCGCCTCACGCACAGCCTTCACGCAGTTGCTGGACCAGCTCGTTCCACCGAAGTAGGACGAGTCGGCGTTCACAATCACAGGGCTGAAGAAATCAAACTCCGGATCGGCGTTGCCGTTGGGCCAAGAGCCCACGGTCGGAGCCGAGCCGCCGTACGCACCCAGGACGGTCGAAAGACCGGCGTAGGTGTCGTTCGGATAGAAGAACGGATCCGCGCCGTCAGCCGTCCGGCCCGTGGCCGCGGTGTTGACGTTGATCGTCTGGGTCGCACCCATGAACGACTCAATGCCGTGGAACCGCAGCTCGTTGCCCGACGCATAACCGTCAACGATCCATTCCTTGGCAAGGTACTGCTCCATGCTGGTGAGCAGACGGTTCGACATCTTGCCGGCCACGTTGATGAGAGCCTGGGCCGAGCGATTCTCAAGCATCTCACGCTTGTAGATCGCGTCCGTGACCTGCGCGCCACGGTACTCCAGCTCGGCCTTCTTCCAGAGATTCTCGCGAGCGAACGACCGCGGAGTCTCACCATTGTTACCGCTCGGGTTATGGTTTCTGTACTGGATCTCCCAGTCGAAACCGCGACCACTCATGTTGGTGCGGATCTGGCCGGCGCCCTCAAGCGCGGCAAAGAACTTGTACTTCCGCAACGACGCAATCTCTTCTTCGCGAAGATGGTTGACAATCGTCGTTGCAATAGAACGAGCCCAATCGACACTGCTACTCATCAGATGACTCCATCATTTACGAGTTGGCCGCGAAGCCTGTCCTCAAAACTCATCCTCTGGCGCGGTGCCCGAGGCTCTGTGGTTCCGGCACTACGGTTCGGGGTTCGGGTGGCGCGCTCCCGCAGGAACTCCATGTTCGACTGCGCGACCGGGTCGGCTGGGATCTGCTGCGGCACCATGGGCTGCTGCTGCATCGGGGGCTGGTACATCTGCGTCTGCATCTGGCGGTAGCGCAGATCCAAGAGATCGCGCTGCAGCATGCCAGTGGCGTATTTCCAGCGGGCCTCGGGCGAGGTAATCCCGATCTCGGAAGCCTGCTGGATGTACGCCTGGATAGCCTGACCTTCGCGGGAGACTTGGCCGTTCTGGTCGTACAGCCAGTCGGAGTTCTGACGCTCAAGATCCTGAACGTAGTTGCTGGCCTTGTACTGGCCGAGCTGCTTCTCCACCAGCTCCTGAGCCTTCTGCATGGCCACTTCTTCGATGAAGGGCTTCAGCGTGTTCTCAGGGTCCGTGACGAACTTGCGAGCGAAGTTCGCGGTGTAGTCCTGATACGACCGCAGCTTCTCCTGCACGGAGATCGGGGCATTGGGGTCAATGACCTCTTTGCCCGTCTGCGGGTCGCGGATGATGTAGGACTTGTAGGACTCTTCGACCTGCGGGGGATTCCACCACTTCGGCTTCTCGGCCGGCGCGGGCTGCGAAGCCTTGACCTGCTCCTGCTGCCACTGGCGGAACGCCTGCTCGTTGCGAAGGTATTCGTTGGCGTAGGGGACGACCTGCTGGTACTGCTGCAGGGCGCGCTGGGCTTCCTGGTAGCCGTTGAAGGAACGGTACAGGTTCTGGGCGATGGCCAGATCGTCCTGCCCTTGGAACTCGGGCAGATGACGGAACGCTTCGTAGGGGGTGGAAAAACCAGACGAAGAGTCGCCGGTTCCCTGCGGGGCCGCAGACTCAATCGGGGTGTCCGAAACGGGGGCTTCGGCGACTGCGGATTCGTTGAGTGTTTCGTCTGACATTGCTGGTTTCACCTTGGGGGGAAGGCTCTACCAGACCAATGCACAGGTAAGGGCGTTTTTGTTACGGGGAGACGCACGCCGGGTTGGGCATTACTGATTCGACAGCCTTTTGATTAGTTCGTCGGCCTGCTGCTTGGCTTGGTAATCGTTGAGTTCGCCCGCGCCTGCGACGAGGAGGTCTGGCCCCAACTCAACGCCGGCATGGACTGCAGCGGCTCCTAGCCGACCAGCCTTGACCGCCGAGAGGAATGGGCTGACGCTTGGCGGGACGGGGTTCAGAAAGGCGTCGGTGAGCATGCCTGCCCAGCGCGCTGGCCGGCGGGGGACGCCTCCACGCATGAAGAACTGCATGCCGTCGTCGGCGGAGCCAGTTCCCTTCTGTGGATCGCCAAGCTGCGAGAGCAGAAAGGATTCGACCGCCGCGCGCTGGTAGGGATTCCAGTTCGTATCGGCGGGATCCTCGGCGTACTTCGCCCCATAGGCAGCGGTCTTCCAGCCCTGGTCTTGGACAGTCTCCTTGGCGATGTCGGCGTCCTTCCACGCAGAGGTGCCGCCGTCCACGCCAGCAATCGCCTGGACTGGAGCGGTGAACGTGTTCCATGCGTTGTGGAGGTTCTGCAGGGCGTTCTTGTTCTTGCCTTCCCCCCAGCCAAGCTCGGCCGTTGCGTACACGGTCCTCGGCAGGGAATGCATCCACGTTCCTGCCGTGTGCAGCGGAGAGCCTGGGCCAAGGATGCCAACCGACTCCGACATGCTGCCAATCTCGTCGCGGAACCCGGCGGCTTCCGCCACGGAGCCTGCGTTGGTGGCGTAGTTCATCATCGCCTTGCGGGGTTCTTCCGGCAGCACCTGCCAAGCCTCTGGCTCCACCCCGGGCTCATATGGAACGCCATAGGCCGCGAGCATCTTCTCCAGGTAATGACGACGGCGGGCGTCCATTTCGATGCGTGCGCTATCCTTCGGCCTCGTTGCGATCTCTGGAAAGCCTTTCTTGGTGCGGGCAAACCGTTCCGCCTGCAGGTCCACCGGCATCTTGTCCGTCTCTTCGATCAGAGCGCGGATGTACGCACTTGGGTTGGTTCGCGGGTTGAATCCCTGCGTCCCCGGCGTGTAGGCGTCAGGGAGCTTGAGGGATTCCAAGGCGCGCTGCTGGGCGGCACGCTCTTGGTCGGGGATGTTGCGGGCTTGCCACCGCCAGAATGATTGCCAGTATGATTCGGCCACTCACCAGCTCCAGTTACACGCCATCGCTATTGGCCACACGCTCCAAGACCAGTTACATGACCAATACCCGGGCTTCAGTTTGTCGGTCTTCTCAGAACAATTGTGCCGCGCCTTAAAGTTCTCGCGCCGGCCTTCGTCCCCGTGGCCGCGATCCGAAGAGCCTTCCTTGTAGTGCCCCATGGAGGCGTCCCCGAATCGGACCAGTCGCTCCTCGTCGCCTACCTTGGCGCGGACGACGAACTTCTTGCCGCCCTGCACATCTCGCACGGGGCGGTTGGGAATGAGCTTTCGGATCTTGTCACCCTCGCTGTCCACTGACCTTCCTCCACTGTTTCTGGTCTGGGTAGTCCTTGTCGCCCGGCTTCGCGGGAGGTTCTCCTCGCTCACGCTTGGCGCGGATGTTGTCCCAGAGGCCACGCTTCAGCTGACGGATCTTGTCGCCTTCAGAGTCCATCACTCTTCCCCAGTCATCAGAAGCGGTGCCAAGACCGAAGCGCCAACACCCTGCTCAATGAGTCGGCGGCGCATTTCGTCGGACATGATGTAGCGGCGGCCGGCGGGACCGGGCGGAGGAATGGGAGGGCCGATGCCCTGCCGGAGAAGTCGCTCTCGCACAGCCCGCGCTGCATTGGTTTGCTCCGCCAGCGCTATGGCATCTCGCGTAACGGCCGTGGCATAACCAGGGTCGCCGTCGTTGAACATCTCGTAAATCCTGTATGCAGCATCGCGCTGGGTGGCTGGCGATGATGCGTCTAGCAAGTCGTTGAAGGCGTCAATTCTTTCTGGTTCGCCCTGATTAAACCGGCGATACTGATTCAGCAAGTCCTCCGATTCATCCCACACACTCTTGGTTTCCGCCTGCCGCGATGCAGGGACATCCTCCACAAGCCCGCCCATCTTTCTCCCCAGCCGCTCTAGCGCACCTGGGACCACCTTGCCGTAGAAGTGTTCGTAGTTGTCGATGTTGCCGCCGACCTTGTCGGCTATCGCCCGGGGGGATGCGACTTCGATGGCACGGTGGCCTTTCTGCGCGGCCTCTAAGGCGAGGCGTTTGATGAGGAGGTCGGCCCAGGCGTCTTCTAGAGGGAAGGGGAGTTCCGGCGCTGGCCGTTGCGTTGCAATCGGCTGGCCTTCGACAAAGTCGGCCATCGCCTCTCGCACCTTCCGGTTGTGAATCCCCAAGTCCGACTGGAGTTCATTGATCCGCAGGGCGTCCCCGTGGGTGTCGAAGCGGGCGTGGGCGACGGCATCCTTAGTGTCATCCGACCAATGGCTTCCGTAGTTGACGCGAGGTGCGACCTGAAACTCAGGATCAGTCCCGGCATCGGGGGGCGCAAGCAACCGCTCGGCACCCGGCTGCGTCAATAGAAGCTCTGTGTAGTCTTGCCCGCCCTGGCCGTAATTCTCAAAGCGCGGCATGCCATGCGATATTCCGCCGGAAATAGGGGACGGCGCGCCCTGCCGAACCGCCACCGGAACGTCGTAGTCGCCCTCGCTGCCATCGGGAGCCGCGGGGCGTGTCGGGGGAGTCCCGCCAAGCACCACTTCCTTGTGCGTGTACACCGGGCTGCGTTCTTTGACCCGTGCCAGGAGTTCTTCTCTCGGCACTACATCTCGGCCGGCGATGACCGAGTCTAGGTCAACCTCCCTCAACTCCCAGCCCGGGACGCCCTCCTTGTATCGCTTGATAAGTCCAGGGATCTCCTGCACTCGCACGTTGGCCGGCATGGCCTCAATGGCTCGCTCCAAACGCGAGTAGATCCCAGGGCCGGGGTTGTACCCAAGAAGACCTGCGATGACGCGGCCGGCGTTGTCGGGACTAGCCGAAAGCCTGGAAGGGTTAGCCATCAGCGATTCTCCTCCAAGGCGCGGAGGATCTGGTCAATCCTTTCGGCATCCATTCGCTCTTGTTCACCTTCCCACTGAACCGGAACCTCGTCCGCAGACACCTCTTGCTCCGTGCCGAACGGGAGGGGGATTTGCGTGCCGAGGCCAGCTGCTGCGCCGCCGGCGAGAGCTGCGGGGCCGTAGCCAATGGCATAGGCCGGCGCGGCGTGCAGGAGGCCGCCAGAGCGGCGATAGCTTGGGGCATAGTCAGCGGCGATCATCATGGCCTCGGCAGCGCCAAGTCGCCGCCCCTTGCCAACTGAGTGCGCGGCAATCTCTTCCAAGATTCTGCTCAGTCCGCTGTCTTCACCTGTCAGGCGCTGTAGGGCACCAAGGCGATCCAGCGTCGGCGATTGCCGCCACTCCGGAAAGGTTTCGGCGTTGCGTGCCAGTCCGTGAAACAGCTCATGTCGCCGCGTTTCCCGGTCGCCCTTGGGGTATGCCGCAGTGCCCCGGGAGTACAGCCCGTCGATCTCGCCGTCGCGATATCGCTTCAGGGCCCGCTCGCCGACCTCCTTGGCCACCGCTATGTCTTCTGGCGTCTCGCGCAAATGCTTCACTCGCAGGCCACGCGCTGCGATATCTAGCGTCTCAGGGTCGAACTCCGCAGTTCTGACGAACGGGCGCGAGTAACGAATTCCTCTTTTGGCGTTACCGCCCTGGCGTCCCAAGAGGCGGATCAGATCGTCCCATCGCGACGGGTTAGCCATCAGTAGTCTTCCCGCTCTTCAAAGAGAAACCAGAGCGGGTTGTCATCCATAGAGTAGGGATCGGATGATGGCACCTTCCTGCTCCTGCTGCCTGAGCTTGGAGGCCATCATGGCCATCTCCTTCTCATGCTCCATGCGGCGCTGTTCCCGCATCTGCGCCAGCCGGGAATCATGCTCTCGCTGGTGCGCACTCATGACCTGATTGGCCATGCCCTGGAGAGCCTGCCCCTGCTGGCCGTGCATGCCCGCGGCTATAGCCGCTACGCCAGGAATACCACTCGGCTGGCCGTAGCCCTTGGCCTTCTCCATGTCAGCCCGGTAGCGCCGCATGCGCTCCTGCTTGACACGGTCTTCTTCCGATTCACCACCGAAAAGGGCATCTAGGTCAAACATGTGTCACCTCACTTACTATTGGCCTTCCGAGCTTTTTTGACAGCCAGCTTGACAACCTGCCGCGCAATCAGATCCGAGAACGGCACCAAGAGCTTCCGGCGTTCATGTTCTTCCCTAAGCCACCGGACGATGGTGTCCATGTTCTCTAAGCACCAGTCGCAGCCCATGCGGTCCATGTAACGGGCACGCTTGGCACACGCGCAGCCCTTTTCAGGCTTGATACCAAGCAGAGACAAGAGCTTCTTCAGCTCGGTGCCAGGGCCGGAAGGGACCGACAATCCACCAGCGCACTCCTCCTCTTGGCAAACACCGTCGCAGCAGTGCGGAACAATGCCATCCTCGGCCGGTACGCAATCAGTCTCTGTCGCGTCCGTACAGCAATCCGTTCCGGCTGTTCGCGGAAACGTGTACCCGGGAGGGCAACACCGATCTTCGTTGACGAAGATGTCGCCCTCGCGGCATGGTGGGCAATCCTCATCGGCTTGGCATCCACAACACGGGCACGGCATAGAAGACTCCGGTGAGCATTGCTGGAGGCCGCAGGGAGCCGCCTAAAGACCAATGCCGCCACAAGGGTGTCTGTGGGCTGGTTGGGGGGAAACGGCCGGGAAAACGCCACGTGGGGGCTAGAGGGGTGAAAAAAGTCGGGAGGGGAACGTGATGATGAGACGCTTCGGCTTGGGGGGGTTGGGGGTGTCTGAAACCCTGCGATTCGGCCGGACGGGAACCGAGCGTAAACCCTTGCGGCTGCTAGACTTACGCTTTCCCGCAAGTCTACGTAGTCGAATCCGGCATTCCTTACGATCCAGTAAGGTTGCCTGGAGAGGCCCGAAACCGGGCCCGCGTCTAGTTCGGATGCATCCCCCCTGCGCATGAAAAGGCCCGGGGAAGGATTGCTCCCGCCCCGGGCCCCTCGCGTCGGATTGTCTCCCGCGTCACTCGGCCGCGAACCCGCAAGCCTCCCGCACTAGTTCCCGTACCCCGGGCAACCCGAGCCGCTTCGCCAGCCGGTACGCTTTGCGGGAGTGTACGGGGGCCTTCGCAATCCGCTCGCAGGCAATCGCGACCGATTCGGGGGTTGGATTGCATCGCTCCCGCAACCGCTCCCGCATTGCCAGTTCTGCGGCGCAGGCCCGTGCCACACTCACCTTTACCGGGTTGCCCGCACTATCCCGGGGAACCCGTTTCCCCCGTGCCTGCCTGCGCTGCCCGGTGAAACCGTGCCAGTGTGATCGCCGGGCATAGGCGCGAACGGAATAGAAGGCCCGGGCATGGTCGCCCCGGGGGATTGCCAGCCTGCCCCAGTTACGCCCCAGCCAATGGGCATAAAACTGGCTCGCGGCCTCTTCGGCGGCATCTTCCGACAATCCATCACGCAGGGCGGCAATCCTGAAACCCTCCCGCAGGGCGACATGCTGCGCCGGTGAAAGATCGGCGGGGTTGTAAGGCTGCGGCGGGAACACGCAAGCGGAACCGATATCCTGAAAAGCCTTCATGGTCTTACTCTCCGGTAGTTGCCCCCGGGTTCTCCCCCGGGCGGTTTGCTTACTATCGCATACATCGGCATGCGTTACTAGTCCCCTGCAACACGGCGGAAAGATTTTTCAAAAGATTTTTTTCGGGGTGGGGCAATCTTACTAGTGCAATGCGATGTCGCGGTGAGGGTTGTAAGACCCTCCCGCGGTGCGTGTTGTGAAACGATGCGTCTTCACTGGCATCAGCTATGCCGCCAGCGTCCGCAGTGAAAAATCTTTCGGGATTTTTTGTGCGGTGAGGCAATGTAGTTGATGCGGTGACGATGATGCGGTGAGAGTAAACGGTTTACTTGATCCGCATGCGGGCAGTCGCGTGGAGGTGTCCATGTCCAAGGAAGATCGTTCCTTGGTGATCATGGCGGCCCTGGCGGAACCGCTTCGTCTTCTCCGTGAGAGGGGCAGCGTTGCTGTGCCTTCTGACGAGCTGGCGATTCGGGCAGTCAAGGGGTGCCTGAACACCAAGACGGGTGCGTGGCGGGCTACCAAGCCTGCTGGCGATGAGGCCGGATTGCTTTGGCAACTGGTCAAGTTTCACCGCTCTGGCGGCAGTCTCTATGGCTGGCCGTGGTTCGCAGACGAGCGGCTGCGTGACGAGTTGGACACGCTGGCAGTTGTGCTGCTCGGCGGGTCGCGTGCTGCCAGCGAATGGCAGCGTGTTCTGTCCTGACGGGATTCGATCCCGGGCAGTGGGTAATGGGTACAGCCGGGCGTTAGGCCCGTGCCGAGGCCATGCGGCCGTTAGTGCGGCGCCCCTGCCCGGGTTCGGTTGCCGTTTCTGCGGTGTCCGAATAGCCCCCTCTGGGCAAAACGCATGCGACGGCGTGCGTAGTCAACGCGGGGAAAACCGCCACTGCCTGCCCGGGCATCCCAGTGGCCTGCGATCCAACCGTTGGCTCAGAGGGGGCTATTCGGCTGCCGTTCGGTAGTCGGTTCTTCACGGAGGTGCATATGCGTGTTCGCTATGCACCGGCAAACGCCAAGCTCTCCCGTCTGGAGGCTCGGCTGGGCGTCAAAGTCTACTCCTTTGACATGCTGTCAGGAGTGACCTGCCCCGGTGCCAGGGACTGCAAGTCCTGGGCCGAGCAGCAGAATGACGGCTCACGCCGGATCGTAGACGGGAAGCATACGGTGTTCCGGTGCTTCTCCGCCTCGCAAGAGGCTCAGTATACGAACGTGTTCGATTTCCGAGAGGAGAACACCAAGGCTGCCCTGACTCTGGCGGCCAGTTCTCCAATGAAGTGTGCTGCCGCCCTGGTGGCAGCGTTGCCCGAAGATGCGGCGGTGTGCCGTCCGCATGTGGCTGGGGATTTCAAACTCCTCAACTACTTCGACGCATGGCTGGAGGTGTGCCACCGCAGGCCCGATATGCGGTTCTACGCCTACACCAAGATGCTGCCTTTCTGGGCCAAGCGGCGGGATGTTCTCCCGTCCAACCTGGCCCTGACTGCCAGCCGCGGTGGCCGATGGGATCACCTCATCGACTCCGAGGGATTCCGCGAGTCGGTTGTCGTCTACAGCGAGCAACAGGCCGACGATCTGGGCCTGGAGATCGACCATGACGATCACCATGCCTACTCGCTCACGGGCGGTTCGTTTGCCCTGCTGATCCACGGCACGCAGCCGCCGGGCAGTGAGGCTGGCAAGGCTGTTCGGGCCTTGCGTGGCACTGGTTCCTACAACCGAAAGGTCAAGGTGTGACATGCAAGACCGTATCTGCGTTGTGCTTACGGCCAACGAACTGGAGATGGTCATCAACGCCGTGAGCTATGAGCGGCACAACAACGATCTGACTGACGATTACCGCGTCGATTTGGAGAACTTGGAACAGTATCTCACCGGGCAGCAGGGGGAGGTGTGACATGGTGCGAGTAGTGCTGGCCCGCTGGGAATCCCAGCGAGGCAAAGACTGGATCGAAGTGTACGAAAACCCGGGCATTGGCTGCGGCTATCACGGCCGCGGTGTCGGTGGATGGATGGGCACTGTCACTCCCGAGGAGGCAGTTGCATACATCCAGCAGCGAGTGGATCGGGGCGGTTTCTGTAGCCAGAAAACCCTAATGAAAAAGGTGGTGTGACATGCGGCGAATCGCAGATGCGTACTACTCCAACGACCTGAAGTGCTGGGTCCGTCTGGAGCGTGAGGCGGATGGCGAGTGGTGCCACACGCCCGGATATGCCAGCCGGGCAGAGGCGGTTGCGTCTCACTTGTTAACGGCTACGGCATTTGTGGCTCACTTTGGCGGTCAAAGTGCAACGCAATGGATTCACCCTTGTGACAAAGGAGGTGCCAAGTGCCGGAAATAACTGACCTGGAGCAGGGCAGGTGCTTTGTCCTGCTCGCAGATGGCGAGACATGGGACACGGTGCAGGACTGCGTGGTGCGGTTCTCCACCGCCGAGCAAGACGCAGAGCATGAGTGGGGCGACCGGATCGAAGGATACCGGGACATCTCCATCGAAGAACTGGTTCGACATTACCTTGCAACCAAGGGGTGAGACATGGTGACACTGACCGGCCGGCTCCTGCGAGCTGCTGAAGACCTGCAGCAACTTCGGGCAGAGGTGAACAACCTTGCCCTGCTGCTGTTGGACAACGACGACGGCCTCACGGAAGACCAGTATCACGCCCTGTCGGCAGTAATGTATCGGCTGGGCGGCATGCCTGAACTGACGGTCGATGTGACGGATGGCAGGTATTACCTCCCAAACAGGAGCATGTGACATGGCCTACAACGGCTGGACGAACTACGAAACGTGGTGCGTGAAGCTCCACATGGACAACGATGAATCATCCCAGCGGTACTGGGATCGGCAGGCCCGCGAGGCCGTGCGTGATTATGAGGGGCCGGACGGGTGCATCCCGATGCTGGCCGACCAACTGGAAGACTGGCACAAGGAATACATGCCCGAAGTCACGGGCATCTATACCGACCTGCTCAATGCGGCCTTCTCTGAGGTGAACTGGCATGAGATTGCCAGGAATCTGGTGGCTGAATACCGGGAGGAATCCGATGCGACGAGTTGAAACCTACCGTGGATCCAAGGAGTTCGTCCTTGCCTTGGAGCCCGTGGACATGGAACACATGGGCCCAGTGTTTGAGCGTATCCGACATGAGTGGGCCGCCGAGTGGCAGGAACGCGGCAGCAGGGACGAGGGGTCATGCTGCCTGGGTGTCGGAATCTCGGTGTACTACCTGCCTCCAGGCAAGCGTAAGCCTGAGCGCAGGCAGGTCATCTCATGGACATGGACGCAGGGTGATCTGGAGGCAGATCGGACCCGCCACCTGCCGCTGGGGATGCTCGCGGAGCATGGTGTGCTGGGTGTGTACGACTGTGGGCGGATGGACTAGGGGGCAAGTGATGCGCAAAGACATTGCAGACATGTGGGCGGATGCCCTGCGGTCTGGCGAATACCGTCAGACCACCATGCAACTGCGGGATGTGGACGGCTACTGCTGCCTCGGCGTGCTGTGCGACCTGCACCGGCGTCGGACGGGAGAGGGCGAGTGGTCCAGTGACGGCTACTACAACACCGACGATGACACGGACGGCATGATCCCAACGCCAGCGGTAGCCAAATGGGCCGGGCTGATAGATCGCTCGCCAGCAGTGAAGTCAGACCTCGGCAGTGACCTCATCACTGCACTGAACGACGACGAGGGGTACTCGTTTGAAGAACTGGCCGACATTATCCAAGCCCAATGGGAGGATCTGTGATGTGCCCCATGTGTGACTGCTGCGAGGTGGCATGGGCCGCCCCGCTTGGTTCTCTCTGGCATGCCTGCTGCCGGGCATGTGGGTGGGTGTTTTCTTTTGAACCGGACGACATGGAGGTGTCCGATGTGGGCAGTGCGAACACGGAAGGAAATCCTGGCGACGTTCAGTGACCGCTGGGAAGCGGAGGAATGGATGCGGACTTGGCGTTCCCTCCATGGGGCGAGGTGTTACCTAGTGCGAACGGAGAACTGAGATGGCTGCAAAAACGCAGGCGAAAAAGACGGCGACGGCTGATCATGTGGTGCTGGCAATCCGCAAGCGTGGACTGTGGCGAAACGTGCAGGTCTTCGGGCCCTTCACCAAGGCCCAAGCCCATGTGTTTGCCACGCATCACCAGCAGTACGAAGGCGATGAGTGCAGCGTGGAGGAGTTGGATTCCCCATGCGAACACAACAAGTGGATCTTTGATGGCGTTTCCTGAACCAACAACCAAGGAGAGATGACATGAGCTTTCGACCGATGGTGAAGGTGGGCAACGAGTGGGCTGGTAACGGCGTGCGGTTCGCCACCAGGGAGGAGGCCGAGGCGTCCGCCCTTGACCTGTCCCTGCGGTGGACGTTGGTGCTGGATCACAGGGCCGACGAGTCGGACGATGCGGTAAACTGTGAGTGGGATCCGAGCCGAGGCAACGTACATCTGGAGGTGGTCAATGCCAACGATTGAACTGACAGAAGAGCAGGTTGAGGAGTTGATGGATGTTCTTGTGCATGAGTCAGACCGGCTGGAGTTTGCCGTCCGCAATGCCCTGACGGCCGACGCCGACGCAATCGCCACCAAGCACACCATCTCTGTCCTGTCCGACATCCTTGAACTACTGGAGATTGCGTGATGCCACAAGCAAAGCAGCGAGAGTTTTCCGCCGAGGCACGGCAGGCTTTTCGCCAGATGCTGTACCACAAGGTCGCCATGTGGGATGCCTCGGGCGATCTGGAGTCGGCGCTAACGTGCGAAGTGGACACTGGGCAGCTGGATTATCTTGCAGCCGACTTCGGCCCCGCCGACGAGGTGCTGGCGATGAGCGACGAGGAGCTGCTGGAACGCATGCAGGACTGGATGGCCGATCCCGATCACGCGACATTCTACGACGAGGAGGATGTAGCATGACCTTTGAAGAATGGCAGGCAACCCGCAAGCGCGTCGCCCAGGTGGAGGTGCAGGGGAGTGTGCTGGAGAATCACTTCGGCTACGTGCCGGACGATGTGATCAGCGTGTACGAATATGACCCCGGCGTACTGGTCGCCCTCAAGAACGGGCAGTACTTCACGCACATCGACCGCTCTGAATACACCGGCACGCTTGATGCCGTGGAGCGGCGACTGTGGGACGATTACGCGAAGCATGAGGTGGGATGATGCGTGTGCTGGACCTGTACTGCGGGGCCGGGATGGCGGGTGATGGATACAAGCAGGCCGGGTTCGATGTGGTGGGGTGGGATGTGCGGCATCAGCCGAGTTATCCCTATGAGTTCCACCGCGGCAGCGCCCTAGATGCCTTGGAAGATCGGGCCTACCTCCAGACGTTCGACCTGATCCATGCGTCCCCTCCATGCCAAGCCCACACCAGGGCAAAGCATCTGCGGGATGCACAGGGCGGCAAGTCCAAGTACGACGATCTGCTGACGCCCACCCTGGATCTGCTGCGTGACTGCGGCGTACCTTGGGTGGTGGAGAACGTGGTCGGCGCACCAGGGATGGAGGGCGCGGTGATCGAATGCGGCTCGGCCTACGGGCTGAAGGTCCGCAGGCATCGCCTGTTCTTGGCGTCCTTCCCCCTGGTGGGCTCGGGCTGCAAGCACAAGGAGCAGGGCAAGCCCATCGGCGTGTACCACGTAATGGGCGACACCTGCAAAGGCGTGTGCAAGAAGACTGGCAAGCTGGTGATCGGCGGATCCACCGCACGCACCGTTGAGGAGGGGCGTGCAGCCATGGGGGTAGACCGTGCGATCACATGGAACGAACTGAAGGAAGGCTTCCCGCCTGCGTACACTCGTCACGTTGGCGAGCAGGCGTGGATGCATCTGTACACCCAGGCTATGTCCTGAGATGAGGAGGATGACTGATGCCATACCCTGACTCTGAATACCCCAGCATCATGCGAGGCAAGGACAAGCGTGAGTCGCAGCGGCTGTTGGCTGCGGCACCTGACTTGCTTTCCGTGTGCCAGAGACTCCTTGACTGGCAAAGCGAAGATGACCCGTACGCATGCGACGATTGGATGGCGCTTGCTACAGACTTAGGCGCTGCTGCCGGCAGGGCTATTGCCAAAGCGGAAGGGAGGGAGTGATGTTCTATTGGGACGAGGATCGTTACCCCATCGGAGGAGGCGAGGAGCCTAAGCGGTGGGGCGTTGTAATGCTGGACGACACGTACCATTTGGGGCCCGTGTACAAGCTGGCCATCTACGAGATGCGTGAGGTTCCCGGTGTCGGCACGCGGCCGGTCGCCATGTGCGTTTGCCGTGGGTTCTGCGAGTCAGGGATCACGCCTGATGCAGCCGTCGAAAGGGCGGGGCAGTACCGGCGTGCGGAGTTTGACGGCGTGGAGTTCCGATGGGTTGGTGTGTTGCGTTGGTCGAAGCCGCATCTGCCTGTGAAGAAGGGAGGAAAGTGATGACACATACACTTGGACCGTGGGATGCACGGCCAAACGATGGGCAGATCGTCCTCAACGGATCGAACTGCTACGACATCAAAGAGATATTCAACGATGTCGGTGGCTTCAATCCCGCTGACATCCGCCTCATGGGTGCAGCCCCCGAGATGCTGGCCGCCCTCAAGATGTGCGTGGAGATGGAAACTAATTGCGACGGGAGAGTCACCTGCTTCTGCGATGACCCCGAGATCGCTCGGCACGGCAGGTGCTACGTATGCACTGTGCGGGATGCCATTGCCAAAGCAGAAGGGAGGGAGTGATGAACGACATCGTTGAAGAACTGCGCGCCGCCCACCGCCAATGGACGAGCGGCTCGCTTGGATGCAGCGACTGCGGCACCCATGAGAAGTGCCTTGGACAGCGGGCGGCCGATGTCATTGAGAAACTGCGTGGCTTGCTAACGCCCATTGGCACCGTCCCGAGCGACGGCGGCATAGGTTTCATTCCGTTCTCTACGGCTGTCGCCCAAGCCCTGGCCGTTGACATCTCTCGCGCATGCGACATCGACAAACCCGAAGGGAGGGAGTGATGCGATACCGCGTCACCGAAACACGCACGTACTACGTGGAGTCGCCCAGCAGGAAAGCCGCGTTGGTCGTCCTTGGCAAGGGGCGAGCCGAGAAGCAGATCGAACTGGAGGAATGCATCGAAACCGAGGAGGCAGGATGCTATGGCGAGGATCGACGGATGGACTGACTCAAAGGTAGACTACTGCATCGCCCTGCTTGTGCAGGCCGAGCGGATTGTGCGGGAGGTGGAGCCTGATCTCTATGAAAAGATCAGGCGTTTTCTTTTGGAGGAGGCGTGATGGCTAAGACGAACACGGATCGCACGCTGCCGTGCATCGGCATCTGGACATTGACGAAGACCAGTCTGCCAACTGCTGGCAACACGCTGGTCGGGCTGTGGCAGGACAAGGCCACCGACACCATTGGCTTTTTCTGCGCGTTCTATCGCGACGAGAAGGGCGAGTGCGTGGACACAGACGAGGAGGGCTGGGACTATGTCACCTATCACTGCCGGCAGGGCGACAGTGCTATCCCGCATGACGAGAAGATTGATCCGCCTGACTACTGGGCCGAAGCCCGGTGGCTGATACCTGGATGGGGGAGGTGAGTGATGGCTAAGAAGTCTGAATTCGCCGTTGAGATCGCTGCGTGGGAGCAGAAGTATTTCGATCTCGTCTGGTATGCCCGCACTGACCAGGACGAGCCGGCCAGCCAGCCCGGTCGCCGCCGGGTGGAGGCGGCTTGGTCTGCCGACTTGGAGGCTCTGCGGTCGGACGAAAGCAACTGGCAGCATGGGTTCAACAGTGGCTGTCTTGCTGCGTTTCGACTGGTGCAGGGCCTGCTCGGAAGCGAGTCCGATGCGGAGCTTGCGAGAGAAGAGTTTCCTTTCTTGGATACATGAGGAGGTGAGTGATGGCATTTCACAAGCACCGGAAGATTTGTTTCGACCATGAGCCTGGGAGCAAGTATCCCTACGTGTGTACGGCATGGTGCGAGGTGGGCGGTATCTACGTGGGCGACCGCTTCACCCAAGAGGTTGGCGAGATCCTGATCGAAGCCTGCCGTGGTGACGGCATCACCGTGGAGGTGGAGGAGGTGGCCGATGTCAAGAGATGATCCCAAGACTTGGGCATACCGTGGCCGAGTGATCGAAGAAGACTTTGAGAGCTGGGCTGACCGAGCCCCTGAAATCTTTCTGAAGAACCGGACGGGGTACTTCGTCCGCGGAACTACGGGGAAATACCGCACGCTGGCGGAGGCGAAGCGGAGGGTTGACGAGGTGATTAACGAGGAGGCGACTGATGACTGAAGACATGCAGATTCTTACGTGGTTCCTGGGCAGCGAGCCGGTCGGCTCCATGCTGAACTGGCCGGTGCTTCCGCAGAAAGTGTGTGACTCCATCCGAGCTATTCACACGGAGTCCAAGCGGGATCCCGCCGACGCCGACGCTATCTGCAAGGCGTGGGAGCGGTTCTCCGGTGCCGTTGGGCCGACGCTCATCGGCCGGCTGCTGGCATCCAACGAGTGGCGTGAGTTTGTTCCTCTCGTTGAGGGGCACGGCGACGACTGGTGCAACGTGTGGTCAGACGACGACCGACGAGTGGTGGCACGTGTTGTGTACAGCGACGGACTGGCCGTCAATGTTCGGTTTTCCGTTGAGTAAGGAGACTCTCCATGGACACGGATGTCCCGATGGTTCTTGAGTTGGTGGTTGTAATCTTGCGACTTGTACTGGAGGTGATTCGATGAGCGATTTCATGTTTGGCGTGCGAGATGACTGGGGAAGGCTGTCGGCTCGGCAACGAGATGTTCGCGAGCGCGTGGCAAAGGAACTGGATATCACGTGGGTGGAGATCCAGACACCCAATGGCACCCACAAGTCCTGGTTTGCCGGCCCAAATCGCGGCCACCCATTTGACGCCGACCTCCAGCGTGATGCGATGCGACTGTTGGATCTGTACGAAACAGTGGAGGTGATTCGATGAGCCCGGTGGCAGACTTCGCCCTTGCGGTAGTTGGTATGATTCTCTTATTCACATGGCTGTCTTGGAGCCCATGATGGTCTACCTCTACGCACGTGTATCGACGGACAAGCAGGAGAACGGACGCGAGGCACAGGTGTCTCGCCTGGAGCAGTGGGCCCAGCAGAACAGCCTGACCCCTGATGGGCTGTTCGTTGACGACGGCGTGTCGGCCTTCAGCGTCCCGCTCAGGGATCGCCCCGAGGGCAGGAAGCTCTGGGATCTACTGGCACCAGGGGACACGGTCGTCATCACCAAGGTGGACCGTGCCTTCAGGTCTTGGCTGGATGCGGCCATGACCATTGAGACATGCCAGAAGCTGGGCATCAAGCTCCACGTTCTGGACATGCCGTTCGACATCTCCACCCCGCACGGTGAGTTCGGCCTGTCGATGGTGGTCGCCGCAGCCCGGCTGGAGTCTCGCCTCCACGGCCAGCGGAAGCGGGAGGTCTATCACCACAAGCGGGTGAGTGGCCTGCCCTACAACCAGCTCCGCCCGTTCGGATGGGTGTCCACCAAGGGCAAGACCGGGAAGCTGGAGGGCTGGGCCGAGTGCGAAGAGGAGCGAGAGATCGGGGCTCGCATCCTGCAGCTGCGGGCCGATGGCATGAGCTACCCTAAGATCGCCCTCTACCTCTGCCGCGAAGGCGTGCGGAAGCCGCGTCGTCGGAAGGATTCATCCGGTTACTACCACGTGCAGGACGTCTTCCTTCTGGCACGTGCGGCTTCAGCCGGATATCCAATTGTTCCGCGAGAGTTCTGGCAAGGGCCCGACTACGAACAGAGGCTGCGCGAAGCGAAACTTCATGCCCCTCAGATATAGCCCGTAGCGTCTGGCCTTCAACGAACCTGTCTACGGCCAGCCGCTGCCACTCCTCGGGCAAATCTTGGATGGCCATGCCCAAGAAGTCTGGGCTCTCAAGCAGGGGAAGCATGACCTCTGCCTCCTCCAGGCTGACCTTGAACTCGCCGGGCTGTCTGGTCACCCGCTTGATGGACTTGTACATGGCGTTCATTATCGCCCGTGCGAAGTACGCCTTGGGGTAGGGGAGGCGCTTCGGATCGTACGTGCGGGCGGCCTTGGTCAGGGCAAGGAATCCCTCACCCTCCAGGTCGGGCAGCAGGACGGCCTTCTGCCACGCCGGCCGGGACTGGACAAAGAACTTGGCCAGCATCCTGGCCAGCGGCGTGTACTCAGCCGCTAATTCTTGACGTTTTCTTGAGAGCTTCGATCTCTTTTGCATGTTCGTCTAGCCGATGCTCATGTTCCGTGAGCGCCTCGCGGAGTTCCTCAACGATCTCTGGCAGGGACTCCACGCTGTTGGCTATCACCGCAACCTTGGCGTGGATGCTGAATGCCCACGGGACAATCGCACAGCCCGCCATCAGAGCGAACGTCCACATCTCCATCTCATTCGTCATCATCCGCCTCCCGAATCATCTTCACCAGGATAATGCCGGCGTATGGGTGAAGCCTGCCGTCTTCCACATGCAGCTTCACCACGCGAACGGCCTGCTCGGTTTGCTCGGGGAGGTACTGGTACACGTGAGTCTCGCCATCATATCGGGCGAGGACTCGGTTAAGGCGTCGAACGCCTCCGAACGAAGACGCTTCATATCCTTCCTGTCGATGATCCATTTTGCGATCCAGTTGCTGACGAGACTGATCAACACCGGCAGGACAAAGATGGCGAAGAACGAACCGCACTCGGGGTGCATCCGCAGGTAGGTTTCTTTCATCCGCCTGCGGTACTCACGCATGCCGATGCTGCCGTCCGGCACCACCAGCAGGCCGACCAGGGCGATGTCTCTGGAGTGTTTGCTGATCCCTCTCGCCCCTGATTCATAGAGGCAGAGGTCCGCTACTTCTTTGGCTTGCAGTCTACGCACTCCTGCTTGAGGACAGACTTGGCCTTGCACTTGCACCCGGGAGGACACGGGCAGTCGGTCACATGCCCGTCGCCATGGACGATCTTGCCGTTCACGCACCGGCCGCAGCACACTTCCGGAAGTGGGGACTTCTGCGTGTGCAGGGTGTAGGACGCATTGACTGCAACCGCCGAGGAATACTCGGGAGTTGCCAGCCCCAAGAGAATCAGCAATGTCTTACCCATGCTGCAGTAACCCCACGGTTCCGTAATCGGGCAGGCGCTGCGGCGGGTAGCCGTCGATGCTGCCGTAGGTCCAGCAGTCGCCGTTGGAAACGCACACATCGAAGTCGTCGGCCGATGTCAGGATCATCCCTGGCACCCACTCGCCGTACTCCTTCGGCCAGCCGGAAGGCTTTTGGTTCCAGCGGCCCCAGCTGTTCGCAATCATCCAGACGCGGAACGGGAAGAACTCCTTGGAGTCGTCATAGCCAACGATGGCCATGTCATGGTTCCACCCGCCGCTTGCCCGGCCGTGGATGCCCTTGGAGTTGGAGCCCGGCGTCCACGCAGCGTACTGCCCTGAGTGTGCAGCGTACCCATTGAACAGGGCATCCATCAGATCGCCCTGCGTGCGGACGTTGCTGATGACGCCGACCTTGTTCTTCCGGCAGAGAGCCTTCACGTTCTCGGGCACGCCACCAAACCCCCAGCGAGAGCCGATGCTGGAGTTGTACTTGGTGAGATCGACCACGCCCTCGTAGTTCGTCCTTCCCAAGAACCCGACGTCACGCTCAAACTGCGAGGCCCTTGCCGGCGACATCCCCTCACCGCCGTGGCCACGGGCACCGTAGGTGGGCTCAGTCGCCCCGAGCCTGAACCAATCCTCTGGTTCCTTCTTGACCAGAATCTCCACGGCCCGGGTGATATCCCTGGCGTTTCGACTTCCGTGGCTGACGCAGTCGCCCGTGGTCTGGGCCTCAGTGAAGCACTTGTCGTCCAGCTTTTTGGCGTACTGCCAGAGCAGCGCCCGCTTGCCAATGCCAGAGCCTTTGATGTTCGGCTCGGAGAAGTACTGATACTTCTGCGTGGAAAGGAACTCGTCCTTCGCACGCGGGTCGAAGATGTATCCCGTCAGCCCGTCTTCGTAGGCCCGAAACAGGGAGTAGGGTGTGTCTAGTTCACTCACACTGCGACTCCACAGCCCGCATGCCGGCAACGATCTTGTCGGCCAGGATGCTGTCGATGGCTACGTTCTCCAGCGGGTAGTGCTTGGAGAGAACCTCTTCGACAGCCTCGTCCAGGTCGGGGTACTTCCCGACGAGGTCGGTTCCACCCACGGCCAGCCGCAGCGCATCTGCATAGATGCTGCGCCAGATCGCGGTTGTAGCGATCAGGCGACCCGAGTCCCGTGCCATGACATCCGCCAGCGCGCTGTAGACGCTGGCAATCTTCGCCCGGTCGGTGGAGGTGGCCGACTTCAGGGCGGTGGCAACTGGTCCCGTGGCGGCTGGCCGTGGGGAACTGACAAACGACGCCGCAACCAACAGGGTTGCGAGCGTAATCGGCAAGTACTGGATCAGCCCAGAAGGGCTTGGAGCAGCTGACTGCATGCGTCGATGACCTTCGGGTTGGAGGAGCTTTCCTTGATCAGGATCACCTGTTCGATCTGCTTCATGGTGCTGGGCTTCTTGGCCTGGAACTTCAGGTTCGGAAGAACGAACTGGCCGATCAGCACCAGCCCGAGGACACCAAGAGAAATCATCTGGAATGTGGTCATAGGATCTTGGCTCCCGGGATGAAGATGGTGACCCCGCCGACGCTCTGCGAGGCCGAGTAGTTGAGCAGCTTGTGCGGATCCAGAAGCCCCCAGCCATAGACGCTGTCATGCCCGGCCTCCCCGGCGTCACGGCATGTCTCACGCAACGCCTTGACCACGGACTGGTGATCGATCTTCTTGCCGCTCTGCTTGGCGTCCGACGCCCAGAGCGCCAAGGCACCAGCGACAAAGGGCGCCGCCATAGAGGTGCCGCTGATGGTTGCGTAGCCATTGGCCAGCCACGTGCTGGTGATGTCAGCCCCCGGCGCAGCGACGACGATCTCCTTGCCACGCGAAGAGAACTCACAGGCGGCGCCGCTACGGTCCACGGCACCGACGCCAATCGTCTCTTGGAACGCGGCCGGGAAGTTGACCGCACCCCCGTCGTTGCCGGCGGCGCAGACGATGATCAGGCCCAGGCTGCAGGCGTGCTTGATCGCACGGTGCAGACCTTCGTCCGGCCTGGGGGAACCCAGCGACATGCAGATGATGTCGGCCTTCATATCGGCGGCATAGGACACGGCAGCAGACACAGCCTTGTTGCTGCCCATGCCGCTGTGCCCCAGCACCTTCAGGCCCAAGAGCTTGGCCTCGGGGGCGATCCCCTTGGCAAGGCCAGACCTCGCACCGATCACGCCGGCCACGTGCGTGCCATGCCCAAGCGTGTCCTCGTCGGATCCATCGGACGAGAAGTTGCGGTACTCCGCCACCGCATCGACCAGAGCCGTGTGCTTGGAGATCCCGCTGTCGATCACCGCAACCGTGACGCCGGCGCCCTTGGTCTGCTTCCACAGACTCGGGATCCCATACGACTCAACGGCCCAGTCCACACCGTCCTTGCCCGAGAGCGGGACAGCCCCGAAGTCAACCCGGTAAGGAGGGAGGTGAACGTAGTCACTCATCGGTGCCGAGCGTCTCAAGCGCCATGAGAACGATGCGAAGCAGGGGCACCAGGACGTTGACGATGAACGTCCAGTCGAACCCGAGGGCCGAGTACTCCGAGCCGAGGGCGAATGCCGTGACAGCCTCGTCCTCGTCCAGATCCCAGGCGTACATGGCGCGGACGTCGTCGTTCTTCAGCACCGGGATCACCAGCCGGGCGATCTTGTCAACGATCTCCCACTGCTCCATGGGAGGGAGGTCGCGGCGAAAACCCTTCGCCACCTCCAGCACCTTGGTCAGAAGGTCGCGGTGAGCCAGCAGCCACTTCAGAACCTGCAGGTTCATTGTTTATCCTCATGGTCAAGTACAGCGATCCCAACCACGGCGTGGCCGGCGATGTCCAACAGCGTGTCCCTAATAGCAAATGTCTCCAAAGGCCCTCGGAGACGACGGCATTTCTCACCTACCCGGGCGACTTGGTATTTCCAGGGGACAATCCCGTCCTCCTGCACCCCGAGGGCGTTGGACAGGGGGTTTTCCCGGCACCCGTAATACCCCCGCTTCCTGGTCAGCAGCCGATACAGGGTAACGCATATCTTCCAGTACGGGTCGCCGGCCAGGAGCTGGTCCAGCTCACCAAACAGTCTGGCGGATCGCTCTTTGCAGTCTTCCGTACTCGGCCCAGAAGCTGGGGTGATGGTCGGGGTCATCGTCTCTGTCCTCCATGTCCACCAAAAATGCGCATCTAGCATGGGCCCACTCCTCGGCGAATGTATCAACGAGGTTGTCCCTATCCTGGGTATTCAGCAGGTAGATGGTCCCAGACTCCTCCTCCGGATCGAACTGAAACGTCCCCAAGTTGCCGCCCATTTGCTTTTGCGTCCGCAGGTAAATCCTGACGGGAAACATCAGCGGGAACCTGCTCGTCGCCCACCGCTTCAGCCTGCGGAGCAAGGGTCGTCGCCAATCGCGCAACATCGGTGAGCCTCACAATCACCAGCCAGGGCCTGTTGTTTCTGCGGTGCAGGACGACAGGGAGCTTCTCTCCGCAGTCGCCGCAGGCTTGGTCCACCCAGTCGTATGGGTTCCCTCGCTCGCACCGCTTGACCTCTAGGTGAATGTCCGCTTCCGTGGCCACATCGGGCGAGTCGGGAGAACCGCTGAATTGCTGGCCTCTTCGCGACTTCAGGCCGGTGGCTTTGGCCCATTCTTTGGCCGCGTCCCGCTCGCCTCGGGCGCCCTTGGCACGGCTGTCAGTCATGTTGCTTCCACCTAACCGTAAGAAATGTTCCGATCCACGCACCCGCAGCCAAAGGGAACAGGTAGAAGATGTTCTTGCTGTAGCTCACCACGCCGAAGGCCAGCAGGGAGTAGAGGACCGACGACACCGACGCCGCCAGGATGGGCCGGCGGTTCTCCACGCAGATGATGTAGTAGGCGTAGAGCATGTCTACGATCACGTACACCAAGAAGATCAGCGCGGCCGTGGCGTAAGAAAAGTCGCTATTCATTTCTTCCACTTCGCGTGCTGGAGTTGGGCGTGACGCACCTCAATCTCAACGAGGTAGTCGAACTGCTCGCGGATCAGCTGGACCACCTCGGACGAACGCTTCCGGTCCAGCACCTTGCTGTTCTTGCCGATCCACGTGCCGACCGGATTCCCGAGCTGCATGTCGCGGCTCGGGTTCTCAGTCTCCCACCAGTAGTCCACGGTGAGGTTCATCGTCTTGGTGCGATCACCCGTCAGCATTGTCAGGCTCCCGGGAGGCCATGAGGTTTCCGATTACCTCCAGCACATGGTTCGGCCTGGGCTTGGCCGCGCCCATCGACAGGAGGTAGGACGAAAGAGTCTCGCCCGTCTGCCGGTCGGCAAGATCCGCGACCATCCGGCCGTACTCGTCTCGGATGTAGTCATGCGGGACGAGCGTCAGCCGCTCGGCGTCGGCATGGATCTCGCACCAATCGACTATGTGGTTGGCCGCGTCGGCCTGACACCACACACCAGCGATCACCACTGCGATCTCGCATCGCGACCTGGAGAGGGGGCAGTAGGCCCTGACCTGCAGGGTGTCGTCTCGGGTGACCCGGGTGACCGTGACTATGGAGTGCGTGTCTTCCATGACCCGACGTTTCGCTCGCGTTCTTCTAGGTAGTAATCAGGGATCGGCGTGGGGTCATACCCGAGATGCTTCTTCCGCAGCAGGCTGGCCAAGTACTCCGGATCAAAGTTGTCGGGGTCCGACTCCAGCTTCGCCGTGAGAACTGAACTATTGTACAGTCTCGGGAAGTTTCCTGCAACTCGGCCCGAGTGAAGGATGTCATGATCGCGATGACAAAGGCGAACGTAATTCCTCACATCGTTCCTGCGACCACGGCCGCCGATGATGTGATGAACGTCCAGCTTCCTGCGGCCATCTGATTCCGGCCACCAGCAGATCGCGCAGCAGCGATGCAGCTCCACCCACTCAAGCAGCGCAGCCTTCTCTTGCTTATTCACTGACCCGCTCCAGATCCCGGGTCAGGTAGTCGATGCACTTGGCCAGCCTGACGGTGGCCTCCTGCGACTTGCCCTGGCATGCCATGTTGCATGGGTGGCACAGAACCCCGCGGAAGTGACCGCCGTCATGGCAGTGATCAAACTTCTGCGAATGCGAATCCTCAAGCGGTGCGCCGCAAGACTGGCAAGCCGGGATCTCCATGAAAAGCCGGACCTCATCCTTGGTCAGGCCATACCTGGAGGCGCGATGGACAACGCTATAGCTGTCGCGTCTTTTGTAGCCCGCCGTGGCGCGTGTCTGGCATTCCTTGCACCACGCCTGCAGGCCGTCCTTGCTTCGACTTCGGCGGCTGAAGTCACCGACAGGCTTGACCTCACCGCAGCCCGAGCATCGCTTCTCTGTCAGCACACTCCTTTGCGCTTCCCATCTCCGTGGGTCGCGGGAGTGTACATACGCACATCATTACTGTCAAAGCGTTAGTCGGTGTGGTGGGAACAGCCCGACTCCCTCCGTGACGGAGAGAGCCAAAGAGGGCTAGTCGGTGCGGAGCCGAACGAGCCCGTGCCCTGTGTGTTTGGTTTCGCTGTCCGGTGCATTCCTCCCTACGCAGCGCTGGGCGTTTTTCCCCGAGGCAGGGTAGTCGTACAGCGCACCCCGGGCTTTCCCAGATTACCAGCCTGTTACCAAGCTGGCCTGCTCCCTCTTGTAGCGCCCCTCCATGGGGCCGGTCGGCGGGGAGCCGATCTTCAGGCCGTTTGCCATTCCGTTGGCTATGTCGCAACCAAGGCCCCTGGCTTGCGCCGTGCGGGCCGTGGAGGCTAGATACTATCCACTGTCCCTAGATTGTCAAACTGGCGCCTCGCGTGCAGCCAGAGGCCCGTAGAAGTATCTCTCGTCCTTGCTAACGTCCCAGTCACAGGACTCGGCTTGGTACAACTCCTCTTGGACTCTGTAGGCGCAGGCCCTTGGGTCTGGGCTGGAGCCGCAGAAATACCCGTCCTTCCACGCTATGCGGTTGGTGGGCAGGGCGGCAAGGTTCCCGTCTTCCAAGGCCATGACATGGGCGCACTTGTTCTGCTCGGGAGTCAGCGTAAATCCTGGGCGCTCCAGCGAGCTGGGAAGCCAGTCCACAGTGAATAGATACTCGCCGGACACCTTGCCTGACCGCAGGTAGCAGTCGGCCTGATGGTCCCGCAGGTAGGAGAACACGGTCACCACCGGCCGGTCGGAGAAACAATCCCACAGCTGGACGTCAGGCAGCGATCTCCCGCCTTCCATGTTTAGGGACAGCGCGTGGATCGGCACGCCGCGGTAATGGGCCCCCGACTTAAGCATCACGTGGAAAGCCAAAGCCCTGCCAGGAATGGACTGGATGGCAAAGGCGTACGCTTCCTCATGCCCAGACTGCCGGGAAATGAACGGCCGCCGCACGTAGCATCGAAGGAATGGGATGTCAGCATTCATCCTTGCACCTGTTGCAGGTTTCGGTTTTACGAGACACGTTTAGTTGTTATGTCGCTGGCTGCGACAGGTGTGCTACGCACCAGATGTGCTGCATAAGCACTGGTTCCACCACTACTTGCGAACCGTGAGGAACGCCCAGACAAAGAGCGTTGCCAGCCTCGCGGCCTGAACTGTCGTTGTGTATTGGCAAGCGACTCCGAAGTGCGACCACCACAGCCAAGGCACCGAGAACACCGCCTTCCACTTCGGCTTGCGGCACAGCGTCACCATCTCTCGCGGCCCTCAGTGCAGTCGCTTCCACTCCTCGTACAGAATCCCAACGTCGGTGAGGGTGAGTCCTGCTTGCGTGGCGGAACCACCCAATGGAGCAGAAGGCTCCGCAGCGTCGTTGCTCATGTCAGCGTCTCCTCGTTGCCTCTGCTCATTCGGGGCGTTCTCACTGCACCGTTTCGCAGCCTTCTACTGACCCTTTCCGCAAATGTCGCCGGTGCGGACTGTGCCTTCAGGTTCTCCAGCGGGTTCCCCACCAAAGCGTCCAGTCGGCTCTTTCAACACGTCCTCCGCTCTCGCCGCCGGCGCGGCGTCATGATTTGCCTCCCACTCCGGCCGCAACTTGATGAGCAGCGACCGCAGGATGCCGTAGTCGCCCATGCAGGCGATGCGGCCTTCGACCACAACGTATTCCAGAGCGTCGATCTCCGCATCCGAAACCGCAAACAACGGAACCATCTTTCCGTCATCGGCCGACCGAATCTGGTGATTGTGCAGCCAGAACTCAAGATGATCCTCTGCTTCTTGTCGCGTCAGGCGCAGCCTTTTTTCTTTGCCTGGCAGCAGTACGGCCCAAGCGTCAGGCCCGTGAGAACCACCGGATGCAGGAGACGGCTCGGCCGCGTCTCGCGCGTTGTCATCGCTCATCGTTCGCCGCTCCTGATCCTTGTCGTTCCCAGCCTAGCCGCTTGAGTAAGCCGTGAAGCGTGGCTGCGATCTTCGCACATTCCTCGTCGTCGTCGTTGTCGTTGTACGCTCCGACCGCTTCCCTGATCGCCTCCAGCTCATCGTCGGTGAGCCGCAGCCGCTCAACCTCGTCCGCGGCCCGCTCGCAAAGCGTGTCAACAGCCTTGCTGGAGTAAGCCCGGTCGCGCAGCTGTTGGACGATGTCTGTCACAGATCGCACTCCAGCAGGCCGGCAGGGATCATGTTGCGGATCGTCTCTGCGAGGTCCATCGCTTCGCTGTCGGCGTCACCGTGCTTGATAAGAGATCGGCACTTGTGGTTGATGTCCGACAAAGCCCGCAACGCCTGCTGACCGGAAAGCGCTGCGTGGAACTCGTAGTCGTCGTCAGGCAGCGTGAAGTTTAGCGCGGCGCGCATGGTGGACTCCAGCAGTTGACGAGCAGCAGAAGGAGGGCCAGCACCCCATAGAAGTACAGGTCCGGAATCATGTCGATGATTGTCAACAGCTCCCCCATACGCTAATGAGCCTTTCTTTCAGCCTGTTTACTTCCGCCTCTAAAATCCTTATGCGTGCCGCGAGAATAGAATTCGCGTTCCTCAGTCTCTCCTCCTCCATGGAGGAACATGTCGGTGTCTCCATCGACAAGGTCAAGACAGTGGTGCGGGTACAGCAGATAAGTAAGCTGCTCGGCTGGTCGCAGGAATCTCTTGGGGCAGACGAGGGTTGGGACGTCATGCCCTCGGCCGCGATCAAAGACGACTTGCTCGGTCCAAGAGTCATCTCGGTCAAGGGTGGTGAGCCACACCCAGCAGCCCGTGGGCTTGGAGATGTACACGTAGGCGATGTGCCCAATGCGCTCTCTCGCAAGTCCTCGCAGGTCGTCAACGAACACGGTGTCATATGGGTAATCCTTCGGTGACGAGAACGTCAGCGACCTCTCCTTGATCTCCACGCTCATCAAGGCCACGGCGTCAGGAGACTCCACGTGGTCGGTGAGCTTGTTGTGCCTGCCGATGACCAGCTTCTTTCCGTGAGCCACTGAGCGTCCCTGGCTTCGCAGGTCGTCCACCCAGCGGCGCTCGGCTGCATGGCCATCAGCCAGGGATGTACGGAACAAACGCATGTCTACTCCATGACAGTGCGGCAACCTCAACCCTCGGCATCCTGACTCCTGCAAACCGGCCAGACGCATGCAGGGCCAGTACGGCGCTGGCAATCTCCGCGGGGCTCGGGTAGTCCGGCTGCAGGCCGTCATCCAGCCATTCCAGTTGGCTGGGGATGTATTCCTCTTGGCGGATCTCGTCGGCCTGTGACCTAACAACCGAGGCCCACCGCGTTGACCGCCCGAAGATTTCCCCGATGTCCTCGTCGTCCAGGCCGGGGTCCAGCATCGCCACCACCGCCAGCCGTTCGTCGCTCGGGATGGAATCGCAGGCCCGCAGGATCCTGACGACGCCGACGACCTGGGAAATCTCAAGCCCGATCTGCTCGGCCACTCGGCTCGGCGTCTCCCGGTTCACCACGCACCTCCGGTGCAGTTCCCTTGCCATACCCAAAGCATGACGCAATCCATCGACGCATCCGAGTCCACCAGCCATCTCGCTTCTCCTCCTTGACGAACGTCTGCGGGAACACGTGTTCGACATCGAACACGCTGATCACTTCCTCAACATCAACCAGACAGTCGGGCCGCTTGCTGCTTGTGGTCACGGCGAGCAATCTCCTTTCGGAACAGGGTCTGCACCCACCCCTTGGTTGAGCCGGCCGCCCAGTGCAGATAGCCAGAGGGCAGGGCCCCGAGCTTCATGCCGCCGTACTTGCCGCGGAGTGGGTTCTTGTAGGTGCCGACCGAACGCACGGCGCGTTCGCTCAGGTCGATCTCTTGGCCGCTCACCCGGCCCTCGGCTCGGCCGGCGGTGTTCCTTCGCATGGCTTCGATCTGCTGGGCAGCGGCGACCTTTGCGGCCTCCTTCGCAGCCAGCTCGGCCATCTCCTCCGGTGTCAGCGGAGCCTCGGCAGCGGCCTTGCGGACAGCCTCCTTCACGGCCTTGTCGCCGTCGCAGAACATGTCCACGCTGGTGAAGATGGACTGATCCAAGGATCCGCTGGTGCAATCCACCAGCTTGAAGCGGCTCTTGGTGCTGGCGGCAATCGCTGCAATGCGTGACTCCACGGTGCTGCCGTCGAAGTCCACCACGCCCGCCAAGGGTCTGGTCGCCCGGCCGACGCACTGCAGCCAGAACGACCGTGATCGGGTTGGCCTGCCGAGGATCAGGGTTTCCGTGGGTGGGTAGTCGAAGCCCACGGCCACCACCACGCAGTTGCACAGCACCTTGGCCTCGCCCGCCTTGAACTTCCGCAGGGCCTCGGCCCGCTCGTCGTCGTCCTGGTCGCCCCATACTTCAACAGCCGGAATGCCGTAGTTGTGGTTCAGGTAGTGGCACGCTCCATGCATGGCGAACACCGAGCCGCAGAACAGGACAGTCGGCCCCTGCATTTCCTCTGCGGTGATCATGCACAGCCTCTGCAGGTTCGCTTCCTTGTTCAGCTCTGCCTGGAGGGCCTGCTGGGCGAAGTCACCGCCAACCACCTTCACTGCGCTCAAATCCAGGCTGTCTACTCGGGCGAGCCGGCACACAGGCGGAACGGCCCATCCGTGGGCGATGGCCCAGTGCAGGTCGTAGCCTCCGATGAGTCGTTCGTAGAACTGCATTGCTCTCTCCGTAGCATGGGCTTGCCGTCCATCCTGAACGGCGTGGCTGTGAATCCTGCGACCATGGCGCCGCCGTCCTGAAACCACCGCAGCATCTCCACCACTGCGGGGCTGCACATCAGGTGTGCCTCGTCAACAATCACCAACTGCATGTCCTTGAATCGCTTGTATCGATGCTCACCGCCGCGCTTGGAAAGCAGCGTGGGCTTGCTGGCGACGACGATCTTGGACGGCCACATGTCGTCCTCGTCGCTGACATAGCTCGCCATCTCCACGCCCGGGTCCAGGTCGCATATCTCCCGCACCTTGGAGACGGTCTGCCAGACCAGCTCGCGGAGGTGGCACAAGATCAATGTCCGTCCCTTGATACGGTCGGCCATGGTGACGAAGCACACGGTCTTGCCAGCCCCGGTGAAGAGGTGGTTGAGCGTTGCCTTCACCCCGGACTGCATCGCAGTCAGGTTGTCGGTGACCAGAGCTTCTTGGTAGTCGCGTAGTTTCATGGTTGGTTAAAAGACCCCGGGGCCGGGCGGAGAGTTCCCGACCCCGGGGCGGCGCGGAGAGTTCCCGACCCCGGGGCGGCGCGCACTTGCTCAACGGAAGTCGGTGGCGAACTCCTCCTCCACCGCCGGCTCCCTCTTCTTCTGTCCGAGAAGCTGCAGTCGGAGAACCCGGACGACCTTGCGGCTCTTCCGCTCGCCGTCCTTCTCCCACTGCTGCGTTTGGATCTCGCCTTCCACCAGCACCGTGGTGCCGCGGATCAGGAACTCCGTCACGCGGCCGGGCTTCCAGTACTCGCAGTCAAAGAACTCCACGGAGTCCTTGTAGCCATTGACGGCGACAGAGAACTTCGCCAGCTCCGACTCTCCCACCATGCGGGACTCAACATCCTTGGTGAGATTGCCGACACAGATGAACCGCTGGTAACCACTCATGCTTGGACCTCCTCCTTGTCCCAAACCTTCTTGAACTCGGCCTCCACCCGATGAAACACCTCCACCGGGATGGCCTTTTCTCTCGCTCGCAGACGAACCGTATCCAGTGCCTTCTGGGCATGCTCCCGACTGTCGGCCTTGGCGACCGCACTGATCGCATCCTGCTGGTAGGCAAGATGCTTCGCAGTAGCCTTGCCGACCCGGGCTTCCGGCCTGGGGGCAGGCTGCTCGCTCACGCTGTGTCCGTCGTCGTCAGCCTCTCCAGAGAACCCGCCGACCAATGCCATGAGGAGGGTCCGCTTGGCATATGTCATCGCCGCCCCGAACGCCTGCATGTCGCCCTTGGGCATCAGCAGCGGGGCCACTCCCGAGATCCACTGGCCACCCTTGTGACGCAGCGTGCCGACGACGATCCACTGACCGCCCACCAGCCCCGGCCTGAAGTCAGGAAGGGCGAGCCCATGCTTCGTCAGCGGCCCGCGGAGCGAGTCGCAGCACTGGGCGTAGCTGGCGAACTTGCTCTTGAAGTGCGGGTTGTTGCTGTCGTAAGCCACAATCGGATACTCGGCCTGCGCCTTCGCCAGGGCCTCGGTGATGGCATTCGTCTCGGGGCTGCTGCTCGGCCCCAAGATCGCGTTGTTGTCGTTCATACGTTCACGTACTCCTCTCCACGGGTTGCCCAAGCCGGCACGGCCAGCTCAACGATCTCGTTGCTGTCGGCGGGCATGTAATGTCCGGTGGACCTCCGAAGCCGGACCTCCTCCATGACGTTGAGCATCCGCTGGCCAGCCTGCTCAACCATTTCCTCTGGCAGGTAAAACACCCTGCACCCGTACGGTGGCGCCGTCTGGACGAAGACGAACGGCATCCGGTGGTGCGGATAGCCCACCGCCTTGGCCGACTCCACGTACAGCCACTCCTGCTCCGCGTACCCGTAGTCGATGACGCTGCGGTAGATGCGATCCCAAGAATGGGAGGTGGTCTTGAGATCCCACCACCTGTCCTTGCAGCAGGCATCAGGCCGGGTCTTGAGCTTGTGACCCCCGATCTCAAAGAAGACGCTGACCTGCGTCTCCACGGTCTTCTGCATCAGGTCGTAGGCCGCGTCGTTCTCGTACATGCCGTTGAGCATGTGCCGAAACTGCGAAGCCTGATCTTCCGTGCAGATGATCCCCGTCTGAGAAGTCGCCCACTCCTTGTACGCCTTGGTGCTACGGGATCCGTTGGCACCCAAGATGTCCGCTGGCGGGATGTTGATCAGGTCATCCAGCTTCTGTCCGGACAAAACCCCAGTGACGATGGCGTCGAACGACGAGCCAACGCTGGTGGCATTGTTTCCGGACCAGTAAACATTCCCCATGTCGATCCACAGCTGCACCTCGCCGCCGTGCTTGGCGACGGTGTGCAGGAACGACCTGGAATCGAAACCCTTCTCGCCGTGGTAGGCCGAGTTGCTCATGCCCACCACCTTGGTCGGCAATTCGTTGATGCTGCTCATCCACTCACCTCCTTGGAAAAAGCCCCATCCGTGGGGCGAAGACAATCCGTTAGGGCCTCCTGCCCGACCGGAACTCCTTGATCGCTTCCGCCAGCTGTCCAAGGGCCAAAAGCCCAAGCGCGGACTCAATTCGGTGCAGAAACAGGCAGACGCACAGAAGCGTCAGCCACAGCCCGCGAATAATGGGCTGGCGATAGAAAGAGGCCAGACAAAGAACCCAGCTATACAACTGAGCTAGTTGCCCGTTGGTCCGTTTATAGCGGTTTTTCAGGGGGGTGCAAAGGGCATCCTCCTGGCTGTACTCTCCCGCCCGTTGGGAGTACTCAGTATGAGCATTACCGAGTTCGCACGTGCCTACTGGCGTAGGGTTGGCGGGAGCCCCGGATACCTGGAGCAGCTCTTGGTGCTGACCAAGCGTCTGCCATGGCAGGCGTCCGACTTGACGCCCGACAACATCGACAACTACTTGGACAGCGCCCTGGAGCATCTCTCGCCCTCCACCGTGGCCAACCACAGACGCATGCTGCGGACGCTCATGCGGTTCGCCGCAGAGCAGGGTCACGTGGACAAAGATATAGTGAGGCCGCTCAGGAGAGTCAAGACCCCGCCCCCATGCCCAATTGCCTTGGACCATAGGCAGATCGCTCACTGGGTCAGCACAGCCAAGGCCATGCCCGGCGGCACGCTCACGTGTCCGTACAGGCTGCTGCTGCCGGCGTGGATTCTCACTGCCTACAGCACAGGCTTGCGAACAGGCGACTTGCTCGCGATCAGATATGACCAGATCCGTGGTCACCGACTACTCCTTAGTCAGCTCAAGACGTCAGAGCCGCATGTCGCGTGGCTTGACGACTCCGCCATTCTGGCGATTGAGTCTCTCCCTCGTCGCGGCCCGAAAGTCTTCGGATCGCTGACGAACAAGGACCGGATTTTACACGCGATGCGGCGGCTCGTCAAGCAAGCCGGTCAGGGCGGGACGACGAGATGGCTCAGAAGAGCAGGGGCAACCTACTGTGAAGCCGCCGGAAAAGATGCCACTAGACACTTAGGACACCGGGATCCCGGCATGAAGAAACGGTACATCGACCGGCTTCTGCTGGCGGAGCTGACCGAGCATGGGCCGACAGCGCCGCCCATCCCCGAGGCGATGCTCAAAGGCCAGCCAGTTCCTCCAGCCGGTTCTGCTTCTTCCGCTCGCGAGCCTGCTGCGCCGCTTGCGACTGGATGATTTTGTACAACAAGTACAGCCGCTTTTGCTCGTCGGGCATGTTGGCCAAGACATCTTCTGGCACGGCAAGGTTTTCGTAGGTCCGCACCCCGGGCGTCGTCTCAAGGATGCTGTTAAGCATGTCCCTAGCCGCGAGCCGCTTGGCCCGATCCTGATCAACGTCCGTGAGCTTTGCGCCAGCCAAGAGATTGAAGGCCGCCTTCTGCATGGCCTCGCCCGTGGTGAGCCGGTCGTCCGTAGCCTGCCGGTACAGGCCAAGCCCACGTGAGCCAAACGGGACGAAGTTGACGATGGCCTGCTCTAGCGGCCGTCCCATGGGCCCGAGGTCTTGTTCTAGGACAGAGTAAAGGTCGCTTAGTTCCCGCCCGCTGTAGAGCTGGCGGTTGGTGATGTACTCAATGGGGGCCTTGATCAGCGGGTTGGTCATCCCGAGGATGTTGCTGCCCGTCTTTCGGATGGCATCAGCCAGCCGAGCCGAGGAAGAGGCGCCCACCCCAGGCGAGAAGAGCTGGAACGTACTCTCCCACGGCAGGTCCACGTTGGTCAGGTATCGCTTGAGTTCCTCGTTGCCAGATCCTCCGAGGAGCCCAGGCAGATCGGCCGGCAGCGGGATGGCTGCGGACTGCCGCAAGTACTCGGGGACGAACGAGTCCGCGGACGGCTCGGTCCCCCGCGTCACGGCACGGATCAACTGGCTCTGCAGTCCCCCAGGCCGCTCCACAAGGTTGGTGGCAATGCTAGGCAGGATGCCCTTCTGGAAACTGTAGAACGGCAGAACCTTTTTCAGGCCGCGTTCAAACCCGGTGAAAGACGACGGTCGGTAATCGACGTTCGACAGGAACGAGATGTCGGCCGCTCGGCGTGGATCAACGCCCTTGCGGAGCTGGTTAAGGAACACGCCGCCGCGGAGCGAATCTTCCACCCTCTGGCCAACGGCGTCGTTCAGCACCAAGAGCGGGTTAGTGTTCTCCCGCATGGGATTCTGCGTGAATCCGACGCCCCGCATGCTGGTCATGTCATTGGCAAACTGCCGCCATGACCTCCCAGGCTGGTAGGCCGCCCGCCCAACACGCTGTGCGATGGTGTCCTTGTCTGCCCCGAGGAACATGCCAGACATGGTGGACTCGGGAGCGCCGGTGATGTCGTCCAAGACATTGCCGCCGGTCACCTGGGTGGCGCCGGTGAAGTCTAGATACTTCGCGATGCGCTCTTCGTCGGTCAGGTTCTCAAAGCCCGGGGCGTTTCTCAGTCGCTTGGCGATGGCCCGGTAGTCACCCCGACTTGCACGGCCCGCAGCGAGCATGTCGAAGAAGTTAAACGCCCCGTGCGTGGCGGCATTGATCGCACCGCTGTAGGCGTTCCGCGTGTGGAAGCTCGGGCTTGCCAAGGCCCCAACCTTAAAGGCCGAGGTGAACTGATCGACGGCACCCATCAACCCACGCTCAGGCATGGCCAGCCGGGTCTTAGGCGACAGCGTCTTCAGGGCCTCCACTGCCTTCTCGTCCACCGAGAAGTTGGTAACGTCCGCAGACATGGAGGACTGCCATCGACGGCGGAATGCGTCGGGATCAAACCCGAGCGTCTTGGCGGCCTCGGCCAGCGGGATGCTCGTTCCGCCCGTCACAAAGTCGGCCGGGGTGTTCGCGGCTTCTTGCGTCAGTTGGCGGAACAGTTCGTCGGCATTGGCCTTGTTCGTCGCTTGGCCAGCCCGATAGCGAACCATGTTCGACCACGGGTCCGAGTCGAAGATGCCGCGGTTATTGGCGGCGAACTGCGTATCGGCCGAGCGAAGAAGGTCGGCAAGCTGCTTGTAGTAGCCGCCGATCTGCTGGTTGACGTCGGCCAGCATCTTGGCCTGCCCGGCCGTATCAGCAGCTTGGAATGCAGCCGAGTTGGTGACGTCATCGATCCATGGCTGATACGGAGACTGAATGCCAATGCGGTTGAACGCGGTGTCCAAAATGCCGCGGACCTGATCGTCGCTTACTCCGAGCAAGTCTTTCTGGAGTTGGACCGAATCCAGCCTGGGATCGATGTTGCCCGTCAACTGGCGGAAGGTCCGCATCCCGCCCGGGATATCGGTGTACGCCTGCCGCGGACGACCGAAGTTATCCCGCACACCGAACAGCCGCTCGTCTCGGCCCCATGCCTTGGGAGAGTTCTTCTTGATCCCTTCCGGCGGAGCGTTCTTGCGGAAGAAATGCAGCTGCCTCGGGAACCATCCCGTCCCCTGCTGGCTGGACCATCGCGTGGTGGGAAGCCCGGCAGAATCTGCAACGGCGTTGAAGTAATTGCCCATCCCCGCAAACTCGTCCCGCACGTTGCGGAACTCGGGAATGTTCTCCATCACCCAGTCGGCCATGGCATCGCCAGACGAGCCGCCGCCTTCGACAAAGTCGGCCATGGACTGACGAAGTCGCTGACTGCCGAACGAGCGAAGTTCCTCTGGGATAGCTTGGCCGGCAAGGGATCCGGCCGATGCAGGGAAGAACTCCGGAGCCGACGCCTCCAGTGCCTCGCGCTGAAGTTTCGACAGTCGAAGCCGGTCGGCAAACAACTCGTCGTCCGCGTTGCGAAAGGCCCGCCTTGCGGCGTTCTGGATCTTGTTGGTCGTCTCCAAGTCACGCGACCAGTACTCGCCCGCCCGGTTGTCGAAGGCCGAGGACAGCCACGTAGCGGCGTGGCCGATGATCGGCGTGGTGCGTGTGGCGTTGCCGAGAGCGTCACCGATTTTCGCAACCGCATCTCCGCCGCCGAACGGGAGGTCGTAGTTGAATCCGATGTTCGTCCCGGGGATACGGAAGTCCCCGAACGTCGCCATCGTTTCGTCTAGGGCCTCATCACCTACACCGAATCGCTTGAACTGCGACTTCAGTGTCTTCTCGGCCTCGGCCCTGGCGGCCAAGTCGTTGATCTTGCCGAGCTGCTCGCGAGGCGTTGTGCGCCGCATGTACTCGCGGACACCGCGGACACCTTGGGTGTCGGCCGCATCCAAGGCGACGTTCCGCAGCAGGCCCGATGCCTGGGCCGCCTTGCCGGCGGCAGTCTTGGCACCCTGCCCAAACAGGGCGCTGACGCCGAGCGTGCCGTAGGTCAGCGGGTCAAGAAGCACCTCCGCCGCCAAGCCTCCCGTGAAGTTGCTCCAATTGTCGTCCTCGCCAACGAGGTTGTACTGACGAAGCAGCTCTCGTCCCGTCACACGTTCGTCGGACGAGCCCAAGAAACTCAGCGGCTTTCCGGCGAGGATCCCGCGAACCAGTGCGCCCGGGGTATCTAGGATGTACCCGGCAGTTGCCAGACCAGATGATCCGGCCTTGGCAAGCGCCTCAAGCATCCCGCTCTGCTCGTCCTCGGGCATGAGGTCGGAGATGCGAGGTCGCCGTTTGCGAATCGCGAACGGCTCTTCGTCCTCCAGCAGCCCGAGGTCGGCAAGCCTCCTGACACGCTCGTCCGGATCGAAGATGTCGAACAGTGGGGACTGCGACATCACTCCCTCATCGGGTTGCTGCCGGACCAAGCGCTGGCAGCTCTGCGACGGGCGAGTTCGTCAACGATCCGCTGCGCCTTCCCGGCATCGTAGCCACGGACGTTCACAAGGTAGTCCATGGTGCGCTGCTGCTCGTCAAGCGTGAAGGCAGTGGTGTTGCCCCACCACCCACTAGATGAGTAGTTGGTTTTCACGTAGCTATCGACTGCTGCCAGCTCGGACGGGTGGATCTCTGGAGCATCGCGGTACTTGAGGGCACGCTCTTCTGTCGGCAGCTCAAGTTCGGCGGCAGCGATCTGCGCATCAGCGAGTCTCTGCTTGGCCGGGTCGGGAACATTCCGCAGCATGGCCTGCACGGCACTGGACGCCATCTCGCCAGCCGCTTGGGCATTGCGAGCATCCACGGCCGCCGCCATCGGGCCGGCAGGGGACATGTACATCAGGGCCCGGTCGCGGTCTTCGCCTTCCAGCTCATTGAGCATGTTGTAGGCGCCGCGGTTGCCAGAGTTGATGTTATGGCTTCCGCCGGCAAGCATGGCCGTGGCACGCCACCGATCCGCGGCCTCGGTCTGTCGGCTATGCGAGCGATCCATAGACATCAGATTGAGTTGGGCCAGCGCTTGGTCGGGATTCTGCGCGAACATCCCGGCGACCTGAGTGGGCGCCAAACCAGTCATCTTGGCCCAGTGGTTGATCCGAGCCCTGTGCCGAGGCGAGATCAAGGGGGCGTTAGGGTTCTGGCCCGGTTCCGACCTTGCGCTCAAGGCGCCGGCCGCACCGCCAACGCCCGGTTCCATGGCGATTGGCGTGGCAGCAGCGTCAAGGTTCGGGTCATCCCCCGGCCAGAACGCAGCCAGCCCGCCTAGGCCAAGAAGGCCCAAGGCTTCCCACGGCCCGCGGCGCTTCGGTGGCGGTGCGGCAGGCTCTGGCCCCGGCAGGCGAGCAGGAGCATCGGGCGGAGGCAAGCGACCGCCGGGCGGAACATCCGGCTCGCCACCAGGAATACGGATGACGGGCGGCTCGCGCGGAGGAGGCGGGATCATTCCGCCGCCTGGAGACGGGATAAGCCCCGTAGCCGCAGGACCGAGCCTGTCAAGAATCTGCTGTTGGACAGCTGTTGGCAGGTTCTGGAAATCCGGAGATTGCACAAACGCGCGCAGCGAATCGACACCGCCGCCGCTTGGGATCATGCCACCGCCAGGAACCGCGCGTGCTGGATTAGCCATATGCTCCTCTCAACCCGCCATGCGGGAGTTCTGTTCCTGATCAGCCAGCGCGTGCAGGCGATTGATCTCGGCGATGATTCGCTGACGCTCCGCTGCGGTGACCGTGCCTTCGCTGGACATCATGTTGAGCTGCGCCATCAAAGACCGAGCCCGACTGCGATAGTCGCTGCCGCGGTTGGCATCGGCCATGGCACTCGCCTGTGCGCGGATGGCACTGGTCTGACGGTTCTGCTGAACCACCGGCATTATGCCCGGCTGACCACCAGTACGCCGGGCCTCGGCGGCCTTCAGGTACAGGGCATCCGCCTCGCGAGACAGCGCCGCGGACTCTGGAGTGATCCGGTCTTCACGCAGTTGGATCTCGTTGGCCTGCCGGATACGCTCGCGAGCCATGGCGGCGTAGTCGATGAAATCGTCCTCGGCGGTCCCCACAGAGGGGACGGGGCGAGACTCGTCAGCCAAGTCGGCAGTAGACTCCCCATCCTCGCCGAGGACGTCGATCTCACTGTCGCCAAGGTTCCGTGCAGCCATCGCCGCAGCGCTGCCAAGAGCCGCGGCCCCCATGGCGGGATACATCCAACTGCGACTCTGGCGACCAGGAGGGCCGGGGATGCCGGCCCGTCCACCACCGCCAAGCCTAGGCTGGATGGTGAACTCGGCGTCGATGATGCCGTCGTCAAACGCACCAAGGCCACGCTCCTGACCGGCCAGCTGTCGCCAGCCTTCAGAAGCGCCGGGGGGAACCGACAGTCCGCGCTCGCCGCCGGCAGACAGCCCGCGCGACTCAGCCATGGCAAGAGGGCCACCGCCGCTGGGAATCATGCCGCCCCGACGAACGCCTGGGCCTCCAACTCCGCCGACCGCAGAGCCTGGGCCACGCACGCCACCGACAGGGACACCACCACCGCGAACGCCAAACGGAATCATGTCGCGAGTGTCCTCGCCCATGGGGAGTTCCATCTGGCGAGCGGGCCGTGACCCCATGCCAAGAACGTCAGCGTACTCAGGCTCCATGACAGCCGCAGCACTGGGGCCGCCCCGCCGCGTCATGGCCTCGCCCTTGCTGACGATCATCCGATAGGCGTCGAAGATTGCCTCGTTATCGCCGCTTGCGATACGCGCCGCCAGATCGGGATTGATGCGAGTCAGGCTATCCATGTTGGCGCCAACCAGCTTCAAGACCTGCCCGGGGATGGCCGGGTTGGCTCCGCTTGCCGGTCGCGCAAGCTGACGAATAACGTCCCCCCATTTGTCGGCACTAGACATTCTTCTTCCCCTTCTTCGGAACGTCGGCCAAACCCTCGCGCGGCATGTCGTCTTCGGTCACTTCGGGCACGTTGGGCCTGCCGTGCATCTCCTCGTCCAGATCGGCGAGGTCGTTCTTCTCGGGCTTGTTGAGCTGCGAAAGCAGCTTCTTCTCCTCGGCCTCACTGGCACTGAGGAGGCGCTTCACAAACTTCTTCATCCCATCGCGGGTGAAGCCGTCAAGCATTTCGTCCAGCTCAAAATCGATACGTGCCATTGTATTTCCCGAAGGAGTTTCCGAGGTTCCCCGCGTTGCCAAGCAGGCCCCCGAGAGCATTGCCCTGGAACTGCATGATGTTCTGGTTCCGCTGCAGTGCCGCCAGCGCGTTCGCGTAGTCGTTCTGCATTGCGATGTTGGAGACACCCTGCCCGAAGTTCTCTTGGTTGGACTGATACTGCAGAGTGTTTTCTGCGTCAGTGGCGGCGTCCTGGGCCTGCCCCCGATATGCCTGCGCCACGCCCTCGGCAAGGTTCTGCGCAGCCTGAATGCCAGCGATGCCAGCGGTCCCGCGACCACGCGAGACACCGCTGCGATCCATGGGCTTCATGTTGAATCGCGGGTCAGCGGCGGCCTGGGCCTGCGCGAGGGCGTTGTTGAACGCGCCCTGCGAATTCGGGACCAGCTGCGGAGCGTAGGTGGTGGTGTCGGTGTTGTAGAACATGCCTAATAGATATTGGCCAGCAGGCCGTTCAGGCCGCCCGCTGCCTGCCCGAGGTAGTTGAGACGCATGGTCTGCTGCTGGTTAGCGAGCGAGTTGGCGTTCTGCTGGGCTTGCGACATTTGCTGCAGGCCAGCCAAGGCCGCTGACTGCTGGGCACGCTGGGCGTTGGCGAGGTACTCGTTGTTGGCCGCAGCCGCGGCACGCTCATAGTCCACGCCCGAAGCCATGGCGCGGGCGCGGTACACATCGCCGGCCGAGCCGGGGTACTGAAGAACCCCACCTTGGCCCGCAAGCCCGGCGAGGGCCTGCTGCTGCATGGGTGCCGTGATCGGCGGGTTGTTCGCTATGCCGGTATCGTAGGTCAGCATGTGAGGCTATCGATTGGGCCTGACGGAGATCGGCCGGAAGTTGCCGGCGCGCTGCTGGTTGCGGGCACTCTGAGCATCGTCCATGCGGAACCGCATCTGCTGCTGCTGCTCGGGGGACATCACGCCGGTGCGATCCATGATGCCGGTGAGCTGGTTGTTGGCGTCTCGCATTCCGGCCCTGTTGTCCCGGTTGAAAGAACCGAAGGCATTGTTGAGCTGGGATCCAATGGCCCCGACCTGACGGGATCCGGACGCCAGCGCATTGCCAAGCAGACGGGCGCCATCACGCGGGACGTTGCCGTAGAACTGATTCATCCCGCGGTTCAGCTGTCCGTAAGAGTCGTTCAGCGTTCCACGCACAGAACCAAGCCCGCGGTTAATCCAGCTGTTCAGGAGCGCGTCGTTGGAAGACATCGCGCCAGAAAGCTGATCCCGCCCGGCCTGCCCGGTCTGCATCAGGTATTGTGCGATGGGCGACGAAGTGATCGCGTTCTGGGCGTTGCCGATGGCTCCGTATCCCTGATCCATCGCGGAGTTGATCCCGGCCCGCGAGTTGGAGTAGTCGCCGTCGATCTCCGAGAACGTGTTGTCCATCATCCCGCGAAGTGCGCCCGCTTGGTTAGCAGTGGAGCGCAGGGAGCCAAATGCGTTGGCGCTGTCGCGGTCCATTCCGCGGAACGCGGTGTTCATCATCCCGGGGATGTTGCTTGCAGCCTGCAAGCCGCTGTTCATGTTGCCAAACGCGGTGTTGCCAGAAGAGCCAATGCCCCGGCCACCGGCATCGAACATCCCAGACAGAGCGCCGAGCTGGTCAGACAGGGCGCCGATTCGCGAAGAAGCCTGATTGCCGGCCCCGCCGATGACGCCGCCGCCAGCGCTGCCAAACCGACCGATGTCGTTAAGCGTGGAGTCGGTGGATCGGCCAATCGCCGACCCGCCTGCGGCGCCCGTGCCGTACAGGCCGTCCAAGACGCTGGCATCAGCCGCGCTCATCTGGCCAGCACCAAAGGGCGACTGGCTCGGGAACGGAGCGAGGTACTGCGGGCTCTCATACCACGCAGGCGGCCCGGGAGGTGCGCCGCCAGGGAAGCCTCCGCCACCTGCGAATCCACCACCGCCGCCGCCTCCTCCGAAGCTGCCGGAAGCGTAGCCGAGCGGCGAGCCGCCAGCGGTCATGCTGACGCCGCCGCCACCACCTGCCCCACCGCCGCCACCAAACGCATTGCCGGCCACGCCGATCTGACCGAGGCCAAGCTCGCGAGCCAAGCCAAGTCGGGCCATATCAGCGTTGTAGCTGGCGCCGGTGTTGTATGCCTGGAGATCCGTGTTAGCCAGCGAGGAAAGAAGGTTCCCTCTCGCAGTCTGCGAGGCGGCGCCGTACTGGCTCTGGGCATTGCCCAGCGTGCCGTACATGCTTCCAAGAGCCGAGTTGGCAGAACTGCCAAGGTTGCTCGCCGCCGCCCCCAAGGCGCCATACATCCCGGCGCCGGCATTGGCGATGTTCCCGCCGAGCGTGGCGGCCGACTGACCAAGTGAGCCAACCGCCTGCCCGTAGGCGTTCCCGAGCGTGCCAGCCATTCCGCCGTACGCCGCAGCCAGATTGCTGCCCAGGCTCGCGTTCGCCGCGTTGTAGCTGTTGAGCGCCCCGCCATAGGCGGAACCCATGGCGCCGGCCGTATTCCCCCGAGCGGTGGCAAGCCCGGTCCCCAAGTTCCCGGCGGAGTTGGCAAGGCTTCCCAGAACGCCACCGTACGCCGACCCCAGAGATCCCGCGGCGTTGGCTCGGGCGTTGGCCGTGCTGGACCCAAGCTGCGAGAAGGCGTTAGCCCCCGACCCGCCAAGCGAAGCAGCCGACTGGCCAAGGTTCGCCAAGGCGGAGTTCCGCGAGGCGCCGTAGGTGCCCATGGCACCTTGGTTCGCGGCCTGCATCTCCGCCATGGTGCGGTAGGCCGCGGCCTGATTTGCTGCTTGGGCGCCAAAGGCCCCGCCCATCATCTGCCCCATGGCACTCAGGCCGGCGGTGCCAAGGTTCGCCAATCCAAGCTGACGAGCCGCCTCCGTCTGCCCCATGGCGGCAGTTTGGTTGGAGTACAGGTTCTGGAGGTTGCTGCCGTAGGCGTTGTGCATGTTCGCCAGAGACGAGCCGATTCCGGCCGCCCCCTGCGAATACGCCCCAAAAGCGCTGGATCCAGCACCCGCAAACGACCCGTACATGTTGCCCGGCTGGGCGTACAGGTTGGCAAGAGCCTGCTGCTGGGCGGCGCCAACCTGCCCCTGAGCGGCGGCGTTCGCAGCCCCAATCTGACCTTGGGCGCGGATATGCTCCATGCCCACCCTGGCCGCCGCCGCTTGGGATACGGGGCTACCGGAAAAAGTAAACTGGGGCATGCGCATCATGGATCTCCTACGGACTAATGCCCGTTAGGCGGGCTTTACGGTCACCGTGCCGGCCGGCGTGTAATCCACCGTCACTTCCACAGGCGTGCCGTCCTCCAATTCGCAGGTTTCCGCGTTAAAAGTCTTGGTCGGGACAGACACCTTGATCTTGGCGGGCGTGCCGGTGAACGACGCCGTGGGGGGGAGCTGCAGGATTGGCGGCGGCGGGGGGTTGGGGCCACCACCGCCGTTAAAGATGTTGGTGATGGTGTTGTAGATGTAGTTTGCGAGGTTGACGGTGGTTCCGCCGTTGGTGATGAACACCTTGTTCTCGTTGAGGTACGTGTCCCCCTCGTTGATGACGTCGCCTTCGTTCACCACGTTCGACAAATTGATGACGTCGCCTTGGTTCACCACGTTCTCAAAGTAGCTGTCGCCCTCAAAGTTGTTGTGCGAGCTGTTGAAGAGGTTTTGCGTCGTCTCTAGCGTCGTCGAAAAATCGTTGTAGCTGCTGTCGGTGTATTGGTTGCTGTACCACTCATACACATTGTTGTTGTTGACGTTGTTGTTGTTGACGCTGGTGTAGTCGTTGTAGGTCTGGTAGTCGTTGTTGTTGAAAAGGTTGAAGTTCTGGGAGTTGTTGAACGTGTTGTTGGTGAGGTACTCGTCCCCGTAGAACGTGTCCCCGCCGAAGTAGTTCGATGTGTTCCCGCCCTGGTTGGTGGTGTTGTTGCTGATGTTCTGCGTGAAGTAGTTGTTGTTGGTGTACGGGTTGTTGTAGTTGTTGACGTTCCACACGTACCGCGGGTAGCTGTTGATGTTGTTGTTGGTGTCCCCGTACAGGTACTGCCAGAGATTCTGGTTGGTGATGTCGTTGATGTCGTAGATGTTGGTGACGTTCCCCAGCCCGGGAGGAGAGGTGATCACGCCTCCCGGTGGCGGGCGTCTGCCGGCCCCCGAGTTGATTGCTACGGGGCCGTTGGTGCGCAGGCCCTGAATGCAGTTGGCGAACACCTGCAGGAGCGCTTGGTTCTGCTGCGCCCCAGGCGTCATCGACAGGGCGCTGGAGAGCTGGTTCGCCTGCTGGGTAAACATCAGGCCGTCACCCCGCCGACCGTAATGCCGTGCAGGACAACTGCGGCAGCGGCCTGAGATCCAGAAATATCCACTGCAAGATGCCGGTCGCCGCCTGCCGAGCGGTCATTGGCTCGTCCCGAGTAACGGGCGGTGGTGTAGCCGTTGGAGTCGCCCAGAGCAGACCTCGCAGCCCGCATGTCAATGACGACTCCCCCGCTGGTCGCGACAGCACCTTCGCCACGGTCGGACTGAACAGCATTCGCACGCGCCGTGGCCGAGTTGTTGTAGTGGACGTTGAGGGTCAGGGACGCCGTGGAGGCGGTCGGCTGGTACAGGACGCCAATCTGACGAGTCGGCTCGTCAATGATCGCCAAAGGTCCGGTGCGGAACTGGTATGGAACCGCAGCCGTCGATCCACTGACCGAGTCCACAAGGCCCGTGTTTGGCTTAAGGAGACTTCCAGACGCACCGCCGGCCACCAGCGACTGCTTGCCGCCCAGCCGTATCACCGTCGCAGCGCCGATCCCTTGAGCGTATGTCTCTTCCCACCACGCTTTCGTCGCCAAGGAATAGCACAGCGCCCGCGGAGGAATGGAGCCATCCGAGGACTTGCAGTAATGGAAGCGGATGACCCTCGCGGTGGGGTCGGCTTGGACAAAGAAGTTCACGGACTTGGAGAAGTCGATGATCCCGTCCCGCCAGTAGTTGTCCACCGCCACCGACAGCGGCTCAATGGACGAGCCGTCGAAGGCGTACATCCCGAAAGAATCGACGCAGTAGATCCCGCCCTCAAACGTCGTCCAGCACCGCTTGTGCAGCAGGCCGCGATACCCGGCCAGGGTGACGGCCGCATCAATGACCGGCTGGGCGACATAGGTCAGGCGATACATGTGCCGCTCTTGGGCAACGATCAGCATGGCCCCGTAGGGCATCAGCCCAACGACCCGATCTTGCGAACCCGTGTTGTTCTGGAGGATGATTTCGTTGATGTCGGGGACGGATTCCGCCTCGTCAATCTCCGAGAACATCAGCGTGTTCGGGCGAGTCCCATCGGTGTTGACGCCGTACCACGCCCGGTCCTGAAACCAGCAGGCATCTTCCATGTCCGTGGGTGGCGTGCCGAACCGATAGGCGTTGAGCTGCCCTGACGGCAGCGTGATCGGCAGGATGCCAAACCCGGGCCGGCTGGGGTCGATCAGCGTGGCCTCGTCCATGGAGTCTTCGTAGGACGTCGGCAGAACTCCGCCGGTTTTCTCCAAGAGCGCAATCCTGTACAGGACGACCGCTTGGTTGGCGCTGGTTCGCCACAACTCCACGGCCTCGGCGCGGGCGTCCGCGGCGGCGTTTTCCCAGCGCCAGCCAATCGTCGCCACGCCCGTGCTGGCTTCTACCGTTACCAGCTCCGAAAGATTGCTGGGCACCGGGCCGCCATCCTCAACGGCCGTGGCGTCCAGGTATCGCAGCCCGCAACGGTAAGAACCCTTGATCGGGGCGCGGATCAACACCTCGGCCCTAGCGGTGGTGCCATCTACAGACGCCGTGGGCGCAACTGCATAGGCGCCGCGCGAGGTGATCACAGGGTTAGTCGGAGCGCCCGATGAGTTGGCCGTGCAGTAGGCCGCAGCGCCAGAACCGCTGATGGACGAGAACTGCACCGGGACGATACCTGCGTAGCCGGTCCCTCCAGACACAGTGAGTTCAGTGACTGCGTAGGACATCACGCACTTGGCCGAAGCGCCAGACCCGCCGTTGACGGCATGAATCGTCGCGGTCGCAGTGCCGGTCGCGCCGCTGCCGGGATTCACAACCCGAATCCCGCTGACGCGGCCGGATGTGATGTCCACCTCGGCGATGGCGCCAGACACATTTGCAAATGACACTGTCGCGCCGTTGGTGTACCCAGAGCCTGACGCCGTGGGTATCACGGCACCAAGACTGCCATCGACTCCGACAGTCACGGTGGCTCCCGACCCGCGGCCACCCGAGAACGAAATCTGCGGGCGGCTTGTGTAGGACACCCCAGCCTTGGTGACGATGACGCCGGCCACTCCGCCGTTCTTCAACCGTGCCAAACCCTGCGCGTGCCCGGTGTGACCGTCTGTCAGGCCGCCTCCGGAAAACGTCACCACGGGCGGCTGGAAGTATCCACTTCCTTGGGCAACGACTTGGACGGCGGCGACGATGTTGGCAGTGGCAGCGGTGACAACCGTGGTCAGCGCGGTGGTGGGAGCCCGCATCCCGATGTACTCGGCGTTCCCAGAGCCGCCCCACCGGATTCCTCTCCCGCCGCCGTTCACGCCGTAGATGTACTTGTACGGCCCCTTAAAAAAGGAGACTTTGGTAGATCCAGTGAGCGTGGCGCCGCCTATGTTCATGCCGGGCCTTTCGCGTAGAAGAGAGCGCCGGATGCGTTCTGGTAGATAACAGTCTCCAGCGTGCCGCTCTGAAATCGTTGGAGCGTAGTGATGGGCACCGTCGTCCCCGTGTGGGTCGTCCAAGACATGGACGTCACGCCTCCGCGCACCGTCAACTGGCCGGGGTTGATGCACTGCACGTTCACTTGCGTGACTGCAGCACCGGGAGGAATGGCGTACGGGCTGACGTTGGTCGCAAGCCCGGCCCACTTGCTGATGATGATCATCCTCTGTCCACCTTCAGGGGCGACCGCCACCCGCCGTCATGCCAGACCTGCGACGACCGGCCGGAAAGCGGTGCGAGCTGGTCCATCTCCATCGCCAGACGCAGATCCCGCTGGTACATCGCAAACGCAGCGTCTGTCTTCTGTCCGCGAATCCGCGCCAAGAAGTAGTCGCACGCGGAGTCCATGACCCCGTACATGTGGGCCGGGATGTCGATTGGATCGGTGACAAATCCACCGACACCTGCGAATGATGCCGGGTCAGGACTGACACTGACAGATGAACCAGACACAAAGGCCGTGATCGCCATTTCCTGCGTGTAGGGATTGAGCGACTCTATCGGGCCCGGCATTTCGTCCGCGGCGGAGGAAATGCGCAACACGCTACCTGCCATAGAAGCAACAAAGGCGCCGCCAGACGCATACACGGTCCTCTCGGCAGACCGAGACAGGGCAGAGAATCTCGCCGCGGACTCATGGCCGCTCCATCGAATCGGCCGAGCCGTTCGGCGGTACGTGAAGTCAATCGTCTCCACAGCGGACGGGTAGCCAATCAGCTTAATGGCCCAACCCGTGGAGTCCGGATCCTTGATAATCGTCCAGTGGTAGGGCTCTCCAGACGAGCTGTTCACCCGCTCCACCTTCATCGCCTCGTCCGGCGTGAGGTACATGCCAGACCACCAGTTGTATTCGTCTGAGGGCTCGTCCATGTTCCGGAAGTCGGCCGGCAGCGGGTAGACGGTTCGGTACAGCGTGTAGGCCGCCCCGGTGACGCCAGCCTTGAGCGACAGCGTGGGATCCAAGACAACGACCGTATCGCTGGTGCGCGAGGCCACCCGGCAAATCTCGTCGCCAATCTTGAGGTACGCCCCGGTGCCAGCCCATGCCGGCCACGCGCCCCCAGTGAGCGTGACGGCAAGACCAGACGACGTCACTGTCCCCGTGCTGTATGGCGCCGAGGTGATCACCCGGCCATGCACGTGGTAGTAGGACCAGTCCCTGATCGTCGTCAGCTCGTTGTACGCCCGGTGTATGGCCGTGCGAATGTCCCGCTGCTCGGCGTCCTGGGGGCCGCCGTAGGACGAGGTGATCAGCGATTCAACGAGATCAAAATAGGTCAGGTAGGCCATGGAAATGCATCACCAATAGGTCACGGGCCTACAGACAAGTGCCCCTCCAGACCCGGGGAAGAGCCTGAAGGGGCACCAAAACCGATCAGGACTCCGAAACGAGCGTCACGCCCAGGCCGCTGGGGTCGGCCGGCGGGATGGTGTCCACGGCCTCAAACGCCAGGGTGGCGGCGCCAGAGCGGTTTCCCGCGTCATCGACGTCCACCAGCGAGAGGATGACGTTCGCCCCCTGCGAGACGGTCAGATCATCGAACTTGCTGGTATCGCCGGGGTACGCCTTGGACGACGACTCCCCGTCCACGGTCACGGTCAGAAGCCGCTCCACAACGTCCACATCGGACGCAGGGGCGGCCACAATCGAATAGGTCAACTGATTGGGCACGGTCTTGCTCCTGGGGATAACTGACAAACACTGCGGAACCAGCAAGGCGCGCCTGAGGCGGTCAATCGCGCTGCCGGTCCACCACATACCAATGTCACTCTTGGGGGGTTTCGCTAACCACCGGCCCAGCCAGCGCGCTCATGCGACTTCCCGCCACTCGCTGCTGCGGCTGGCGTCAGTCCCGCAGTCAATCGACCGCTCCCACAACGCGCCATCGATCATCGCCTGCAAAGTCATCGTCCATCCATCCGGCTTGCCGTAGGTGTCGATCCTCATGCGGCTCCGCATCGACTGCGGGAGTCCCTGCATTGGATGGGCAGGCTGGTCGGTCGGCCTGCTTGCGAGACGGTCTGGTGCCGTGGACTCGGACGGCGGTTCGCTGTGCGTCCACAACATCTGGTAATACCCGCCATTAGCAGCGCTGTACGCCTCCTGCTGGGCGACCACGCCAGCCCAAAGGGCAGACACTACGGCGTCGATCTGGTCGGTTGTCTGGCTCATCGTCGCAGGTCGATCCCGGCACCGGAGTTGTAGAGGGTGGCGAACTCAGAATCGGACAGCGCACGGTTCCACTTGGCGCACTCGTCTATGTAGCCGTCAAGATGCAAGGTGCCGCCCAAGAACCCTCGTCGGCCGATTTCCCATGGGACGTTGTGTGCAGCCCACTCCTCCACAGGCGAGCCAGTGCGAGTGTATGTTGAGACGGCCGTGTTTACGCGAAGGGTCGTCACGCCAGTGCTGCCAACGTGCCGGGCAACTACAAAGTTCCAGGCGTTAGCGGTTTGCGCACTAGAGGCCGTGATGTTTCTTGAAACGCCGCTGGTGTTGAACAGCGACAGAGTAACCAGAGACGTATCGTTGGCAAACGAACTTGTTACGTTGAACTCGCGCAACGATGTAGTGTCCTTCGCAAGCAATATCTGCTGCCCTGTCAGCGATGCACGCCAGAACCAGAACGCCAGCGTCCAATCGCCGTTGCCTAGAGTCAGGTCGGTGTTGGATGCGCGCGACAAGTACTCCGTGTTAGCGGCGACGAACTGGCGAGCGTTGCCTTGCAGGCCGGAAATACTTAGCACTGAGTTGTTTGACGCAAGGTTATTGCCTCGCTTCGTCCAGTCCTCTGCCGTAACGTCTCCGCTAGTGGCCGTCTCGTTGAGCGGCCAGTACGCAGCGATCCCCACGCGCAGGGCAGCGTACTTGCCGGTCTGTCTCGGCCGCAGGAGCCGGTTGTTCATCGGCATGCGGTCAACCCTTGACGCAAACGGTCATGGCGCAGGTGGTTCCACCTGTGATGATGGGAGCCACAAACGGGAAGCCAAAGCAGGCGTCCGGAATCGGCAGGCAACCGACAGTCACGGAAGTGGTGACCGCGGAGCCATCGGCGTAGATCGGCCTGGGGACGTCTTCGGCCCCAGCGGCGGCATGCCAAGAAATCTGGGTGGCGCCACCCGTGTTGCCGATGATCACGCCTCCGCCGGCATAACGGCCAAAGGGGAATCGCGGAGTGCTGCTGGTGGCCGAGGCCGTGGAGGCAATAAGGACGGAGCCGGTCGTAAAGTGTCTGGCGATCTCGCTCATCGGTTCTTGACCCTGTAGGCGTGTTTTTCAATCACTCGTTCGCGAATCTCTTCCGTCTTGGCGGAGGGGTTTCGTCGCTTTTCCCGACGCACCTCATCTCGGACAATGCTCTCGGAGATCAGTTTCCTCTGGGGCGGGGCAGGGCCGGGGTCGTAGTTCACGCTTCCGGCCACCGACATGCGGCGCTTCTTCGCCACCCGAAGAACGTCGTCGTTGGACGACACCCAGGCTTCGGGATCTCGCCAACCCCGGCCGTCAGCCACGCCGCCGCAGTAGTACTTGCCCGAGATGTTGATGCCGGCCTTGCGAGCCTCGGCGGCCACGTACTTGGCCTGCCGCTCGGGCATGTCGTTGAGCTGCTGGTTGTTCATCCGGCCCTCCATGTAGGCGCGGTCGGTGCCCTTGGTCCCTGGAGGGCATTGCAACGCGACCATGATGGCCCACCGCTCGCCGTAGGGCAGGGCCTTGGCGTAGGTTTCTTCCGCTTCGCGTCCGAGCTGACGGACCTCAAATGGGATG
>JACCDU010454237.1_pt1 | contig 52302 bp, 87 predicted proteins | sample 7446081 | NCBI WGS metagenome assembly JACCDU01 (sample SAMN15323447, study PRJNA562643) | freshwater metagenome | isolation source: river surface water | place: USA:Blue River Watershed | collected 2017-08-17 | reverse complement strand
TTCGAGTCTTTGGCGTTGACACGCCCGAAAAAGGATTCCGTGCCCAATGCCCTTCAGAGGATCAGCGAGGACAGGCCGCAACAGCCTTTACTAAGAATGCAGTTGCAACTACACAGAAACATCAAGTCATTCTCTATGGATGGGATAAATTTGGTGGTCGTGTATTGGGAGACCTCATTCTAAATGGGGTTAGTCTACGTGCTGAATTAATCCGTAACGGTTTTGCTCGTGAATACTTTGGCGACGCCAAACAAAGCTGGTGCTAATGAAAGATTTCTTAAATAGTCTTATAGAAGGACTAGCGAGATTTGGATGTGGGCTAGTTGGATTGCCCTATCCGCCAGACTGTGATCAAGACACCCTACCTTAGGACCTTTGCGTTACCAGGGTGGCCCGGCTGCTGGGCTGGAACGTTACTCGCCATTCCGTTCCTAAAGTGAGCACTTATGTTTAATGCATCTCGTACATCTTTAATTGTTTATCAAGTTCTAGCTTACCTATCTTTAATTGTTTTTGTATTCTACGGAACTTTTGAACAACTGCTTATAGCTATAGGTCTGTACTTTTTCTTTGCTACTATCGGCGGAACAGTTACCTATCATAGGTTACTGTCTCATAGATCGTTTGAGTGTCCTAAATGGTTTGAATATTTTGGAACTATTATAGGATGTATAGGGGGTAGCGGATCAAGTTTAGCCTGGGTAGCAATACATAGAGAGCATCATAGATTTACAGATCAAGAAAAAGATCCTCATAGTCCTCTTTTTAAAAGCATATTTAGGGTACAATTTTTAAGTATGATGGAAGAGCCAAATCCTAGATATGTTTTGGATCTGCTGAGATCCAAGTTTCATTATAAAATGCATCAATATTATTGGGTACCTAACTTAATATACATAGCATTTTTATATTGGTTAGATCCATTCGCTGTGATATATGCATATTTTGTTCCTACATTGTTTGTATGGCATGCGGGTAGTTTTATTAATTCAGTTAATCACACTCTCGGGTATAAAAATTTTGAAACCAAAGATAACAGTAAAAATAATCTAGTAACTGGATATCTCATTTCCGGAGAAGGATGGCATAACAATCATCATGCCAAAGCTAGCGATCCTCAATTTGGTAAACGATGGTGGGAATTTGATTTAGGTTGGCAAATAATAAAATTAGTACGCAAATGAAAAAGGACCCTAAGGGTCCTTTTTCTATACTTAATATTAATGTGGCTAAGCCGACTTATATAATAATAATTTTATTTTTTTGCACCAGCATTAACAAATGCATACATCTTCTCAGCAGTTTCAAGAACTTTATCAAGTCCTGGGAACTCTGGCATACTAACCTTGCTTACAATCTGTCCAGTCTTCTCGTCGCGTTCAGCAGTCATTTCCCAACCTTGGAATTTGACTTGGAAATCTTGAGCAACTAGATCCTTAGCCATAGCAAGAATGTCAGTACGGATTTCATAGCCGTTCTTATTAAATTTAACTTCTGGTAGTTTTGGTGTAAATTCAGACATGTTATTCTCCTTGTGTGTTTGTGTCTGTTTGGGCTTTAGCAGCCTTAGCCCTAGCTGCTCTAGTTACTTCCGCACCCTGCGGAAATAAAACTTTTGAAATAGAATCTACGCTATATTTGGTAAGATCAATGGTGTTATGTGCCAGCATCTTTGCAAATGCTGTCTGTGCATTGATATAATCGTTAGCCGCCTTATTAAGCGTAGAGTCTTTGAATACTTGATTAGTAATGACACGTTTAGTTTCTTGAATTGTGTCAATAAAAAAGTCTGGTCCGAACATAATAAATCTCCTGTGTGTTAATATGTGTAATAGTATATATCTATTTTTTAGAAAAAGCAATACAAATATGAATTATTTGTAAACGTTTTTTGCCTCTTCAATATTTCCCATGCGAGCGAGAGCTGCCGCAGCTCTGGCTTGTGCCATAACTGAGAAGAAATTGCTTACTGCTTTTAAGATTTTTTTCATACGATTTTTCCTTGTGAGAGTCTGTATTCAAACTGTTTAGTATAGTGTTCAACATCGGCCGGACTTTGTGGGTACCTTGATGTGATATACTGATCTAGTTCACTTTGATAGTGTTGTTTAGGAAACATTTCAGCCAGTCGTTCTAAAATGTTTAACATCATTTCTGATATGTATTTCATAATTTTCCTCTGTATGTGTGTAGAGACTCATGGTTTCTACTGAGTATTTATACATTATATTGTGCGGCCGCACAAAATGCAACGTTTTATTTTTCCAAGATCTTTGTTATACTATTTTGCCAGCTAAATATCAAAAAGGATTTACCAACGTGAAACGTCAGACTCGCAGTTTACTTGAAGAACTAAACGACTTAGCACTAAAAAAGGATACCGAAGCGGTTATCGAAAGCAGAGCTGCACATGTAATTGACAGTGCTATTAACCTTATCAATTCTATTAAAGAAAATTTTGACCCAGAAACTGCATATGAACTAGAACGTAGATTTTTAAACAGTATTAGAGCTGGGGATCCTGCTAAATTTACTCGTGGTATTCGTAAGCTGCGAGACAGCAAAGAAACTGCTAAACATCTAAAAATTGTCGAAGGCGACGTCAAAGACGACTGATTTTTGCCCATATCGGGCATTTTTTTCCAATCCGACTAAATAAAAGTACAATGCACCGGAGCGGTGCTTGGCATTACGATTAAGGAGAAATAAAATGCCTGGAATTAATAGAGTAAACGGTGGCGTAGAAGCTGGTTTCTTACTATCTGGCTACAGCCAAACATTTTTAAAGATCACAGGTACCGACATCGGTACTGCTGACACTGGTGGTTCTGGATCTGCTATCACTGAAGGTAACTTCAGCAAGGCTATCCGTGCCCTACAAACTATTGCTACAACAAGCTGGATTGGCCCACGTGCTGACAACGGTTTCCTAGTTTTAGTTGATGCACCTACAGCACAGCCAACAGGTCCAGCTTATGACACAGACGCTAGCCCAACAGTCGCTGAGCGTGTCAAGGCAGTCCTAGACGCAGCTACAGGCGTAACAACTACAGTTGTTGTACCTGGTATGTTAGCAGCTAACGTATCTTAATTCTTTAAGTTACATCAACAAAGGGAGTTTTTAACTCCCTTTTCTTTTGACCATAAATACCTATAGTAAAGTAGGTATATAATGGAAATTATTGAAATTAAAACTCTTGTTGATATTACTGATACAGGAGTAAGACGACTTAGCCAAGGAACACAACAGCAAGTTGATCAGTATAAAAATTGGACCACATTAAAACAGTGTGTAGAACTACGCAGTGTTGTTAATTACGATTTTGCACCATCAGTAGATTCCGTAGATCTAAAAAATTTAAATTTTGGAAAAAATTATAGAGGCAAACACCGCGTCTGGACTTGGAGATTTAGACCTGATAGAGAAATGGTCTATGCTGACGGTTCCGGAGATTTAGGTGCCCTTGTGTCTGATATAGATCAAGTTCCAATAATTCAAAATTTATCAGAATCAATAAATATAGACAAGCCGGTTTTTAATTTATTAGATCCGGACTTTAAAAATACTACTATAAGAATAATCACAGGCAATGAATAGGCTCTCATCAAGGCACCGTAAATTAGCAGTTTTAAAAAACGAAAAACAAAATGGGAGATGTAATTCGTATGCCATCGCAAGCAGAAAGACTTGGTATTGTTGAGACCAAAGTCCAGCACATAGATGAAAAAATTGACGATCTCAAAGTAGATGTCAGAGAAATGCATGACTGTCTTGATAGAACAAGTATCAGTCTTAATGAGCGTCTAGATCAGATGCTTGAAGAATATAGAAACAATCGAGACAAGTTTTACGAACATGCTAATAATTTGCACAAAGTTGAAAAAGCAGAACATGCACAATTAGCTGCAAAAATAGATGAATTAGAAAAATTTAAGAGCAAATGGTTATACATGGTTCTTGGAGGTCTTGCTGTATTAGGGTGGATAACGGGACATTTAGATAAAATTATATCGGTGATATCATGAGAGCAAAAGAATTCATTTTTGAAAGTTTAAGAACAAATAACCCCTGCTGGAAAGGTTACAAACCTGTAGGAACAAAGAAAAAAGGTGGCCGTACAGTTCCTAACTGTGTTCCTAAGGAGAGTTTGGAACAACAGTTTGATAAAATTGAAGAAATGATTGAAAGATTAGCTGAACAACATGGTGTTGACCCGGATGTAATTTGGGAAGATTTTGATGTTATTGACGACGACACTTTACTAGAAGTTGCAGAAGATTGGCAGAAAGTAAATCGTAGAGATAAAACAGATGGTATGAGTCGAAAAGCTGTTAAAGCATATCGTAGAGAAAATCCAGGTAGTAAACTAAAAACAGCAGTTACTACCAAACCTAGTAAATTAAAGAAAGGCGGCAAGGCTGCTAAACGTCGCAAGAGTTTCTGTGCTCGTATGAGCGGAATGAAAAAAGCACATGCCAGTGCTAAAACAAAACGAGATCCAGATAGCCCAATTAACAAAGCCCTAAGACGCTGGAACTGCTGATATGAGAATACAAGAACTTTTAGAAACTGGTCCTAATCTAGCAGATGCTCTACGTGCGGCAGCTGAAAAACAGATGCAGGCTGGAATGCCTAAAGTAGGACAGCCTGCAGATCCTAATGCCGTAAAACAGGGAGTCGCTGCACAAGGAGGTGTTGGAACGGCAGCACCTTCTCAAGCTAAAACAGGCGGAACACAAACACCACAAGACGGTGTAAAAAAACCTTTAGGTCTTGGTGCTGCTTTTGTAGCAGGCCTGACTAAAGGTAAAAGTCAACAGATAGATCCTAAAACTGGTAAACCAATGGGCATTGGCGGTGTAGTTAAACAAGGTGCAAAAAACTTTGCATCGAGCAGTCTTGGATTATCAAATACTGTTAGTGCTCTTTCTAAAGATGTTTCAACTTCTCCTATAGAAAAACCTGAAGATATTGGCATGAATCTTAAATCGGGAAGTACAATAGATTTGCCTAATGTAGGAAAGATCAAAGTAACTAAAAGTGGCCCTCAAGGTATAGAACTAGACACTAGTCAAGCACCGTCCTTAGGGGTCCCTAAAGTAACTTTAAATCCTAAAGATCTTTTAAAGAGATGAAGATTGTACATTTATTAAACATAGATATACCCTTGACTAATGAGGAAACTCATTTTATGAAAGAGCATCAGGGAAAAGTTAGACTAGGCGGTCTGACAGAGCGAGATCTTGTACTAGCCCAAAACCTTGTACGCAAAGGAATCTATGAAATAAGTAAAGACAACGAACACATTTTTAAAATATCTAATGCAAAAGATTCCAAATAATGTTTATAATCAGTTTCAACTTGTTGCAAAGCAGGTTTTAACAGATCTTAAAAGGAAAGGACATGTAGTCCCTATCCCAGGCCCTAACGGTAGTTTAAAATTTGAAAAATTTACAGTAGTTAAAAACTCCAAGGGACTTTATACAGTTTGTGGGAAAAATGTTACATATTTTGAAGATATTAATCTACCACAAACAGCAGCAATCATAGCTAATAATCTAGCTTTAGGTAAGATTTTAGATATTAGCATAGTAAATCTAGATAGAGATTACGGTTACAGGCTTTTTGAAGAAGAACTCTATCAAAAAGCCATTAATAGACCAAAAAACAGTCTAGATCAATTTATAATGTACGATACACGTAAAAGGATAGCCCGAGCAAGAAAACAGGCTATTAAAGACCGCATCATGACGAGCTTTAAAAAATTAACCAATATCGTATAAATAACACATATAACTTTTTTGGAAACACCCATGAAGACAACCGATTTCAGCAAACCAGCAACTTCTCATAAACTAAATGAGAATCTTTATAAAAAGTTCGGCGTTAAAGTTGACCTTAAAAAATATACTAGAGAGCAACTAGAAGATGCACGAAATAAAATTCGTACAGAATTAAGCCAAGTTGAAGCACGTTCAAATTTCAACGATCTTTTAACTAATGAAACTTATCAAAAGAACAAGCAATTAGTAGGTTTACTAAACACTCGCATCAAAGAGATGTTAGGTGAGAGCATTGCAGTTTTAGAAAAGAAACTTTCAGCAGCTGAAAAGAAAAAGAAAGAAGAAGTTGTCAAGTCAATGAAAAAAGACAAAAAGGGATTCAAAGACCGCTACGGCGACCGTGGAGAAGAAGTCATGCATGCCACAGCAACTAAGATTGCAAAAAAAGTTTCCGAGGGTGAAAAAACTGAAGGTAACGCTTTTGGTGCAGCAGTTCGTAAAGCCAAAGCAGATGGTGTTCAAAAGGGTGAAAAAATCAAAGTAGGCGGTAAGGAATATCCAGTTAAAGAAACTGAAGAAAAAGATCGCCCAGCTGCTAAGAAAACAAATGCTACATGGACTGATAAGAGTGGTAAACAACATCCTGCTACTCGTGTACAGGGTTCTAAATCTGTTGCCGCTGATAAAGAAGCTAATAAAGCTCGCAAGGCCATGGATAAAGAATTAGATGAAGGCAATTTACCAGGTAAACAAGAAAAGATTGATGTTGCTGAACCAAAAGGAAAAATTACTGGTGCTGATTTAGCAGCACTTAGAAAAGGAAAGAAAAAGTCTATGAAAGAAAGTCAACACAAGAAAAATGTAAAATTAGTTAATGAAAGTATTCGTAGACTATTAGCAGAAGATGAAGAAGGCAAAGCCAAAGCTATTACAGCCGGCACCGACATGGTCAATGACTTTACAAGCTGGATGACTCGTGTTGGCCAATATCAAACTAAGTCCATGATTGAATTAGCAGATGCTATTCGTGCTAACTTTGGTCAAGAACAAGCTGAGACATTTAAACAAGCAGTATCCCCTGCACTTGAAACAGCATTAAACACTTTAACTCAAGCACGTGAACAGTTGAGCAATGCAGTTGCAGTTCTAGCAGGCGAATCAAGCCCAATGGATACTATGGGTGCAGACACGGGCGGTATGGAAGCTCCCGAAGCTGGCCTGGATAGTATGAATGCAGGCAACGAAGAAGTTCCAACAGATGACTTTGGTGCTGCCGATGCGGCCGCTGGCGGAAGCGAAATGAGCGGTCGTGAGATGCGTGAAAATCGTAAACTGTTTGCTGAAAAACTAAACGAAGCACACAGTATTATTGCAAGACTATCTAAATGAGATTATTTGAAGTTGAAGACTCTTTCGCAAGAGATTTAGAAATGCTTTTGCGAAATCAACGAGATCGCAGTGATTCTAAAAAGTCAACTCTTACCTTTTCCTATGATGCTATATCAAATATGATGAAGAACATGGGGCACGGTAAGATTGAATTAGATGATGTTGCACTAAAGAATTTAATTGATGGTAACCCGGCTTTAAAATCTGTAATCAAAAACTTCAACAAATACGAAGTAGAAGTCTCAACAGAGAAAGAAGAACCAGAAACTGGGGATGCCATTCCTCAACCAGGAGGCCAGACAGTTGATTCTATGGCCAGTCAAGCTGCTAATCAGTTTTTAAACAGTCCTCTTTCTTGATCAATAAACTGTCTAGTATGGTTCGGTAATCGTGTCCTAGCCATTGATAGCTAAAAAATTTACGTATTTTAAAATTAGGTTTATATACGCTATGCGGCCTATCAACATTAAGTAGATAGGCTGTATTTTTTTCTGCTGTAAATCTTGCTACTTCTTCTAGATCTTCTAGGTGAAAAACGTTTTCACCTTCTTCCATAAAGTTACTAAGGTGTTTAGCATTTTCCTTTTCTCGATAAAAAACAGTTGCAGACTCGTCAGTTTGGAAATACCAATTGAGATTACAACCAACTCCGAGATCTTTATGAGGTTGTAAAAACCCTTGTCCAATAATTTCAGAATAAAAAACTCTAGTAGGCGGGATTTTTGAAATCGGACCAGCATGTAAACTTCTAAACTTTTCGATATCATTGATATAGTATAGAAATATCGTAACATCCGGATATCCATACTGAAACGCCAATTTGCCTTTTAAACTGGCATAATCGTAGGGGAGTAGTTCTAGATAAAATTTTTGGTAACAGTCGACCATGGTAGATATTTATAGTGTTCTATATTTGCATTTCATCAAATTTGTTTGTATAATTAAATTTATGAATTATAGTCCTCCCCCATTTGTAGAAAAAATCAAATATAAAAATTGTCAGCAGGTTAACGATCCAATTACAAGGAAACGAGTTTACCTAACTCCCGACGGAGAAAAGACACCTAGCGTCACTACTATCCTTAGTACTACTAAAGATATGACTGCACTCAATGAGTGGAAGAAACGTGTAGGAGAAGCAGAAGCACAGCGTATCACAACAGAAGCAGCCGGTGTTGGTACTGCAATGCACCAAAACTTAGAAAGGTTCTTGGCAGGACTAGAAAGAATGCCTGGAAAAAATCTAGTTCACGTACAGGCACATAAGATGGCAGATGTTATTATTGAAAACGGTCTGTCTAATGTGCAAGAATTTTGGGCCATGGAGCAAAGTCTGTATTTTCCGGGACTGTACTCAGGGACTACTGACCTAGTTGCAGTCTACAAAGGTAATCCTAGTATATGTGACTACAAGCAGACTAACAAACCTAAAAAAGAAGAATGGATTGAAGATTATAAACTACAATTAGTTGCCTACATTATGGCACATAATGAAGTTTATGGTACAGATATTCGTGAAGGTCATGTGTTTATGTGTTCTAGAGATCTACAGTACCAACAGTTTGACCTCTGGCCCAATGACTTCAACAAGTATCAGGATCTCTGGTTAGAAAAAGTAGAAGACTATTATGTAAATTACTGTAAATGAATTTATATGATATTGTTTACACTCCGTTAGATCTTCCTCCGTGCCCTAAGATTGATCTAGGTAAGTTAGATAGTTGGATAGAATCAGTTTATCCACAAACTGAATTACTAAAACAATCCGGCAATAAACTTATTGCAGGAACAAATCAAAAAGATGAATTCCCCTGGAAAGTTGTTTGGGCTAAAGCATTAGAGTGGAAGAACAATTTTGATAAATTATTTCCAGAGATTGTAAATTATGTAGTTAATGATTGGGGAATACCTGACCAAGACATTCTTGCATTAACTCTATTACCTAAAAGAATTAGTGATCAATCTAAAGGTTTCTGGCATAGCGACTTGGACAAGTTAGGGTTAAGATTTTATATAGATTTTGAAGATACAGTTACTGATAAACTTATCTTTAGAAAAACTCTAACTAATAAAATTGAAGATAAAAATCTCTTTAGAGTCTTTAAAACATCTTCAGAAATAGAAAATAAAATTCATACAGCCGGCATCATTGATCACAGACAGCCTTACTATCTTAATAATTATCTAGCAGCACACAGCGTAGAAAACACTACAGACAAAAGAAGAATAGCAGTCATAATTGCTACTAACTACGAAATTGGTGCAAACGTAGAATTAAAAAAGAAAATTGATAATCTGGTAATTAATAGTGCTTTAAAGTTTCATAACCAGGCTATCTTCTGGAATGACTGGTCTGACGGGATAGGAATTTAACCACAACAGTTCTACAGAAGAATAATCTAGTTCTATAGAAACAGATTCTAAAACTTTAAGATCACTTACTGTCCAGTTAAGTATTTCGGCACTTATTTTTAAATTTTTTTCTAGGCAACTGTTTAGATCAGAATAATAGATTCTTTCTAAGTAGTCGTAGATATTATTAAATCCAAAACAGGAAAAACTCTGCTTCAAATTGACATTATTTGAAAAAAATTTAGCCGGAATCACAGTGTTTTCATCAAATTCTGTCAGCATTTTGTATCTAATTTGTTGACTTACAGTTAGATAGTCTTGAAGATGTTTTTGTTCTACTCTAGTTAAGCCAAGCTCTAGTATTTTAGTTGGATTTTTGATATATTCAATTCCTATATCTCCATTAAACACTATTTTTCTAATAAAGTAAAACATAATGTAGGTATTTATTGTACCTGGTTTCAAACTCAAAGAACATGATAAATATCCTTATACTAGGGATATTTCTATGGCCGTTATTCAGATTTCAAAGATTCAGATCCGCAGGGGACAAACTGCTGAACAGGGCATGCCTCAGCTAGCCAGTGGAGAGATGGGTTGGTCAGTTGACGAACAACGTTTATTCATTGGCAACGGCAGTGTTGCTGAAGGTGCACCAGCTGTAGGAAATACAGAAGTTCTAACAGAAGCACGTCTTTTTGATCTTATTAGCACAGCAAAATTTACATCAACAAACTACACCTATTCAGGGAGAGGTCTAACAGCTACAATTACAGGAATACTTGGTTCTAATTTTCCTGTGGTAAGAACTCTGCAACAAAAGCTAGATGATAACGTAACTGCTTTTGATTTTGACGCTAGCGATAGCACAGATTGTACAAGAAAATTACAGCAGGCCATTGATGAAATTTATCTAAGATCTTTTGATAAAAGCCTACCTAAGAGCCGTGTTCCTTTTAGAATTCCGGCAGGAATTTATTATGTAACAGCAACAGTTTTTCTACCACCTTTTGTAACTCTAGTAGGTGATGGTATTGATAAAACTGTTATTAGATCTATCAGCAGTAATACAACAATTTTTGCTACCATAGACGGGGACAGTACACCTTCAAACCGAATAACAGGAACTAACATTCTCAGCACTAATCAGCCAAGACAGATAAGAATTAGTGGGATGACTTTAGAAAACACAGGAACTATTTTAACAACTGAAACTAGTCCGTTTATTCGTTTAGATTACGCCAAAGATTCCACCATATCCGAAGTTAAATTCAAAGGGAATTACACTTCAGGAAACACCGCAACTATTTTAAATTCTGGAATTGATATTAGTTACAATACTACAGATATCAAAATAGAAGACTGTCAATTTGAATCTTTAAGTTATCCTATAATATCTAACTGGAACGTATCTAACATTGATGTTAATCAAAACACATTTAAAGATCTCTATCAGGGAATAACCTTAGCACAGAGCCTAACGACATCTTCAACAAGAAATCTAGGACCGTCTAGAGTTTCTATTAGAAACAACAAATTTACAAACATTGAAAGACACGGTATTTTTGCAGGTGCAAACACTGCAACTAACAATCAAATTGTTTCTGAAGGCAATCATTTTATCAATGTAGCTAACAATGGACAAGGAGATAGTGATCCAGTTACTTCTATCATTAAATTTGATAGTCATGGCAATAGCAGTATCAATGACAATTTTGAACGTTTATGGTATATGCAGACTAGAGAACTAGATACTCCGCAATATGACATAGTTGAAGGTACAGCACAAGTTAAGTTAAAGTTGACAGATAGAAGGATTATTGAAGAAAGTACCCTTACTCAAACATTAGTAAGAATTCCTTATTCAAGCACAGTTACCAGTGTTGATTTGTACTACACTTTAGAAAAATCTGGATTATCCAGAAAAGGAAGTCTAAGTGTAGTTGCAGGACCTAGCGGAGTTGCTTACAAAGATTCTTATGCTGTTGCCGGTAGTGGCGACGGAGATCTTATTTTCTCCGCAGACTTTTTGGATCATGGACCGGTTGATTACTTTGATACAATAGCTATACAATATACTAATCCTGTTTCTGCGGGAACAGGAACTTTGATATTTAACCTAGCATTTTATAAGTAATGTTCAATTTATCACCCGATGACAGGCTGTCAGCGTGGGCCAAGCATCGTCATCAACTTGAAAACTCCTCCAATCCGTTCGATGAGGTTATTGCTTTTTGGAAAGAAAGCCCATATGTTCCTTATAACAGAAAAGTTGATCCTTTCAATCAAAGGAGTTGGCCTACTCCTTGGGACATTATCGTTGATAATAAGTACGACGATTTTACCAAAGCATTGATGATTGCCTGGAGTCTAAAATTAACTGACAAGTTTAAGAACTCGAGAATTGAGATAAAAACATATACAGATAGAGAGAGACCTCGGCAGTACAACTTGGTTTTTGTTGACGATGATGTTATAATTAACTACAACGATAATGATGTCACATTGGCTAAAGATCTACCAGAATCATTACAATTAGAAAATCTAATTGAAATATCTAGGCCAAGGTAAATATCATTCTCAAAAATAAAAACAATAATAGGTGGATGAATGACAATTCAAGTCGTTAAACGTAATGGATCTAAAGTTCCATTAGATATTAGTAAGATACAGAGACAGGTGGCTTTTGCATGTCAAGGCATAGATAGTGTAAGCCCATCTATGATTGAGATCAAAGCACAATTAGAATTTCATGATGGTATGACCACCAGCACTATTGATGAACTTCTATTGAAGGCAATGGTTGACCTTATTGACGAATCTGAAAATCCAGAAATTAATAATGTAAACTATCAATATGTGGCAGGACGACAGAGAGTCAGTATGCTCCGTAAAGAAGTATACGGAGAGTATGATCCTCCAAAACTTTATTCTATCATTAAGAAGAATGTTGAACTTGGAATGTACACTCCAGAATTGCTCAAATGGTACAGCGAGGACGAGTGGAACATAATTGATTTGTTTATTGATCATAGCAAAGATGAACAATATACATTTGCGGCAATTGCTCAACTATGTGAAAAATATCTAGTGCAGAATCGTGCCACTGGCAAAATATTTGAAACTCCGCAAGTTAGATATGCCGTTGCAGCAGCTACGGCGTTTCATTCAGAGCCTGCTGATAAAAGATTAAAGTTTGTAAAGGAATACTATGAGTGTGCGTCAGACGGCCATTTTACTTTGGCTACTCCTGTGCTTGCCGGCCTTGGTACTACCACCAAGCAGTTTTCAAGTTGTGTGCTTATTAGCTCTGATGATACTCTTGATTCGATATTTGCTGCCGGAGAAATGATGGCCAAGTATGCTAGCAAACGTGCTGGTATTGGTTTAGAAATTGGTCGTATTCGTCCCTTAGGTGCTCCAATTCGAAACGGTGAAATTAAACATACAGGAATGATTCCATTTCTAAAGAAATGGTTTGCTGATCTGCGTTCGTGCAGTCAAGGAGGCATTCGTAATGCCAGCTGTACAGTTACATTTCCGATTTGGCATTATCAGTTTGAAGACTTAATCGTTTTAAAGAATAACCAAGGTACTGAAGAAACTCGTGTTCGACAAATGGACTACTCTGTTGTAGTCAACGCCATGTTCTGGCGTCGTTATAAGAACGGTGAAGATATTACCCTATTTGATCCGCACGAAGTCCCTGACCTCTACGAAGCATATTATAGAGACAGTGACGAGTTTGAAAAACTTTATTTGAACTATGAAAAGCATCCGACAATTAAAAAGAAATCATTATCGGCGGATGAGATATTCAAAAATGGTATCCTTAAAGAAAGGACTGATACTGGTCGCATCTATCTTGTCAACATCGACAACGTTATCAACCAAGGCTCCTTTGATACTAAAGTTGATCCAATATATCAATCCAATCTATGCCAGGAGATACTTTTACCCACCCGTCCTTTCCAGAGAATTGAAGATCCAGAGGGACGAATTGCTCTTTGCACTCTTGGCAGCATCAACTGGGGAGCCTTCCGAACACCTGCAGAAATGAGAAAGGCATGTAGAGTTCTAGTTCGAAGCCTAAGCAATCTACTTAACTATCAAGACTTCTTAAGCGTACAGTCTAGATTGGCCAATGAAGATTTTGAACCATTGGGTGTAGGAATTACTAACCTAGCCTATTGGCATGCCAAACGTGGACTAAAATATGGCCAGGGCGATAGTCTTGCAGAAGTCAAACGCTGGATGGAACATCAAGCGTTCTATCTAACTGAAATGTCAGTTGAGCTTGCCCAAGAACGCGGACCATGCGGGCGTAGTCAATACACTTATTATGGTAAGGGAGTATTTCCTTGGGAACGTCGTAACAAGGGAGTCGATGAATTAACAGACTTTACTCCTAGTCTAGATTGGGAGCCTTTACGTGATAAAATGAAGCAGTACGGTATTCGTAATGCTACGTTGATGGCCGTGGCACCAGTTGAGTCCAGTTCGGTTGTGTTAAACTCCACTAACGGAATTGAAATGCCAATGGAATTGATTTCTGTTAAGGAATCAAAAGCCGGATCGTTTGTACAGGTCGTACCGGAGTACAAACGTCTAAAGAACCGCTATCAACTAATGTGGGATCAGAAGGATTGTGTTGATTATCTAAAGACTGCGGCAGTGTTGGCAGCATACATCGACCAAAGTCTAAGCACTAATACATTCTATAATCCTGCACATTTTGTAAATGCAAAAGTTCCAGGAACTGTTATTGCAAAAAATCTTATGTTAGCATATAAATGGGGTATTAAGACTATCTATTATAGTTTGATTAATAAGGTTGGTGCAAAAAATAATATAACAGGAACTTATTCAACTCCTCAAGTTAATGGAATTAACGGACATGCGATTAATGCTGCCGATAATGTATTAATATATGAGCAGTTAGAAGATGACTGTGAATCTTGTAAGTTGTGATTATGGACCAAGTAACTATTACTGATTCAGCCGTTGAAAAAATATCCGACTTGTTAGCTGAAGAAAACAATCCTAATTTGAAACTTAGGACGTTTGTTCAGGGAGGAGGATGTTCGGGATTTCAATATGGATTTACCTTTGATGAAGAACAACAAGAAGATGATTTTGTAATTGAAAAATCTGGATTTAAGATCTTAATTGATGCTATGAGTATGCAGTATCTCGAAGGTGCAGTAATTGACTATAAAGAAGATTTAATGAATAGTAGTTTTAGTATACAGAATCCTAATGCACAGACTACATGCGGATGTGGGAGTAGTTTTTCAATATGAGTTTTCGTTTTTTAAAATACGTAACTGAAGGCCGCGACGGAAAAGAACTTCGCCAGAATCCGCTTCGTTATGAAAAGTCAGAACTAGATCCTGTAATGAGTGAAGCTACTATAAAGTATCATTACGATGGTCTTGCTTCAAAATATTTTGAGCGTTACAATAAAGGAGAAGGCGACCCAGACTTCAACTACGGCGGTGCTGTTCTTCATAACTTATTTTTTGGAAATCTAACTGCTCCCTTGGCAGCTAACCAACCAGACGGTGAATCTGCAGAATTGATAGATAGAGAATGGGGTAGTTTTGATAAATTTAAACAGGCATTTGAAAAAGAATTCATGGCAGCACAAGGATCAAATTGGATCTACATGGACTTTAATGGAAAGATAAAAACAATTCATAATCATCAATATAGTAACAATATGAAAATTGCTCTGTTAGTCGATGCTTGGGAACATGCTTGGGCATTAGATTATCAACAGGATAAAGCCAAGTACCTTAATAACATTTGGCGTATTATAGATTGGAACGTTGTAAACATACGATTAGGAGTTACAGTTTAAATGGCTTATTCAAATCAAGTAATAGACCATTACGAAAATCCTCGTAATGTTGGTAGTTTTGACAAAGGTGACGATTCTGTAGGAACAGGAATGGTTGGAGCACCGGCATGCGGTGATGTAATGAAGTTGCAGATTAAAGTAAATGAACAAGGAATAATTGAAGATGCTAGGTTCAAGACTTATGGTTGCGGAAGTGCTATTGCAAGCAGTTCATTGGTCACTGAATGGGTTAAGGGCAAAACACTTGACCAAGCAACAACTATCAAGAATACACAGATTGCGGAAGAGCTTGCACTTCCTCCGGTTAAAATACATTGCTCTATCTTAGCCGAGGACGCTATTAAAGCAGCAGTAGAAGATTATAGAAAGAAACACACAAATGAGTAAAGAACAATATAACCTAAGTAAACAAACTAATTATCTCAAGCGTCGAATGTTTTTGGATCCAGAAGGTCCAGTAACAGTTCAAAGATTTGAAGAAGTAAAGTATCCCAAGATTTCTAAATACGAAGAACTTGCACGAGGATTTTTTTGGGTGCCAGAAGAAATTAGTTTAACTAAGGATAAGATTGATCACAAAGAAGCCAGTGAAGCCGTAAAACATATTTTTACCAGCAATCTTTTAAGACAAACTGCCTTGGACAGTATTCAAGGTCGTGCACCAAATCAAGTTTTTAGTCCTGTAATTAGTATCCCAGAATTGGAAGCACTAGTCTCAAACTGGAGTTTCTTTGAAACCAATATTCATTCAAAGAGCTACAGCCATATCATAAGGAATGTATATGGAGTACCTAAAGAAGAATTTAACAAAATTCATGACACAGCTGAAATTGTTGGTATGGCTGCTAATATTGGTCGTTACTATGAGGACCTACATCAGCTTAACTGCCGCAAAGAATTGGGCGAACAAATTGAACTCTATGCTCATAAGCGAGCCATATGGATGGCACTACACGCATCTTACGCATTGGAGGCTTTACGCTTCATGGTAAGTTTTGCTACAAGTCTAGCAATGGTTGAAAACAAAATTTACATTGGAAATGGTAATATCATCAGCTTGATCCTACAAGACGAGATTCTACATGCTGATTGGACTGCATGGTTGATTAACAATGTAACCAAAGACGATCCTGACTTTGTTAAACTTGAACAAGAATGTGCGGCAGAAGTTTATGCTATGTATCTTGAAGTTATTCGAGAAGAAAAAGCATGGGCTGACTATCTATTCAAGAAAGGTGTAGTCATTGGACTCAATGCACATATTTTAAAAGACTTTGTAGACTACACAGCCTTTACTCGTCTTAAAGAAATTGGTATTAAGTATCTCGAAGACCACCCTAAAACCAGTCCAATTCCTTGGTTTAACAAACATGTTAATATCAACAAGAAGCAGACCGCACTACAGGAAAACGAAAGCACCAATTATGTCATTGGTGTTATGAGTGATTCTGTTGAACTAGAAGAATTGCCAGATCTATAATTAGACCTTGACATTCTGTTACAAAATAACTACACTTAACAAAAGGAAAATTTATGAAAGCCATTGTATGGAGTAAAACTCCCTGTCCTTATTGCGATCAAGCCAAAGCACTTTTAAAGCAGCGAGGCTATGAAATTGAAGAAAGGAACATCAGTCAAGGATCTTGGACCAAAGAACAGTTACTTGAATCTGTTCCAACTGCCAGAACTGTTCCTCAAATTTTTATCAACAGTAACTTAATTGGTGGTTTTACAGATCTTCAAAAATATCTAGAGGAAACTGCCGGTGGATACGCAGAATAAACAAGACATCAGTTGGTCAACTGATGATATGACAATTAATGTAGGGTTCACAGCTCAAGAATTAGATGATCTAATGAAGTCTACATTAGCAGCAGGATCAACAATTGGTGCTCAAGGATCTAGTTATACTATATCAACTGGTGCCGGTTACAATGGTTCATGGGGCAGTTCTATCTATCCAACCGTTACAACATCTAGTATTACCAGTACTGATGATAAGAAACTTCACGTAAATGGGGACACTGAGATTACGGGTGACTTAAAAGTAGCTGGAATTAGTTTTAAAGAAACTATCGAAGCTATTAATAGACGGTTGGCTATCTTACAACCTAATCCAGAAAAATTAGAACATTTTGAAGCTTTGCGTAAAGCATACGAACATTACAAGACTCTAGAAGCCTTGTGTGAATTACCAATAAAGAAAGAAGACAAATGAAAGTTAGGTTAATATCATCAAGTAAACCAGCAAGAAGTATGTACGATGAGGGACTAACTGATGCACAAGAGTTAATTGCTTTTTGTGCTCGTGTTAGTAATCCCAGTAATCAATACAATATGGAAACTGCTGAAAAATTAATTCGCTATCTCGTCAAACATAAGCACTGGAGCCCTCTTGAAATGGTCAGTGCCTGTCTTGAGATTGAAACTACTCGTGATATTGCTAGACAGATTTTGCGTCATCGTAGTTTTAGTTTTCAAGAATTTAGTCAGCGTTATGCAGATCCTACTAAAGACCTTGACTTTGTTATTCGTGAAGCTCGTTTACAAGATACAAAAAATCGTCAAAACAGTGTAGACCTTGAATTAACCAATGACGAACACAGATATATCGCTGCCGGTTGGGAAACTATACAAAAAGAACTGATCAAAAAAGCACAGGAAGCGTACTCGTGGGCAATTACAAAAGGTATTGCCAAGGAACAAGCTAGAGCAGTTTTGCCAGAAGGTCTTACTGTCAGCAGATTATATATGAATGGTACACTACGTAGCTGGGTTCATTTTATTGAACTTCGTAGCGGAAACGGAACACAAAAAGAACATATGGAAGTTGCAAGAGCCTGTGCTAAAGTTATTGCAGAAATCTTTCCAATGGTTACTGAATATGTCCAACCCGACCAGTGATATGAAAGACTTTGCCTACAGGCACGGTATTAGAGTCGTTGATTCTAGTAAAAGAGCCTATAGGCATACTAAACAAAACACTCAAATGTTTAGGTTCGCCAATGACTACAACAGATTCTTGAACGAACATGTGACATTTGAAACTGAAACTCTTTATACAGTTGAAATATCTGAAAGTGAATTTCAAAGATTGGCAGAGTTTGAAAAACAGGTTTTTAATAACATGGCAGAAAAAGGTCATTTTAATTTGTTTGAATCTTTGATGGAACAGAAAGAACAAGAAAAATATCTGCGTGATACTTACCCTGCGGTTAAAAAAGCATATGAACAATATTCGCTAATATTAAAATTAGCAAAATCTGGAGAGTTATGAGTAATGTTGCAAAGGGAAGAAATAGTTACGATTCTACTTCGACGGATCTAACAATAGCATTTTTTAATAGAAATGTTAGTCCCTATGCAACAGAAGCAGGCGGATTTAAATTTGATCTAGTTCCAGTTACCAAACAGAAAGATATAATGTTGAATGTAGCTAGACTACATGCACAACAAGAATATGATAGGATTATAGAATTAGTTGCTGTATTGCAAAAACAGGCAGCTGATATAAAGAGAAGATTAGAAATAACCGATGCAGTCCATGCTGCTGAGTATCAATTTCAAATTGCACACGGAAATATCTATTGGTTAGTTTTTGATACAAGAAAAAACATTACCAGGTTGACTATGACAGGACCCAGTGACTGGTCAACAGGTAAGCCTGAAGAATACGAATATATTACTCAGGTAAAGTGGTTAGGTGACCACACTTGGGTTGAAGTTACAGAAAAAGAGGATTAATTATGTTATTTGAAAAACCAGTTACCGCAGGAGATGTGGTTAGTATTAAACTAGTAAATGGTGAAGAAATTATTGCACGTTTAGAAGAAGAAACTTCAGAGCATGTAAAAGTTTCTAAACCTCTAGCAGTTACTTTAGGGCCGCAGGGTCTAGGAATGATTCCGTTTATGTTTTTGTCTGCAAAAGATACTGTTACCCTAAAACAGTCTCACATTTTAGCAATGGGCTCCAGTAAGAAGGATGCTGCTGATCAATACATGCAGGGAACCACCGGTATTGCACTAGCTTAAATATAGATATTAGGAGATAAAATATGCCGTATGTACCGGGTACTGGTGGAATTTCAGATGTCTACTACAGTAATAATGTATTTGCCAATTCTGTTAAAATAGCATTGTGGCAAAATGCTGGGGTGAGTGCAATATTTAAATTTACTGCCCCCGAAGACCCGCCTACGACTATTACGACAGCATCGCAGGCACAAATTGATGCTACAGTAGATGCCGCAAAAGCAAGAGGGGCTGACCCTGACATTGTAATTGCAGACGGTATGAATGGTGCAGGTACTCCTGTAAACGTTGCCGCTGGCGGATCAGGTCCTTCTGGAGGAACTGATGCTTCAACTGGAACACCAGTTGAGCCTGCTAAATCATCTTTATCTAGCCCGCCGGCGGGAGGAACTGGTTACGGTAATCTATGCAATTTCCTTAACAGTATTTTATCCGAAGCAAGAAACGGTGCATGGAAAGAAAAAGGTAAAGGTGTTCCTGGGAATCCTAACATTTTACAATGTTACAAGGATTGCGGATTTAATTACACAGATGATCATACCCCTTGGTGTGCAGGGTTTGTCGGATCGGTTTTATTTCGTTCTGGATTACCAAAGGTCAGCCGCTCATTGTGGGCTTATGATTATGCGAAAACCGGAACTACTCCACCTGGTCGTGCAAAAATCTTTAAAGGAGAATGGGCAACTACTTATGCTAATCCAAAAGATCCAACTACTTGGAGATTTAATGATGTTATAGTCATTGATCGACATGTGGCATTTGTTCGCGGTGTAGATCCTGTAAAACGTACCATAAAAATTGCAGGCGGAAACCAAAGTGACGATGTTACGGAATGTAATTGGGGTGGAAAATACTATGATCTAGTATGGAGTGTTGGCAGAGCATGGACATTACCTCCAGAATTTGACAAACCAATTGTTGGACCTTTGACTGGAAGACCTCCGTTATCTTTTGTAAAAACTCTTTGATAAGCATGAAAGAAAAATTTGTTAACTTGTACATGGACTGGGCAAAGCGAGCTGCCGAGCTTAGTCATGCTCGACGATTACATGTCGGTGCAGTGGTTGTCAAAGATGATACTGTTATTAGTTACGGTTACAATGGTATGCCTGCTGGATGGGATAACAACTGTGAAGAAGAAGTTGTGGTTGCTGTTGTAGATGGTGTACCACAGAAAGAAATAAAGGAACTCAGGACCAAACCAGAAGTACTTCACGCTGAGTCAAATGCTATTGCAAAACTAGCAAAGTCTATGAACAGTGGCCTTGGAGCTGATCTATTTGTTACTCACAGTCCGTGTCTCGATTGTGCCAAACTTATCTATCAATCTGGTATTCGTCGTGTATATTTTAATCAAAACTACAGGGATGATAGCGGCGTTAAATTTTTAGAAAAGTCTGGTATTGAAGTTGTTCAGATATGTGGTCAATAAGATTATTTTGGATCTTAGGAATAGCAGCTTTTATCTACAGTCTAGTGTACAGTAGTATATTTTGGATCATAGCAGCTTTTTGTTTTCATTACGTTGTTTCTATCTTCGGAAACGCAATCTGCTATCACAGATATCTTAGTCATAGAAGTTTTGAAACAGGCACTAAGAGGAAAATATTTTTATTAGTAACTAATTTGTTATCCGGACAAGGCAGTATTCTTTACGCTGTTGCTATTCATAGACATCATCACAAACACAGCGATACATCTCTAGACCCTCACAGTGCTAGAGATGGATATTTAAAAAACTTTTTCTTTACTTTAAACAGTATTAATTATTTTGAAAAGAAAAAAATAAGGCTTCCGGTAGACTTACTAAGAGATAAAACAGTTTTATTCTTTCATCATCACTATCTGCATATATGGGCAGTAATATTAGCATTTTCCTTAATAGTAAATTGGAATATAGCACTATTTTTTTTAACTTCTGTAGGATTTACAACATTACATACTAATCTTGTTAGAACATTCTTGTCTCACGGATCGAGTAAATTTTTTTATAGAAATTACGATACAAATGATCTTAGTGCTAATACCAAGTTCCAACTTCTGTCTTTAAGTGAAAGTCTGCACAATAATCACCATAAGTATCCTCATAGATACAATCAAGCAGTTTTACCAAATGAATTTGATCCTGCAGGGTTTATAGTAGATAAATTTTTTGCAATTAATAAATAATTTTGCTTTCGCAGAGGCAGGTCACATAGTGATATGCAGTAGGTCAAATTCCTACAGGCTCGGTAAAGGCCCCACACGCTCTGGAAAGTTTACCATTTTGGTTGACACTGAAATAATTTTGTGTTGTAATAAGATATGGATGATGACTTGATTAGATTTGCGATAGGATTTGTAATCGTAGTTGCATTCATTTTTATTATATTGCTGTAAGAAGCAAAGAGAAAAGTGTTCTGGACGCGGGTTCGACTAAGCCTGTTTTACCATGAAACCACCGTGTGTCTTATTACCTCGTAATGACGCATTAGCAAAGGCATTAGCATTGTATCCGCGATCCATACACCACTGACGCAAACCTTCTACTCGCTCAACTGTCCCGTCTGGATGAGTAACATCATAAACTTTCCCAGCCCAAGTCTTTCCTTGTGCTGAACGAATCTTACTAAACTCTTTACGCATTTGAGTGGCTCGTTCTACTCCGTGTATTTCTTCCCACTTCTTGCCTTTACGATTCTTGACCATCGTAGCTCGACCTTTTCTACTGCCAGCAAGTATAGATTCTTTAGCGGCATCAAAGTTAGCATCAAGTTGGGCAAGACCTTGCCAAGCAACATAGTCCTGCCAGTGCCCATATTGCTCATACAATAACCGATGTGCTTCGGCGTGTTCGCCCGGAGTTAGGGAGATAAGGTTGCTTGGATCGTCGGTTCCGCCCATGTGTTTTGGGATAATGTGATGTTTGTGTTTCATACTATTATTTAGTCGAAACCATAGAAAACCGCTTGACAAAGGTTTCGACAAGTGTTATACTCTGTTAAATTCTGGAGTTAATGAATGATTGACTATTATGAAGCCTTGAGAGAAATGCACCGTGGCAATGTTGTAAAGTATGTGGGTACAGTGAATGGCAATGTAATGAGTGACAATGGTGCTAGTTTTTGTATGTGTCGTGGGTGTATCTTTCTCTTTGACCGCGGCGAAATAAAATGGAACAAGTTAGGCTACATGGTCTATGACCCGGACTTTCGTTATGAACTAACTGGCGAAACAGTTGACCCGCGGGCATGGAAGCCGGAAAAGAATAAAGACCGTAAAGAGATTAAATCAAAGTTAGGCTACAGTCGTATCGGAAGGAACAATATATGAACGAACGAATTCGAGAACTAGCCAAACAAGCTGGTGGCAATCCTAACTACTCAGCATTTCGGGGACATTTTCTACCACCACCGCCGGATTATATCGATCCTGCTACAGTAGATTTGGAAAAGTTCGCCGAGTTGATTGTTCAGGAATGTATCGGTTGTTGTGAGCAAGTTATTAGCGATCCTGTCCCTGAATCAGCAGATACTTGGTTAAATGGTGGCGAACAATGTATCCAAGAGATTAAAGAACATTTCGGAGTTGAATGATGAAACAATATTTTGAACAACAAATAGAGGGCGGTGCTACGGACAACTGGTTCTATGGCACTGAGAATGCAGGCGAAGTCCGTATTGAACGACACCGCGGACCACTAGAGACATTATCGTTATCCGGATTGGTTTTTGATAGGATGATGGGTTCTACTCCATTCTTTCGTTTTGAAATGCCAGTAGAAGATAAGAAGCAACTAATCAAGGACTTGCTGGGAGTAAACAATGACACCAAATCCTAAAATCCGAGAACTAATCGTGAGTATGGGCATTATTCCCGAAAGCGAACATTATGACATTGCCGAACGGGTTATTGAAGAATGTATAGCAATGTGTAAGACCAGCGTCGGCAATGCTGATTACAATACCGGCAGACTACATTGTTTAGAAAACATCAAAGGACGCTTCGGAGTAGAATAAATAAGAGTTATTGCTGTATGAAGTGAAGTGAAACAGGTCTTGGACGGGAGTTCGATTCTCCCCACCTCCACCAAAAGCACATACATCGCTACTCACCTGAAATAGTGCGATGGTACAGATGATAGTGGTGAAGTAATATCTGCTTAATGTGTGCTTTTGATGGGGGTGACTGGTTTCGACAGGGCAAAGAGTAACAGAGTGGACAGCACGAGAGGAGTACTCGTTAAAAGCAAAACAACGTAAACGCAAACGACGAACAGTTCGCATTGGCCGCCTAAACGCAGCCTAGGGTAGGAAATACCTCGTAACAGAAACAACCAAAAAGCACCTTCGGGTGCTTTTTTTGTCAACGAAATTTCAATATACGGCGTTATATATGTACACAGTGATAAATCTCTGTGCTAACTAAAAGGAAATTTAAAATGAAATTAGTTGCAACTTTAATTGCCAGCATGTTCGCAGTATCCGCATTTGCTCAAGCCCCAGCAGCACCTGCAAAGAAAGAAGAAGCCAAGCCGGCTGCTTCTACACCTGCTAAGAAAGAGGAAGCCAAGAAGGTCGATCCCAAGCCTGCTGAAAAGAAGGCCGAGCCTGCCAAAAGCGAGCCTGCTAAGAAGTAAACCAGTTAGAGTTATTGTTCTTGAACTCGAGGATTGCGAACTCGAAGTAGAATTAAGTGATTCTGCACATAGAGGTTACAGTCGTCCGAGGGTTCAAGATGATAATGAAGATGATCCAGATTATGTATCAGAACACATACGCTGGAAGTTATTCTTAGCCAGACAGGCTGCTTTATTCAGATACAGAGAAATCCACGGTTAATCCGTGGATTTTTTTAATTCAAGAATTGCTTGACATTATGGCAACTACTGATATATAATATGAGATGATGAAAATCATCATTAACAAAGGAAAGTAAAATATGAAGAAAATTATTGCAATTTTAGCTTTGGCTACCGCAGGTGCTGCTTATGCAGGATCTGCCACTGTTGAATATCAGGCTTGGGAAAATCCAAATACCAAAGCCGACACAACAGGCCTAGTATTAACTGTCAGAGAAGAACTTGGCAAACAAGTAGTTGGCGACGTTGTTCTTTCAGTTAACCAAGCTGATGCTAATAAAGCATTTGGCGGTCGCACTGAGACCGGTCTAACCTATTCTGTACCTTTTGGTAAGTTTACAGGTTATGTCCGCGGTGCAGTTGGACTCAAGCATGTCAGCGGAAGCAATGACACTAGCTATTACAGCGTTGAGCCCGGTGTCGGTTATGGTCTAACAGATCGACTAGCAGTTAGAGTTGGATATCGCTACAGAGACGCTTTTAGCGACGGAGTAGCAGATCAAACTCGTACTTCAAGAGTTGGTTTAACCTATGCATTGTCTAAGCACGATGCAGTTGGTGTTCGGTATGATCGTGCAAGAGGCGACAGCGATCAAAATATCGTTGCACTAAGCTATACACGCCGTTTCTGATTATTTCAGATATCAAAAAGAGGCTTCGGCCTCTTTTTTTACGGTTAAATATCTATCATGGAAATTACTAACTTCAAAAAGAGAGAATGGAAATCGGGAGTTTTAGCACCCGACGATGCCAAAAGACCAAGATGTAAAGTTTTATACAGTTATGACGGAACTACAGGAATACTCGATGAAGATGAGACTGATTTAGTTGACTGGTTAGTAGTCATAGAATACGAGACCAAATAATGAACAGAGTAATAATAGTAGGTGCCGGTATAGGTGGTTGTGCAACCGCCATTGCCTTTGCACAGAAAGGCTGGTCAGTAACTGTTATTGAAAAACTAACAACTATTTTTACAGAAGGTGCAGGAATTCTATTATATAGTAATGCACTTAAAACTTTAGAAAGTTTAAATGTTCTTGATAGTGTTTTGCATACCGGCTATTCAATGCAGGGCAAAACAGTTTTTCTTGATAGTTCTTCAAACACTATTGGTTATGTAAATTATAAAAGTATTGATCAAAAATATCCTGCCTATACAGGTATAAACCGTCAAGCGTTCCTGCAGATACTTTATCAAAAGTCTATTGATCTTGGAGTTAATTTCCAATTTGATCAATCGGTAATTTCTTGTAGTCAACAGAATGATATAGTAACCGTTCAAACTGATCTAAAAGAATATACATGCGATCTTTTAGTAGTCGCTAACGGAACAAATTCTAACATCAGAAAACAGTTTTGGGAAAATAGCGATTCTAAGTTCAGTGGATTTGGTCTATGGCACAGTATGCACAGACTTCATCCTAATGTAACAGAAAAAATTACGGTAGTATTAGAAGATAGGAAATTTGGAATTATTCCTATGAATCAAAATCAAATGTATATTTGGGCGTCATTGGCAGAACCAACTAAACGATGGATAGAAAAACAAGACCAGGCTAAGGAAATGTACAGATCGTTTTCTAAAGTTGAAGGATTTTTAAAAGAAATAATCGACGAACTAGACAATGGTGCTTATGTGCATTATACTAGTGTTGAAGAAGTGACAGTTGATGAAGATTGGCATAAAGGAAGAATAGTATTGCTAGGTGATGCCGCACATGCATCATTGCCTTTTATGGCACAAGGAGGTGCAATGGCTTTAGAAGATGCTAGAGTTTTGTCTTTGTTATGTAATACAAAAGATATTAATTTGGCACTAGTTGAATACAAAAATAAAAGAAAACCAGTAGTTGATACTATCCAACAGATGTGTAGAAATATTGGTAAAGGGTATAATCAAAGCACTGTTGATCTTAAAAAAGCACAAGAGAATCTTGATAAATTTTACGGAAACACGGAATATTTCAAATGAAAAAAATAATTATAAGTCTACTGCTGTGTCTATTGTCATCACTAAGTTTTGCAAAGACTCCATTGACTATCCTTGTAGGGTTTCCACCTGGGGGAGATACTGACGTCTTAGCAAGACTGTTTGCTTCAAAGTTAACATCTATAATGAATAGACCCGTAGTTGTAGAAAACAAAGTAGGAGCGTCTGGAAGTATTGCTGCCAGAGAGCTTTTATCTTCTCCTTCTGACGGATCTGTTATAATGCTAGTTCCGAGTACATTTGTAACTGCACCCTTAGTCAATTCAAATATAAGATATTCTGTTGAAGACTTTACGCCTATAATGCAGATCTCCGGTCATGGTATGGTAGCAGTTGTAAACTCCAATACAGGAGTTAGAAATATTAAAGAATTAATTTCTGCTAACAAAGAAAAGAAAATTACCAGCTTTGGGTCCCCCGGCATTGGAACACCTATGCACATTCTAGGTGAAATGTTTAATAAAACGGCAAGAACAGATATAACACATATTCCTTTTAAAGGTAATTCTGATATTGTAACAAATATGCTAGGCAACCAAATATCTTTTACCTGGATTACATTGTTACCAGTTATTCCCCATGTCAATGCAGACAAAATGACAGTTATAGGTATTGCTAGCTCAAAGCGATCTCCATTTTATCCTAATGTTCCAACCTTAGCTGAACAAGGTATAAAAGACGTTGAAGTCGATAGTTGGTTAGGATTTGTAGGACCCAAGAATATTAGTAAAGAAGTCCTTATGGAGCTCAATACTAAATTAAACGAAGTTTTAAATATGCCCGAAGTAAAAGATCGTCTACGGGCATTAGCAATGTCTCCGGTAGGAGAGTCTCCTGAAATGTTTAGAGATAAATTGAAAAGAGACACTGACAAATATTCAAAAGTTGTTAAAAATTTAGGAATTAAAATTGAATAAGATCGAAGGCATTGATTTAATTAAGTTAGCTGTTACAGATCTTGAAGGTTCTAATAAGTTCCTTCAAGATATGGGGTTAACATTTAATGGATCTTCTTGGACCACACTAACAGGTGCGGCAATAGAATTAGTGTCTGCCGATGAAAATAAAATCTTAGAAGTAGTGTGGGGCGTAAAAGGGCAGGAATCAATCGACCTAGTTGACCCTAACGGTGTTCAACTTAAATTTCGCCCTAGCATCAAAACACCAGTAACTCTAACAGCGGCAGAAACTAATGGATGGAATTCAATCAATAGAGTTAATCGAGAAGTACCTGTTTATGAAAAAATCGACGCCATAGAAATATGTCATGTTGTTATGACCACAGACTGCCTAGAAGAATCAGAAAGGTTTTATTCTGATCTAGGATTTGTTGTATCTGACAGGTTAATTGATCGCGGTACATTTATGCGAGCAAACAAGTTTGGCGGTCATCATGATCTGTTCCTTATTCAGTCAGATACTAAAGAACTGCATCATATTGCCATTACAGTGAGAGACATATATCAAGTGTTTGCAGGAGGACTGCAAATGGAGAAAGCAGGTTGGACTACAGAAATAGGTCCAGGGAGACATCCTATATCTTCTAGTTTCTTCTGGTACTTTAAAAGTCCCTTGGGCGGAATGTTAGAATATACAGCTAACGAAGATTTTCTAACAGAAGAATGGGAACCTAGGAGTTTTGAATTTACTCCGGGCATAACTACAGAGTGGGCAATAGAAGGCGGCATCGACCCTGCTACAAAAAGACAAAGGAAATAACATGGATCCAAAACAATATGAAGAAAGAGCAAGACATAAAAATCTGCCCTTAGACTTCCAATATCAAGATGCAGCAGGCTATGCCAGCAACTGGGACTATATCAAAGAAAATCTCAGCAACTACCACTACGATAAATGGCGTGAAGAACACGAAGGTGAATGGTGGCACAAGCTAGGAAGATTTGAACTTACTGATGAAATTAAATCTCTATTGCCCAAATTTGAAGAAGAATCTAAAAAGGTAGGATGGTTCGATGTCACCGCAGCAATGCATCCGGGATTCCCAGGCGGAAAGAGTCCATTGTTAGAGCAAGAAGACTATGATAGAAAACTCAGTGGCATTCAAGGAGAATATACACAGGTTGTTCCGGAACCCGAAATGGTAAATTCGGCTATTCAAAAATTAGGAACATATTGGAAATTAAAACGTCTGAGAACAAGGCTGCATTTCCAATGGCCGGGACAGATGTTTGCTATGCATGTAGACAAGCTATGGCATAGAAATCCTGCCGATCCTAGTAAGATTATAAGATTTGTTGTAACCCTAACAGATTATGAGCCGGGACAATTGATGATATACGGCAACAGTGTATATACTCAATGGCGTGAAGGTGAAATACATTGTTTCGATACTCTCAACGTACCACATGCAACGGCTAACCTAAGTACAAAAGTTAGACCTATTATGGTTATCACCGGAGTACGGACTGAAGAAACAGATGAAATTTTAAGAAATTGTAACGGAGATACTATTCATGATAGGTATTGATATTACTAGAATTTCTAGATTTAGAAGTATGAGTAATTTAGAAAGATTTTTAGAAAAATTTAATGTTGACGGCAATGACCCTGTGGCAGCAGCAAAAACATGGGCTTGTATGGAATCCTTAGTGAAAGCAAACGGATCTCCGTTTCCTTTTTCTAAAGTTAGGGTCTTATTTCCAGAAAATTCTGCACCAGAGATTTTAGACCCCGACAATACATTAGGTAGTAAATACTTTTTATCATTAAGTCACGAAGATGACATTGTAATAGCAGTAGCAGTAAGAACGGAGATTTTAAAATGAGTGATGGTGGAAAGGGCGACAAACAACGTCCAACTGATAAACAAAAGTTTGACGAAGGTTGGGAAAGAATTTTTGGCAAGACCAAAGACAAACCTAACGATCATAAAGAGGAAAAATCAAAATGATAAAATTACCATTTATAGGACTCATGGGTGTAGGCAGCGATTTAATGCTTTATACACCCAGTGGCCGAGCATTATTTAGAGCCCCGGAGTGGGCTGCATGGCGTATTCAGCGTATTCAACATTGGATTGCACAGAAAACTTGGAGTTAATTATGGCCAAAATTCAAGAAACAATATTTGTAGTAAAACTAAGTCAGTTAGTACGCGACCGAGGCGATGACGCTGAAAAAACAGGATTTGACGATTTACCTGCAACTATCGAACAAGTTGTCCAAGAACTGGTTGCTAGCGATGTACTTGTTGAAGTTGAACAGGCTTAATTGAAATATTTTTTTAAAATATTATTATTCAATCCGGAGTTTTCAAAATAACTCAGTCTATATTTCATCTTGGTTACAAGATGAATTATCGCTACAGGATTTTTTCTTTCAAGGGGTAAATCACCTAAAAGTATTTTTTCAATGATACCAGTTAAGTTATCTGTTGGCTGAATAACTTTATGTAGATACCAATCTGAAACAGATTCGTTTTCCTGCAGAAAAGATTCTCTTAACTTAATAGCAGGAAGAAAAGCATTAAGTTGTGAAACCCAATAGGTATTAAACCTTCCTTTTGAAGCGGAGTCTAATATAGACATTTTCATAATAAAATAAGTTCCGGCATCTACGCTAAAACTTCCTTCAGTTTGAAGATGTTCTCCAAATCTTATAAAAACTGCGTCTGCTGCTTGCGGGTAAAAGTAAACAGAATAAGTAACCAGTTGCCTTGTTTCAATAAGTTCACATCCTAAAATTCTAGTATTTGGGATATGTCCCAAAAGAACATTTGCGATATATTTTTCTATATAGTCATTATAAAACTCATTCTTTTTATTTCCGTGTATTGCAGGTCTTGATTTGTGGATAGTCATTATCCTATCAAAATCTGCTATAGTACATTCAAACGAACGAAATTTTTCTGAAATTAGTTCCATGCAACTATTTAATATTTGGTAAAATCAATGATTGACATACTGGTTGTACCAATGCTACAATATTCAAAAGGAGGTTCGTAATGAACGCTGAATACACACTTACACAACTGAAACTCTGGTGCATTGACCAAACTGGACAAGACCAATGCTGGTATAATAAAGGTACTACATATCAATGGAATCGTGGCAAAGATACTGCTACTGGTCTAGTGAATGGAGTAGTAAGAAAGTTGGCCGGTATTGATGCTAGCGGAAAACAAATTTGGGTAGTAGCAGGAAGTTTTAAAATTAATGAACACGGTACGGTCTTGCGTTTTACTGGCATCCCTAGTAAAATTCAAAAGACATTTGAACCAGTGCATACTGCCGTTCATTATAGTAACACCAATAATCCTATTGACTTCCCTCAGACTGAGGTAATTTAAATGTCTATGCATCTCGAAGGACCTTGGCTTTCTACAACCGGAAAGAAAAAAGGCAAACAGAAATTTCGCAATGCCGAAGAAGCCCGCAAGGCTCGAGAGTTAGACGAGTCATGGAAAGAACTTCAAAAGAAGTGGGGTATAGAGCAAGAAGAACGTAAACGTAAACGTGCTCTTGCGGCTCCTGTCATGTTGCCTACTCAAACCGGCGTATATCGCCGAGACACAGGTCCTCGTATTCCTAGTCTTAACAACGGTACCGATATGAGTCCTGCCACATTAAAAGCCGCACCTGTATATACGGGAACCAAAATTTTAGGTATTGGTACTATGCATAAATCTAATGCTGTTCCAATTTTTTCTGATGACCAAGCTAAAGAGATTAGCTCAATGAGGAGATAAGATGAGTTCTTTTTTTGAACAATGGGGGCCGCTTGAAAATATTAAACCTACTGACGTCCTATTATCTACTTTGTTTGGAGAAAAACTGAAAGAAAAATTGACATTAGAAGAAGCACTTGATCTTCTTAAGTCGATGAATTTAGTTAATGTTGGAGAGTTAGCTGAGCAAGCTATCAGTAAGAAAAGCGGTATTAAAATGTGCGATCGAAACACTCCGGAAATTGATCTAGTTTCTGGTAAACAGATCAAACATGCTACTACTAGTCCTGTAAAAAATAAGCCCAATCAACGAAAGGCTTTCTTGTCAATTGCTGGAACAACTGCTCCTATTTTGGCTGTTATTACTGAAACAATAACCAACGAACAGTATTTCCTCTACATTCCTTTTAGTGCGTATAGACATTTGAGTGGAAACACTATTTCTCTTTATTTTGATAAAGACGGAAATCCTGGAACAAGTCAATGGTGGAATTATGAAGTTAACAGCTTTGAAGAACTATGCGATCTTGCAAAATAAATAATTCTTATGCCGGTAACATTTAATGAAAAATTCATAGCATATCTAGCTCTAATAAGCGGACTATTAATTAGCGGTGTAGCTGAATACTACAGTATTGTCGGCTTCACTGCTATTTTTGCCGCCGCAGTTATACCCGTAATCATTATGGGTATTGCACTAGGTATTGGTAAAATATCAGCTACAATATGGCTCAAACAAAATTGGAACATTGCACCGTGGACTGTGAGAATCTATCTATTGGTTGCAATTTTTGTTCTAATGTGTGTAACTTCTCTAGGTATTTTTGGTTTCTTAAGTAAAGCTCATAGTGACCAAAGTCTAGTCAGCGGCGATGTACAAAGTAAGATTGCAATATATGATGAAAAAATCAAAACTGCCAGGGAAAATATTGAGGCTAACCGTAGGCAACTCAAACAGATGGACGAAGCAGTTGACCAAGTCATGGCACGAAGCACAGACGAAAAAGGTGCCGATAAAGCCAACGCCATCCGTAGAAGTCAGCAAAGGGATCGTGTTGCATTGGCCAAAGACATTGAAGCCAACCAGAAACTTATTGCTAGTCTTAATGACGAGGCCGCACCAATTCGAGCAGAAGTACGCAAAGTTGAAGCCGAAGTAGGACCTATAAAATACATAGCTTCGTTTATCTACGGAGAAGCAGACAAAACCCTTCTAGAAAAAGCAGTCACATGGGTTATTATTATTCTTATAGTTGTATTTGATCCTTTAGCAGTTATTTTACTTTTATCCAGTCAGATAAGTTTTCAAAATTTTCGCGAAAGAACCGCTGAGGATAAGAAAAAAGACTTTTACTTTGGTCCAACTGAATATATTCCAGATCCGGAAGAGGAGGCGTTCTATAGCAAACCTGATGCATGGGTCGCCGATGTCGGCGAAAAACCCACAGCAGAAGAATTAAAAGAAACCATGGAGGGTGACAGCCCTGAGAAGGAATCTGATGTAGTCAGCACAGCCACTGTCACTGAACCTGCACCGCATCACCCAGATACGCACCCATACTTGAGACAAGGATTTGTTTATCCAGAAGGTTGGATGTTTGGTTCTCCGCTAGTAGCACCAGTTGAAGAAAAACAAGAAACAAATAATCCTCAAGAATACCTAGTAGATAAAACACTAATAGATGCACTAGAAGGTTCAGTTAATCGACTACAAGATGAAAATGAAAGTCTTAAAAAAGAAGTTGAACTCTTAAAAAGTCAAAAATTATATAGAGATGTCAAAACTTATGGCTACAGTAGTGACGCTGGAATAATTAAAGTTGCCAATGATACTTACACCAAAGAAGACTTTGACAGACTTATGAGTACTGAATATGTTCAAAATGAAGAACAACAGCAAAGCGGACTTTGGAATAAAATGTCTAACAATACAAGAATAAGCGAAGAAGAATACCTAGAACAGTCAAGAAAAAACAAAGATGATAACACTAATAACTCCGCCTGATATATTTGAAAACGGAAATGTTAGTCTGTTGTTCATGAACATTTCAGAAGAAGAACAGGAATCTTCTAGCAAATGGTTTGCAGAACACAATCTAACATATCCGATCAACTTATATTATTATAACGGAGAAAACAACATGCCTTGGTTACTTCATGCAGTATCAGTTTCTAAGGCAGTATATCTAAACTGTGACAATGACAGTGACTTTACAAAGTGGCTTACTAGTTATATACTAAGCAAACACAATGTTTGGTATAAAGCTGAAGACAAAAACTTCAATGCATTAATGAGTTACATTAATCAAAGACCAGTAAATAATATTACAGATTTTTTAGAGGCAACCCTTGACAAATAAAAAAGATGCACCCGACTGTAGCTTTTGCGGAAAAAGCAAAGAAGAAGTCGAAAAACTTATCGTCGGCGGAGATGATATTGGAATTTGCAACGATTGTGTAGATCTTTGCGTTGACATTCTCAAAGAAGAAAAAATCAAAAAATTCCCAACAGATACTACACAACTACTTAATCCGGTTCGGGTTAAAGAATATCTAGACGAATACATTATTGGTCAAGATGAAGCCAAGATGACCTTGTCAGTAGCAGTTTGTCAACATTTTAAACGTATTGCAAAAAATGAAGAAAATGTTGAAATTGATAAGACCAATGTTTTAATGATGGGCCCTACTGGTTGTGGGAAAACATTTTTGGTACGCAAATTGTCAGAGTACCTCGATGTTCCCTTTGCCATATGCGATGCTACTACTCTAACTGAGGCTGGTTATGTTGGTGATGATGTCGAGAGTGTTCTTGTTAGGCTAGTAGCTGAAGCAGATGGAGACATTAGAAAAGCAGAACACGGAATTGTCTATATCGATGAAATTGATAAGATTGCACGTAAAGGGGAAGGAACTAGTATTACTAGAGATGTAAGTGGTGAAGGTGTACAACAAGGACTTCTTAAAATGATCGAAGGCAGTATTGTTAGATTGCCAGCAGGAGAGAAAAGAAAACACCCAAGAGGTCAAATAGACGAAATCAATACAAAAAATATTTTGTTTATTTGCGGAGGGGCATTTGTTGGATTAGATAAAATTGTTGGTCGAAGAACAAAAACAAGCTCAATTGGCTTTGGTTCTAAAATTGAAAAATCTGCTGAAAAAAGTGATCTTCTAAAAGAAGTTAATACCAAAGACTTAATTAATTTTGGATTAATTCCGGAATTAATTGGTAGATTTGGAATTATCACCAGTGTTGAAGAATTACAAATTGAGCAACTTGTAAGAATTCTAAAAGAACCAAAAAATAGTTTGATTAAGCAATATCAATACATTTTTGATCTAGACGGAGTTAAGATCGAATTTGATGAAGATGCTTTGCTTAGTATTGCAGAACAGGCTAAAAAATTAGAAACAAACGCTCGAGGCCTTAAAAATGTTATAGAAAAAATACTTTTAAGGTACCAATTTGAGGCAGTAGAACTTAGAAACAGGGGTCTTACCAAAATTGTGATAAGTAAAGATACTGTCGAAGGAAAGGCGGCAGTGTTGATTTTTGACAAATTTGAAAATGAAAAAACACAATAACATGAGAGGACTCGCAGTCGAAGTTAAGGACGGTAACGTTAATGTTGCCCTAAGGAAACTTAAGAAAAAAGTTGATGATTCGGAAATACTTATCGAAGTGTTAAAGAGGCAACACTACGAAAAACCAACCGAAACTAAAAAAAGAAAAAAAGGTGCAGCTCGTGCTCGATGGCTGAAAAAAATAAGAGAACAGCAGTTACCTAAAAAAATGTATTGACAAATTATAAATTTATTTGTATAATATACACATGAATAAACCAATCAAAATTGAATTTGTGCCTGGATGCTTTGATCAGTTCGACGGTAGCCAAGAAGAACTAGATCAGCTAGTAGCGGAAATCCAAAAAATGGCAGAAAGCGGCGAGCTCTTTGAAAAATCAAAATCTATTGATTTTGACGATCTTCTTGAAGAAGATCCAGAGTTTGCAGAAGCAATTATTCGTCGAATTGACGACAATCCCGAAACTAAAAGAAAGTTGCAGTAATGCCAAAACATTTAATGGTCGATATGGAGACCATGGCAGTCTCTCCATCTGCGGTAGTGCTGAGTCTCGGTGCTGTTCATTTTAATCCCTACGGAAATGGATACGCGGATAAAATCTATTTCAAAATCAATCTAGATGACCAGGATGCATTAGGACGAGAAATTGATCCTAACACTCTTGATTGGTGGGCTAAACAAGATCCTGTGATTATGGAAGAAGCATTTAGTCCCAACGACAGAATCAGCCTTGTAGATGCTATGGATCAATTTCATAAATTTGCATGGGGGTGTGATTGTTTTTGGAGTCACGGTGCTACATTTGACTTAGTTATTTTAGAAAACATCTATCGACAACTCAAAAAGCCGCTTCCGTGGAATTATTGGCAATTGAGAGATACGAGAACACTGTTTGATCTTGGAGTTGACCCAGATATGCCTAAAGGCAGTAAACATGATGCATTACAAGATGCTATTAGGCAAGCAGTTGGTGTTCAAAACGTCTACGCAAAACTTAAAATTAGAGAACGATGAAGTGTAATATTAATCTCCTACGTGCTCGTGTATTCCACGGCTTAAAAAGTCTGTTAAACGATGGCGATACTCTTCCTCCTAGATTTCTAGAGGTAGCTATCTGCGAAAGTTTTGGTCTTGACCATGTAGGTGACGGAAACTTCTATGCCGACGGAGTTAAAAATAAAATTCAGGCCAGTATTAAGACTAGGATGATTAATCCTCATTTGCTGAAGCGTAAAGAAGGACGAGACTTTCAAACTGATCCTAAATTGTTTCTAAGTACCAAGCAAAATAAAAAGCAGAAAAAAATTTGGGCTGGACTTGAGATTGTACAGCGTCGACAGGCTCTACCTTTCAAGGATGCAACCGCAGCAGCATCTAAGATTGGATTAGCAACACTAGAAGCGTTTCAAACTAATATCAAAGAAAGTTTTGAAAAATTTAAAACAGAAACTAGTTTTGAAATCATCGGAGTTCATGGATATTCTGTTGACGGGCAATATATTGTCAGTCTTTACTGGGACGAGTATTCGGCATTAAACGGAGAATCCATTAAATGGGTCAAAGAAGGATACGGAGTCAGTGGGTATACAAAAGTTGATGATCAAACTATGATTGTCTGCGAACGTATTAACGGTAATGCTAAAAGAGAAGCTACCTGTTATAAAGAATATAAAGACTTAACTAAAATTAAAAACAGTATTCATATCAAGGTACCCATTCCGGCACCCTGGGAATTTAACGAAACTGAAATTATCAAAGAATTAGATGAACTCACCAATAACAGTTAGAATCAATTGGTCTAAACAGTACGATAATGAAACCATGTGGAATGAAGTCTGTGCATGGGCTATTGAAATGTTTGGATTACCGGGTGACAAGTTTGAAACTCATGCTAACGTTAATTACATGGAATTCCTATTCAAAAATAAACACGATGCATTGTTAATGTCTCTACGGTGGAACGCTCCTATTGTAACTAATCAGGAACTAGCCGTAGAGACAGTAGCTAGGTTTATTTGAACCAACCAACTTTCAAACCGTTATCATCACGGCGTTTCCATTCTTCTACACTACCAGGATAACGCCAAGCCCATATAGCACAGAGCATCATAAAGATACCTGTTCCTACAACGGCTTTCCAATTTTGAGTTGTAACCCAAATAATAATTAGGCTTAGGTCCATAGTGATGAACATGGCCCATTTAGCTTTAGTTGGGAATACACGTTTCTCCCCCCAGTTACGTAAGAACGGACCAAACAACTTGTGATTCATAATCCAGTTGTGCCAGCGTTCGCTGCCTTTGGCAAAACAAAAGGCCGCAATAACTGTAGGTGTTGACCAAGGTATTCCGGGAGTAACTACTCCTATGTAGGCAATACCTAGAAAAATAAATCCTAGTGTTACCCAAAATGCTTTTTTAATTTTATTCATAATATCTCCTTGAGACTTCTTGTAAGATAGTCTATATCTGCTTCTGTGTGATTAGGTGTCGGTGTGGCTCTCAGGCGTTCAGTACCCCACGGAACTGTTGGGTAATTAATTGGCTGAAGATAGATACTTCGTTCTTCTAACAGCCAGTCGCTTATTGATTTACATTTTTTAGCATCTCTTATCATTATTGGAACAATATGAGTATTGCCTTCTAGAACGTCAATACCGTTTGACAATAAATTCTGTTTAGTATGTTCTGCTACTTTAAAAATCTTTTCTCTTAGTTCAGGATGATCGCTAACATACTTTACACTAGCAAGGGCACCTGCACATAATACAGGACTCATACTTGTACTAAAAATAAAACCTTGTGCATAGCTTCGAACCATATCAACGAGGTCTCTTCCTGCGGCAATATATCCGCCTTGTACACCATAGGCTTTAGCCAACGTACCTTGAATGACATCCACACCGTCAATACACCGTTGTTCTTCACTAACACCGGCACCTCTTGTACCATATAAACCTACAGCATGTACTTCATCAACGTACACCATTGCACCGTATAGTCTTGCTATTTCACAGACTTGATCAATTGGTCCTTTATCTCCGTCCATACTGTATACACCTTCCATAGCAATAATTGGTTGACAACTAGGCGGTAGGCTATTTAAGATTTCTTTAAGATGATCAAGGTCATTGTGCCTCCAAACAGTAACAGGGCATCCAGCACCTTTCATTCCAACAATCATACTGTTGTGATTATTAGAATCACTGATATAATGTGCTTCGGGTATTATTTTTCCCATAACACTCAATGTAGCTTGATTGGCAACATAACCGCTGGTAAAAAGCAAAGCACTGGTTTTATCATGAAGTTTAGCCAACTCCCATTCTAATGCAACATGATAATGTGTAGTTCCTGAAATATTTCTAGTGCCTCCGGATCCTGCCCCTGCTGTGTCTAAAGCAGTTCTCATAGCATCGAGGACAACTTTATGTTGCCCCATACCTAGATAATCATTAGAACACCAATTGGTAATGTGTTTGATGTTATATTTTCCGTAATATACAGCTTTAGGGAATTCTCCACGTTCTCGTAGAATATCTGTGAATACTCTATAATTTCCCTCTGTTTTTAATTTTTCGAGGCTAGCTGCTATGGTATCTTGTGATCTTGGTTTTATCATAATATATGTATTTAACCTCATAAATATCCAAAAAGGTAGCTAATGAAAAAATCAACTGAAATTGAATTTGATGGAAAGGATATAGTTTTCTTAGATAAAAATTTAAACTACGCTACTCATACTGTCGAATCTGTTTTAAGCAAAAAACTTTCATTTTGGAAAGGATGGCATTGTTCTATAGGAATTCAACATCTATATATTGATTATGATGGTAATGTTTTCAGAGGTACTTGCAGAGAAGGGGGAATTTTAGGAAACGTTTACTCTAGTCCCAATATATTAGTTGACGATAGTTGGATAGTATGTGGAAAACACATCTGTTCTTGCGGTGCCGATATGGCTGCACCAAAAGTTAAAGACAAGTCAAATATTGTAAAATTTTTCAATAATGCCAAAATTAAAGAATTTGATTTAAACCAACCTGTTGAATCTATTTTTCCAGATTCAGTATACTCTACTAATCAATATTATAAGAATATCACTTGGGCAGTTGGAAGAAGATGTAATTTTGACTGTTGGTATTGTCCAGAAAGCGACCATAACAATTTTGAAGAACATAAAACCTATGATACCTTAATGTCCGCGTATTCTGTATTAAATTCTCATTGGATAAAGAATGAACCTACGAAATTCAGTCTGCTCGGGGGAGAACTTACAGTTTACAAAGATTACCTACCCTTTTTGAAAACATTGAGAGAGTTTGGTCATAAATTTATAACAACTACTAATGGTAGTAGAGATCCGGATTATCATGCAGAGTTAGCTCAGGTAAGTGATATTTGTTTTAGTTTACATTTAAAATATGTAAAATCTATAGGAATTGAAAAATTTTTAAAAAATATTGACGCAGCAATAAGAAATAAAAACGATAACTTCATTCGAGTTCGTGTTATGGTTGACCCAGGTAGTTTGGAATATGCCAAAGAAGTACATTCAACACTTTTAGAAAATTTTGATAAAAAATGTTTGATAACAGTCAAGCCAGTTCATGATTCAAACGGAAAACTTTTTGCATCATATAAGCCAAAAGAAATATTTTGGATCCAAAAACCTTCTTGACAATATCAATTTTCTCTGTTAAACTATTAGACATCAACTTAGGAGATAGCATGATTACTTTGAAAGAATTTATGGAAGTAGTTGACTACCGCATTACTGAAGGTAGCGACTACACATGGAATTGTTTTGGCGACGAATCTAAACCCTACAGTCTTTCTGCATGGAACGGCGACCACAATGGTTGGAGTTTCAATATTACTTTTGATACTCGAACACAGGAAGTCTATATTGTAGAAGCTTGTGACTATAAACGTGATCGTGCCTATCGTATTATTAATCCTAATTGGATTAAAGATTTTACAGAATATGCAGATCGAGAAAATCCGGAGTATAAGAACAATGCCTGGGACGGTGTTGATTTTGTAGATTTGGATGTTGATGATGATTGGCTTCAAAAAGCCATGTCTATTGTAAACGGAGAAGATTACGATACTCGTGTTAGCGTTCCTGTAGACTTTACAGACGAAGAACTGTTGAAGTATATGACTATGGCACACGAACGTGACATGACTTTTAATCAGTTTGTAGAGGAAGCACTACGTCAAGCAATCGAAGAACACAAGCGTGACCCAGAAGGTTTCAAACAACGTGCAAAGGGTTTTCAACGTGAGCAATTCCAACGACAAGATTAAAAACAGTCGTCGTCGACAAAAAGATGAAAATGCAGTAAAGAAGCAATCAAAAATTGCTAAACAACATCGCGTTAGCGAGTACAACCCCGGTGAGGTCTCTCAGCCTCACCGATTTCATAAAAGACACGCAATGGATTGCGGAAACCCAGAATGTTTTATGTGTGGTAATCCACGCAAGACTCATAAAGACAAATTAACTCAACAAGAAAAACGTATCTTTCAAGATATTGACGCTCAGACAGATAAACGAAGTAACGGGTTAAAAAATGACCAAGAAGATCTTCTATGAAAAAATTGGACGAAGGTATGTTCCTGTACGTGAATATGACAACGAACTGCTGGATGCTTTTCCAAAAGGTGCTCATTTGGTTATGGTGTATCCCGGAGGCAGTAGTCGCCGGTACCATATTGATCCTAACTACGCGGCTATGATCGCCGCTGGGCGAGTTGCTGAGGATGCCATTAGCAAAGAAATTATGCGGGCTAGCGATCTGCGTCCAAAGTCTGCACCTTTAACAGAAGGACAAAAGAAAGCATGGGAAAATTTGGTCAAGGAGTTCGGCAAGGAAGCTCGCACATTAGAGTGGCCTAGTGCCAGAGAAGCGGCTGGCCGTGCAGTAGAAGCTATGCAGGCCGAAGCTGAAAAACTAATGGAACACGAAAGTGTTCGGAAAGCCTACGAACACTTTATTCTTATGTGTAAGTTGGTCAAACAAAATGAATGTGAATGATAAAATTTCTGTTGTTATTGTTGATAGCCGGAGCAGCACAGGCTAAGTCTGTTCAAGAAAGTGTTCTGTTATATAACAATACAACAGAAAGAGTAATTGTAAACCTAAACTCAGACCGTGTTCGTCCAATAGCTAGCATTACAAAACTAATGACAGCTATTGTCACTTTAGATCATGACAAAGATCTAGATAGATCATTAAAGTTGGTCGGAAAAGTACGAGGAGTTCTACCTAGGGGAACTTGGACTCGCGGCGAACTTCTACATGCTATGTTAGTTAGAAGTGACAATGATGCTGCCGAAACATTGGCGGCAGATTATCCAGGTGGTAGGACAGCCTTTATAGAAGCAATGAATAATAAGGCCCGCCTTCTAAATATGCCAGAGGCTAATTTCAGTGACCCCAGTGGACTCGATAACCGTAATGTAACTACTCTGGATGGAGTAAAGTTATTGCTATTAGCTAGTTTAGACTATCCTCTTATCAAAGAAATCAGTGTTAAAAAGCAGGCACTATTTGAACAGAGATTTAAGAAAAAAATTAGAAAGATAGAATTACCAAATACTAATAAAGATCTTCTATTTGAGTTCGATAACATAGTTGTATCTAAAACTGGACTTACTACACCAGCAGGTTGGTGTGTAGGAATGATTGTTGAACATCAACGACAGACTTTTGTGGTGATTATTTTAGGTGCAAAAAACAAATTAGAACGGTTGAGATTAGCAAGAGAAATCTTGTATAATAACATTAACGATACTGATTTAAGGTAATATGTGGATGATAGTCGATCACGAGTATACAGTAGTCGAGTTGAATAGTAAGGTACCCGACGAAGTGTTCGAATGGCTACAGGTTAAGTTTGGCCCCGGCGACGGAATTCGTTGGTGGTATAGGCATCCTAAAATTTATTTTGTTGATCGAAGAGATCATATGATGTTCCTGCTGAGGTGGTCATGAAAGTAAATTTTCAAAGTATTAATCAAATACCAGATAACGAATTGGCTGCACACGGTAAGTGGTTAGCTGCCTGTGAGCCAAATTATCTGGTTCCCCCTTGTGTTGATTCTAAACGCAGTCCTCCCGAAGGTTATGAGAATTATGTTTGTGTAGATGTGTTTGGCCCTGAAGTTTTGTGGATGAACGAAAGTTTTCCACGTGAAAAATTTACATGGTACCTATGGTTTGAAAGCATATTTTTAGTTACCCCTGAAATGGCCACATTCTTAAGGTTGAGGTGGTCATGAGACAACTTAAACGAGAACTTTGGCCTGCCAAGATTCCTATCCCTATGACCATAGACAATGGCGAGCATTATGTAATTGAAAACTGGCTTGGTGAAAACATGGGCCCGTTTAAAGGACGCTGGAACCAAGTGCCTACAATGAAAGGTGTAGACTATTATTTCCGCAACAGCAAAGATGCAACATTATTTGCTCTAAGGTGGAGCTCATGAAACTAATAGATACAAAATCCGTAAATCGTTTGCTAAACAAATGTTATATGGAATATGATCCAGATTGGCCCAGTTCTGGAGAGGACCGTATGCTTGGGTTTAAGTATCATATTGAACAAACGGCTGGACTCAGATTAGATCTATGCCCTAAACAAGATATGTATGGTAGGCACGGATACGAGGTTGTGCAGGTTGCAGTGGTAGATGAGAAAAAATATACTATGTTTGCGTTGAGGTGGGCATGATTGTACGAGAATATTATCAAAACATTAACTGCCATCGACCGCGAGATTATTTCGAGCGTTGGTATGCCGATGTCTGGCGTCGTCGCATTGGAGGACCTAATGCCCCTCCGGGCATACTAGAACGGATCATGGACGAAGAACTTGAACAGGTTGGTGCTAGATATGAGTATACAGAACGCGGTTATCGGTTCCGAGTTTTCTTTGATCGAGATCGAGATTATACTGCATTTGTATTGAGGTGGTCATGAGGATTGAACGAACAACTTATCCAGGATGGGCCGGACATCCTACTTATCTTGTCCGTACATTTAAAGACTACAGGGAAATTTGTATGTGGATGTACAAAAACAAAGTAGAACATTTTCTATTGAGTTCTGGAAGTAATGGATACACATTTCAAGTTAGAGATAAAAAAGAATGGTTTATGTTAAAATGGGAATAATGAAATGAACGAAAAAATTAAAGAACTAATGCTCGAGTGCTATAGCCCTTATAGTAATTTTGACTACGAAAAATTTGCCAAACTAGTTGTTGAAGAGTGTATCGATATTTGTGAAAACACTCGTTACGATGGACAGGTGGCCGCAAACAGAATCAAATTTGTGTTCGGGTTAGATAACGACACTAAATAAATTTGTAGGAAGGTCCTACAAACCAACACTCTTTAAATTAACATGGCTTTAGAGTGTAGCCAGTAAAAGGAAATAAAATGATGTATAATCAAAAACTAGTAGCCTCTATTAAATCAAAAGGCAAAATCCTCAGAGAATTCAAAGACACGGTTTACATTCCGTTCGCGAGTGAATACTCAATTCTACTAAAAAATCTCAATACAGTTCGAGCCATTGTCAATGTTTACATTGATGGCGAGAATGCCGTTCCTGGCGGATTGGTCATAGACCCGGGTCGTAGTGTCGACCTTGAGCGTTGGATTAAGAACGGCAACCTTACAGAGGGCAACCGGTTCAAGTTCATTGAACGAACTGCCGCGATTGAAGATGGTCCACGCGGTATCAAAGAAGAAGATGGACTGATCCGTGTTGAATATCAGTTCGAACTTCCTCGCCCTGTAATCAATGTTAACAATATTGTCGGCGGTCAGTTTCCTTATTATCCGCCGGGCGTTCGAGGATTGTCTAGCGAATATCCCGGGGTAGTTGACAAATACAGTAAAAATGTTAACGCTGGTTGGATCAGTGCTAGCGGTGCAACCTACAGCCAAGTAAATGTCAACGGTGCTTTACGTGGTGTTGATTACAGTAATGGAGAAGCAACTAAAGCTGCTGCCGCTGCCGCTATCAATAAGCTAGCACCTTCAACTACAGAATATCATGACGGTGCCGCAACAATGGACTGGTGTCAAAGCGAAGTTGGTATTACAGTTCCTGGCAGTAAGAGCGAACAGAAGTTCCAACATACTACTGTTGGTGCTTTAGACCCTACCGTCCACAACATTGTTCTACGGATCGTCGGGGATCTTGGACACAATAAACCCGTAGAAAAACCTATAACTGTCAAAGCAAAACCTAAATGTGTAACCTGCGGACATCAGAACAAGCATAACGCCAAGTTCTGTAGTCAGTGCGGAACAGCATTGGAGATTTTTGCCTAAAATTGTAACAATATTGTAATCTCTTTGTGTTTAAATAGTAACGTGTTTTACACACATTCACTATCAACACAAGGAGATTACACGTGAAAAAAATATTTGTGACACTACTGGCAGCGGCCGGCTTCGCTGTTTCAGCACAAGCACAGATTACAGGGGCTGGTGCTACATTCCCTTATCCTATCTATGCTAAATGGGCCGAGGCCTACCAGAAAGAAACCAAAATTGGTTTAAACTATCAAAGCATTGGCAGTTCGGGCGGTATTCGTCAAATCAATGCCAAGACTGTAGCCTTTGGGGCAACAGATGCTCCAGTAAAAGGAGAAGATTTAGATAAGAACGGACAAGTTCAGTTTCCTGCTATTATTGGAGGAACTGTTCCAATTATTAATCTTGACGGATTTAGACCTGGTGAACTTCGAATTACCGGTCCTGTATTAGCAGATGTATACATGGGTAAAATTACCAAGTGGAATGATCCTAAACTTTTAGCATTAAATCCAGGTAAAGCACTACCTAATGAAAACATCACAGTAGTCCATCGTGCTGATGGTTCGGGCACCACCTTCAACTGGACCGATTACCTAGCTACAGTAAGCTCAGAGTGGGCTCAAAGTGTAGGACGCGGTGCCGCCGTTAAATGGCCTGCTGCTAGTTCAATAGGTGGCAAAGGCAATGAAGGTGTGGCCGCCAACGTCAACCGCGTCAAGGGTGCGATTGGTTATGTGGAATATGCCTATGTTAAGAAAAATAATCTAACATTTCTGCAACTACAGAATAAAAGCGGTCGCTGGGTTAGTCCCGACGACATAACATTTGCTGCTGCGGCCGACGGTGCGGATTGGTTCAGTGTACCTGGAATGGGATTAAGTATTGTAGATCAGCGTAATCCTAATGCTTGGCCAGTAAGTTCAGCAAGTTTCATTATTATGTATAAAGATCCTGCTGATAAGAAAGCTAGCCAAGAAGTTATCAAATTCTTTGATTGGGCTTTTAAGAACGGTGCTAAAATGAGTGCCGAACTTGACTACGTTCACTTGCCAGAAAAACTACAAAATGATATTCGTAATCGTGTATGGAGTCAAATCAAACACTAAAACGACCACAAGATAGAGTGGTGCTGGAAGCTCGTAACCAGCATAGAGCCGAAAGGCTCTATTTTTTTAACTAAATATTCTTGATGACTATACAAGAATTATTAGAAGCAACATTTCAGGGAGCTGCCTGCACAAAAGATTGTAGTGGGCACTCTGCCGGTTATGCATGGTCGGTTAAACATCGCGATAGAAATTGTCAATCTAATAGTCCAAGTTTCAATGCGGGTTGCAATATAGCTAAAAAACAAATAGCGAATAAAAATATACAAAAACCTGATATAAATGACGAGCCAGTTGATCAAGAAGATGATCAAGAAGATGATCTAGAAATCCTGAAGCAAAATAATTACTAACATGAGAATACTGTTTGTTTTATTATTCTTAACAGGTTGTGCTACAACTGATAATGAATCAATAAGCAGAGATCGTACTACGGAACAGTTAGCCAAGGCTGCACTAATTGGTGAAATGTTAAAAAGTCAGGATCCTGTTGTTAGGTCTAAGGGTGCAGAAGCAGCTACAGAATTTGTCAAACCCAAAGAAAAATCATTTACCTTCAGATGGGGTGCTTTGTGGAATAAAGATTAATCCCACATAGATCTAAAATTACCCTGTGCTCGAACAGCAGTCCAAACAATTTCAGCTATAAATTCAAAATGGTCCCTCATTTGCCTAATGGCAGGGTCGGGACAAATTCTTATAACATAGTCGTAACAGCCTTGTCCCATGTCTACATAGTATGAACTACTGATTCCTCGCCTTGATCCGTATTCTGGAAATACCGCTCTGGCAAAGAAGCAAGTATCACCTAGATCCTGTGCATCAAATACAGATTTGATAGTCATATATCTTTCAGCAAAGCTAGGATCTGGGGCCCAAGGGTTTTTATCCATTTTATCTGCTAGAATATTCACAGTATATCTTACAATTGGATTTGGCATTGTCCAACCCTGGATTTCTAAAGTTTCGGTTAGTATATCTTCAAAACCTTTTAATGCAGTTTTATTCATCCTCGTCTCCGTACTCAAATTTATTTACATTTTGGACAAATTTCCACTTTATTAATAGAAAGTTTTCGTGTATAATAAATACTCATAAGCAAAGAGATAGACTCCGAGCTATATTATACAAAGGATTTTTGTATGCCAATGAAATATGATACCCTAGTCCTAATTGGACGATTTCAACCGTTTCACAACGCACACCTAGAGATTGTCAAACGTGCTACTGCACTTTGTGACAAACTGATTATTGTTGTAGGTAGTTCCCGACAGCCCCGCACTTATAAAAACCCGTGGACTTTTGAAGAACGGGCACAGATGATTCGCTATGCCACTATGGGCCTGCGACTTCAAATCAACATTGAACCAAACACTGACACTATCTATAACGACCAAGCGTGGGCCGTTCGTGTACAACAAATTGTTGCCAAACATACTAAACCGGGCGAACGAGTAGGTATTATTGGCCATAAAAAAGACGATAGCTCATTCTACTTGGATATGTTCCCTCAATGGGGCTATGAAGATGTAGAATTGGTAGAATTTTTATCGGCTGTGGATGTGCGTGATCTCTATTTCAAGCATACGTTCAACAGCAATTTTGTTAAAAATGTTCTACCCGAAAGCACCTATGAATCGCTAATGGCTTTTCGCCGCACTGAGGAGTTTGAACAAATCATTCGTGAACGCGAATTTATCGCAGAGCATAACAAACAGTATGCCGGTCTGAAGTACCCTCCAATCTTTAGCACTGCTGATGCAGTTGTGATCCAGAGTGGTCATGTGCTGATGATCCGACGACGTGCCGAGCCCGGAAAAGGACTTTGGGCATTACCCGGCGGATATGTAAATGCTCGAACTGACAAGAGCGTAGAAGATGCCGCTATCCGAGAACTGAGAGAAGAAACACAAATCAAAGTTCCTGCTCCTGTACTTCGTGGCAGTATTGTTCGTAGCAAAGTGTTTGATGCCATTGACAGAAGTCCTCGTGGACGTATAATCACACACGCTTTCCACATTGTTCTACCTGACGGCGAACTTCCAAAAGTCAAAGGTAGTGACGATGCAGAAAAGGCTAGGTGGGTGCCTATTGCAGAAGTCCGGTCGGACCAATGCTTTGAAGACCACTATGAAATCCTACAGTATTTTGTAGGTGCCTAAGCGATAGACGCAAAGGTTTTTAACGATAAGGAGTTTATCATGAAACTAGCAAAAAACATCATTCTTAACACAGACAGCTACAAAGTTAGCATGTTCAAACAGTATCCAGTAGGAACTACAAATGTATATTCGTACATTGAAAGCCGAGGTGGGCGTTACGATAGAACTGTATTCTTTGGACTACAGGCTTTTATCAAGGAGTACCTACTCGAACCAATCACTCAGGCAGACATCGAAATTGCTGATGAGCTACTTACCGCACACGGTGAGCCCTTCAATAGAGCAGGATGGCAGTACATACTTGACAAACACGCTGGGTACCTCCCAGTTGTTATCCGAGCAGTGCCCGAAGGAACAGTGGTCCCTGTCAAAAATGTACTTGCAACAATTGAAAATACTGACCCTGAGTGCTTCTGGTTAACTACTTGGCTCGAAACCGCCTTGCTTCGTGCCATTTGGTATCCAACTACTGTAGCAACACAGAGTTACGCAATCCGCAAGGTTATTTTGGACTATTTGGAGAAAACTGGTGATCCTGGACTTATTGATTTTAAACTTCACGACTTCGGTGCTCGTGGCGTGTCTAGTATGGAGTCAGCAGGCATTGGTGGAGCGGCTCACCTCGTCAACTTCATGGGCACTGACACTATCTCTGGGGTGTTGTTTGCTCGTGAGTATTACAATGCTGGCATCAGTGGTTTTTCAATCCCTGCGGCTGAACACAGTACTATTACTAGCTGGGGACGAGATGGAGAGGTCGATGCCTACGCGAACATGCTTCGTCAGTTTGCTAAGCCAGGATCCATTGTCGCAGTTGTTTCCGACTCTTACGACATTTTCAACGCTGCCTCTAAACTGTGGGGAGAAGAACTCCGCCAACAAGTAATAGGCAGTGGTGCTACTGTTGTTATTCGCCCCGACAGTGGCGATCCTGATGTTGTCTGCCGTAAGCTAGTCCAGATTCTAGGCGAGAAGTTCGGCTACACTACTAACGCTAAAGGCTACAAGGTGCTCAACAACGTTCGCCTTATCCAAGGTGACGGTGTTAACGAAAACACCATCCGTACTATCCTAGGTGGCTTTGCCGCATATGGTTGGAGTGCCGATAACATTGCTTTTGGTATGGGCGGTGCTCTGCTACAACAACTTGATCGCGATACCCAAAAGTTCGCTATGAAGTGTTCTAGCATTACCGTTAACGGCGAAGATCGTGATGTTGTTAAGGACCCTGTAACTGATCCCGGCAAAAAGTCCAAAGCGGGTCGTATGACTCTTTGGACTAGTGGCGGGGAATGGATTACTGCTACTAAGCAACCAACTGGCTGGCACGACAAGGGCATTGGCGAATTTATCGATGTTCTCGAAGAAGTCTATCGTGATGGTCGTCTTGTAAAAGAAATTACCTTCGAAGAAATTCGAGCTAATGCTCGCAAATAAACTACAAGGGGTCTAGACAACCCCTTGTTTTTAATGTATAATTGTTTTATAGCAACAAAACTCCGAAAGACACTACAATGACTTACTTTTTAAAATCTGGCACTCGATTCAATGTAACAACTAAAGAAAGCATGGATCTTCATGATCGGCTACCAGCAGGTAACTATACTGTCAAATATGATAAAATGGCAGGTTGCCATTACCTCGAAGCAATTGATTCATTTGAAATCAAAGGTAAAATTTATGGAGATACTCGTAAAAGATCCGAACGTATTCTCAATACTTTTGAGGATCGAACTGCATCTACTGGTATCCTTTTAACCGGTGAAAAAGGTAGTGGTAAAACCCTTTTGGCAAAAATGCTTTCTATTGAAGGTGCAAAACTTGGGGTTCCTACTATTGTAATTAATGCACCTTGGTGCGGTGATGAGTTCAATGCATTCCTGCAGATGATTGAGCAGCCTACTATTATCCTTTTTGACGAGTTCGAAAAGGTCTACGATCGTGAAGATCAGGAAAAGATGCTGACTCTGCTAGACGGTGTCTATCCTAGCAAGAAATTGTTCATCTTGACCTGTAACGACAAGTGGCGTGTCAACGAACACATGCGTAACCGTCCTGGCCGTATCTACTACATGATGGATTACAAGGGTCTGGAGCAGGACTTCATTATCGAATACTGTGATGATAATCTTAAGAATACTGATTACATCCCTAGTATCTGCCGTATTGCTACCTTGTTTGATCAGTTCAACTTTGACATGCTTAAAGCTATGGTTGAAGAAATGAACCGTTACGGAGAGACTCCGCAGGAAGTTATGAAGATGTTGAACACTCGACCAGAATTCGCTGGAGAAACTCGTTACAAAGTTGCTCTACAGGTCAAGGGCATCGATATTCCTGAAAAAGATGCAGATAGTGAATGGCAAGGTAATCCGCTAACTCAAAATGTTAGCATTGATTATAAAGTTTGGGATGAAGTTGAACCTCCTAGTGAGGGCGATGTGATAGCCAGAGACTTTGATTGGGAGAATGCACGATTCGTTGGGCAAGATCTCAAACAGGTTGATGCCCAAAATGGAAAATTTGTATTCATGAACGAGGAAGGTGACCGGGTCGTTCTTTCCAAAGTTAAGGAACGTGCTTATCACTGGGATGCATTTTAATTCAAATTTTGGATAAAATTGATAAAACCAGTTCTTGACAGGACTGGTTTTTTCTTGTATAATATATACATACAGACAAACACACTACTGAAAGGTTTCAAATGATTCTTAACAATGCTCCTGCTAACGAAGCTATTGTTTCCAATGTTGGAGAAATTGGCGAGTTCCGTATTCGTAATTCAGCCAAAGCATTTAACATCCTGTCCAGTGGTCTTTATGCTAACAAGATCCGTGCTATCGTTCGTGAACTTTCTTGTAATGCTGTAGATAGTCATGCCGCCGCGGGCAAGAAAGATACTCCTTTTGATGTTCATTTGCCCAATGCACTCGAACCTTACTTCAGTATCCGCGACTACGGTACTGGATTGAGTCACGAACAAGTTACCAACATCTACACTACTTACTTTGAGTCTACTAAGACCGCCAGCAACGAGTTCATTGGTGCCCTCGGTTTGGGTTCTAAAAGTCCGTTCAGCTATACTGACAACTTCACTGTAACTGCTGTTAAAGATGGCAAGAAGGGTATCTACACTGCCTTCATCAACGAATCCGGTGTACCTAGTATTGCACTCATGATGCAGGAAGAAACTGACGACCCGTCCGGTGTCGAAGTTAAGTTCTCTGTCAACGATCGTTATGACTTTGACAAATTCCGTCAAGAGGCTCGTAACGTCTACAAGTATTTCAGTCTCAAGCCTGTTATCAGCGGTAACGATAGTTTTACGTTTGAATTGGTTGATTACGAAACCAAAGACATCATTCCGGGCGTTCATACCTACAAGAGTCCAGGTCACAACAGTGTTGCCATCATGGGTAATATTGCTTATCCTATTGAGATTCCTAGATCCGACAACAGTCTAGGAGATCTACGTAACTTGTTGAGCTGTGGCCTAGAGATGCACTTTGGTATTGGCGAACTGGACTTCCAAGCATCTCGCGAGGGATTGAGCTACATTCCCCAAACTATTGAAGCAATCAAACGTAAACTTGAAGCTGTTAATACGGCTCTTGCTGTGGTCATTGCTCGAGATGCAGACGCTATTACCAATCTGTGGGATCGTGCTGTTTTTCTAGCCAAGAAGAAAGACCATCGTCTGTGGAGTGCGGCTGTTCTTGAATATTCAAAAAACAATCCAGTATCTACGTTTGATATCAAACACAATTACGGCCCGCGTCTTGCAACCTTTAAGTTCAAAGTTACTGAACTCGCTTCAAATTATAACATTTTGATCAAAGGTTTGGAACAGAGCCGAGGTGTTAAAAATATTAAAAACAGTAAAACCAGTACCGAGTACGGCGACAAGAAGCCCGATGGCCATTACATTACTTGGCAAGAATGGCATATTCCTGTCGACGAAGGTAGCGTGTTCATCGTTAACGATCTTAAAACTGGTGCTCAGGGTCGTGCCGGCTATCACTTCCGTGAAGAAGGTTGTGCTAAGTTTTACAGCCGCCATATTTGGATTCTAGAGAAGGCTGACAAGAGTAAGGACATGGATACGGCAGGTTTCTTTGCCGCTATCAGCCAACCCCCTCTTGAACGCCGTATGGCTGCAAGCCTGCTGAACAAGCCCGAGCGTGAAAAGTTGGGTCGTAACGTTACGATTCTGAAACTGGAGCGTCGCGGTGGTAGCGGTTATCGTCGTTCAGACGATGATATGGTTTGGAGAGATGCTGGTGACACCAGCAAGTTTCCTGACAACGAAACTCACTACTATGTTCCTTTGAGCGGCTTTGTTATGGAGAGTGCCAAAGGTTACAGTTCTGGTAAGGAATTGTACGACGATGTTAAGAGTCTAGAAGGTTTGTTCAAGGGAGAGATCTACGGTGTCCGTAAAAAGGATATTGAGGATATTAAGAAGAAACCTAACTGGAAGAACTTCGAAGAACACATTGCTGAGCAACTGTCCAAACGTGATACTGCAAAAATGCTGATGAGTTTGGTTCGTAGCAATTTAGATCATTCGGACATTCTACAGTTCAATAACCAGAGTATTGCTATGTTTATTGAGAACAAAGGTAGTCCGTATTTGAAGTTCGTTGAGGCATTTAAAAGTGTTGACAACTTTAAAGGAAACCGTTATAATATTGAAAGACTGTTCAGGAACTTTGCTCCTAACAAAACTTTGGATCCCACTGCTCTCCAAACTAAGTACAACAATGAACTTCGTGCGGTAAACCAGCGTTATCCATTGCTGTTGAATTTGAGTACTTACCGTGTTGCCGCAGACAACATTGCACAATATATTAACTTGATTGATGATAAACTTGGAGTTGTGAATGAAAGTGTTTGATACGTTTGAGCAAGTAGATGGCATGGACCCTTGCGTAAAACGTCCCATTGTGGTCCATGCCAAACGTGTTGATTCCGAATTTCGTGTCAATACACTCGAGGGCAATTATAAACAGGGCAAGCCCGGTGACTACCTCATGCGTGGCATCGATGGCGAACTCTATATTTGTGATGGTCCAATTTTTGAAAAAACTTATGATTTTGTAAAAGGCGAATAAAATGTCCTATCCGTTTGTAATCCAAGGTAACAATGTTACCGTCGTT
>JACCDU010096473.1_pt1 | contig 52392 bp, 48 predicted proteins | sample 7446081 | NCBI WGS metagenome assembly JACCDU01 (sample SAMN15323447, study PRJNA562643) | freshwater metagenome | isolation source: river surface water | place: USA:Blue River Watershed | collected 2017-08-17 | reverse complement strand
GGCATCGGCATCAAGGAAGTCTGGGAAATCGACCCCAGCCGCCACACCCCCGGTTTTGTCATGCACACCGCTGGCTGGCCCATGAACAATGACACCTACGGTGGCGCCTTCATGTACCACATGGAGGACAACAAGGTGGCCATTGGCTACGTGGTCGGTCTGGACTACGCTAACCCCTGGCTCAGCCCCTTTGAAGAATTCCAGCGCTGGAAAACGCATTCCAACATCAAGTGGTATTTCACCAACGACCAAGGTGAAGTCAACGCCAAGCGCATCGGCTACGGCGCCCGCGCCATCACCGCTGGCGGCCTGATGAGCCTGCCCAAGACCGTGTTCCCGGGTGGCGCACTGGTCGGCTGCGACGCCGGCTACCTGAACGTCAGCCGCATCAAGGGCAGCCACGCCGCCATCAAAACCGGCATACTGGCCGCCGAAGCCGCTTACGACGCCCTCGTGGCAGGCCGCCAGCACGACGAGCTGAGCGCCTACCCTGAGGCATTTGAAGCCAGCTGGCTCTACACCGAACTCAACAAATCGCGCAACTTCAAGAGCTGGTTCAAGAAGGGCCTGACGGTGGCCACGCTGATGAACGGCTTTGAGCAATTCGTGCTGCGCGGTCACATCCCGTGGACACTGCGCCGTGACAAGGCCGACCACACTTACCTCAAGCCCGCAGCAGAGTGCGAGAAGATCGAATATCCGAAACCCGACGGCAAGCTGACCTTCGACCGCCTCTCCAGCGTCTTCATCAGCAACACCAACCACGAAGAGAACCAGCCGGTGCACCTGACACTCAAGGACGCATCGGTGCCCGTCAGCATCAACCTGGCCAAGTTCGCCGGGCCCGAGAGCCGCTACTGTCCGGCCGGTGTGTACGAGTTCGTCAAGAACGAAGACAACAGCGACCGCCTGCAGATCAACGCGCAAAACTGCGTCCACTGCAAGACCTGCGACATCAAGGACCCGACGCAAAACATCGTCTGGGTGACGCCCGAAGGCGGCGGTGGGCCGAACTACACCGGCATGTGATCAATGCGATAACCATCAGGGCCTTCGGGCCCTGTTTTTTGGGGCGCACGCAAGTGACAGTCTCCGCGAAAACCCGTATGCGATGCAGCTCAGCCAGGCCGCATAATCAAACTTGTCATACAAATTCACCGGCACAGCCGGCATCACCTGGAGACCTTGAATGAAGTTGAACAAAGTCCTGATCGCCCTTGGCCTGTTGGGCGGCCTGTCTGGCGCCGCAATGGCCCAAACCGTGCTGAAGATCGGTTATGCCACCTCAGCCACATCGCATTACGCGGTGGGCTCGACGGTGTTCTGTGACGAAGTCGAGAAAGGGACGCAAGGCCGCTACAAGTGCCAGCAATTCCCCAGCGGATCGCTGGGTGGCGAGCGTGAAATGATCGAAGCCGTGCAACTGGGCACGCTCGACATCGTCAACACCTCCACCGGCCCCGTGGGCAACTTCGTGCCCGAAGTCAAGATCGTAGACATCCCCTTCCTGTTCCGCGACTATGACCACGCCCGCCGCTACCTGGACAGCGCCGCTGGTCAGGAACTGCTGACCAAGTTCCCGGCCAAAGGCCTGGTGGCCCTGGCCTGGACGGAAAACGGTTTCCGTCACATGACCAACAACAAGCGTGCCATCGTCAAGCCGGCCGACGCCTCGGGTCTGAAGATGCGCACCATGGAAAACAAGGTTCACATGGAAGGCTACCGCACCTTTGGCATCCAGCCCACGCCCATGGCATTCCCCGAAGTGTTTGGCGCGCTGCAGCAGGGCACCGTGGACGGTCAGGAAAACCCGATCCCCGTGATCCTGGCTTCCAAGTTCTCGCAGGTGCAAAAACACCTGTCCCTGACCGGCCACGTGTACTCGCCAGGCCTGCTCATCACCTCGCCCCGTCTGATGAACAAGCTCAGCGACGCGGACAAGAAGGTCTTCAATGAAGCCGCCAAGAAGGCTGCCGTGGCCCAGCGCAAGAAGGTCAACGAAGACGAGGACAACGGCATTGCCCAGCTCGAAAAAGACGGCATGAGCGTGGTGCGCAAGGTGGACGGCCAGGCCTTCCGTGACGCACTGGCGCCTGCTTACGCCGCCTACTCCAAGGAGTTCGGCGCCGACAACATCCGCAAAATCCAGCAATTCAAGTAATTGCCAGCGGCCAGTCCACGGCCTGTGCGGACCTCCGCACAGGCCGTTTTTGCACACAGCGCCATGAAAACCTTCGAAAAATACTTTCTTGCGTTCAACCGCTGGGCACTCATTGCCCTGCTGGCGGCCATGTCGGTGATCATCTTCACCAACGTTGTCCTGCGCTACACCACCAGCCAGTCCATCGAATGGGCCGAAGAGGTGGCGCGCCACATGATGATCTGGCTGACCTTCATTGGCTGCGGACCGGTACTGCGCTACGGCGGGCACATCGCGATTGACAATTTGCAAGACGCCCTGCCCGCACGCGCGGCCCAATTGCTGCGTGTGCTGATTGCGCTGTTGATCACCGCCTTTTGCGTGTTTTCGATCTGGTTTGGTCTTCAGTACATGGACAGGACCCAATACCAGAGCACACCGGCCACCCAGATTTCTTTCGCCTTGATTTACATGGCACTGCCGCTGGGCATGGCCATGACGCTGATCCACTGGCTGCTGATCATTCGCGACTACATTGCCAAGCGCGAATTCGCCAGCGATGCCCACTTTGACGCCAACGCGAGTGCTTCCCTATGAGCCCCAGTCTGATCCTCCTGATCTCCGTCTGTATTTACCTGGGCATCGGTGTGCCGGTGGCCTTCGCTTTGGGGCTGTCCACTGTCACAGCACTGGTGATCTCCGACGCCTACCCCATGCTGGTGCTGCTCAAGGAGACTTTCACCGGCATCGACAGTTTCCCGCTGATGGCCGTGCCCTTCTTCATCCTCGCCGCCGAGTTGATGAGCGGCGGCTCGCTGACCGAGGTGCTGCTCAAGTTCGCTGGCCAGTTCGTAGGCCACAAACGCGGTGGCCTGGGTTACACCAATGTGGTGTCACTGACTTTTTTCTCGGGCATCTCGGGCTCGGCTCTGGCCGATGCCGCCGGCCCGGGCTCCATGATGATCCGCATGATGGACAAGGCCGGCTACGACCGCGCCTACGCCGCTGCGCTGACTGCATCCACTGCGATCGTAGGTCCGATCATCCCACCCTCGATCATCATGATCATCTATGCCCTGGCCGATGACAACGTCTCGGTCGGCACATTGTTCGTGGCGGGCATCGTGCCCGGCATGTTGATCGCCGTGGCCATGTGCATCGTGAACTACTGGATCTCCAAGCAGCGCAACTACAAGGGGGACGATGAATTCCCCTCGGCGGCCGAGATGATGCGAACCACCTGGCGGGCCCTGCCGGCGGTCCTCTTGCCAGTGCTGATTCTGGGCGGGATGCGCGCTGGCTGGTTCACGCCCACAGAAGCTTCCGTGGTGGCAGTTTTCTATGCGCTGGTGTGCGGCAAGTACGTCTACCGCACCCTGGAGTGGAAGGCTGTCCCCGACATCCTCGCGCGTTCCGCTTTGCTGACCGCTTCGGTGCTGCTGATCATCGGCACTTCCGCCTCCTTCGCCTGGATTCTGACCATCGAAGGCATGCCCCAAACCGTGGCCAACTGGATTTCGGGCATGAACCTGAACGTCTGGGGCTTTCTGATTGTCATCAACATCTTCCTGCTGATCTTTGGCATCTTCATCGAGCCGCTGCCGGGTGTGATGGTGCTGGTGCCGATCCTGGCTCCCGTGGCGGCCAAGCTGGGCGTGGACCCTGTCCACTTTGCGATGGTGGTGATCTTCAACCTCACGCTGGGCATGATCACACCGCCCGTGGGCGGCCTGCTGTTCGTCACCTCCAACGTGTCCAAGGTGCCCTTGGCCGCCCTCACCCGCGAGCTCAAGCCCTTCTTGTGGGCGCATGGTGTGGTGCTGGTGCTGCTGACCTTTGTGCCAGCACTGTCGAACTGGTTGCCGCGGGCGATGGGGTTCAAGTAAGGCGCCCTATAATCCCGTCTGTCAGGAGAGAGTCTGGCGTTGTCCACACAACGCCAGACCGCCGAAGGCGCAGGCTGCAGCGCAGCTGAACGCTCAGGCAAAAGGACTGACAAAGCGTCTTGATTGACGTTGCCTCACTGGAGAGAGGTGCCGGGCCATCGCGTCACGGCATCCACCGAAGGAGCAAACCGCAGAACACCGACCGTGTTCCCGGCGAATCTCTCAGGTAAAGCGGACAGCGAGGGCTTGCCATGGCATGTGCCGTGGTGCAACTGCCCTTGAAAGCCTGTCATGTCCGCTGACCACAACCTGCTCACCACCCCTTTGAACGCCCTGCACCTCGAACTCGGTGCGCGCATGGTGCCCTTTGCCGGTTACAGCATGCCGGTGCAATACCCGGCGGGACTGGTGGCCGAACACCACCACACCCGCACGGCTGCCGGCCTGTTCGATGTCTCGCACATGGGCCAATTGCGTCTGGTCGGCCCGGATGCCGCCGCCGCATTCGAAAGCCTGATGCCGGTGGACGTGGCTGGCCTCGGTCTGCACAAGCAGCGCTACGGCCTGCTGCTCAACGACGATGGCGGCATCATCGATGACCTGATGTTTGTGAACCGCGGCGAGGACATTTTTGTGATCGTCAACGGTGCCTGCAAACACGGTGATCTGGCGCACATCCAGGCGCGCATTGGCGGCCGTTGCACCATCGAGCCGCAATTCGACCGCGCGCTGCTCGCGCTGCAAGGCCCACAGGCTGTGACCGCGCTGGCGCGCATGTTGCCCGGTGTGGACCAACTCGTCTTCATGACCGGCATGTCCGCCAGCTGGCAAGGTGCCGCCGGTGCCGACATTTACGTGACCCGCAGCGGCTACACCGGTGAAGACGGTTTTGAAATTTCCCTGCCAGCCAGCGCGGCCGACGCCTTTGCCCGCGCCCTGCTGGCCCAGCCCGAAGTCAAACCCATCGGCCTGGGCGCACGCAACTCGCTGCGCCTCGAAGCCGGGCTGTGCCTGTACGGCAACGACATCGACACCACCACCACCCCGGTCGAAGCCAGCCTGAACTGGGCCATGCAAAAGGTGCGCCGCAGCGGCGGTGCCCGCGCCGGCGGTTTTCCTGGGGCCGACAAAGTGCTGGCCCAGCTGGACGGCACCCAGCCTGCCCAGCGCCTGCGCGTGGGCCTGGTGGGCCTGGAGCGGGTGCCGGTTCGTGAACATGTGGAACTTCAAAACGACGCTGGCCAGAAGGTCGGCGAAGTCACCAGCGGCCTGCTCGCCCCCACGGCAGACAAGCCGGTGGCGCTCGCCTATGTGCAGGCAGAATATGCCGCCGTGGGCACCCGTCTGAACGCCATGGTGCGCGGCAAAGCCGTGCCGATGGAAGTCAGCGCCCTGCCCTTCGTCCCCAACCGCTACCACCGCGGCTGATTCCCTCCAAACAATCGGGATCTGACCCCGATTTATGACCCCATTTCTCAGGAGCACAACATGAGCCTCAAGTACACCGAAGACCACGAATGGATCAACGTCGAGGGCGACACCGCCATCGTCGGCATCACCCACCATGCGCAGGACGCGCTGGGCGACGTGGTGTTCGTCGACCTGCCCGAAGTCGGCAAGTCCTTTGCCCAGAAAGACGTGGCCGGGGTGGTCGAGTCCGTCAAGGCCGCTGCCGACGTGTACATGCCGGTGACCGGCGAAATCGTCGAAGTCAACGAAGACCTGCGCAACGATCCATCTCTGGCCAACAGCGACCCGCTGGGCAAGGGCTGGTTCTTCAAGGTCAAGCTGGCCCAGCCGGCCGAAGTCGACGCCCTGCTCGACGAGACGGCCTACAACAAGTTCTCGGCCGGCTAAGCCCGAAGCCTTGAATGAAGGGCATCCACAAGGGTGTCCTTTGTTCAATGTTTCAACGGAGCCTGCCATGCTGATGTCCGCCCACCGCCCCCTCGGCGACCTCGAAAACCCGTCCGAATTCATCGCACGCCACATCGGCATCAGCGTGCAGGACGAAGCGCACATGCTGAGCGTGATCGGCGAGGCTTCACGCCGCGCCTTGATCGAGTCCATCGTGCCGCGCAGCATCGCCCGCAGCCAGGCCATGCAGCTGCCCGCCGCCGTGACCGAAGCCGCTGCGCTGGACCAGCTCAAACGCATCGCCAGCAAGAACAAACTCTTCAAGAGCTTCATTGGCCAGGGCTACCACGGCACGCACACGCCGGGCGTCATCCTGCGCAACGTCCTCGAAAACCCCGCCTGGTACACCGCCTACACACCCTACCAGGCCGAGATTTCGCAGGGCCGCATGGAAGCGCTGGTCAACTTCCAGACCATGGTGTGCGACCTGACCGGCATGCCGATCGCCAACGCCTCCATGCTCGACGAAGCCACCGCCGCCGCCGAGGCCATGACGCTGGCCAAGCGCTCGGTCAAGGCCAAGGGCAACGTGTTCATCGTGAGCGGTGACTGCCACCCGCAAACCATCGAAGTCATCGAGACACGCGCCGCGCCCCTGGGCATCACCGTCAAGGTCATCCGCTCCAGCGACGAATGGCAATCGGCCATCGCGCAGGACGATTACTTCGCCGCACTCAACCAGTACCCCGGCAGCAGCGGCTGGCTGGCCGACTGGCAAGTCAGCGCCGACCTGATCCACAGCAAACAGGCCGCCTTCATCCTGGCTGCCGACCTGATGGCGCTGGTGCTGCTCAAGACCCCGGGCGAAATGGGCGCCGACATCGTGGTCGGCACCACCCAGCGCCTGGGCATGCCCATGGGCGCGGGCGGTCCGCACGCCGCGTTCATGTCCTGCCGCGACGAGTACAAGCGCTCCATGCCCGGCCGTCTGGTGGGCGTGAGCGTGGACGCGCATGGCCAGCCGGCCTACCGCCTGGCCCTGCAGACCCGCGAGCAACACATCCGCCGCGAAAAAGCGACCTCCAACATCTGCACCGCGCAGGTGCTGCCGGCTGTGATCGCCAGCATGTACGCGGTCTACCACGGGCCCGAAGGCCTCAAGCGCATTGCCCAGCGCATCGCCAGCTACACCGCCGTGCTGGCCGAGGGCCTCAAATCGCTGGGTGCCTCGCTGCTGCACGGCACGGCCTTTGACACGCTGACCGTGGACTGCGGCAGCGCCGCAGCGGCAGACGCCCTGCACGCCAGGGCTGTGGCCCTGGAGATCAACCTGCGCCGCTACACCGGTGGCCGTGCGGGCTTTGTGGGCATCACGCTCGACGAAACCACCACCCGCGAAGACATCGCCACGCTCTGGAGCCTGTTTGCGCAAGGCGGCCAGAAGCTTCCGTCTTTCGAGCAGTTCGAAAAAGGCATCGCCCCACTGATCCCCGAGTCGCTGCGCCGCACGAGCACCTTCCTGACGCACCCAGTCTTCAACCGTTACCACTCCGAGACCGGCATGCTGCGCTACATCCGCCAGCTGTCCGACAAGGACCTGGCGCTGGATCGCACCATGATCCCGCTGGGCTCGTGCACCATGAAGCTCAACGCAACCAGCGAGATGATCCCGATCACCTGGCCCGAGTTCGCGCTGCCCCACCCCTTTGCGCCGGCTGACCAGCTGCAGGGCTACGCGGAACTGGACCAGCAGCTGCGCGACTGGCTATGCCAGGCCACCGGCTACAAAGGCATCAGCCTGCAGCCCAATGCCGGCTCACAAGGCGAATACGCCGGTCTGCTGGTCATTCAGGCGTATCACCGCGCCCAGGGCCAGGGCCACCGCAACATCTGCCTGATTCCGTCCAGCGCCCACGGCACCAATCCGGCGAGTGCCCAGATGGTCGGCATGCAGGTGGTGGTCACCAAGTGCGACGACAACGGCAACGTGGACATGGACGACCTGCGCGCCAAGTGCGAACAGCACAGCGCCAACCTGGCCGCGGTGATGATCACCTACCCCAGCACGCACGGCGTGTTCGAGACGCAAGTCAAAGCCCTGTGCGAGCTGGTGCACCAGCACGGCGGCCGCGTGTATGTGGACGGCGCCAACATGAACGCCCTGGTGGGCGTGGCCGCACCCGGCGAGTTCGGCGGTGACGTGAGCCACCTGAACCTGCACAAGACCTTCTGCATCCCGCACGGCGGTGGCGGCCCCGGCGTCGGCCCTGTGTGTGTGGTCGAAGACCTGGTGCCTTATTTGCCGGGCCACGCCACAGGCGGCGTACCGGTCAATGGCGTGGGCGCTGTGTCGGCCGCGCCGCTGGGCAATGCCGCCGTGCTGCCCATCAGCTGGATGTACTGCCGCATGATGGGCGCCGAAGGCCTGAAGCACGCCACCGAGGCCGCCATCCTGGCCGCCAACTACATCAGCAAGCGTCTGGCCCCGCACTACCCGACGCTGTACGCCAGCGACAACGGCCATGTGGCCCACGAGTGCATCCTGGACCTGCGCCACTTCAAGGAGACTTGCGGCGTGATGGCCGAAGACGTGGCCAAGCGCCTGATGGACTACGGCTTCCATGCGCCCACACTGAGCTTCCCGGTGGCCAACACCCTGATGGTCGAACCCACCGAGAGCGAAACCATGGAAGAGCTGGACCGCTTCATCGACGCCATGATCGCCATCCGCGAAGAAATCCGCCAAGTGGAAAACGGTGTCTGGCCCCAGGAGAACAACCCGCTCAAGAACGCCCCGCACACAGCTGAGAGCCTTATGGCGGCCGAGTGGAACCGTGCCTACCCGCGGGAAGTCGGAGGCGCGCTCAAGGGCCGGATGCCGGGCAGCGTCAAGTACTGGCCGCCGGTCGGGCGCGTGGACAACGTCTATGGCGACCGCAACCTGTTTTGCAGCTGCATTCCCCTGGAGGAGTACAAGCAGTAAACCGATGGCTGTTGACAGCTCACAAGGCTGTCGGCAACATTGAACCACTTGCATCGGGAGAGACTGCCGGCGAACGCTGGCAGCGCCGAAGGAGCAACCGCCCCGGAAACTCTCAGGCCAAAGGACCGATGCAGGCCGACACCCCAGGTGTCAAACACTCTGAAGAGTGACCGGGATTCGTCATCCCTGTCCACCGCAGGAGCAAGTTCCAGTCTGGAACGAATCTCTCAGGTCTCAAACAGAGGGGGTCACACAGTGCACATCCGGTGCGCTGCGTGTCCATCCATTTGAGACGTTTTGCAAAGAGAGAAAGCTCCATGAAAAAGCACATGGTCGTCATTGGCGGCGGTATCACCGGCGTCACCTCCGCCTACGCCCTTGCCCGGCAGGGTTTCCAGGTCACCCTCATCGAGAAGAACCGCTACGCGGCGATGGAAACCTCGTATGCCAACGGCGGCCAGCTCTCGGCGTCCAACGCCGAAGTCTGGACCCACCCGTCCACGCTCATCAAGGGCCTCAAGTGGATGCTGAAAGCCGACGCGCCGCTGCTGATGAACCCCAAGCCCAGCTGGCACAAGTTCAGCTGGATCGCCGAGTTCGTTGCCAATATCCCCAAATACGAGCGCAACACGATCGCCACTGCCAAACTGGCCATCGAGGCCCGCGAGCACCTGTTCGCCTGGGCGGCTTCCGAGGGCATTGACTTCGACCACAAATACAAGGGCATCCTGCACATCTACCGGGATAAAAAAGGCTTCGACCACGCGGGCAAGGTCTCGCAACTGCTGGCTGCAGGGGGACTGGACCGTCGTGCAGTGACGCCGCAGGAGATGCGCGCCATCGAGCCCACGCTGCAGGGGCGTTACTACGGTGGGTACTTCACCGAAAGCGACTCCACCGGCGACATCCACAAATTCACCTTTGGTCTGGCGCAAGCCTGCGAACGCCTGGGCGTGCGGATGCTGACTGGTCATGAAGTGCTGTCGGTGAGCAGTGACGGCCAGACCGCCAGCGTGCAGGTGCGCCACGAGGGGCAGACCGACACCTTGCGCTTTGACGGCATCGTCATCAGCGCCGGTGTGCACAGCCGCCGCCTGGCTGCGCAGCTGGGCGACCGCATCAATGTCTATCCGGTCAAGGGTTACTCGATCACCGTCAACATGCCGGACGCCGACAGCCAGGCCGCCGCACCGCAGGTCAGCCTGCTCGACGACGAAACCAAGCTGGTCACCAGCCGTCTGGGCGAAGACCGCTTCCGCGTGGCAGGCACCGCCGAATTCAATGGCTTCAACCTCGACATCCGCGCCGACCGCATCGCCCCGCTGGTGCGCTGGGTCAACGAATGCTTCCCGGGCATCGACACCCGCAAGGTGGTGCCCTGGGCCGGTCTGCGCCCCATGATGCCCGACATGCTGCCGCGCGTTGGCCCGGGCAAAAAGGCCAACGTGTTCTACAACACCGGCCATGGCCACCTGGGCTGGACGCTGAGCGCCATCACCGCCCACCAGCTGGCTGGCCATGTGGCTCAATGGCAAGTCCAGCGCCTGCATGCCTTGCCAGGTACGCCAGCAGCCAGCGCCGCCTGAGGCACCAACAAACCATCAACCCTCTGAAAGGAAACCATGTTCCGAACCCTGCTGAAATCGAAGATCCACCGCGTCAAAGTCACGCAATGCGAGCTGCATTACGAGGGCTCCTGCGCCATCGACGAGGATCTGCTCGACGCAGCCAACATCGCTGAAAACGAACAGATCCACATCTGGAACATCGACAACGGTGAGCGCTTCGTCACTTACGCCATCAAGGGCGAGCGTGGTTCGGGCATGATTTCCATCAACGGCTCGGCCGCGCGCCGGGCCAGCGTGGGCGACCTGGTGATCATTGCCTCGTTTGCCCAGGTCCACGAAGACCAGCTGGCCGGGCACGAGCCCCTGCTCGTGTTCGTGGACGAGCACAACCGCCCTGCGGGCCTGCGCCACCATGTGCCCACACAAGCGGCACCAGCGCAGCCCACCAACCCATGAAAAAAAGCCACTGGCTGGTCGCCAGTGGCCCTTGTATGTGCAGCCGAGCATTTTCGGCTGCTGACTGGGCTTCAGCCGCCTTTTTTGGAGCGCTTGCCAGGGTTTTTCTTGTTGCGGGTGGCCACGCCACGCTCCAGGCTCACGCGCTGGCCGCGGCCATGCGTCGGCAGGGTCACGCCAGGGGGGGTAGGCAGGGGTTTGGTGAATTTGCGGTCTGCTTCGGTGACGATTTTGTTGCCCATTTCTGGCTCCATTGAAAAATTCAGACCAACATTAGGCCACAAGAAACGGGGCCCACCGGCTGCAGCAGGCGCGCCAACGATAATCGGGCACATTCCTGGTGCCTTTTGGCCACACCCGATGCCCGATCCCCTGCCCCGTCCTTTGCCGTTCAAAGTGCTGAGCCTCATCCCGCCGATGACGCAGCTCAACACGCCCTACCCCTCCACCGCCTACCTCACGGGCTTTCTGCGTTCGCGCTGGGTGGACGCGGTGCAGGCCGACCTGGCGCTGGCACTGGTGCTGCGGCTCATGAGCGGCGCGGGCCTGGCGCAACTGCGCGAAGCCGCACTGGCGCAGCCGGAAGAAGAACGCACCGGACCGGTCAATTTCTTTCTGGACCACTTTGAACGCTACGCGCAGACGATCGACCGGGTGATCGCCTTTTTGCAGGACCGCGACAGCACGCTGGCGCACCGCATCGCCGCGCGGGGCTTTCTGCCCGAAGGGCCACGTTTTGCGTCACTCGACGCTTACGACGATGACGGCAGCGGCGATCCGCTGGGCTGGGCCTTTGGTGCCATGGGGCACACCGATCGCGCCCGGCATCTGGCCACTCTGTACCTGAACGACCTGGCCGATGTGCTGCAGGGGGCTGTGGACGAGCGCTTCGAGTTTGTCCGCTACGCCGAGCGCCTTGCCGCGGCGCAGCCCACTTTCGAGCCGCTGGCCCAGGCGCTGGCTGCAGCGCCCAATCTCGTCGACCAGACCCTGACCGAGCTGACCCTGGCGGCCATCGACGCGCACCAACCGCAGCTAGTGCTGCTGTCGGTGCCGTTCCCTGGGTCGGTCTATGGCGCCTTGCGCATCGCCCAAACCATCAAGCGGCACCACCCCCAGGTGCGCATTTGCCTGGGCGGTGGTTTTGTGAACACCGAACTGCGCGAGCTGGCCGAGCCGCGCCTATTTGACTTCGTGGACTATGTCACGCTGGACGGCGGCGAACGACCCGTGCTCTCGCTGCTGGAGCACCTGCAGGGCCAGCGCAGCCGCGAGCGGCTGGTACGCACCTTTGTCCGCGAAGACGCTCGCGTGAAGTTCGTGAACTGGCCCGAGCCCGACATCCCGTTCGAAGAGGTGGGCACCCCCACCTGGGACGGCCTGCCGATCCACGACTACCTGAGCTTGCTGGACATGCTCAACCCGATGCACCGGCTGTGGAGCGACGGGCGCTGGAACAAGCTCACCGTGGCGCACGGCTGCTACTGGAAGAAGTGCAGCTTCTGCGACGTCAGCCTGGACTACATCGGCCGCTTCGAGCTGGCCAGCGCCAGCACGCTGGTCGACCGCATCGAGCGCATCGTGATGGAGACCGGGCAGACCGGTTTTCACTTTGTGGACGAAGCCGCGCCGCCCAAGATGCTCAAGGCCCTGGCCGAGGAACTGCTGCGCCGCAAAGTCCAGATCAGCTGGTGGGGCAACATCCGCTTCGAAAAAACCTTCACCCCCGAGCTCAGCGAATTGCTGGCGACAAGTGGCTGCATTGCGTTCTCAGGCGGGCTTGAAGTTGCGTCCGACAGGTTGCTGGCCCTGATGCAAAAAGGCGTGACGGTCGAGCAGGTGGCACGCGTGACGCGCGGCATGGCCGACGCCGGCATCCTGGTGCACGCTTACCTGATGTACGGCTTTCCCACACAGACGCTGCAGGACACGGTGGACGCGCTTGAATACGTGCGCCAGCTGTTTGAAAACGGCTGCATCCACAGCGGCTTCTTCCACCGATTTGTCTGCACCGTGCACTCGCCTGTGGGCCTGAATCCCGAGGCCTACGGCGTGCAACTGGTGCCGCTGCCACCGGTCACCTTTGCCAAGAACGACATCGGTTTCATCGACCCCACGCCCATGCCCAAGGGTGTCGACCATGACGTGCTGGGCCGGGGCCTGAAAAAAGCCATCTACAACTTCATGCACGGCGTTGGTCTGGAGCAGGATGTGCGGGACTGGTTCGAGCTGCCACGCGGCGTGTGCCCCAAACCATCCGTCAAACGCGAGCACATCCGCAAGGCACTGATATCCTAAAAAGGTTACTCAAGGCAATTTATTGATAATAAGGTTCTCATTCAAAGGACCGCATGCCGTACCCTTCTTCACCCACCGGGCGACCCCATGACCCCCTGGCGCGACACAGCCCGGCGTGGCTGCCCCCCGCTCTGCGGGGCGAAAGGGACCAGCTTTTTCTGACCTACCTGGGCATCCTGATCCTGGCCAACGCCGCGTTTGCGGTGGTGTCGTGGCAGGTCGGCTATGTGCAGGGTTGTGCGCTGCACCTGCTCGGACTGGCACTTCATCTGAGCACGGGCGCGCTGCGCTGGCGCGGACAGGCCCTGCCGGGCCTGATCCGGGCCACCCAGTGGACCTTGCTGCTGCAGGCCCTGGCGCTGGCCTGGACCAGCGGCGGCATCTTCTCGCCCATGCTCGGCTGGCTGGCCTGGGCTTCATTGCCGGCGGTGATCGACCGCTCGGTGCGCTACGGCCACCTGTGGATCGCGACCACCGGCACGCTGATCGTCGGGCTGTACCTGTACGCTCTGGTGGGAGGCGAGGTCATGCTGGGCATGGCGCCTGCCGAACTCGTGCACTGGCATGTGCTGGTGGCCCTGCTGATCCTGGGCATGCAGTGGGGGCTGCTGCACCGCTTTCAGACCTTGCGCCTGCGGCGCCTGGCCAGGGTGCAGCGCCACAGCCGTGTGCTGCAGAACATGCGCGACAAACTGCTGCATGCGCAAAAGCAAAAGGACATCTTCGTGGCCTCGGTCAGCCATGAGCTGCGCACCCCGATGAACGCGATCCTAGGCCTGGCCGACCTGATCCACCACGACAAGCGGCTGCCGGATGACGTTCGCGCCAAGATCGAGAGCATCCAGAAATCCTCCGAACACCTGCTGACCATCATCAACGACCTGCTCGACTATTCCCAGATCGAAGCGGGCGCCCTGCGGCTCGTGAGCGAGCCTTTCGACCTGCACGATACCCTGCGCACCGCCTACGCCATTCTGGAGCCGCGCGCCCACACCAAGCCGTTACGCTACACACTCGACATCGGCCAGGACGTGCCCCGCTGGGTGCGCGGTGATGCCCACCGCCTGACCCAGGTGCTGGTCAACCTGCTGGGCAATGCCGTCAAGTTCACCAGCGTAGGCGAGGTCAGCCTGCGCTGCCGCTTCGAGGAAAGCCTCGAAGACACGCAGCAAGGCGTGCTGCACATGGAAGTGCGCGACACGGGCATCGGCATCCCGCCGGAAAACCAGCCCAGGCTGTTCGAGCGCTTCATCCAGGCAGACGCCAGCATCGCCCGGCGGTTCGGTGGCAACGGCCTGGGCCTGGCCATCACGCGCAACCTGATCGAGGCCATGGGCGGCGAGATCGGACTGCACAGCTCGCCGGGCCAGGGCAGCCGCTTCAGCATCACCCTGCCCTGCCAGATCGAAAAACCGCTGCAAACCCGCATCGCCTCCGATGAACCCCTGGCCGAGCAGGGCCCGGTGCGCATCCTGATCGTCGACGACAACCCGCTCAACCGCCAGGTCGCCTCGCTGCAGTTGCGGCGTCAGCTGGTGCAGGCCGAGATCGATCAGGCCGAAAACGGCGTGCAGGCGCTCGAGAAAATCCGCAACGGCCACTACGATGTGGTGCTGCTCGACCTCCTGATGCCCGACATGGACGGCTTTGAAACAGCGCGGCGGGTGCGCGGCGATCTGCCCGAACCGCAACGCTCCGTGCCCATCATTGCCCTGACCGCCAACAACGACGCCCGTGAGCATGAGCGCTGCCTGGCCGTGGGCATGAACGAGTCCATGGTCAAGCCCTTTGACCGCGTGCTGCTGAGCAAGAAAGTGCTTGAACATGCGCACCGTTCGGTCTGAACAGCCTCCACCACGCCTTCAAAGCCGCCCGTGGTTTCGGGGCTTCCTGCTGCTCGCCTGTCTGGCCACTGCAGCGGTCCAGGCCGAGCCGACCGAGCAGATCTGCGAATACCGCACGCTGGAGCTGGACATGGACAGTGGCGACATCCGCTTCATCGCACCGCAAAAAACCGGACCCGAGGACTGCACCGACACCGGCGCCGCCATTGGCGAGCTGGACCCCGGCTGGCGCCGGCAACTGCCCCCAAGGGTGCGCTGGCGCCAGCGCGCCGATGCCCCGAACCTGTGCCAGTCACCCCGCACCGAACTGGGCCAGCGCACGGCCGAGCTGGCCGGCCAGGGTTGCGTGTTCCTGTTGCCCCGCGAGGTTTGCACCATCGTCACAGGCCAGCCGGTGTCGCACGCCCAGTTGGCCAACGCGGTCAGGCATTGTGTGCCCTGAGGCCGAAGCGCCGGCTCAGCAGGTCACCAGGGAATCGTCTGGCCGCGGTAATCCAGAAACACGGCCCGTCCTGTGGCTGGCGCCGCATCGAGTGCACTCAGCAAGCCCTGCACGGCGTCCTGCGGGGTCATGGCGTTCTCGCCCACAAAGGGCTGGCTCAGGGCAGATCGCACCGTACCGGGCTGCAGCGCAGCCACCACGGCCAAGGGCCGCTGGCGGGCCAGCTCGATCGCGGCCGTCTGCAGCAGCTGGTTGAGCGCGGCCTTGGCGGCGCGGTAACCGTACCAGCCGCCTTTGTGGTTGTCCTCGATGCTGCCCACCCGGGCCGACAGTTTGGCCCAGATGACCCGTTCACCGCGCGCCAGCAAGGGGCTGATGTGCCGCAGCAGCAAGGCCGGTCCGATGGCATTGACCTGCAGGCTGAGCGACAGGCGCGCTGCGTCCAGTTCGGGCAGGCGTTTTTCAGGGCCTTGCCCGTTCAGGCTCAGTGCCCCGGTGGCGTCCACTACCAGGTGCAAGGGCCCTTGCACATGGCTGGCCAGCGCAAGCAGGCTGGCCGCGTCGCACAAGTCCCATGCCAGCGGGTCGCCGCGCGAGAGAGCCTGCACATCGGCGCATCGCGGATCAGCGCGCAAAGCCTGCACAAAGGCCTGACCGATGCCCCCGCTGGCACCGATCACCAGCGCACGGTAGCCTTCAGGCAAGCTGTTCATCTGCACCATCAGCCCTTCGCGCCGGCGTCGTACACACAGCGAAAACCGATGTAGACCGCATAAAAGTCTGCGGCTTTCCAGGCTTCGACATCGGCCTTCATCTGCCAGGCCGGATACCACCAGGAGCCGCCCAGCGTCTGGCGTTCGTTGCCACGGGCATCCGCCGCCCATTCCCACACATTGGCGCCCATGTCGTGCAGACCGTTCACGCCGGCACGCGTCTGGGTCACGGGCGCAGCGCGCGGCCAGGGGTCCGGTTCACTGGTGTTGGCGCCTTGCGGGCTGTCGCCGGTGGGCCAGGGGTAGGTCTTGCCACGCACCCAGGGCGCAGGCGGCGTGGCACGCAGTTCGGTGAAGCCGGCGCGCCGCCACTCGGCAGCGGTGGGCAGGCGCCCACCCACCCAGCGGCAGTACGCAGCAGCCTCGGCATGGGTCAGGTGCACCGCCGGCAGGTCCGCTACGGCCGGCACGCCCTCGGGCTGGCGCCAGGTCCAGCCGGGGCGACGTTGCCAGCCGACCACGTACTCAAAGCCGCCACCCTCCTGCTCGGCACGGGTGCGCACGCCGGTGGCCCGCGCGTAGCGTTCGAACTGGCCAATCGTCACCTCGGTGCGGTCGATCGCCAGCCCCCCCAGATCGTCGAGGACCACCCGCTCGCCCAGTTGCGCATGGGCAGACACAGCCCCCGCCAAGCAAGTGACCAACAGCAGCCACTTCATGAGACATCTCCTGGTTCAGGCCAATGCCGCCTGGCCAGCCGCTGCAGCGCAGGTCGCAAGGGCAAAAAGACACGGTAGGCCAATTCCAGCAGCCAGGACATGGGCGGCCAGGCAAAACACCAGCCCAGCACACGCCAGCCGGGCAAGGCCCGCCACAACCTGGCGAAGGCCGCGCCGCCCCCGAGCAGTCGGCCCTGCGCATCGCGCACATGAAAGCGGCGCATGGCCGCTTCACAAGACAACCCTTCGCCCAGCGCCTGCCCGGCGCTGACGTCCACCCAGAGCAAGCGCCCGGCCGCAGGCAGCCGGCGGTACAGCGCAATCTCGCGCCGACACAGCGGGCAGCTGCCATCGTAATAAATGGTGAGTTCCGGCGAGCTCATGGCGGGCTCTCAGGCGTCCGGCGCCAGCATGCCACGGGCCAGCAACCGGCCCTGCACATCCACCAGAAATGCCTCGCCCATGGCCGGATAAGCCTGCGTGAGCGCGGTCATGATGACCTGGTGCGTGACCCACACCTCGAGCGCGCCCGGGGGCAGGCTGCGCAGCCGCTGCTGCAGCGCCTGCAGTTGCTGTGCGTGCTGCCCCTGACCGGCAAATGTGGAGTTGAGCGCCGGCCAGTCTTCGACACGCCCCAGTGCGATGCGAGCCGTGTCCTGGCAGCGGCACCACTGGCTGCTGAGCACTGCCCGCGGTTGCAGACCGTGGCGCTGAAACCATTCGCCCATGGCCCGGGCTTCGGCGCGGCCGGCTGCCGACAGGTTGCGTTGGGTGCCGCATTGGCCAAGGGTGAATTCAGGCGGGTCACCCAGACCCGGTTCGGTGCTGGCATGGCGGATCAGCAGCACGCCGCCTTGCCGTGCACGAGCAGCCAGGCTGCTGGCGTCTGGAGCAGCCTGCACCCCCAACGCCCAAACACCCGACCCGACAAGCCATGTCCGACGATGCATGTGATGACCTCAGTGCAGGCTGAAAGCGTCCATCGAGATCGATCTGAACATGACCTCGTGGCTGATGTAGGCAGGTTGTGGACCGGCGCTGAGGCCCCAGCCCGCAGCGCCCAGTGCGAAACAGAGCGTCAGAAAATGCTCGTCCGTCGGATGCGCCCGCGCCGCATGTGGCGCCCGTGCTCGGTAGTCCAGCATGGCTTGCAGGTCCCCGCGCATCAGCGTGTCCTCCACCCAGCCGCAAAACGCCGACACATAAGGCTCGGTCGGACCGTCCTCGCGACGCAGCTCGTGCAGGTTGTGGGTCATGCTGCCCGAGCCGACCAGCAAAATGCCCTGCCCGCGCAGCGGCGCCAGCGCCTGCCCGACCGCATACACCTCGGCTGGCCCCGCCTGCGCCGGCAGACCCACCTGAACCACAGGCACATTGGCCTGCGGGTAGAGGTGCATCAGTGGCACCCAGCAGCCGTGGTCGTAGGGTCGCTCCGGATCAAGGCCCGCCACCAGCTCAGCGCTGTGCAGCAGGTCCAGCACCTGCCCGGCGAGTGCGGGCGCGCCCACGGCCGGATACTGCAGTTCATACAGCGGCGGCGGAAAACCACCAAAGTCGTGCCAGGTTTCAGGTCGGGGAGTACCCATCACACCCATGCCGCGCGTCATCCAGTGCGGCGACATCAGCACGATGCCCTTGAGCTGCTGCGCGGGCGCATGTTCGCGGGCCCAAGCGGCCAGCGCCGGACCGGTGCTGCCCGGCTGCAGGGCAAACAGGGGCGAGCCGTGGGAGACAAACAGCACCGGCTGGCGCTCTGTGCTCATGCGCTGGCGTCCTCGGCCAGTTTGGCAGCGATCTGGCGCAGGTTCTGCTCGAACACCTCGACGGGCTGGCCACCGGAAATCAGGTATTGGTCATTGACGATGACCGCCGGCACCGAACGGATGCCAGACTGCTGGTACAGGCGCTCCACCGCACGCACCTTGTCGGCATAGGCGCCAGATTCGAGCACGTCACGGGCAGCCACCCCATTGAGTCCCGCTTCCTGCACAACGGCCAGCAGCACTTCGCGGTCTTCGATGCACTGCGCACGTCCCTGGTAGGCGGCCAGCAGGGCTTTCTTGAGCCGGCGCTGCGCGCCCTCACCCTGCCCTTCGGCCCAGGCCAGCAGGCGGTGGGCGTCGAAGGTGTTGTAAACGCGGCCACGGCCGCCTGGCGCAAAAGTGAAGCCAACTTCGGCGCCGCGCGCCGTGATCGTTTCGCGGATCTGGGCCTGCTGCTCGGGCGTGGAGCCGTATTTCTGCGTCAGGTGCTCGCCCAGGTCCTGGCCGCCGGGCTCCATGTCGGGATTGAGCTCAAAGGGCTGGAAATGCAGCTCGGCCTTGACCTCGCCTTGCAGACGATCCAGCGCCTTTTCGAGCGAAAACAAGCCCACCGCGCACCAGGGGCAGGCGATGTCGGAAACGAAATCAATTTTCAGGGCTGTGGTCATGGCGGCGCCTTTATCGAAACAGGCCTGATCTTGCCGCAAATCCTGGACAATCAGGCCAGGCCAACCAGATAACCCCCCACTCCCATGAAGATCCTGACCCTCAACGGCATCAACCTCAACATGTTCGGCAAGCGCGACCCGACGCAGTACGGCACCACGACACTGGCCGAAATCGACGCGCAACTCATCGCTCTGGGCAAGGAACTGGGGGCTGAAGTCGAGTGCTTCCAGACCAACATCGAAGGCGAAATGGCCGAGCGCATCCACCGCGCCCACAGCGACGGCACCACCGCTGTGCTCATCAATGCCGGCGCCTGGACACACTACAGCTACGGCATCCGGGATGCCCTGGCCATCCTCAAGTGCCCCATCATCGAGGTGCACATGTCCAACATCCACGCCCGCGAGGAATTCCGCCACCACTCGGTGATCGGCCCCATCGCCAAAGGCCAGATCGCCGGCTTCGGCGTGGACAGTTACCTGCTGGGTCTGCGGGCCGCGGTGTCGGCCGTCAAGGGCTGAAACACGGCCTGGGCCTCGGTTCAGGCCCGCAGGCTGCTGAGCAGGGCGGCATTGAATGCCTGCACGGCTTCGTACTGCACCCAATGCCCAGCCCCCGGCACGGTGTGCCACTGGCCCCAGTGGGGCGCCCAGCGCGGCAGTGCCTCGCGCACTTCGGACAACCGCTGGCGGTAGAGCGCGTCATGCTCGCCATAGATGGCGCTCACGCGGGCACGGATGCACGGCAACGCCTGGGCCACGATGGGGGTGGACGAGAGCCGGCGACGCGGCATGCGATCGCGTGCCACGTTGGCCGCGTGCAAGGCCAGCGCCAGATCGTCCAGACTGTCCCCTCGCTCGAACATCAGTGCCATCAGGTTGTGGCGGTGCACTGCGTTCTGCTGCTCGGCGGTGGGCAGGTGGCGCCACCCCTTGAGAGGCGTGCGCTGGGGTGAGGACAGCCCCAGACCCGGCGCGCCGACCAGCACCAGCGCGACGGCATCGTCAGGGTATTCGGACAGCCACAAGGCGCCCGCCATGCCGCCAAAGGAAAAGCCCACGACCTGCACCGGCCCTTGCGGCGCCAGTTGTTGCAGGCCGGCATGCAGGTGCACCGGCAGCTGCGGTACATCGGTGCAGCCTGCAGGCAAATCCGAATCACCAAAGCCCGGCAGGTCGGGCACCAGCACACACCAGCCAGCATCGCGCAGGGGGGCGATGTTGCGCACCCAGTGTGTCCAGCTGCCGCTGCCGCCGTGCAGCAGCACCACGGCAGGGTGTGTGGGGTCACCCCAAACATGCCAGACGGTTGTCACTCCATCCAGCACGGTCCGGGCACGGTGCACGCCAGCCAGCGCAGCGCGAAGGTCGTGCGGCAAAAAATCGGGCAGATCGGTGGCTTCTGTTTTCATGCGGTGGATCCTGCAGGGTGGTGGTGACGCCAGACTCTGACGCTCGCAGCCACCGCCATCAGGCTGGTCAGGACCGAAGCCCAGAACACCGAGGCCAGTCCCCAGCGCTCGCTGATGACACCGCCAAGCAGTCCCCCCAGCACGCCCGGAAAGCCGTAGGCGATCACGGTGTAGAGCGCCTGGCCGCGGCCGCGCAAGCGCGCTGGAAAATGGTGCGACACCATGGCGACGCAGGCTGTGTGGTGTGTTGCAAAAGTCAGCGCGTGCAGGCACTGCGCCAGCACCAGCACCCACAGCACATCGCCCCAGGCCGCCGTCAGCACCATGCGCAGCACCATGGCCAGCGCACACAGCAGCAACCAGCCGCTCAGCGGCAAGTGGTGCAGCCAGCGCGACTGCCAGAAAAACCAGGCAATCTCCACCAGCACCGACACCGCCCACATCAGACCGATCAGCGTCTTGCTGTAACCCAGCGAATCCAGGTAGAGAGAAAAGAACACATAAATGCCAATGTGCGAGAGCACATGGAAGAACGCACTTGCAAAAAACCAGCGCACCGGCGGCTGGCGCAGCACCGGCCAGACAGCAGGCCGTTCTTGCTCGGCGTGGACCGCGTCCTTGAGGTCGGGCAGCCAGCAAGCGCTGAGCAGCACCGCCAGCAGGCTCAGGATGGTCATGGCCGGGAACTGGTGCATGCCGAAGGCTTCGAACCAGGCGCCCGCCACGAACACCGTGACCAGAAAACCGATCGAACCCCACAGGCGCACACGCCCATAGCGTTTGGCGTCAAATGTCCCGCCCTGGCTGACCAGATGCGCCATGGCCGCCTCGCTCATGGGCATCATGGCGCTGGTGTGGGTGAACATGACGAACAGCACCACGCCCAGCCACAGGGGCGACAGCTGCAGCCACAACAGACAGGCCGACGCCAGCGCCACGGCTGCGCCCAGACGCAGCAGCCTGACGCGCTCGCCAGTGTGGTCACTCACCCAGCCCCAGACATAAGGGGCAAACAGGCGCGTGGCCGCCTGCACCGACGTCAGCAAGCTGATGGCCACCAGGCCCAGCCCCATGTCCTTGAGCCACAGGGGCAGGTAGGGGTTGAAAAAGCCGATGTGCGCAAAATAGCTGGCCGACAGGGCCGCAAACGGCAGCAAGGCCCGGCGGTTTTGCGGCATCAGGTCCGCGATGCCGCGATCGGGGCGAGCGCGTGCTGCACATCCCCGCACTGGGCGCGGTGCAGCAAGGCGTGGTCGATCAGCACCAGCGCCAGCATGGCCTCGGCGATCGGCGTGGCACGGATGCCCACGCAAGGGTCGTGGCGGCCCTTGGTGATGACTTCGGTCGTGTGACCTTCCGAGTCGATGGTCTCGCGCGGGATCAGGATCGAGCTGGTCGGCTTGACGGCGATCGAGACCTCGATGTCCTGGCCGCTGCTGATGCCCCCCAGAATGCCGCCCGCGTTGTTGCCCACAAAGCCTTCGGGCGTGAGCGAGTCACCGGCCGTGCTGCCCTTTTGCGTGACGCAGCCAAAACCGGCGCCAATCTCCACGCCCTTGACGGCGTTGATGCCCATCATGGCGTAAGCAATGTCGGCGTCGAGCTTGTCAAACAGCGGCTGACCCAGGCCCACCGGCACGCCACGCGCCACCACGCGCAGGCGGGCGCCACACGAGTCGCCCGACTTGCGCAGCGCGTTCATGTAGTCCTCCAGCGCCGACACATCGGCTACCGGAGCAAAAAACGGGTTGTTGGGGACGTGGTCCCAGCTTTCGAAGCCGATGGGCACCTCGCCGATCTGGGTCATGCAGCCGACAAAGGTGGTGCCGAATTTTTCCTTGAGCCATTTCTTGGCCACCGCGCCGGCAGCTACCGCGGGCGCCGTCAGGCGGGCCGAAGAACGGCCGCCACCGCGCGGGTCGCGGATGCCATACTTGCGCCAGTAGCTGTAGTCGGCATGGCCCGGGCGGAAGGTCTGCAGGATGTCGCCGTAGTCCTTGCTGCGCTGGTCGGTGTTCTGGATCAGCAGGCAAATCGGGGTGCCGGTGGTCTTGCCCTGGTACACGCCCGAAAGGATCTGCACCGCATCGGGTTCGTTGCGCTGGGTAACGAACTTGCTGGTGCCAGGACGGCGGCGGTCCAGGTCGGGCTGGATGTCGGCCTCGGACAGTGCCATGCCCGGCGGGCAGCCGTCGATCACGCAGCCAATGGCCGGGCCGTGGGATTCACCGAAGTTGGTGACGCTGAAAAGGGTTCCGAAGGTGTTGCCGCTCATGGGTAAAGATTATCCCAGAGCGGGTCAGGGCTCAGGCCGAGTCTTTCTCGGCCGGCCAGTCGCGGATGTAGGCCTTGAGCATCTTGTTTTCAAAGTTCTGTGCATCCACCACAGCCTTGGCCACGTCGTAAAAGCTGATCACGCCCATGAGCATGGTGCCTTCGATGACCGGCATGTAGCGGGCGTGGCGCTCCAGCATCATGCGCCGCACTTCGTCGATCTCGGTCTCGGGGGTGCAGGTCAGAGGCTGCTTTTCCATGGCGTCGCTGACGGTGGAGGCCCCCACCTGGCCACCATTGCCCACGATCTTGAGGATCACTTCGCGGAAGGTCAGCATGCCGGTCACCTGGCCTTTGTCCATGACCACCAGCGAGCCCAGATCCTTGTCGGCCATGAAGCTGACCGCATCCATCAGGGCCTGGTCGGGCTGGGCGGTGTAGAGGGTGTTGCCCTTGACGCGAAGGATGTCGCTGACTTTCATGGGGTGTCTCCGGGTGGCGGGGGTGTGACAGAAATGGGCCTCAATATAGCCCACAATAAGCCACGAGCGTAGCGTTTCACCCTTGCAGATGACTTATCGGAGACCCAACAGACATGCCCGGATATTCCGACCCCGGTTTCGACACCCTGGCGCTGCACGCCGGTGCCGCACCCGACCCCGCCACCGGCGCCCGCGCCGTGCCCATCCACCTGACCACCTCGTTCGTTTTCGAGTCGAGCGACCAGGCCGCCGCCCTGTTCAACCTGGAGCGAGCCGGCCACGTCTACAGCCGCATCAGCAACCCGACCACCGCCGTGCTGGAGCAACGTGTGGCCGCGCTCGAAGGCGGCATCGGGGCGATCGCCACCGCCAGCGGCCAGGCCGCGCTGCATCTGGCGGTCTGCACCCTCATGGGCGCGGGCAGCCACATCGTGGCATCGACTGCCCTGTACGGCGGCTCGCAGAATCTGCTGCACTACACCATGCGGCGCTTCGGCATCGAGACCACCTTCGTCAAGCCGGGTGACATCGACGGCTGGCGTGCAGCCATCCGGCCCAACACCAAACTGCTCTTTGGCGAGACCGTGGGCAACCCGGGGCTGGACGTGCTGGACATCCCCACCGTGAGCCAGATCGCCCACGAAGCCGGTGTACCGCTGCTGGTGGACTCCACCCTCACCTCGCCCTGGCTGATCAAACCTTTCGACCACGGCGCCGACCTCGTTTACCACTCGGCCACCAAGTTCCTGTCGGGCCACGGCACCGTCATTGGCGGTGTGCTGGTGGACGCCGGCAGCTTTGACTGGGAGCGCTCGGGCAAGTTCACCGAACTGACGCAGGCCTACGAGGGCTTCCACAACATGGTGTTCAGCGAGGAAAGCACCGTGGGCGCTTTTTTGCTGCGCGCCCGACGCGAAGGCCTGCGCGACTTCGGCGCCTGCCTCTCTCCGCACAGCGCCTGGCTGATCCTGCAGGGCATCGAAACCCTGCCGCTGCGCATGGCCCGCCACATGGAGAACACGGCCAAACTTGTCGAATTCCTCGCCAGCCACCCGTTGGTCTCCCGCGTCGGTCACCCACTGCTGGAGAGCCACCCCAGCCACCAGCTGGCGCAAAAGCTGCTGCCGCGCGGCGCAGGCTCGGTCTTCAGCTTCGACATCGCGGGCAGCCGCGCCCAGGGCAAGGCCTTCATCGAGGCGCTCAAGGTCTTCAGCCACCTGGCCAATGTGGGCGATGCCCGCAGCCTGGTGATCCACCCGGCCAGCACCACCCACTTCCGCATGAGCGACGAGGCGTTGGCGAGCGCCGGCATCGGCCCCGGCACCATCCGCCTGTCCATCGGTCTGGAAGACCCGGCCGATTTGATCGACGACCTGAAAAAAGCCCTCAAGGCTGCGGAGAAAGCCGCATGAAGATCGGACACATTTACGCCTACACCGGCGGCAAGGACTTTGACGCCACCAAACCCACCGTGGTCTTCATCCACGGCGTGCTCAACGACCACAGCGTCTGGATTTTGCAAAGCCGCTACCTGGCCCACCACGGCTGGAACGTGCTGGCGATCGACCTGCCCGGCCACTGCAAAAGCGGCGGCGAGCCACCGGCCAGCGTGGAAGAAGCCAGCGCCGCCATCGTGGCGCTGCTCGATGCGGCAGGGGTCAAGCAGGCCGCACTGGTCGGCCACAGTTTCGGCTCGCTCATTGCGCTGGAGACCGCCGCCCGCGCGCCCTCACGCGTGAGCCATCTGGTGCTGGTGGGCACGGCCTGGCCGATGCGCGTCTCGCCGGCCCTCCTCGAATCGTCGGTGTCGTCGCCCATGAAGGCCATCGACATGGTCAACGCCTTTTCGCACTCCACGCTGACGCCGCCGCCCTCGGCGCTGGGCCCAGGCACCTGGCTGTACGGCGGCAGCCGCGCCCTGATGCGCCGGGTGCTGGCCAGCAACCCCAAAGTGAACGTGTTCTACACCGGCTTCAAGGCCTGCGACAGCTATGCGAACGGTGAGGCGGCGATGGAACAAGTGCAGTGCCCCACCCTGTTCGTGCTGGGCAGCGGTGACCAGATGACGCCGCCCAAAGCGGCCCAGAACTTGGTGGCCAAGGCCAGGAGTGCGAAAGTGGTGCAGCTGCCCGCCGGCCACTCGCTCATGACCGAAGCGCCGGACGGCGTGCTGCAGGCGCTCAAGGATTTCCTGAAAGTCTGAGCCTCAAGCCTCGGGCAATACATCGGCCAGCGCCAGCTGGTCCATGCGGGCGGCGCCCCAGAAGGCGTCGCTGTTTTCGGCGTGGCGCAACAGCAGGCTTTCGGCCAGCGGTGCCAGCGGGGTCTGCGCCGGCTCCACCAGCAAGACCATGCGGGGCTGCGCGCCCGCGTCTTCCTGCAGGGTGCCCACCCAGTCGAGCTCTCCCAAGGCCCTGAGCACGGCATCGAGCTCGCTGGGCTGCACCCGCATGCGCTGAGCCAGGGCCAGCTGGCTCAGGCCGCGCCCCGGCTGCAACCGCTGCGCCTGCAGCTGTGACAACACCTCCAGCGACAAGCGGAAAAGCCAGCCCGAACCCGAAGGTCGCCGCAAATGCGTTCGTCCAAACTCCGGCAGGCTGGATGCCACCACGGCGCCCAGCAGAACAATCAGCCAGGCCATGTATATCCAGACCAGCAGGATCGGAACGGCAGCGAAGGCGCCGTAAATGGCGGAATACGTGGGCATCTCGGACAGATAACCGGTCAGCACTTTCTTGCCCAGTTCGATGCCCAGTGCGGTCATCAGCCCGGCAGTCAAGGCATGTCGCCAACGCACGCGGGCATTGGGCACATAAAAGTACACACCACTGACGCAAAGGACCAGCAAGACGAACTCGAAGCTGTCGAGCAACCAGCGCAGACCACCGGGCAACACATCCACCACCCCGCGTGAGGCCGTCGTCACATACGAGGTGATGGCGACACTGGCACCCAGCAGCAAGGGCCCCAGGGTGATGGCGGACCAGTAAAGGATCAGCCGCTGCTGCAGCGGCCGCGTGCGCTCCACGCGCCAGATCTGCCCGAGTGTGCGCTCGATCGTCACCATCAAGGCCACAGCCGACAGCAGCACCGCCACCAGACCGACCGAACCGAGCCGGCTGGCCTTGCGCGAGAACTGCGTCAGGTAGCCCAGCACCTGGCGCGAAATGCTCTCGGGCACCAGGCTGTCGACCAGCCAGCGCTGGATCGTGTCCTGGAACTTGCCAAACACCGGAAACGCCGAAAACACCGCCAGACCCACGGTGAACAGCGGCACCAGTGCCAGCACGGTGGTGAAGGTCAGCGAACTGGCGCTCACGCCCAGGCGCGCTTCGCGAAAACGGCGGTACAACACGCCAGCCATCTGTCGCCAGGGGAACTCGGCCAGTTCCTGCCACCAGGCGCGCAAGCCGTGCAGCGTTCGTGCTTTCCAGTCAGGGGAAGGAGTCATGGGCCGTTATCATGCCATCGCCATGCACACAACCCCTGACACCACGCCCGACATCGTCCCTGCCGGCGTTCTTTTATCGCGCACCCTGGCCGTGGCCAGCGTGCTGGGCATCATCCTGCTGGGCCTGGCCTGGGAACTCTGGCTCGCGCCATTGCGCCCGGGCGGGTCCTGGTGGGCACTCAAGGTGTTGCCGCTCACACTGGCCTTGCCGGGCCTGCTCAAGCTGCGCATGTACACCTACCGCTGGCTCAGTCTTGCCGTGTGGCTGTATTTCACCGAAGCCTGCGTGCGCGGCTGGTCTGACACCTGGCCATCCAACGCGCTGGCGATTGCGCAAGGCCTGCTGTGCCTGGTGCTGTTCGTGGCCTGCGGCCTGCATGTGCGCGTGCGCTTCAAGGCCGCCCGTGCCAAAGCCAATGAACTTGCCTTCAAGGAATCGACATGAATGAACTGCTCACCCGTCTGCAGGGCATCTGCGGCGCAGCCAATGTCCTCACACACGACGACCCGGCCGCCGACCTGTCGGCCTGGGAGCAGGACTGGCGCAAACGCAGCCATGGCCGCGCCCTGGCCGTGGTACGACCGGCCAGTACCGCCGAGGTGGCGGCCGTGGTGAAAGCCTGCGCCGCGGCAGGCACCTCCATCGTCCCCCAGGGGGGCAACACCGGCCTGGTGGTGGGCTCGGTGCCCGACGACAGCGGCACCCAGGTGGTGCTCAGCCTCACGCGCATGAACGCGGTGCGCGGTCTGGACCCCGACAACCTGACCATGACGGTGGAAGCTGGCTGCATCCTGCAGAACCTGCAGGACGTGGCTGAGAAAGCCGGCTTTCTGTTTCCCCTGAGCCTGGCGGCCGAGGGCAGCTGCACCATTGGCGGCAACCTGGGCACCAACGCGGGCGGCACCCAGGTGCTGCGCTTTGGCAATGCGCGTGACCTGTGCCTGGGCCTGGAGGTGGTGACTGCGCAAGGCGAAGTCTGGAACGGCCTGTCGGGTCTGCGCAAGGACAACACCGGCTACGACCTGCGCCACCTGATGGTCGGCAGCGAAGGCACGCTGGGCATCATCACCGCCGCCACCATGAAGCTCTACCCCCTGCCCGCCGCGCAGCTGACCGCCTGGGCCGCCGTGCCCAGCATGCAAGCGGCCGTGCAGCTGCTGGGGCTGGCCCATGCCCGCCTCGGTCCGGGCTTGACCGGTTTCGAGGTCATGGGCCAGTTCGCCCTGAGTCTGGTGGACAAACATTACCCGCAGCAGCGCGTGCCGCTGTTCAAGGAAACACCGTGGTGTGTGCTTCTTGAGAATTCGGACAGCGAAAACGAGCAGCATGCCCGTGAGCAGTTCGAGGCGCTGCTCGAAGCTGCGATCGATGAAGGCTGCGTGACCGACGCGGTGGTGGCCGAAAACATCGCCCAGGCCCGCGCGCTGTGGCACATCCGCGAAAGCATCCCACTGGCCCAGGCCGAGGAAGGCCTGAACATCAAGCACGACATCAGCATCCCGGTCTCGCGCATCCCGGCTTTCGTGGCCGAGACCGATGCGCTGCTGCGGCGCGAGATCCCGGGCGTCCGGCTGGTGGACTTTGGCCACCTGGGTGACGGCAACCTGCACTACAACGTGCAGGCGCCCGAGGGTGGTGACAACAAGGCTTTCTTGCGCGATTGGGAAGAAAAAGTGAACACCCTGGTGTTTGACCAGGTGCACAAATTCGATGGCTCCATCAGCGCCGAACACGGTGTGGGTGAACTCAAGGCCCACAAGCTGCCCACCTACAAGGACGCCACAGCGCTGGCCATGATGCGCGCCATCAAGCAGGCGCTGGACCCGTACAACATCCTCAATCCACGCAAGGTGCTGCCCGGCCTGTCTGACGCGTGACAGGCGGGCCTTAGCGCCACGGACGCTTGTTTCCATAATGGCCGCACAACACCACGGAGACAAGCATGAACACATCCCTCAAGGGCCAGGTGGCCTGGGTCACGGGCGGCGGCAGCGGCATCGGGCTGGCGGGCGCCATTGAATTGGTCAAGGCCGGCGCGCATGTGGTCATTTCAGGCCGCAACGCGGCAACCAACGCCAGTGGACTGGCCCAGCTGCAGGCCCTGGGCAGCGCCGAAGCCATTTCCCTGGATGTCGCCGATGCCGAAGCCGTGGCCCGCGCCGCGCAGCAGATCGTGGACAAGCACGGGCGCATCGACATGCTGGTCAACAGCGCGGGCATCAATGTGCCGCGGCGCAACCTGCAGGTGCTCAGTACCGGCGACTGGGACACGGTGGTGGACATCAACCTGTCGGGCCTGTTTTACTGCGTGCATGCCACGCTGCCCATCATGCGCCAGCAAGGCGGCGGGCTGATCGTCAATGTCTCTTCCTGGGCGGGCCTGTATGCCAGCAAGATGACGGGTGCGGTCTACAACACCACCAAGCGCGCCGTGCTGGCGCTGACCGAATCCATCAACATGGAAGAGTGCACCCACGGCATCCGGGCCACCTCCTTGCTGCCGGGCGAGGTGGCCACACCCATTCTGGACAAGCGCCCAGTGCCGCCGTCCAAAGAAGTGCGCGAGCGCATGGTGCAACCCGAAGACATGGGCCGCGCCATCCTGTTCCTGGCGCAGATGCCGGCGCGCACCTGCATCAATGAACTGGTGATTTCGCCCACGCACAACCGCTTCTACACCGGCGAGCTTTGAGCGCATCCCGAGCAGCCGGGGTCCAGTAAACTTGGCGCCCATGAGCACCACCCGCCCCGTCCGCAGCCAGTACGAAGATTTCATGCGCCATGTGTACACGAATGGCGTACAAAAAGGCGACCGCACCGGCACCGGCACACGCAGCGTGTTCGGCCACCAGATGCGCTTTGACCTGAGCGAAGGCTTCCCGCTGGTCACCACCAAAAAGGTCTTCCTCAAGGCCATCATCGTCGAGCTGCTGTGGTTCCTGCGCGGCGACAGCAACGTCAAATGGCTGCAGGAGCGCGGCTGCACCATCTGGGACGAATGGGCCCGCGAAGACGGTGACCTGGGTCCGGTCTATGGCGTGCAGTGGCGCAGTTGGCCCACCCCGGGTGGCGGCCACATCGACCAGATCCAGCAGGTCATGGACACCTTGAGGAACAACCCGGACAGCCGCCGCATCATCGTCAGCGCCTGGAATGTGGCCGAACTCGACCAGATGGCCCTGATGCCCTGCCACGCTTTCTTCCAGTTCTATGTGGCGCCGCCGCAAAAAGCCGGTGACAGGCCCAAACTGAGCTGCCAGCTCTACCAGCGCAGCGCCGACATCTTTCTGGGTGTGCCCTTCAACATCGCCAGCTATGCACTCCTGACGCACATGATCGCGCAGCAATGCGACATGGATGTGGGCGACTTCATCTGGACCGGTGGCGACTGCCACATCTACAGCAACCACCACGAACAGGTGGAACTGCAGCTGAGCCGCCAGCCTTTTGCCTATCCGACCTTGAGCATCAAGCGCCGACCCGACTCGATCTTCGGCTATGAATACGAAGACTTTGAGGTGACCGGCTACGAATGCCACCCGGCCATCAAGGCCCCCGTCGCTGTCTGATGAAACTCCACCTCATCTATGCCCGCGCCCGCAACGGCGTGATCGGCCGGGACAACCAGATGCCCTGGCACCTGCCCGAAGACCTGGCGCACTTCAAGCGCGTCACGCTGGGCCAGCCGGTCATCATGGGCCGCAAGACCTGGGACTCGCTGCCCCCCAAATTCCGCCCCTTGCCCGGCCGCGTCAACATCGTTGTCACCCGCCAGTCCGACTGGCAGGCCGCAAGCGCGTTGCGCGCCGGCTCGATCGAAGAAGCGATGCGACTGTGCGGCGATGCACCCGACGCCTGGATCATGGGCGGTGCCGAGATTTACCGGCAGGCCGAGCCGCTGGCCAGCACTGCCGTGGTGACCGAGATCGACGCCGACTTCGAGGGCGACGCGTTTGCCCCCACCCTGTCCACGAAATGGCGCGAGGTGCAACGGGAATCGCACACGGCAGCCAACGGCCTGCCTTTCAGTTTCGTCACTTACCAGCAAAACCCCTGAGGAGACACCCGATGTCCGGACACGGCTTTCATGTGCACGGCCCGCACGACCACGAACTCGAACACGCCGCACAAGGCCACGGCGGTGAGCACACCAGCTCGATCGCCATGTTCACCGCCATCATTGCCACCGTGGGGGCGCTGTTTGGCTACATGGGTGGCGCCACCCAGGCCAATGCCGGACTGTTCAAAAACAACGCGGCCATCAAGAAGACCGAAGCGTCCAACCAGTGGAACTACTACCAGGCCAAGAGCAGCAAGCAAAACCTGAGCGAGCTGGCGCTGGAGCTGGCCCCTGCAGCCAAAAAGGACTTCTACCAGGACGAGATCAAACGCTACAAAGGCGAAAAGGCCGAGATCAAGGCCGCTGCAGAAAAGCTTGAAGCCGAAGCCAAGTCCTGGGACCAGCAATCGGACGAGCAGATGCACCAGCACCACCGCTGGGCTCAGGCCACCACGGTGCTGCAGATCGCCATTGCCATGGCCGCGATTGCGCTGCTGAGCAAAAAGCGTTGGGTCGAATGGGCCATGTACGGCTCGGGCGTGGTTGGCGTGGGCGTGGGTGTGCTGGCCTGGCTGCACATCTGATGGCCATGAAAATCGCCACCTGGAACGTCAACTCCCTGTCTGTGCGCCTGCCCCAGGTGCTCGACTGGTTGGCCACTCACCCGGTCGATGTGCTGGCCCTGCAGGAGCTCAAGCTCACCGACGACAAGTTCCCGGCTGCCGCTTTTGCCGAGGCGGGCTGGCAGGCCCAGTGGTTCGGCCAGAAAACCTACAACGGCGTGGCGCTGATCTCGAAAACCGAAGGCACGGCGGTGGTCAAAAACATCCCGGGCTTCGAAGACGAGATGGCGCGCGTGATCGCTGCCACCTACGAGTGCGTGCGCGTGATCGGTGCCTACTTTCCCAACGGCCAGGCCCCGGACAGCGACAAGTTCGCCTACAAGATGCGCTGGCTCGACGCGCTGCGTGACTGGGTCCGGGCCGAGATGCAGCAACACCCGCAGCTGGTGCTGCTGGGCGACTACAACATCACTTTTGACGACCTGGACGTCTGGGACCCGGTGGGCCTGAAAGAAACCATCCACTGCACCAGTGCCGAACGCGAGAAACTGCAGGCACTGATCGACCTGGGCCTGACGGACAGCATGCGCCTGTTCGAGCAACCCGAAAAAAACTACAGCTGGTGGGACTACCGGGACTTCGCCTTCCGCCGCAACCGGGGTCTGCGCATCGACCACATCCTCATCAGCGAGCCCCTCAAGGCCCGCGCCAGCGCCTGCGTGGTGGACAAGGCCCCGCGCAAGAACGAGCGCCCCAGCGACCACGCGCCGGTCGTGCTCACCCTGGACTGATCACGGACGTTTGTGGCGCTCGTTGGCGATCTGGCCCTGGATCGCACCGATCAGCAAGCCCAGCTCCTCCGACAACAGCTTGAGCACGTCGTCGAGCGTGACAAGGCCCACCAGCGCGTGTTCGGCGGTGACCACCGGCAGGCGCCGCACGCCGTTGCGGCGCATTGAGCGCATCGCGTCGATCAGCGAATCGTCCTCGCGCAGCGTGGCGGGCGACTCGGTCATGATGTCCTCGGTGCACAAGGGCTCGGCATCCAGGCCCTGAGCCAGCACACCCAGCACCAGGTCGCGGTCGGTGAGCAGGCCGCACACCTTGCGGTGCACGCCGTTTTCCTCGACCACCACCAGACAGCCCACATGCTGGCCGCGCATCAGCTCGGCAGCTTCCAGAATCGGGGTTTCGCGCTGGGCGATCACCACCTCACGAATGCAGACCTCGCCTGCGCTCAGACGTTCTCCCATGGCCCTGCTCCTTTGCCGTGCAACGCTTGTTGAAAACGCCATGCTCAGGCCACCGGTGCGTTGGCGTCAGTGCGCCAGCGCATGTGGATGCCCGCAGGGTCGCTCAGGCGGTCTGAGGCAACAGGAATTCGCGGCTGATGTGGCTGCCCAGCGCATTGACACGGTCCAGGAACTGGGTCAGGTAGGCGTGCAGCCCGGTGGCCAGGATCTCGTCGATGCGGCCGTAGGCCAGCTCGGCGCGCAGCTTGCCCGCGTGGCGCAGCGTGTCGCTGGCCGGATCGCCAGACACCAGCTTGAGGTTCGCCAGCACCTCGTTGAGGCTGGCGTGCAGCGAGCGCGGCATGTCCGGTCGCAGGATCAACAGCTCGGCCACGCGTTCGGGACGGATCACGTCGCGGTAAACCTTGCGGTAAACCTCGAAACCGCTGACGCTGCGCAGGATGGCGCTCCAGTGGTAGAAGTCGTATTCCTTCTCGGCATCGCCCTCCAGGCCCAGCATGGGCAAGCCGAAGTAGTCGTTGTTCATGGCGTGGAACTTCACATCGACCAGACGCGCGGTGTTGTCAGAACGTTCCAGAAAGGTGCCCAGGCGCATGAAGTGCAGCGCCTCGTCCATCAGCATGGTGCCCACCGTCACGCCGCGCGACAGGTGCGAGCGGAACTTGACCCATTCGAAAAACTGCCCCGGATCGCGTTCAAACGCCCCGCTGCGCAGCATGCGGTTGACCTCCAGCCAGGTCTGGTTCTGGGTTTCCCAGACTTCGGTGGTCAGGGTACCGCGCACGGCGCGGGCGTTTTCGCGGGCGGCGCGCAGGCATGAAATGATGGACGAGGGGTTGTCAGCGTCCTTGACCATGAACTCCATCACATCACGCGGGTTCACGTCTTTGTAGAGCGCACGGTAGGACGGCAGCAGCTCGCTGATCGACAGGATGCCCTCCCAGCCCGCCTGGGCGGCCGCAGCCGACTGCGGCAGCAGCGAGGTCTCGTAGCTCACATTGAGCATGCGGGCGGTATTTTCGGCCCGCTCCATGTAGCGGGACATCCAGAACAGGTGGTCGGCGGTGCGTGACAGCATGGGTGTTCTCCTCAGTCCTGCAAAATCCAGGTGTCCTTGGTGCCGCCGCCTTGCGACGAGTTCACCACCAGCGAACCTTCCTTGAGCGCCACGCGCGTCAGGCCCCCGGGCACCATCTGCACCGTGCGGCCTGAGAGCACAAACGGGCGCAGGTCGATGTGGCGCGGCGCGATGCCGCTGTCCACAAAGGTCGGGCAGCTCGACAGCGAGAGCGTGGGCTGGGCGATGTAGCCGTCGGGGTTGGCCAGCAGCGCGGCGCGGAACTTCCCGATCTCATCCTTCGTTGCCGCCGGGCCCACCAGCATGCCGTAGCCCCCTGCGCCGTGCACTTCCTTGACCACCAGATCCTTGAGGTTGGCCAGCGTGTACTGCAGGTCCTCGGGTTTGCGGCACATGTAGGTCGGCACGTTTTTCAGGATTGGCGCTTCCCCGAGGTAGAACTTGATCATGTCGGGGACGTAGGGGTAGATCGACTTGTCGTCGGCCACCCCGGTGCCCACGGCGTTGCAGATCGACACATGGCCGGCCTTGTAGGCCTCCATCAGGCCGGCGCAGCCCAGCGTGGAGCCAGGGCGGAAAACCTCGGGGTCCAGAAAGTCGTCATCCACCCGGCGGTAGATCACGTCCACCCGGCGCGGACCGCGCGTGGTGCGCATGTAGACGAACTTGTCCTTGACGAACAGGTCCTGGCCTTCGACCAGCTCCACGCCCATCTGCTGGGCGAGGAAAGCGTGTTCGAAATAGGCGCTGTTGTACATGCCCGGCGTGAGCACCACCACCGTGGGTTCGGCCGTGGTGGCCGGGCTGGAGGCGCGCAGGGTCTCCAGCAGCAGGTCGGGGTAATGCGCCACGGGCGCCACGCGGTGCTGGCTGAACAGGTCGGGAAACAGCCGCATCATCATCTTGCGGTCTTCGAGCATGTAGCTCACGCCGCTGGGCACGCGCAGGTTGTCTTCGAGCACGTAGTACTCGCCCCTGCCGTCTGCATCCGGTGCGCGCACGATGTCGATGCCGCTGATGTGCGAGTAAATCTGGTTGGGCACATCCACGCCGACCATTTCGGGTCGGAACTGGGCGTTGCGCTCGATCTGCTCGCGCGGGATCACGCCGGCTTTCAGGATTTCCTGCCCGTGGTAGATGTCGTGGATGAAGCGGTTGAGCGCCGTGACGCGCTGCACCAGCCCCGCTTCCATGCTTTTCCACTCGTGCGCGGGGATGATGCGCGGGATCAGGTCGAACGGGATCAGGCGCTCGGTGCCCGAGCCGTCCTCGTCCTTGTCGCCATAGACGGCGAAGGTGATCCCCACATTGCGGAAAATGACCTCGGCCTCTTCACGGCGCGAGCGCATGGTCTGCGGGTCCTGCGCGGCCAGCCAGCGGGCGTAGGCCTGGTAATGCGGGCGAACTTCTCCGGCATTGCCGCTGTCGGGCAATCGGGCATACATCTCATCGAATCGGCGCATAGACAACACTCCTGCACAGAGCTTAGCAAGTTGCGTACCCAATCTTGTTGATGACCGTCAGGGAGGCGGGTGGTGCCAGTAGCGGCGCGCCCTTTCGCGCTCACACTGCCAGTGCTGCGGCGCATGGCTTTGCCACAGCAGCGCTCCGCAGTGCGCAGAATCCACCAGCGGCACAGACTGCATCCGGTAGCGCGCCGCTACCTCGGCTGCGGGATGCCCGAAACGGTTGCGGTAACCGGCCTGCACCAGTGCCAGCTTCGGTTGAACTGCCTGCACAAACGCCAGCGTGGACGAGGTCTTGCTGCCGTGGTGCGGCACCAGCAGCACATCCACCGGGCGCAGGCCGCGCTGCAGCAGCGCCTGCTCTTGCGCCGCCTCGATGTCGCCCGCCAGCAGGGCAGAGCCTGCAGCTGCCTCGATGCGCAGCACGCAGCTGAGGGCATTGGTCTTGCCCGGCGTGGCATCGGGCAAAGGGTGCAGCACCTCGAAACGCACGCCGTCCCATTGCCACGACTGGCCGGCAGCGCAAGTCGTGGCCTTGCGGCCCTGCGTCAGGGCATGGCCACCGGGCAAGGACGACAGGACGTGCGCCTGCGGCTGCATGTCCAGCACCGCGCGCGCGCCACCGGTGTGGTCCTGATCGCTGTGGCTGAGCACCAGCACATCCAGCCGCTCGCCCATTTGTGCAAGCAGGGGCAGCAGCACGCGGTGGCCGGCATCGCTTTCGGGCGAGTAGCGCGGCCCGGCGTCGTACAGCAGCGCATGGCCGGCCGTGCGCACCAGCACCGCATTGCCCTGCCCCACATCGGCTGCCAGCAGCTCGAAGCTGCCCACGGCCGGCCGTGGCGCCTGCCACAGCAAGGCAGGCAACAGCAGCGGCAGGCCAAACACCCGCCAGGCCCAGGGTCCGCGCAGCACCAGCATCAGCGCACCGGTCAGCGCCAGCGCGGCCAGCGGCCACGGCGGCATGGGCAGCGACACGCTGGCCCAGTGCCACGAGGCCATCAGGCCCAGCAGGGCCGACAAGGGCTGTAAACACCACCCGGCCAGATCCCAGCACCACGGCAGCAGCACGCCCAGCAAAGCCAGCGGCGTGACCAGCACCGTCACCCAAGGGATCGCCAGCAGATTGGCCAGCAGGCCCACCAGCGAAAACTGGCCAAAGAACAACAGGGACAGCGGCAGCAAAGCGAGTGTGATCAGCGCCTGCTCGCGCAGCAGTTCTGTGGCGTATGACCGAATGCGTACCAGCCAGACCGGCAGGTGCATGCGGCGCACCACAAGGGTGCGCACATCCTCCACATCGGTGCGTGGCAAGCGGAGGATGTCAGGCGTCGTCGCGCCCCGGCGGTCGGTGGCCAGCAGCACCCCCACCGCGACAAAGCTCAGCCAAAAACCCGGCTGCAGCAGCGCCCACGGGTCCAGCGTGAGCACCACCGCGGCCGCCAGCGCCCACACCTGGCGCCAGTGCCAGTCGCGCGCCGACAGCCGCAGCAGCGTCACCACTGCCAGCATCCAGACCGTGCGCTGCGCCGGCACGCCCCAGCCGCTGAACAGCGCGTAGCCCGCCGCCACCGCCAGGCCCAACAGGGACCCCACCACCGGTGCGGGCCAGTGCACCGGGCCGGCGCTGCCCCACAGGGCGCTGCGCCGCCAAACGGCCGCGCCGGCCAGCCCCGCCAGCCAACCCAGCATGGTCACATGCACACCCGAAATGCTCATCAGGTGCGACACCCCGGTGGCGCGGAACACGTCCCAGTCGCTGCGCTCGATGGCCGCCTGATCGCCCGTGACCAGCGCGGCCAGCACGCCGCCCACGGCCACCGCATCACCCACCGGCCAGCGCGCCAGCATGCGGTCGCGCACCTGCTGGCGCGCCCACTCCACCGGGTGGCGCCAGGTCTGCCCCAGCTGCTGCGGCGCAGGATCGGCCCGGCCGTGGCGCACATAGCCGGTGGCGCGAATGCCCTGCTCCCACAGCCACAGTTCGTAGTCAAAGCCGCGCGGGTTGAGGTGGCCGTGCGCGGCCTTGAGCCGCACACGCAGGTGCCAGCGCTGCCCGGCCTGCACCGGTTCGGGCAGGGCCTGCGGCTCGTCGCGGCTGGAGGCACCGTACCAGCCCAGGTACACGCGTGCTGGCAACTGCACGCGCTGTCCCTGCCAGCGCGCCTGCTCGATCCGAAAACGAAAGCGCCAGCCTACGTCCTGCCGCTGCGGCATGGCCTCGACCACCCCCACCACATCAAGGTCACGCCCTTCCAGTGCCGGGTTGATCGCGGCTGGCACAGCGCAGGCGTGCAGCCCCGTGAACGCCCAGGCCACAGCGCCCGCCGCCAGCAGCCGAAGCCATGGCCTGCGGGCCACCCACACCAGCACCGCCCCTGACAGGCCCGCCAAGCCATACACCCACGCAGCCCACAGATGCGCCTGTTGCAACTGCAGCGCCACGCCCGTCACCCAGGCGGCCAGCAGCCAGTGCCAGCCCCTCGCCCATGCCTGCATGTCCCCTCCCTGGGCACACCATGTGCTGCCCTGAACGGACAGGCACTGGCGCGCCTCTTGCTTTATTGAAATTGCATTTAAGCATCCACCGCCGTCACCGTCGAGCCCGAGCATGTCCATCCACGTCGCCCTGCACCACGTCACCGAATACCGCTACGACCGCCCCATCCAGCTCGGCCCCCAGGTGGTGCGCCTGCGCCCGGCCCCCCACAGCCGCAGCCGCATCCTCTCGTACAGCCTGCGCGTCGAGCCCGAGAAGCACTTCATCAACTGGCAGCAGGACCCTTTTGCCAATTACCAGGCCCGGCTGGTGTTTCCGGAAAAGACAAGCCGTTTCAAGGTCACCATCGATCTGGTGGCCGAGATGGCGGTCTACAACCCGTTTGACTTTTTTCTGGAGCCCTCGGCCGAAACCGTGCCACTGACCTACGCAGCAGAACTGCGCGAAGAGCTGGCGCCCTACCTGGTGTGCGCGCCCGAGCTTCAAAAGGCGCCGCTGTTTCGCAGGTACCTGGCTGGCATTGACCGCCGCGAGCAACGCACCATCGACTTTCTGGTGGGCATCAACCAGAAGCTGCACACCGACATCAGCTACCTGATCCGGCTGGAGCCGGGCGTGCAGACGCCCGAGGAAAGCCTGAAAAAACGCAGCGGCTCGTGTCGCGACTCGGCCTGGCTGCTGGTGCAGCTGCTGCGCCACCTGGGCCTGGCCGCACGCTTTGTGTCGGGCTACCTGATCCAGCTGGCGCCCGATGTGAAGTCGCTCGACGGCCCCAGCGGCACCGAGGTGGACTTCACCGACCTGCACGCCTGGTGCGAGGTGTACCTGCCCGGCGCCGGCTGGGTCGGACTGGACCCGACCTCGGGCCTGCTGGCCGGCGAAGGCCACATCCCGCTGGCCTGCACGCCGCAGCCGTCCAGTGCGGCCCCCATCGAAGGCCTGATCGACGAGTGCGAAGTGGCGTTCGACCACGAGATGAGCGTGACGCGCATCTACGAATCGCCTCGCGTGACCAAGCCCTACACCGAAGAACAATGGGCCGAAGTGCTCAGGCTCGGCGAGCGGGTGGACGCTCAGCTGCAGGCCAGCGATGTGCGCCTGACCATGGGTGGCGAGCCGACCTTTGTGGCGGTGGACAACCGCGATGCACCCGAATGGAACACCGACGCGCTCGGCCCCACCAAACGCGGCCTGGCCACCGAACTCGTGCACAAGCTGCGCTCCGAATACGGCCAGGGCGGCTTTCTGCACTTCGGCCAGGGCAAGTGGTACCCGGGCGAGCAGCTGCCGCGCTGGGCGCTGTCCATTTATTGGCGTGCCGATGGCGAGCCCGTCTGGCACGACCCCACGCTGTTTGCCGACGAGCGTGAGCCCCATCAGTACACCTGCGAAGACGCGCACACCTTCATGCAGACCCTCACGCGCAAGCTGGGCCTGAGTGACCAGCATGTGCAGCCCGGGTTTGAGGACACCTGGTACTACCTCTGGCGCGAACGGCGACTTCCGGTCAACGTCGACCCCTTTGATTCAAGGCTGGACGATGAACTCGAGCGTGTGCGTCTGCGCCGTGTCTTCAGCCAGAAACTCGACAGCGTGATCGGCTACGTCTTGCCCATCGAGACTGGCGACGTGGCCCTCGGTGGGCCGCGCTGGCGCAGCGGTCCCTGGTTCTTCCGCGACGAGCGCATGTACCTGATCCCGGGCGACTCGCCCATGGGCTACCGCCTGCCGCTGGACACCCTGCCCTGGGTCAGCGCAAGCGACTACCCCTGGCAGATCGAGCAGGACCCCTTTGCGGCCAGAAGCCCGCTGCCGACTTCCGCATCGATCCGGGCGCAATACCAGCGCCCTGTGCCAGCCCAGCCCTCGCGCGCCACGGCGGCAGGCAAAACGTCCCTGCCCCGGCGCTTCGAGTCGGCCGCCTCGGTGATCCGCACTGCGCTGGTGGTCGAGGCGCGCGACCCGCTGCGCGCCAACGGCCCCAAGGCCGAACGCCAGCACGGCGGCCAGGCCTCGCAGCTGTACGTCTTCATGCCGCCGCTCACGCGCCTTGAAGACTATCTGGAACTGCTCTCGGCAGTAGAGGCCACCGCCAGCGAACTGGGCGTGCAGATCGTGCTCGAAGGCTACCCGCCGCCGCGCGACGCGCGCCTGAAACTGCTGCAGGTCACGCCAGACCCCGGCGTGATCGAGGTCAACATCCACCCCGCGCACAACTGGGGCGAGCTGGTGCAGCACACCGAGTTTTTGTACCAGTCGGCGTGGGAAACGCGCCTGTCGGCCGAAAAGTTCATGACGGACGGCCGCCACACCGGCACCGGCGGCGGCAACCACATGGTGCTGGGCGGCGCCACGCCGGCCGACAGCCCGTTTCTGCGCCGCCCCGAACTGCTGGCCAGCCTGATCCTGTACTGGCACAACCACCCCAGCCTGAGCTACCTGTTTTCAGGCATGTTCATCGGCCCGACCAGCCAGGCCCCGCGGGTGGACGAGGCCCGCAACGACCAGGTGTATGAGCTGGAAATCGCGCTGCGCGAGATCGTGGCCAACCGCAAAGTCCATGGGCAGGACATGCCACCGTGGCTGGTCGACCGCACGCTGCGCAATGTGCTGATCGACGTGACCGGCAACACCCACCGCAGCGAGTTCTGCATCGACAAGCTGTATTCGCCCGACAGCGCCACGGGCCGTCTGGGCCTCCTGGAGTTGCGCGCCTTCGAGATGCCGCCGCACGCGCGCATGAGCATCGTGCAGCAGCTCTTGCTGCGTGCGCTGGTGGCCCGTTTCTGGGACGAGCCCTACGCCGCCCCCGTGACCCGCTGGGGCACCGAGCTGCACGACCGTTTCATGATGCACCACTGGATCCGGCAGGACTTTGACGATGTGCTGACCGAGCTGGGCGACTGCGGTTTCCATTTCGACCCGGCCTGGTTCGCGCCGCACTTCGAGTTCCGTTTTCCCAAAGTGGGCAGCGTCAGCGTGGACGGCATGGTGCTGACGCTGCGCAACGCGCTCGAGCCCTGGCACGTCATGGGCGAGGAAGGCGCGCCCGGCGGCACCGTGCGTTATGTGGACTCCTCGCTCGAACGCATCGAGGTGCATGTCAGCGGCCTCAACCCCTCGCGCCACACCGTCACCGTCAACGGCCAAAGCCTGCCGCTGCAGCCCACGGGCGTTGCCGGCGAATGGGTGGCCAGCGTGCGCTACAAGGCCTGGAACCCGCCCTCGGCGCTGCACCCCAGCATCGGTGTGCACGCGCCCCTGACGTTTGACATCGTGGACACCTGGATGAAACGCAGCCTGGGTGGCTGCCAGTACCATGTGGCTCACCCCGGCGGGCGCAACTACGACACCTTCCCGGTCAATGCCTACGAGGCCGAAAGCCGCCGCCTGGCGCGCTTCTTCCGCATGGGCCACACGGCGGGCCGCATGGCTGGCGTGCAGCCCACCATGGGCGTGCCCGCCAGCCGTGAGTTCCCGTTCACACTGGATTTGCGGTGAACAGATGCGCGCATGCTTTAGGGTGACAATCGGCGCATGTCCGATGTCCCTGTCTCGCCTGTCACCGCAGACGCCCAGCCCGACCCCATGAGCTGGCTGCGCCAACACGCCCAGGCCGCACCCGAAGGGCACTGGGACGAGTTGCGCAACCACCTGGTGGAGGCGCAGGTCGATCCGTCGGGGCCTGCCGGCCTGTGGGCGGACTTCATCGACAAGCTTGGCCCGGAGGGCCTGGCGGGTCTGAACCCGCGCATGGCCAACCTGCGCCGGCAGGTGCACGACAACGGTATCACCTACAACGTCTACGCACAGACCGACCAGCCCCAGCGTCCCTGGGCGCTGGACCTGTTCCCGCTGATGATCGGCGCGCAGGCCTGGCAGCAGATCGAGCAAGGCGTGCGCCAGCGCATGCAGCTGCTCGAACACATCATGCAGGACGCCTACGGCCCGCAAAGCCTGGTGGCCCGTGGTCTGCTGCCTGCGGCGCTGGTGCAGGGCCATCCCGGCTACCTGCACCCGATGCACGGCGTGGCGCCGGTGGGCGGGCGTTACCTGAGCCTGGCCGCCTTTGACCTGGCGCGCGGACCCGACGGCCTGTGGTGGCTGCTGTCGCAGCGCACGCAGGCCCCCTCGGGCCTGGGCTACCTGCTGGAAAACCGGCTGATCGTCTCGCGCCTGTTTCCCGAAGCGTTCGAGTCGCTGCCGGTGCAGCGCCTGGCCGCCACCTACCAGGCGCTGGTCGAAGGCCTCAAGGCGCGTTGCCCGGCACTGTCCGGCGAGGCGCCCCACATTGCCCTGCTCACCCCCGGCCCTTACAACGAAACCTACTTCGAGCACGCCTACCTGGCGCGCTACCTGGGCCTGACGCTGGTGCAGGCCGAAGACCTGACGGTGCGCGGCGACAAGCTCTACCTCAAGACCCTGCAGGGCCTGCAGCGGGTGCACGGCCTGCTCAAGCGCGTCGACGACACCTGGCTGGACCCGCTGGAGCTGCGCGCCGACTCGACCCTGGGCGTGCCCGGCCTGTTGCAGGCGGTACGCAGCGGCCAGCTGCTGGTGGCCAACACGCCGGGCTCGGGCTTTCTCGAATCGAATGCGCTGCTGGGCTTCATGCCCGCACTGGCCAAAGACATCCTGGGCGAAGAACTGGTGCTGCCCGCCATCCCGAGCTGGTGGTGCGGAGAAGCCGCTGCCCTGCCCGAGGCACTGGCGCACATGGCCGACGGCGTGGTCAAACCCGCCTACCCCAACGAAGGCCAGCGGCGCAGCTTTGAACCCCGGCTGGGGAAACAGATGGACCAGCGCGAACGCGACGAGTGGGCGGGCCGCATCCTGCGCGAACCTGAAGCCCACACGGTGCAGTCCTGGCTGCCGCTGTCGCACCTGCCGGTCTGGAACGACGCGGCCGAGCCGGGACAGGCGCTGCAAAGCCGGCCCGTCATCCTGCGCGTGTTCGCCACCGCCGATGCCACCGGCCAGTGGCAGGTGCTGCCCGGCGGCCTGGCCCGGCTGGGCACAGCGGATGGCATCGCCTCGATGCAGCGCGGCGGCAGCAGTGCCGACGTCTGGGTGCAGGCCCCCGCGCGCGATGCCGTGGACACACTCAGCCTGCTGGGCCAGAACGCACCCACACCGTCCCGCCAGCGCCTGGTGACCAGCCGCGCCGCAGAAAACCTGTTCTGGATGGGCCGTTACACCGAGCGCACCGAAAACACGCTGCGCCTGGCCCGCCTGGTGCTGGACACCCTGGGCAGCGAAGACCAGGGCAGCCAGCGCCTGCTGCAATGGCTGACCCGGATGGCGCAGAGCCATGGCCTGGTGCCGCAGGCCGTGCCCTCGGCTACGCAGTCGCCACGCGTGTTCGAGCGTTCGCTGATCCATGGCCTGTGGGACACGCGCGAGGCCACCAGCGTGGGCTTCAACCTGCGCGCCCTGGTGCGCTCGGCGTCCAGCGTGCGCGAGCGCCTCTCGCCCGAGCACTGGCAAATGCTGGAGCAGACCGAAACCGGCTTTTTTCATGCCCTGCTGGCCCATGACGGTCTGCGCGCCAACCGCCTGCCCCCCGCAACCGTGGCGCAGCGCACGCTGCAGTCCACCAGCCAGCAACTGGCCGCGCTGACCGGCTTTCAGACCGACCGCATGAGCCGCGACGATGGCTGGCGCCTACTGTCCATGGGTCGCCACATCGAGCGCCTGGATTTTCTGGCAGGTGCGCTCGCCCTGGCCATCGACACGCGGCTGCTCAAGGAGCAGGCCGGCTTCGATGCGGTGCTCCAGCTGTTTGACAGCACCATCAGTTTTCATGCCCAGTACCAGCAAAGCCGGACCCCGCAGGCCTTGGTCGAGCTGCTGGTCACCAGCCCCGACAACCCGCGCTCGCTGGCCTGGGTGGCGCAGACCCTGCGTTCGCGGCTGCTGCGCATCGAACACCTGGCCGAAGGCGCGACACGCCAGCTCGCAGCCCTCTTGCCCGACCACCAACAGGCCACGGCGGCCGCGCAAGACCTCTGGCCCGCCGGCCACCCGGCGCCGCCCGCACTGCTGGCGCAGCTGGCCGGGCACCGCCGGATCGCACGCCAGGTGTCGGACGGACTCTCGGGTCTGTTCTTCACCCACAGTGGACCGGTCGCCCTGAGCGTCAGCGCCTGAACGGCAGCCATCCCCATGCGACTGTCCATCCAGCACGACACCCGCTACGACTACCAGCCGGCCGTCGAAACCGCGCAGCACACCGCCCACCTGCAACCACGCGACACCGCCTGCCAGCGCGTGCTCTCGTTTGACCTGCAGGTCTTGCCGCAGCCCCCGCACATCAGCCAGCGGCACGATGCCTTTGGCAACCACCAGACCTGGTGGTCACTGACGCAGCCGCACCAGGCGCTGCAGGTGGTGGCCCGCAGCGTGGTCGAGACCACCGCACCGCCCCTGCTGCACAGCACACAGGCCTGGGAAGACGTGCGCGAGCATTTCCGCTACCGCTCGGGCCAGAGTGGCGATGCGCAGGCCAGCTTTGTGTTCGGCTCGCACCATGCGCCGCTGCACGAACAGTTTGCGCTCTGGGCCCGCAGCTGCTTCACGCTGGGCCGCCCGCTGCAGGAAGCCTCCGTGGCGCTGATGCACAAGATCCACAGCGAATTCACCTACGCCAGCCAGAGCACCGACATCCACACCCCGGCGCTGGAGGCCCTGCAACAAAGGCGCGGGGTCTGCCAGGATTTCGCCCACATCCTGATCGCCTGCCTGCGCTCGCTGGGGCTGGCCGCGCGCTACGTCAGCGGCTACCTGCTCACCCAGCCGGCCGAGGGCCAGCCGCGTCTGGTGGGGGCCGACGCCTCGCACGCCTGGGCCTCTGTCTACCTGCCCGAACTGGCTGACCAGCCTTGTGGCGGCTGGCTGGATCTGGACCCGACCAACGACCGCTCGGGCTTTGGCGCCCCCGGCGAAGACTATGTGGTCGTGGCCTGGGGCCGCGATTTTTCGGACGTGTCTCCGCTGCGCGGCGTGCTGCAGGGCGGACAGTCCCACACCCTTCAAGTCGGGGTCAACGTGGCGCCGGTTGCCGACCCCTCTGAACACAAAACACCCCATGAGCTGGATCGCCCGCCTGAACCTTGACTACAGCCTGGAAGCCGGCCGCAGCGTGGCCCGTTATTCGCACGACGGGCCACTGCGCATCCTGCAAAGCCTCTACCCCGAGGGCGACGCCATCTGCCACAACGTGCTGGTGCACCCGCCCGGCGGTCTGGTGGGCGGTGACATGCTGGACATGCAGGTCACAGTGGGCGGGGGCGCGCACGGCCTGGTGACCACGCCCGGCGCCACGCGCTTTTACAGAAGCGAAGCGGGCCTGGCCACCCAGCAAGTGCAGGCGCGTCTGCAAGACGGCGCACGCCTGGAGTGGCTGCCGCTCGAAGCGCTGGCGTACAGCGGCTGCGACGCGCTCAACCTCGCCCGCTTTGAACTGGCGCCAACTGCGGAACTGATGACCTGGGACCTGACCGCGCTGGGCCTGCCCAACGCGCAACAGCCCTTTGTGGCGGGGCGCTTTCAGCAGCATCTGGAGATTCCAGACATTTGGCTGGAGCGCGGCACGGTCGAAGCACAAGACGAACGCCTGATGAACGGGCCCCTGGGCTTGGCCGGTCAGCGCTGCATGGCCACGCTGGTGTTTGCCGCCGGCAGTGCCATCGCGCCCGAACGCGCCGAAGCCGCACTTGATGCGGCACGCGCAGCCCTCGAAGCCAGCCCCCTGCGCCTGCAGGCCGGGGCCACACAGCCGCATCCGCAAGTCATCGTGCTGCGCGTGCTGGCCCCGGTGGTGGAACCGGCCATGCAGCTGCTGCGGCCGGTGTGGGCGGCATGGCGGCAGGTGCTGTGGGGATTGCCGGGGAATGTACCGAGGTTGTGGAACCTTTAAGCGGCACAATACCGCCTGACAAAAGTGAGGTCGAAAGAAAACAGGGGACGGTATGAGTGAGCTGATCATTTATCAGAGCGACGACGGCAAGGCACGGGTGCAGTTTCGGGGCCTGAACGGCAGCCTGTGGCTCACCCAGTTGCAGCTGGCCGAGCTCTATGGCGTGACGGTGGCCAACATCAACATCCACCTGCGCAAGATCGTGCAAGAAGGCGAATTGGCAGCTGAGGCAGTTATTAAGTAGGACTTAATACCTGCCGCAGATGGCAAGCGCTACCCCACCAAGCTCTACCGACTGGACATGGTGCTGGCCATAGGCTACCGCGTGCGCTCGGTGCGCGGCACCCAGTTCCGTCAGTGGGCCACCTCCCACCTGACCGAATACCTGGTCAGAGGCTTCGTCATGGACGACGAACGCCTGAAAAACCCCGACGGCTGGGATTACTTTGACGAACTGCTGGCCAGCATCCGCGAGATCCGTGCGTCCGAAAAGCGCTTTTACCAAAAGGTACGCGAGCTGTTTGCCCTGAGCAGCGATTACCAGGCCAACGAACAAACTGCCCAGATCTTTTTTGCCGAAGTGCAAAACAAGTTGCTTTACGCCGTGACGCAACACACCGCCGCCGAAATCGTTCGCGACCGAGCTGACCCCAACGCCCCCAACATGGGCCTGACCACATGGGAAGGCAGCCGCGTGCGCAAGGCCGATGTGATCGTAGCCAAGAACTACCTGAGTGCGATGAGGTGGACACCCTCAACCGACTGGTCGTCATCTTCCTCGAGCAGGCCGAGCTGCGTGCCAAAGACCGCCAGCCCCTCACGCTGGACTACTGGCGCCAGAACGTGGACCGACTGCTGAGCTTCAACGACAAGCCCATCCTGCAAGGCAGCGGCAAGCTCAGCAACGAGCGCGCCAAACTGATAGCCCATGAACGCTATGACAGCTTCGACGCCCATCGCCGTCAGGCTGAAACACTGGCCGCCGATGCGGAGGATTTGAAGGCGCTGGAAGCAGTGGCCCAAAAGGGCAAGCACTCTTGATTGAAATTCTCGATGCTCGACGAAGGCGAGAATCAGCTAAGGCTCAACCTATTCCTTTATAAATCGGCATGAAACTTTTAAAGAAACAACTGAATTTGGAGAATGTTGAGACTTTGATTTTTGCCGGAGGTGGCAATCGTTGCTGGTGGCAAGCGGGCGTTATGACCCACCTTTTAGACAGCGGATGGAAATTACCTCCAGTGATGGTGGGGACCAGTGCTGGCGCTGCCATCGCCACCTCTTTACTGACCAGCACTGCAAGAGATGCTCTCGCCTCTTGCAAACGTCTGTACGAACGAAATGGTCAGCTATTGGACTGGCGATCAATCGCTCAACTGAAGTTGAAATTCGCCCATCAACACATCTATCCTGCCTGGGTCGAATCCTTCGCCAGTGATCATCACTTCGATCGCTTGCGATCAGCAAGTTCAGACCTGATTGTTGCGATAACGAGACCGGCGAGATTTCTTGGGCTAGCCGGGAGCCTTGTTGCTGGCTCCATTGCATATATAGCGGACAAGAAGATCGCACACAGCATTCACCCGCGCCTGCCACGCTATCTGGGACTTCGCCAGGAATTCCTGAATCTAAAGTCGGCAGTCAACGGGCAGGCTGCCAGAGTTCTTTTGCAGGCCGTTGCAGCGGCTGCGCCGTTCATGCTGGCCCAAAGGGTCAATGGCCAGTGGGGCTTTGACGGAGGGTATGCCGACAATGCACCGATTCCACCTCAAACGGAGGAGCAAAAGTCAAAGACACTCGTCTTGCTGACTCGCCATTACCCCGATTTACCGGCCATCTTTCAATGGAATGGCCGAACTTACTGGCAACCCAGTCAGAAGGTGCCCGTTTCAACTTGGGACTGCCGTCCAGGCACAACGGTCGATGCCGCCTTTGAGCTTGGGATTCGGGACTGCGCTGGCATGGCCTAACCATCGCCTGCGAATTACCCCCCCCTCAAATCGCCACCAACTGCTGAATGTTCTTTGCCTTCATCTCAGTCCCCGGCCCGCTGGCGATCACCTCGCCGCGTTCCATGACGAGGTAGTTGTCGGCCAGTTCCTCGGCGAAGTCGTAGTACTGCTCGCACAGCAAGATCGCCATGCGCTGGCCCTGCATGCCTTCGTCGGCCAGCTTGCGGATTACGCGGCCAATGTCCTTGATGATGCTGGGCTGGATGCCTTCGGTCGGTTCGTCCAATATCAAGAGGCGCGGCCTGGCGGCCAGTGCCCGCGCAATGGCCAGCTGCTGCTGTTGCCCGCCCGAGAGGTCGCCGCCCCGGCGGTGCAGCATCTGCCTGAGTACCGGAAAGAGTTCAAACAGCTCGGGCGGAATAGGTGTGCCGCCGGGCTGCGTCGCCAGGCCCATGCGCAGGTTGTCTTCGACCGTGAGGCGGGCAAAGATTTCGCGGCCTTGCGGCACGTAGCCAATGCCGGCCGCAGCGCGTTCGTAGGGCTTGGCTTTGCTGATGTCCTGGCCAGCGAGTGTGACGCTGCCGCTCTTGATGGGCACCAGGCCCATCAGGCTTTTGAGCAGCGTGGTTTTGCCCACGCCATTGCGGCCCAGCAGCACCGTCACGCGGCCTTGGGCAGCGCTCAGGCTCACGTCGCGCAGGATGTGCGAGCCGCCGTAGTACTGGTGAATGTTTTTGACTTCTAGCATAGTTATTCGCCTCGACGGGCCGCCCCTAGAGGCGAATGTGCCCCCTCGGGGGGCAGAGCAGCGGCGCAGCCGCAAACGTGGGGGTCCATAGTTACCGCCCCAAATAAACTTCAATCACCCGCTCGTCGGCCTGCACCTGGTCGAGCGTGCCCTGGGCCAGCACCGAGCCGTCGCACAGCACGGTCACTATGTCGGAGATGGTGCGGATGAAGCTCATGTCGTGCTCCACCACCATCAGCGAATGCTTGCCCTTGAGGCTGAGGAACAGTTCGGCCGTGCGTTCGGTCTCGTGGTCGGTCATGCCGGCCACGGGCTCGTCAAGCAGCAGCAGCCGGGGTTCCTGCATCAGCAGCATGCCGATCTCCAGCCACTGTTTCTGGCCGTGGCTGAGCACCCCGGCCTGCGTGCCCACCTGGTCGGCCAGGTGGATGGTGTGCAGCACCTCGGCCAGGCGGTCGCTCTGGGCCGAGTCAAGCCTGAAGAACATCGAGGCTTTGACACCCTTGTTCGTCTTGAGTGCGAGCTCCAGGTTTTCAAACACGGTGAGCTGCTCGAACACCGTGGGCTTCTGGAACTTGCGGCCGATGCCCAGCTGCGCAATCTCGGGCTCGTTGTGGCGCAGCAGGTCGATGGTGCTGCCAAAGTACACGGTGCCTTCGTCGGGCCGGGTCTTGCCGGTGATGATGTCCATCATCGTGGTCTTGCCCGCGCCGTTGGGGCCGATGATGCAGCGCAGCTCGCCCGGCGCAATGTCGAGCGACAGCTTGTTGATGGCCTTGAAGCCGTCAAAGCTCACGCTCACGTCTTCGAGGTACAGGATGCGGCCGTGGCTCACGTCCACTTCGCTGCGGTCCTGCATGACCCGGCCGTAGCCGGCACTGCGCCCGCCCGATTCGGTGGCACGGGTGGCCACGATTTCGGCATGGTGCTGGACGCGCTCGGCGCCTTGTTTCATGAGGTCGGGCGTCATGCCGCACCCCCCTTGCGTTTGAATTTGTCGATCAGACCGATCACGCCGTTCGGCAGGTACAGCGTCACGACGATGAACAAGGCCCCCAGAACGTACAGCCAGAACTCGGGCGCTGTCACCGTCAGCCAGCTCTTGGCACCGTTGACCAGAAAGGCGCCGACGATGGGCCCGATCAGTGTGCCGCGCCCGCCCACGGCCGCCCAGACGGCCATTTCGATGGAGTTGGCGGCGCTCATTTCACCCGGGTTGATGATGCCGACCTGCGGCACATACAGGGCACCGGCCACGCCGCACATCACGGCCGAAATCACCCAGATGCTGAGCTTGTAGGGCAGCGGCGAATAGCCCGAGAACATGACCCGGCTCTCGGCGTCGCGGATCGCCTGCAGCACACGGCCGTATTTGCTCGTGACCAGCCAGCGTGCGAACAAAAAGCAGCCCAAGAGCGTCAGGGCCGTCAGCACGAACAGCGTCATGCGCATGCCCGGTGTGGCAATGGGCAACCCGAGAATGCGTTTGAAGTCGGTAAAGCCGTTGTTGCCGCCAAAGCCGGTCTCGTTGCGGAAGAACAGCAGCATGGCCGCAAAGGTCATGGCCTGGGTGATGATGGAAAAATACACCCCTTTGATGCGCGAGCGGAAGGCAAAAAAGCCGAACACCGCCGCGATCACGCCCGGCACCAGCACCACCAGCAGCACCGTGGCAATGAAACTGTCGGACAACCACCAGTGCCAGGGCAGCTCTTTCCAGTCCAGAAAGACCATGAAGTCCGGCAGCTCGCTCTGGTACTGGCCGTCGCGTCCGATCTGGCGCATCAGGTACATGCCCATGACGTAGCCGCCCAGCGCAAAGAACAGGCCGTGGCCCAGCGACAGGATGCCGGTGTAGCCCCAGATCAGGTCCATGGCCAGTGCGCAGATGGCGTAGCACATGATCTTGCCGATCAGGGCGATGGCGTAGTCGCTCAGGTGCAGGGCGCTGCCTGCAGGCACCCACAGGTTAAGCACCGGGGCGAGCACGCCCACGGCCAGCAGACACACCAGAAACGCGGTCCAGGCTTTGCGCGTGAGCAAGGCGGGTGCGGCGGGGAGTTGTAGTTTGTGGCTCATGTTCATGCCTCCGCGCTGCGGCCCTTCATGGCAAAGATGCCTTGAGGACGTTTTTGAATGAACACGATGATGAAGACCAGCACCTCGATCTTGGCCAGCAGCGCGCCGGTCCAGCCCTCCAGCAGTTTGTTGACCAGGCCCAGGCCGAGTGCCGCGTACACGGTGCCCGCCAGCTGGCCCACGCCGCCCAGCACCACCACCATGAACGAGTCCACGATGTAGCTCTGGCCCAGGTCGGGGCCGACGTTGCCGATCTGGCTCAGCGCACAGCCTGCCAGTCCGGCAATGCCCGAACCCAGCGCAAAGGCGTAGGTGTCGATGCGGGCGGTGTTGATGCCCATGCACGAGGCCATGGGGCGGTTTTGCGTGACGCCGCGCACGAACAGGCCCAGGCGCGTCTTGCCGATCAGCAGGGCCATGCCCAGCAGCACGGCCAGGGCAAAGCCGATGATGAGCACGCGGTTCCAGGGCAGTTGCAGGTTGGACATGAGCTGGATGGAACCGCTCATCCACGAGGGGTTTTCCACGCCCACGTTCTGCGCGCCGAACAGGCTGCGCACCGTCTGCATCAGGACCAGGCTGATGCCCCAGGTGGCCAGCAGCGTTTCCAGCGGGCGACCATACAAGTGCCTGAGGATGCTGCGCTCCATCAAGGCCCCCACCAGCGCCGAGGTGGCAAAGGCCACGGGCAGTGCCGCGAGCAGGTACCAGTCAAAGGCGCCCGGCAGGTAATTGCGGAATGCCACCTGCACCAAATAGGTGGCATAGGCGCCAATCATCATGAGTTCACCGTGGGCCATGTTGATCACGCCCATCAGGCCGTAAGTGATGGCCAGACCCAGCGCTACCAGCAGCAGGATGGAGCCCAGACTCGCACCGGTGAACAACTGGCCAAGCCGGTCACCCCAGCGCAGGCCGTCCTGCACCTGGCGCACGGCGGTTTTGAGGACCGATTGAACGGCCGGGTCGGTTTCAGCGCTGAGCTGCTGGTTGAGCAGCAGCAGGACTTCGGGCTGGGCGCTCTCGCCCAGGGTGCGGGCGGCTGCCACGCGGTCATTGGGCACCTCGCTGCCAAGCATCACGGCAGCAAGGGCCTGCCGCACGAGGGCCAGCACAGCGGCGTCTTTCTCGGCCGCAAGGGCTTTTTCCAGCACGGGCTTGCGGCTGGCATCGGGTTCCTTGAGCAGGGCCAGTGCGGCCTGCCTGCGCAGCGCCACATCGCTGCTGAACAGCTTGAGCGCCGCCAGCGCGGTGTCGATCTCACCGCGCAAACGGTTGTTGAGCATCACGTCTTCGGCGTCGGGGGGCACATCCCTCGCCTCGCCCGTCACAGGGTCCAAGCCCTTGCCATCGCGCACCACCAGCACCTTGCCGGCGGCCAGCTTCACGGCGTCGTCGGCCAGCGCCTGCAGGTAGGCGGCGGTGCGGTCATCGCCTTGCGCCACGGCCTGGGCCAGGGCCTGCACGCGGGCATCGCTTTCACCGGCTGCGATTGCCACAGCCTCCTGTGGTGTCAGCGCGTGCACCGTGCACGCCGCCATCAGGCCGGCCAGCACGGCCATGCGCCGCACCACCTGTTTCATCCATCGTCTCATGTTGTCATCCGGTCACCGGAGGGCGCAAAGCCCGAAAAAAAAGAGGAGGACCTGCGCCCTCCCCTTTGCAGGACGCTTTCAGCGCTTTACTTCTTCACAGGCTCGTCAGGCTTCTTGTCGTTGCCTTCGATGTAGGGGCTCCAGGGCTTGGCCTTGACCGGGCCCGGGGTCTTCCAGACCACGTTGAACTGGCCGTCGGCCTTGATCTCGCCGATGAACACCG